>JAABUS010000142.1_pt1 | contig 172864 bp, 57 predicted proteins | sample 5560161 | NCBI WGS metagenome assembly JAABUS01 (sample SAMN10711885, study PRJNA513376) | rock metagenome | isolation source: Antarctica rocks | place: Antarctica: Victoria Land, Trio Nunatak nord | collected 2016-01-04
TTTGGTGTGCGCGAAGGGGGGAGGGAGAGGGAGGGCAGGGGGCTTGAGGGATGCATCGGGTTGGGCCTATTGGTATAGGTGATAATGGGGTGGAAATGGAGAAGGAACAACCGTGTCTGGGGGTTGTCCGACTACGGAGTTTGTAGATCGAGATTTGGCGTTTTCTGTATTTTGGTTCTAGCAACTCCTTTCATGATTCTAGTTTTGATTCTTTGCAGTTCAATCGACATTGTTATTTGACTGCTTTTCGCGTTCTGCTTCCGTTGTTGCTTGGGATAAGGCGAAACTGGTGGACATGAATATGAGAGTTCTAACGAGATTGGTAATAGAATGATTGAGAAATAATATACAAGAAATGGATTAGTGAAGAAGAGAAACAGGCGCATGGAGAGAGCTAAAAGTGAAAGTCGTGATAGTAGCGTGACATTGCAAGGTAATAAAGGGGCAGTAAGGGAACGAAGCTGTGGTTGTATGTATTTCGCTTGTGTTTTTGGCGGTGAAATGGGTGTTTGATGGTATAGAGTGGTGATCAAAGAGCTTTCCTCATTTTCCCTGGCATCTTTCCGCGTGTGAATGAAGATGGGAAATTCGAGAGACTCGGTAGCTCTGAGTAGGAGAAGCTGCAATGTGGGATGTGGACGAGCAATAGGGGCTGAGCTGTTGGTATCCATGCGCTGCTATGGTGAAATCCAAGGTCGTATCGTATTACGTGAGTTTGGAGCGGGTTTTTCGGGGTATCTGGAAAGGTTCAAGATCTGAGTATGTGAGATACTTTTGCAACTTTCCCTGTCAAGGTGCGGCTTGTCATTGGTCATCTATACTTCCTTTGCTCGTCATACGGTGCTTTCAAAAGTGCTAAGAATGGAGCGCATAGCAAGTTGCCGCTCCAAAAGGCAGGTTTAGGGCGATCATCCCGCGGCGCTACTGACCGGGGAGATACATGACCTATCACGGTTAGCTGCTGTTTACAAGCTTCAGGAGTGGCATTACCGGTCAATAGCAACAAACTGTGAGGAGAGGAGCATGTCGTTCGGCTATGGGCCTTGGGTTAAAAATGTGATAAGATATCGAGTCGACAGGTATACTTGTTTCTTAACTTCAGAATTAGCGAGGAGAAAGAGGAAAATGGCCCCTACTTTCCGTGGTTTCTGATGCTGGGGAATGGACAAAGGACGTGTAGTCATGTCATCGACAACATTATGTATATCTTCGATTAAGCGAAGACGCCGAGAAAGCTTTACATGCAAACAAAAGCAGCAGACTCAGCTTTGCATCAAAAGAAGCAGCCCTCTCTATCCCCATGGCAGCATATGGTACCCCCATCATGACGACACAAATCATGGTTCCCACCACCAGCAGACTCCTCTAGTTGAAGCCACCAGCTCACCACCTCATGAATTCTCCGGTGCCAAAGCAGGATTTTTGACTTGGGCGGATAAGCTCTTCGCATGTACGACTCCAGGATTGGGAAGTCGTCTTTCTCAAAGCATCGAATACGGCGGCGGCCCAAGCCGCTCGCGTATTCTTCCTTGTAGGTTTTCCAATGTTGCTGGTAGCCTTGCCGCACATCCATGAAGTTGGAGGTCTGACGCAGGGACATGGGGAAGCCGACGACGTGCGATAGGTAGCGGTGGAGCTTGCCGAGCTGGGTGGGCGAGAGGTTGAGGTTGTGGGGTACTGTGGGAGGGTCGCGGTCTACCATCGTTAGCGGTGTCTGCCTCTGGGAGGGGAAAAGGGTTGCGACTGACATTCCCCGTTGACTGGGCATGAAGAAGAGGGAGCCATCTCGCTGCGGGTGATGTTTCGGAAGTATGGTGGTGTTGAAGGTGTGGGAAGTCTTGCAATTACGCGCTTTGCTCAAGTTATGGGTATGGTTGAAGGTGTGGTAGACGATTAACTTAGCAGAAGTGGATCCTCTGAAAATAAAGTCATGGAACTGGAGATAGATTGTTCTTGTAATGTGGCCGTTTCCAGGGTATGACTCAACTCGACTATAGCGTCACACCCTTGCTATATGTTGGCCACGCTGACACATTCCTGGAATCCTCGGTTTGACAGGATTTTGGAAAAGGAGCGTCGCAACTGCGTCGCCACCTGACAATTATTCATAAGGAGATTTTTGGGGAACATCGCTTATGAGATGATCAAGCTTTGAAGATGCATCGCCGACAATGCAAACCAATTCAAGGCTTCTTCACGCGGTCTCCGTCGGGCCATCGCAGAAAAGTCTTAAAGCAGAGTGATCGAGACAAAAGAGAGATCAAGCTTCGGTGGAGCACGCAGCAATCCAACTGTGCGCTGCAGGCTAGACAGCAGTATTGCAAATCCACGATCGAGGCACTGTAGTTGCGGTCACTCTTCAAAATCTTAGAGCTTGATTCAGCCTACAGGCTGAGGATCACGGTAGTGCCTACCATTCGCGGGTTTCATGTATCACTGAGTGAACGCGCAGGGTCCTAGATTACTCCGGTGTACGAAGTGAAAGGGGCTCTCTCTGCCTTCAATGCTCAAACCACAAATTGTTGAGAACTAAATCTGAAACATGTCGAGAAGTAAACCTGAAGCAGAGGAATCCCACTATACCTGCTATGAGAGTAGATGCTATTATTTCCCTAGCGAGAAACAAGCACTTAAGCTTGGTAAAAGGGGCTTATTGCTAAGGAACAACGAACACACTCGTTGGCCGCCAAGTGAGCAACATGCGAAACAAGAAGCTTGGGGCTAGCCAATGCTAGCCAATGCTGGCCATACATAACCGTCATAGCTTTGTGGGCTCGAGCAATCAAATTGGCTGACCTATTCAAGGTCAGAGCTACCATTGTATGCTTCACGAACAGCGGGCAGTACGAATCTCATACCTCGAGGCGCATTTTGAAGGAGCAAGAGACCTTACGAGTCTACCCAGCCCTGGGAGCTTTGTCCACTTGGCATTACTGGCTTCCGGAGCTTAGTTTTCTGGGAGCACATCCACCAATCGCTTCTCCAAAATACTCGTCTTCCATCTCTCCATCGTCCGTTTCTTCTTCCTCCGAGCTATACGTGGCTTAGCCGATCTCAACCAAGAAAGAGCTGGGGTGTCGCCTTTACCTTGTCTCGCTAGCCGAGATGACATTGGGGGTATTGTCCAATCGCAGAGTCAGTCCAGTAGCTTGGGCAATCTCGACCGTTTTGTCGTTCTCTAGAATCTCCATAGCCGGTACCGCTAAATGCTTGAGGCTAAAAACCCCTAGACCAGGGTGCTCGTAACGTGTGCACACTAGGAGATGCCGAATCAATCTCTTCCCCCGCCAAGCATTGAACTTGTCGTCAACGAGCAACGTGACTTCTTCGATCGATGGGGGTAGCGTTGCAGCTAGCGTGCAGCTATCTATGTGCCCAGGTGGAAGTAGCAACCCCCAATTCGTTGTTAGGTTGGCTAAAGATTTGAAGTCATGAATCGTGCCCATATACTCCTTCTTTCTATCACAGGCTACAAGAGTTAATGTCTTCAACGAGTCCTTCGCATGCAGGGCGACAGCACGCCGAATGACAAAGGAATCGAATTCATACATACGCTCATTTTGCCAATAAGTTGAGCAAGGAGTGTATGTAAATGACTGCAGTGATTTGAACATCCCTAGTAACAGATTGAATGTCTTCAAGGGAAGGTTGACATCTCGTAATTCTAACATCTTGACGTTGGAAGTTTTTGGTCGAAAGTCAGGTCGGATCTGGTCCGTCCCATTCCCGCGATTAACATTCCCATCATCGGCAATGCGTAATCCGATTAGTTTGGATACAGAAGGAAGATTTGCGAAGGTGGAAAGTGCGGAGAGATCTTCTGTCCCATTGGGCTCAGGAGCTTCAACCCTAACCTCGTTCAATCGGGACAGCGCCAAACACTTCCGATCTTGGGCCATGCGTCTGATCAACCCGAGACAAAGGGCTGGCTCCCGGATGTAGGGACCAAACCTGATAGTGCGAACAGCAGGTAGGAGATATAGCAGCAGTCCCAATATCGGGTCGTCGTTGCCTATTTTGATCTGATCCCACCATTCAGTGACCTCTTGCTGTCGTAGATATTTGCATCCCTCGAGCAAGTAACTCAATACGTGAAGGTGACGGTAGGTCTCTCGCTTGCGCTCTGCGTCATCAAAGATGTCGTCCCAGCAATCCGAGCAATATTGCATCCAAAAGTCTTTGACATAGTACGCAATTTGTGATTCGCACATTATATCGACGAGAAGGTTAATCAGAAGCTCGGACCGTGGAGCCTTACTCAATCCTAGCCTCGTGTCTCTACTTGGCTCATTGACAAGAACCCCATAAAGCTTCCTCAACCTGTTATGCTTGGTGATTGCTTTAGCTCCTAGATGGTAGAACCTTTGGCAGGTCAAAGCAAAGCTTTCGATCGCATTGGGATGTATGTAGGGCCAGATGCCGAGGACTGTCTCCTCAGGCAGATCGCCGAAACGAGCCATGAATGTCTCTGGCTGTGACTGGGCTGTCAATGCATTGCTACCTCGAATCGCCCAATCAAAAGAATTACTTTATCAGGCTAGGCCACGATCATGAATCGCGTAGCACATCTGGACCGAGGAATTGAAGCCGTGAAATAAGATGGACCTAATGTATAGTACCAGTAGTAGAATGGAAGTATACTTTAGCTCGGCCACGCGTATCGCCAAGCGCGGAGACGCGCGCGAACACGTGACCCGCGCAGAGACGTTACCACTTCCGAACCCGAATACCAGCAGACTATATCACAACGTGAGATGCCTTCGTTGTACGTGCAACATATCAGTCTATGCTATCGATTGTTGCTCGAGTAGCCAAGCAAATATCGAGTCAACTGTCGCATGTCCTGCGCATTCATCGCCCGCCCCAGAACATCCATGACTGAAGCTACACAGAATACACTCTCCTGTCTGTGGATGCCCTAGTGCCTTGAACGCTTGTACCACGAGGTCCGTCTGTAGAGAAGCATCTACTGTCGTGCCTACCGTCTCCAAAATCAAACGAGTACGTTAGCGTCGGTTTATCTCCTGCGAGGAAAACACCCCTCATCGAGCACGTCGAGAAGCTCCTAGGATCAGCCCATCATGCAGGCACCTTCTCGAAGACCAAGCAACATGCGCCTGTCGCGCAACTGGATGAAAGCGTCGATGCTGTTGCGGAAGATCCAGCTATTGATACCTTGGTTAGCATGGGAGGAGGCAGTCTGACTGACTCTGCCAAAGCCGTATCGTACCGTAAGCACCGAAAGACGAAAGACTTTCCTATACCACATTCCGATACCTACAAGACTTAGCGTCGCCGAACGTACCTTCTTCGCTGGCTATATCGATGACGGGGGCACAAATATTGGGTATGGGCGATCCAGCATTGGCACGCGGATTATCATATACCATGCTGAAAGACGGGGCGGAAAAACCGCGGAAGTTGTGGTTTCTTACTGGCATCTGAGCTCCCGATCATGCAGTAGAGCTCTTGTGCCGCCCCGTTGCGACCGAAGCGCCTACCAAAATCCCTTGCTTTGGCGGCGATCCAGGAGCTTATCGAGTACCTGCCGAAGGGGGAAAAGTACCCAAGGAATGAAAACTACATCACGGATTTGCAGCTGGCCTCAATGAACTCTCTCGTTCCGGCTGGACTACACATCGAATGTGAGCTCGGCCTGAGTCACTCTATAGGCTACGCTCAAGGATCTCCATACCGCATTCCACACGGGATAACCTTATATATCGCCCTCGCCGGTGTTATCAAACTAAAGGCTCAAAGCGTCGCTGAAGCGGCACAGATTGCAAGGGTTTCGCCTTATGTAGGGCAATGCAGGAGTGGAAATGACGAAACAAATGCGCATACCGTGGGCGATGCTATTGATCAGCTGGTGAAAGCGTTGAGACTGGAGAGTACACTGTAGCAATACGAATTTGGCAAGGACCAGGAGGCGAAGACTACGAAGATATCGACACAGACCGAGGAGGGCGAGCTGTACGATGGCGTCTGTGGGATTGTCAAAAGCAAGCTTTCAATCAGAGCGGACAATTAATATTCTCAATCCGAGCCAATCTAAACTGCACGTTGGTTTCTGTCCCTTCCTAGACGAGAGTCGCAATGCATAGCCAGCGAGCCGATCAGTCTCGCCCACATCCTGAGCTGAAGTGTACTACACACGGACCCTCATCACTCCCGACTTGCCGTGAGAGCCGGGTCATGTGGAGGCACAACACAAAGCTAGCCACCGTCGGACTCGAAGCAATAGCCTGGGCTTGTACGTCTACTGCTCCATGAAAATTGTCGGGTTGTGGTTGAATCAATCCCCTGCGGCTGGCCTTAACGTTTTGGTTCAGTCGACCAATAGTATTTTCCAACTACAGAAACCGGTCGGTCGCTGTGCCGTCCAGTCATACCAACAGAACCTCCCCTCCGTCGAATCCCGAACTTCAAAAGACTGCTGTCAAAGAGATCGTCGATGCGTGGCATTTCTCCGCAATTTGCTAATGGCTAGCGTTTCCGCAGTGCAGATCAAACGGTGGGGAAGCTCGCCAACACCCGCTTTAGAACGGTCGCCATCCCAATCCTTAAGGACCTTTGGGCGTTGCAAGGCATTGTACCTTCGAAAGGAAATCTTCTAGTACTACAACGGAACTGAAGCTATTTCGACTCCAGCTGTTGAATTATAACGAGGACATGTGACCAACCCCTCATTGAAACCCCGGAAGCCAATACCTTGAAGTGAGGGCCCAGCTATACGCTGCCTACGATTCTCAATCCCTCAAGAGCACGCCGAACTCGTCAATCAATGAGGGGAAGCTGTCTTCAAGCACCAACCCAAAGGTTCTCGGCCTGCAAATTAGTGGTTGGCGCTATCGCGCAGTTTAACCTCTGTCAGTGTCAGGTCGCAGCGGCTTCCACATCCTACAAACGGCCCACCAATCGTCAGGCACGGATCGTCATGCGCAAACCGTTCTGGCTCCTACACGTTTTGTCAAGCATATCCGACAAGTCTCCGCAACCCATTCTGCGGCTTGCCCCTCTATACGGTCCGGGCTCAGGGATTTGAAGCGTCCTTTGAATACCGCATGTACGCCCAGGCTTGTAGGATCATGTCCAAGCAATGTAGCTCTTACTCTGTTGGGAAAAGTACTTGCTTCTGCCCCAAAGCCGCTGGCGTCTAGTAGGCTGTTGGAAAGGCCTGCATTGATTCTAGCACTGAGGAGGCACCTCGCAGCCTCCGTATCACCGAGCTGCGGGGACTTCACCAAGCATATAACCCGGCTCGCAGGATACTTCGCCCTGAATCCATCAAAGCAGTATCCTACCCTTCCGTACAGTATCAGTCAACGAAGCAGCGCTTCGATAGCAGACCATCATGACGATTCCCGAAGAAGTTGATATCATTGTGTGTGGAGGTAATTCAATCTTTCGGCATGACTTTCGTTCCTTATATTGATCATAGCATACAGGTGGTTCGGCAGGATGTGTTGTGGCAGGCCGTCTTGCCAACCTTGACAGGAACCTCACTGTTCTCTTGATTGAGGGTGGTGAGAACAATCTGAACAATCCATGGGTCTTCAGGTAAGGGATCAACAGATGACAGCTCACAAAGGTCACGGGCTAACATTTGCGGTAGGCCTGGGATCTATCCTAGGAACATGAAGCTCGACTCGAAGACTGCCTCGTTCTACCATTCGAGGCCTTCCAAATGGCTCTCTGGGAGGAAGGCCATTGTACCCGTAGCAAACATCTTAGGTGGCGGCTCTAGCATCAACTTTGTATGTGTAACTTGTCGACCATTTTCTGCCAGTATGCTTATCAATGCCAGATGATGTATACCCGTGCCTCAGCCTCAGACTACGATGATTTTCAAGCTAAGGGGTGGAGCACTAAGGAGCTAATCCCATTGATGAAAAAGCATGAGACATACCAGCGAGCCTCCCACAATCGTGACATTCACGGCTTCGAAGGTCCCATCAAGGTGTCTTTTGGGAATTACACATACCCAATCGCTCAGGACTTCCTTCGGGCTGCCGAGTCTCAGGATATCCCTGTCACCGATGACCTTCAGGATCTAGTCACGGGCCATGGTGCGGAGCATTGGTTGAAGTGGATCAACAGGGACACTGGCCGCCGTAGTGATTCGGCTCACGCCTACATTCACTCAACTATGAGGTAGGAGCGGTAGTAAGACACATCTTAGGATCAGAGCTAATCGTAAAAGGAACCACGAAAACCTATACCTCATGTGCAACACCAAGATCGACAAAATCATTTTCGACGGTGACCAAGCCACCGCCGTGCAAGTCTGCCCAATGAAGCCTCTCGCCCCTAACGAGCTGCATCGCACCCGTCAGATCAAAGCACGCAAGCAAATTGTCATCTCCTGCGGGACGCTCAGCACTCCGCTTGTGCTTCAGCGCTCCGGTATCGGTAATCCCGAGAAGCTTAAGGAAGTCGGCGTCGAGACCAAAGTCGACCTTCCGGGTGTCGGTCTCAACTTCCAAGATCATTACCTTACTTTCTCTGTCTATCGTGCCAAGCCTGGTACCGAGAGCTTTGATGACTTCCTTCGTGGTGACCCTGAGACACAGAAGAAGGTCTTCGATCAATGGAACGTGAATGGCACGGGTCCGCTGGCTACCAATGGTATCGAGGCGGGCGTGAAGGTCCGGCCTACCGAGCAAGAGCTTAAGCAAGACTACATGAAAGAGTTTCGTTCTGGATGGGAGAGCTACTTCGCCAAGAAACCAGACAAGCCAGTTATGCACTACTCCGTTATCTCCGGGTAGGTCAACCTCATCATCCAGTCCACAGACAGGTACTCACAGTGTGACAGATTCTTCGGAGACCACATGCTTGTCCCGCCGGGCAATTTCTTCTCCATGTTCCACTTCCTGGAGTACCCATTCTCCCGCGGCGAAATCCACATCACTACCACAGACCCCTATGCCGCACCGGACTTCGACGCCGGGTTCATGAATGACGAACGTGACATGGCGCCCATGGTCTGGGGCTACATCAAATCACGTGAGACAGCTCGCCGTATGGACGCCTTTGCTGGAGAGGTCACTGGCATGCATCCGTAAGTCCTTCCCCTCCCACCATCACCTGCCAATTCCTTCGCCCATGTCCTTCGCCCCTACTCAACACATCACCTTATTTCACTAATACTGAGGGGAACATCAGCTTCTACGCTTTTGACAGCCCTGCCGCAGCCCAAGACCTCAACCTCCAAGACACCAAGACTTACGGCGGCCCTAACCACATCTCCGCTGGGATCCAACATGGCAGCTGGTCCATTCAGACCAAGCCGGGCCGCCCCCCGCAACCCTCCATGGTCAGCTCCTCCCAGGTCGAGAACGTCCGCGAAGACCTGGAGTACACGGCCGCCGACATCGCCGCCGTCGAGGAATGGGTCAAGCGGCACGTCGAGACCACCTGGCACAGCCTGGGCACATGCTCGATGGCGCCGAGGGAGGGCAACAGCATCGTGAAGCATGGTGTGCTAGATGAGCGGCTGAATGTTCATGGGGTCAAGGGATTGAAGTGTGCGGATTTGAGCATCTGTCCGGATAATGTGGGGTGCAACACTTATAGTACTGCACTTTTGATTGGCGAGAAGGCGGCTATGTTGGTAGCCGAGGATTTGGGCTATAGTGGGTCAGACCTGGACATGAAGGTTCCTGTGTTGCACATGGGGACCTACGAGACCACTGGCCAGGCTAGGATCTGAATACCGTGTGGCTAATGATAGGGTAAGAGGACCCTTCGAGCATTCAGATTGAACGCATCACACCTTGCGACACGAGAATAAAACCCGCTTGTACCTACTTATGACTATCATGAAATTCAATCCATTATCTCGCTAGAGCAATCGAGAATTATCTTCAAATGGTCTTGTGAAGTAATCGTTTGATTTCGAGAAAGCACTTTCCGTATTTGTATTATTAGTCTAGAGGACGTATTTAATATTTTTGTGTTATTTACCTGTCCAACCTTACGTCCTTGATCAAGCTACACTCTGAGATCAATCCAGAACCTGCAATCACGACCTTGTTGAACGCTATCAATCCGTTTAGCTTGACTGAGCTTACACTACTCAACGTGAGCAATCACAAGATATGTCGTTACAAAGCTATATTACTCGATGCATGAGAGTATGGCTCTTGAGCGAATACTTGGGCGAATCTCTGGCTCTCAGCACCCTCGTTGATGCTTCGACAAGTCTGTTTATCGCATCATGAACCCGACCCAAATGTGGGCGAATCGAGCCTGAAGCCGCCGACATATGACAAGTTGCTAACCTGTCCTGTGGGTGCGCGGCGCACACTCTGGGGCTGCAGCGTGCAGCACATACGTATCGACAATTTCAGAATGCAAAAGCTCAGTCTTGAGTACCTCGCTAAATCGCTATGGGGCTCGAGGAATGTGAAAGTACTTGTCTGCCGTCCCAATGCGCCAGCTTTTCTCGGCTCCCGCTGATCGCTCAGATCCTTACCTTTTTGCAAAGGGAAACTAGGTATCCCGGTACCCAAGCAGGACATGAACTGGGAACGCTTATTCGTTTCCCGAGTTATGGAACAGGATATGCCTAAGCTCAGGATCATCGCCACTAACAACACTCATTATAGGCTTCAGGGCGTAGTGAATTCAGCTACAGGGCAATTTGAATGCAGTAAGCTGTGGTATCTGCGCGAAGCCATGGGGGATCCCACAGAACGTCAACAAATTGACAGTATAATGTCCGACAAGGACTGGGACTTCCTGAGCTCCGGTGATCCAATTATTGGGAACTATGAACCGTTGGATGTGCGCAACCGAGCAAATTGGGTGGTCTTTGTGCGCGATGGCTACACTTGGGATCCAGATCTCGTGGTTCAAATGAACGCGGCGAGAGCGCTGCAAGGGACTGCGGAGAGTGAGTACCGCCGTATCGAAATGGGACTCGGTGAGATGGAAATTTCGGTGGGTCCGAATGGACTCGCACTGGGCGTCAGCCACATCATACTAGGCAAGCGCGGGAGAGCAAACCCTGATGAGGATGAAGATGGCGATAAGGTTGAGGATGAAGTCGTGAAGAAGATGGTCAAATTCTAAGGGATCAGCTAGTACGACATCTGCTTTGCGGAACTTTGCTTAACGCGGAAGTGACCAGTACTTGAGGTATCGGCTCCGAAAAGTTAACAACCTGCACTCTTGATGTTCCCACATCGTTCACCACAGCACTCGGAATCAACAGAGCTTCGAATGTCAATCACAAGATGACTTCTTCAATCAAGCCAAGTAATAGATTTCTCACATCGATGAACGAATGTGAATCTTCCCGACATCCAAACGAACTACTTAAGGTTCGTCTATTTCCCAATCTTCTCCCTCTCACTCAACATATATACTCTACTATACATGTAATTAGGCTCTTCACAAACTTTAAGGTGTACGACACTTTCTCTAAAGTGGCACGGCATACGTTACTACTCTATCTACTCTTGGTTGTTGTGTTGCAAACATTACTCTAGCACAACAGCATCTTCTCAGAAGCATCATCCTTCCAGCGCTGACAGCCAGACATCTAAGTCAGAGTCGCGATCCCGGCGTCAATGGCACAGCTTTGAGACTCTGGCCCAAACCAGTAAGACTGAAGATGTGCCCCGCTATAATGTGCTAAAGCTGCTTAAGTGTTGAGCTGTTGAGTACTATTCAATTAGCAAAATATTGGTTCTCTCACACATTCCTACGTTTACGCAGATTATATATTCCGCTTGATTTGGCGGTGATGTCCCTTCCGATACCTAAAGATCTATCGGCCGAGAGATCAACATATTGGGTTATGTCAATGACCTTCCGATGCAATGAGCAATAGAGAAACTTACTCTCACGGGCGACACTTCTATGGGCCAGCTACTCGCTGATCGAACCAGAAACATACCAGTCCTTGCCGCCGAAGAGGAACGATCTTTCAAGTCCGTCTTCATCGCAGACTGTGCCTGCCCTGCGAGTAGAACGAATTTGGAGGAGAATTATAAAGTGACAAATATTTCAATATCGATTTCTTGAAATAGAAAAAGGTTCGGTGAAAAAGTTGGCACTGACCCGGTAAGAAGATCCGTCAATCATCCTCTGCGATATACCAGCGATTGATGACGCCATGCTGTATTGGGAAACGGTGGAGGACTTTCTTGAACTACATGCCACGAACGAAAATAGCGGCAATCACTCATGATGGCAATCCTGGATTACCCAAGACATCCTTAGGCATTGTGAAGATGTCGAGCCGCAATTTCACGCTTGGCTTTCTCCAGGACCTCATGAATACGTTGCTTGTTAAAATTACATCGAGTAGGCACTAAAAGCCGTGTGAGACATACAATACTGAATTATTGTTAACATTGACCAGGTGACAATTCGCTCTTGATTGACGGACGGCCACGAAGCAACATTTCCAGGTGATAGTTGGCTTCGCTGCTAAACTTCCCGTCACAATGATCATCGTTGTCAGAGCTCTCAATTTCACCAAGGTGGTGGATCTTACAGTCCGACTAAGGCGAAGCCACTGTCGTACATTCATGTTATATATGTATACCTTTCTCATTATTATGTTCTTCGCCTCGGCTACCGAGCTGATGGAAGTCAAAGCGCAGTTCGATGATTGGCAAGTGTGGGCTGTGTCTTGGATGCTGAAGGCTGAGCGCAAGACTGGAGGTGGCTTTCTGTGTGATGATATGGGGCTTGGTAAATATTCCAAAATTAACATTCCTTCGAGTTTGTCAACTACCATGCTCATGGTCCGGGCAATCCGGAACAAACACAATCAACGCCGCTGTAGCAGGAAACCGCTCGACGGACCTATGTTACGGCGACTACGAGAGCTCGCCCTAGATTCTAAGTGCGAACAACACCCATTTACAAAGATCTCTGCAATCACCAAAATACTCAAGCAAGGTTTTTCGTAAGCAAACGCGAGTGCTTCGCAGATCAAGTACGAGCTTCTGATTATAAAGTCTTTTGCTCGTTATGCAGGACGATCGTTGATGGAAGCAACTATAATTAAAGGACAAGTTGTGGACGTCGAAGATACAGACTTCTCTTGCTGAATGTCACACGGAACACAGCTTCTTGATTTTTGAGATAACGTACGAACTTCGGCAGATTTAGAGCGAGGCTGATTGATCAAAACACGTACAAGAAGTTGCAGCAGATGAGATTGGAAGGCGATATTGTTGAAAACCAATTATGGTTTCGTCTTCAGATGTGACTTACTATATTTGCCAGGACTAGAATACCGGTTGCCATATTTTTCAAGTTCTGCACTTCGATCGATCGGGTCTCAAGTTTATGAACTTGATCTGATCTCTTCTACAAAACAAGCAACTCTGGGCAAGATCGCGCCTCTCTACATGCTTGTTCTCTTTTTGCTTATCGGCTAATCATATACATATATACACTGTCTGAAAAAAACAAGCCATTGTTGAACGGTGCCACCTCTATTCTCCTACAAGGGCGTCTGAAATGTGCAAGACGTGGTATTTGCGTGAAGCAATAGAAAGATGGTACACAGCGTGAGGACATCAAAGGGCTGGGCGATCAGCCAGAATAGATCAAAGAATCTGCCGCCAGTCATTCAAGCTGTCTCGCTAAGGTGAATCTATAAATTCACAGCCGGGCGAAGTGCTCTCGTTTTGGTGTTTCGAAGCAGTCCACTGCTGAATCGAACGGGTCTCCCCTCTAGCTTTCTTTTAAGTCTGCTAAGTTGGGATCGAGATCTGGTAGCCGAAATGAAGTCGGCGTGCTCGCAGCAGGAGAAGCCTTGATGGATGGACTCCTTCGCGTCACGCAAGAATGGACGAGGTATCTGTGTCACTGGAAATAGTCGAGGTACTTGCAACGCTATCAGGGATCTGCTGATGCTTCCCCCGCTGCATCAAACTATGGCATCATCATTGATAGCGACGGAGAGAAATTCGTACTCCCAAAAGATAATTAGTTCGGAGAAATTATCCCAACCGAGTTGGCGATGGCCACAGTGGTCCACGACAAGGGTGCTCGGGAAGCGCGGAGAGATTCGGGATAGGAAATCTTTTATGGAAGCCTCCTGAGCTCGAAAGCAAGTAGATGCACAGCTTACAGTCGACGCTGGAGACGACGACCGGAAGCTGCAGCTTGAGGCCAATACTTACCATCAACGTCCGAGCGCACATCAAATACAAGAATGATTGATTCGCGCTTTTCGACAGAGGACCGCGATCGTTCAGAATGATGCTCACTCGAGGCAACGCAGACTTGTATTGGGCTGCAGAGCTGGGCGGCCCACCACCGACTGGAAGATGCACGCTCTTGGTCTATTGAAGCCTGAGGCTGTATGAGAAAATCACCGATGCTTTCGCAACCCAGCTAAAGAATCAAGGCCTCATAAAGGGATCACTGTAGGCGAAAGATGTTAAAAGAAAGCTTGAGAGGATTGTTCAAGGCTTTCAAGCTGTCTGATCTTGATAGCTTCTCTTCTTCAGATTGTTACCGGAATAGTCCCAACGCGCTCTCGAGATGATAGTACAGAACATTCGACATTATGAACAAGCGGCATAAAGAAAGAGGAGTTGCTGGCGAGCCCGAAAGGTTGTAAACAATCTCAAAGTATTATTTGCAGATGTATAACGGAAATTACGTCTGGCAGCAGTAACAAGCAACCGGCTCTCAAGCGAAGAATTGTACAGAACGATTCAAGTGTGAGAAGTTATCTTTCTATGACTTTCAGAAGCAATCTGCCGTACACTACACTACGCAGCTACCGCAAGCTATTATGGAGGACGAGAAGGCACGTGAAACGCCGAGTAAGATTACGATCTTATAGAGCCCTGCAGGACAGGGGGGCTAGTGCCGGGGATGAGAGAGATTAAGGGGTCAGTGCTTGGTCGTCTGCTATACTATTTAGTATGGCAATTGCCCATTGCACTTTTCTCTTTTCTTCTCTTCTTATTGCATTCGACTTTTTTGATTATCGCGCATACTATTGTCTTTTTGCAATTGTTTTTTTCTATATTATTGTCTTGTAATTTTTTTCTTTATATTATTGTCTTGTAGTTGTTTCTTTTATCTTTTATTTTATTCTTTTAATTTGTCGCTTTTGTTGTTATAATATCTTGTAAAAACAAAATTGCTAATATTGTCGCAATTAAGAAGTTGTTTAATGTTCGACGTATATTTTGTGTTAAAAAATTTGTCTTTAAAACGCAATTAAATGCTTGTTTCAATAAAGAATTCGATATTTTTTCGCAATAAATATCTAGAAACGTTTTACGACGTTGTTGATTATTGTTTTTTTTTGAACAATTACAATTTTTTGGTCTTTTATTGTTATCTTTGTTCGCGAAAGAAAGAAACAACAAACAAAATATTATTTTAAACAATAAAATTGTTGCTTTTTGTCTTAGAGCTAAGACAATAACAAAAGAGATTACTATACAAAAATAAATAACAATAACAAAAAAGACTCTTGTTATATAAAAACTTTAATTGCAAAATTTAATAATAAGTAATATATATATATCTACTTTTATAACTTTTATTAATTTAATAATATTGTTAAATTGTATTGTTAAAGCAATATTTAAAATTAATACTTTTATTATTATATTTTCTAATATATTGCGTTGTTATTTAAACAATATCTTCTATAATAGATTAAATATTATAAATATTATAAAATTTACTATTAATTTTTTTTTATTACAACAATAGATGCGTTTAATTTTTTTAACGCAAGAAGTTTTCTAGATTTAATTTGTATTTTTAATATTTATATCTTTATTGCTCTTAGCTTTGTTTTGTATCTAACAATAAGATAAAAATTTTATCAAAATATTATTCTTTATTGTTAATATATAATAAATATAACAAGTTACAAAAGTTTTGTTTTTATTAAACTTGTTATGGTGTTAGATTAGCAATTCGTCAACTACGTTCATTGATTAAACAATTCTTCGTCTTAATCTCGCTTAATCTTTTGAGCTCGACCTTGATTAAATTTGGACTAAACTAGACTAGATTTGGGTCAACTCTTGCTAAACATAAAGCTTGCAATCTTATATAGTTAGCGTTGTTTCATTTCTCTTTTTTCTCTTTTATCTTTCGTTTTGTACATTAATTCTAATATAGATTTGAGTTTTATTTAGTTATTAATTTAGATATCTCTTTGATAAAGATTCCAAGTCTAGTTTTTAACATTACGAAAGATCTACATTTTTTGCAACACTTTCACGCGTTAAAATCTAGTCTTCTCAAATATATTAATATTTATTTAATCATTGATTTGATAAAGCATCTTAAACTCTTATTAGAGGTCGAGCTTATTGTAGAGAAATTCGTTCGACAAGTTATTCAAGATTTAGTTGAAGCTCTACGTTAATTTCGAGAGCTTTAGAATCAAGTACAATTTAACATTAATGTCATCTCTATCTCGTTTGCTTTAAGCTCTTCTTTTGTAAAATTAAACTTAATGTTTATGATTGCAATTGCGCAAATCGTCGCTCAAGCTATGAGCAATCAATCTATCTTAATTATATAACTTTTATCGCTTCTTACGAACATTATTGCTTTCGTCATCTCTAGATTTAAGAAACTTTTCGATATATCACAATATAAGGAAGACAAGAATTAATTAGATGCATGAGAGCAAAATCTTATACAACGTATAGATGTAAATTATGATCAATATTTTATTAATTAAGTTAAGATCGTCTATGCGAAGTCACGACTCATTATAGATAAAAAGACTTATAATCTTATGAGTTAATATCGAATTAATAATTTTTGTGTCATTGTTTTCTTCAACGAATGACGTCGAAATTTGCGTCACTATTGTGACAATTCTTTCGAATTAAAAGATGCACGTTTGTATCTTCGCAAAACTCTAAAGCAAAACTTCATTAATTTTGTCAAATATTACAATCTCTTTTATCAAAAGAAAGAACGTTCTTAAATGAAGAACGCTTCACTAATTGATTGCATAAAGCGCAATATTAGTTATTTCACTCAAGTCGCTATTATGTTTTGGCAAACTCTTAATGACAAATAGTTATTTATCTTTTAACAATAAGTTCAAGCTTTTATCAAGATCGACGAAAAGCTTTAGTAGTTTAAACATCGTCAATTTTATCTCATTACGATCGTCATTGCTTTTATTAAGTCAAAAGACAATTTTGTTTCAATTAGCAACCCATTAGAATCTCGCGTCACTCTTTTCGTTTTTGTCGTTTCATTCGTATTGACGATTTTTGTGACATTTGACGAGTCAATAAATTTGAGCTTCGTTATCGTCATCGTTTAAGACAAATTCTTAGTTGTTTTAAAGATTAAAGAAATCTATAATAAGTGAAAGCTATGCTACTACTACAAGTTGCAACATTTGGGCAAAATCACAAAAAAATGTTCTAATAAGAAATCTTTCTCTCTTCGTTTTGTCGATCTAGATGATACTTTTAATGTCGACGAAGATGTTTCGCTATTAGTGAGAAAAGTCTAGTTTTTAAGCAAAGTTGCGTTTGAAAATCAATCTATATATTTTTTTGTCTTCTAGCTTCTTCGTTTTTATTTTCTTTTTAATCTTATAAAAGATTTTCGATTAAAACAACTTTAAAACTCTTTGAATTTAATTCTACATTTAAGAATAGTCACATAATAGTTTTCTTCGTTTTACGTCAAGTTTAATCTCGAATTCTTGCTATAACTTTAATCGATAATGAAGTCTTAATTTATGTCTTTATTGATAAATCTTTTACGCAACAACATAATTTTTCTCTTTATCAATTGATCTACTTTTGTAGACTTCGAGATTTTAATAATTAAGCAATCTTAACGAACGACATTATTTATGTCGTCGAAATTATCATAGCTTTCGACGATCACATTAAGAGATTATTTCTCTATGTCATTAAACTTAATTAATATTTTATCGTTATAAGTTTATTGTAACTTTGTCGTCATTTCATCGACGCAAACTTTGATTATAATACTTTTATTATGTTTTTTTTCTTTTGTCTCAAACATTGTTGTTAATTGTTCGTCAAAATCTATAACATCATTTAAGAAAAAAAAAAATTCTTGTTTTCTAAGAAGTTTCAAAGCATATGAGAGCTTTAAGATCAAAATGTTTTTATCATTACTTTTAACAATTAAATCTTTTCGTTTAGTTCAAGTTTATCTTATTAAAAGATATTTAGTATTTTAGTCTTTTATAAGAAGCAACTCGCTTATAAGAAGCAATCTAGTTTTGTTTTTTAAAAGCAATTTAGTCTCGCTCTTAAGAAGCAATTCGCTTGTAAGAAGCAATCTAGTTTTGCTCTTTAAGAGCAATTTAGTCTCGTTCACAAAAAACAATCTATTTATCTTAATTTTAAGTTTTGTTTCGTTTCGTCTAGTTTAAAGCAAGAAGCTTCTAGTCGTATTTTTTAAACTATTCAAAAAAGATACTTTTTAAAAATCAAATATCGAAGTTTTTCGTTTTTCAAAATTTTTATCGAACGACGTGCGAAACAAGTTGAACGATCTTTTATACAACTTAACGTAGTTGAGTTAAAAACTTATAAATTTAATCGCGTCGTTCGCGCAAAAAATATTAAAATTTTTAATATTACTTTTCGAGAGATAGATATCTTTCTAAATTTAATCGAAAACTTGTCTAGATTTGAGTCAAATCTCGCTTAAATCTCTAGTTCATTAAATCTCTTAAAATTATCGTTGTTTTATAAGAACATCAAAATTAACACTTATGATCAAGATCATTATTTAGCATTTTATCAAATAAAAAAGAAACTTCATTTAATAGCTTCTACTACTTAAGAAGATGTAAAACATTATTAACAAAGCAAGAACGTCGATTTAGTCACAATTTTGCTTTCTAGATATTTCAAGTTTTTTAATGTTTTCTTTAAGAAAGAGGCAAACATTTTGCTTCCTCATTGTTCTCACAATTACGTCATTCATCTTAAAGAAGATACTTAGTTTCTAGTTTTTACTTTGTACAATATGAGTCGTAATAAAGCTCTAAAATTTCGTCGCTACTTAGATAAGAATCTTAGCAAAAAATTCATTCAAGTTAATCGCTTTTAGGCGATAGTTCTTGTTCTTTTTATTAAAAAATCTAGAGATAAACTTAGATTTTGCGTAAACTATAGAGATTTAAACGTTATTATAATTAAGAATAGATATTCTTTGTCTTTAATCTTCAAAACGCTAAATCGTTTTAGTTAAGTCAAAATCTTTATTAAGTTAAATATTATTTTAGCGTTTAATCAACTACGTATTTGAAAAAAAAATAAAGCTCTCATTGTCTTTCGCATTCGTTTTGAACTCTTTAAGTATTTTGTTATGCTCTTTGATCTATGTAATGAACTTGCCTCGTTTCAAAAATACATTAACGAGACTTTTCAAGAGTTTCTAGATAAGTTTTGTATCGCTTATCTAGATAACATTCTAATCTATAATAATAATAAACTAGAATACGAAGTTTATGTTAAATTTATTTTTCGAAAGTTGCGCGAAGCAAGCTTACAAGCAAACATAATTAAATGCGAGTTTCACGTCACTTAAGTCTTGTATCTAGAATTAATAATTATTATTAAAGAAATTAAGATAAATCTAGCGAAGATAGATGTTATTGTTAATTGATTTATTCTAATTAACGTCAAAGATATTTAAAGCTTTCTAGAATTTGCGAACTTCTATAGAAGGTTTATCTACAACTATAATAAAATAGTTGTCTCGTTAACTTATTTAACTAAAAAGAATTAATTCTTTGTCTAATCTAAGAAATGCTAATTAACATTTATTATTTTGAAGAAAGTTTTTATCTTTGATGTAGTGCTTCGTTACTACAATCTAGATCACAAAATTGTGATAAAAATTGATGCTTCGAACTATGTGTTCGAAGACATTCTTTCTTAGTACAATGAAAAGAGAGTTCTTTATTTAATCGTTTACTTTTTTAAGAAACACAATTCAATTAAGTGTAATTATGAGATTTATGATAAAAAACTTATGACTATTGTTCGCGCATTCGAAGAATGGCGTCTCAAGCTTAAAAACTCAATTTATTTAATCGAAATAATTATAGATTATAAAAATCTTAAGTATTTTATATTAATTAAGCAATTAAGTTGTCGTTAAGTTCAATAAAGCGAGTTCTTGTCTCAATTCGACTATTGAATCACGTATCGCTTTGGCAAGATTAACGAAAAATTAGACGCTTTTATACGTCGCTCAAAAGATCTCTTTAAGAAGAGAAATACTTTCGACTCTTGACATTTGCATTAACATTAAATAATCTTAAAAATTTACGTTCTAGATTTTAAGATCGTTGAAAATCTTTAATGTTAAGCTATTACTCTAGATTCTATTTAGTTACATTTTTTTTCAATCTTTTTAACTTTTCTTGTTACGTTAGCTTCGATAAAGTTAAATGTAAAAGAACTTAACGTTAATAACGTCGAACTTTAGTTAAATCAAGAAATTCTAAATCTTAACAAGAATTTAAAAAACATTTTCTCTTAAACCTTGTAAAATTAAATCGAAATTAACGATCAATTCGCATTTTAAGTATTCGAAGCGCTTCGCAATAAAGTACGTCATCACAATAGAATTTCTTTAGTTAAGTGTGAAAAACGCTTGAACTTCTTGTACTTTTAAGAAAGAAAGTATGTCTCTAATTTGAATCGTCTTCGTCTTCGCGTAATTTAGCTTGCTCATAATAGTGTTGTTAATAATTATTTAAAAAAAACGAAATGCTACGAATTAATTAGTCGAATTTATTGATAATCTAACATCTATAAGTATATTTAACGCTTCGTACGAAACTATTATACGTGTACTTGTTTCAAATCTTTTAAACAAAAGACGCAAGAATAATTGCGTTCTTTTCTTGTTTTTAAACGTCGTTAACGTGATGTCTTTATAAACTACGTAGATTCTTTATCGTCTAGTATCTTTATAAGTATCACGTATAGATACGTTTTTGTTTTTATTAATTGTTTTATTAAGATAAGACATTTAGTTTTAATCACTTTTATAAAAGTAGAGAAAGCAATCAATTGCTTTTACGTTTACGTCTAGAAACATCACAAGTTATTTAAGTTCTTCGTGTTTGATCGAAGCACACAATTCATCTCTAATGTTTAAGAACATCTTTATCAAATGCTAAAGATTGACGTCAAGTTATCTATCACGTATTATCTTAAAACTAACGATTAGATCGAACGAGTTAACGCTATTATGAAACATTATCTTCGTGTCTTTGTTAACTACATGCAAAACGACTAGACTAAATAGTTTTTAAACGTTAAATTCGTCGTTAATAACGTTTTCTTGTTCACAACTCTTGTTTCGCTTTTTTTGATCAATTTGAATTAGAACTTACGTCTAGACTTTAAGTTTTCAAAATTTTTGTCGTTTGATTTTACAACTTAGACTCGAATTTAATTGATTAATGTCGAAAGTTTCACTTAGAAAATAAAAAAACTTATTTAGCATCTACGTAATAAGATGTTTGTCGCTTAAGCTATTTATAAGTTTAATGTTAATCGCTTTTGTTGTTCTTGTTTTAAATATTTCGCAAGTGACAAAATCTAACTTAATGTTAAAAATCTTAATATCATTCGTTTTGCAATTAAATTAGACGATCGTTACATTAATTTCTTTAAAATGAAGCGCATTTTTAAAAGAAATTCTTTAGTTGTCGAGTTCGAGTTACTTATATCTATGAAAGTTTATCTCGTCTTTTATGCTATTTTTGTTAGTCACATTGTTATTAATTCCTTGTTTAAATAACGTTAAGAATCTCGTAAATCTATTGTCGTTAAAAATGACGAAAGATCTTAATATATTAATAGCATTTTAAATTCTAGACGTGATAAACGTTTTAGCTTTGCCTTGCTCAAGTATTACGTTAACTAAAAAGATTATTTCTTTATTTAGAAACCTTTCAATTTTCTAGACGATTATTAACAAGCTCTTGATAAATATCATTTAGTTAATCTTATTGTTAAGGAATTACATGTAATATTTTGCGTCGTTTCTAATTGTTAATGTCAAGAAGAATAGACAATGTCTTCAATTTCGCCCAAATCTCGTCTTGATCTCGCCCAAATAGTAGAGATTTTTTTATTTTGTCTCGATAATGTTTCGTCACTTTAAACGCGTCAAACCTTAGTTAAGTTAATCAAATCTCGCTTAGATCTTGTCTAGATCTTGCCTAAATAACAAATTTTTTTTTTCTTCGTTTTAATAATGTTTCGTCACTTCAAATGCGTTCAATCTTGACTAAAATAATCTAATCTCGCTCAAATCTTGCTTAGATAACAAAGATCTTTTTGCTTCATTTTATCTAATTTAATGAATCTAGATACTAAGTCTCGCTTAAATCTTGTTCAAGTAACAAAGATTTTCTTGTTTTGTCTTAATAATGTCTCGTTATTTCAAACGCGTCTAGTCTTGACTCAATTAGTTTAATCTCGTCTCGTCTCGTCTAAATCTTGTTTAGATAATAAAGATTTTCTTTTTTTATCTTATTTAGTTCATTAAATCTAGATATTTTGTTTCGCTTTTGTCGTTTTTCGTTTCAACTTAATTTAATGAATTTAAATATTTCGTTTCGCTTTTGTTTTGTCTCGTCTTTATTTAATTCAATGAATTTAGTTATCTCGTCTTGTTTCATTTTGCTTCTTGAAACTTTCTCGACTTTCAATTCTTCAATTCTTTGACAATTCGTCATATTGTTTTGATCGCTTCGCAAGAGCTCTATCTTGTAGAAAAAAGCTACTATTATAATGTTAGATTAGCAATTCGTCAATTACGTTCATCGATTGAACAATTCTTCGTCTTAATTTCGCTTAATTTTTTGAGCTTGATCTTAACTAAATTTGGGCCAAACTAGGTTAGATTTAAGTCAATTTTTGCTAGACATAAAATTTGCAATCTTATATAGTTAACGTTGTCTCATTTCTCTCTTTTCTCTTTTGTCTTTCGTTCTATACATTAATTCTAGTATAGATCTAAGTTCTATCTAGTTATTAATCTAGATACCTCTTTGATAGAGATTCCAAGTCTAGTCTCTAACAAAACTCTATTATTAAGAGTTTATTATTTGTATTATTTAAATAAGTTAAAATAATTCTCTATATTAGATATTAATATATTTTGAAATAAAGTAAAAGTTTGTCGACATCTTTAAGAAGCAATTCGATTTCTTGTTCTTGTTAATATTTTTGCGAAAATTATATTCTATTGCTAGTTTTGCAAAAAATGTCTTTATATTTGTATTTAATAAGCAATTTATTATTATAAACAATATTTGTTGTTAATAAATTAAGTATAACAAATATAGCAACAATATTAATTGCAAATATAAGTATATATATATATTTTATTAAAAGATTTACAATTCTAATTATTGTTTTAATAAAATATAACTTTTAATAATTTTATTGTCTTTTTTATTTTTCGATATATTTAGTTTGTTAATTTTTGTATTAAAGAGCTTTTTATATAATTTAATATTTTTAGACAAACTTAATTTGTTATTAGATAAATCTTTATTAATAAACAAATAATATAAATACTTAAAAAGATATTTTAATAAATATTTTGTTTTTGCTCTTTTAAATATAATTACGCGAAATACTAAAATCGAATATATTAACTTATATATCTTTTGTATAGATACTAATTATATTTTCGCAAACAAAGCTTTTAATATACTTATTGTCAATATTAATAAACAACTATAGATAGATTGTTTAATTACATTATTTGTTTGCTATTTAATTTATATATATATTTATTATTAGATCTTATATTAAAATATAACAATAATTAAAAACGCATTTATAATCTTTTTTTCTCTAAAAATATCTTTGTTAATAATAATATATTTTGTAATTAAGAAACTTTTAAATATATTGCAATTAATAATATTATTGCAATTCTTATTATACAAGAACAAGAAATAATACTTTTTAAAGAGAATCTTGCTAACATTTTTAAATATATAATAATAACAATATTTAATTAATAACTATTAGACTTTTAGTAAAATTTTATTTTTTATATAGAAAATTTTCTTCTCTTTAAGCTACAAATTGTCTCTTTTTTTTTAATTTATTTGCAAAGATTTTATATTAAATATTAATATAACTTTTTAAATAACAAATTCTTTTATATTATTTAAACAATTTCTTTGTTATTTTATTATTTTTTATTAATATTTTGTTTTATTAAAAAGAGTAAAATTTGTTTTGCAATCTTTTAGAACTTCGAAGCAATAAAAAGAAAAAATAATTAAATTAACAAATAAAGTTTCTAAGTATTAAAATAAATAGTAAGACAATAAAAATACAATTGTTTTTTATTAAATTATAACAAATTTATAATTTTGTTATTATAACAATAAAAGCAAAAACACTTTTATATTAAAGCTTAGAGATTCTAGTAGACTTTCTATTCTTTTGTGTTAAAGTAATAGTATTAAGACGCATCTTTCTAAATACTTTATATATTTTTTTAACAAAAAATATACAATATTATTGTCTTTATAACAAGAAATATAATTTGGTAATATTATTTTTTGTTACGTTAAAACAATATTAAGATTTTATAATTTGTTGTCTCTTATTTAATCTTTTATATATAAACAAATACGTTCGATTTCTAGAATATAGACAATTATTAAATATTGTATAAAGACAATATATTTATTAATATTTTTTTTAAACGCTATTTTATTTATATTAAGAGCAAAGCTCTTTATATTAATACTTATAAAATAAAAGCGATTCTTTATATTTTTTGTCTTTAATTGCTTTGTTTTTGCAATAATAAAATTATTATTTATAATAATAATGTTGTTATTATTGTTAATCTTAATAAAGAATTTATTTGCAATAACTTTATAAATTTGTTATAAAATATTGTTATAATTTTTACTTTTAACAATATATTAATAGAGTCGATTTAAATTAACTTTAAATTAAACAATTTTGCAAATTTTATATTATAAAATAAATACAAAACTATTGTTAATAAATATTTATAATTATTATATTTTGTTGTTTAAATTTTCGCAATCTTTTTAACTTCTAATATACAAAGATATTTTTAAATTAAAATATAATTTTTTTTCTATAATAAGAGTTTATTACTACTATAAGAAATCTTTATTCGACAATCTTTAAAAGTTATATATAATATTGTTGTCTTTATTTTAATTGCAATACTTTGTTTATTATTATTTAAAACTTTATTAATTAAGTTATTTATTTAGATTTTAATTGTATTAAAATTAAAATTATTAAAAAATATATTTGCAATCTTTGTTCTACTTAATTAATAGAGACTATTTCGATTATATAATTTTTAATAACTTTTTTCTTTTTTGCGTTATATACAATATTAAACGTTGTTAAATCAATAATATTTTTTGTAAATACAAAATTATTATACAAGATATCTTATTAAATATTTTATCTATTTTTAATATTATTATACAATTAGATACTACTTTTTACGTTGTTTTTTGCTTTGTCTTTGTAGATTTCTTGCAAATAAGTAAATTTATATAAAATATATACAATTTAAACAATGCAAACTTTGTTAATTAATTTATTATCAAATTATTTATTAAACTTTTTGCAAATAAATTTAAACTTAATATTTTTGTCTTTAAAATAGATTCTTTTTGCAAAGATATTACTTTTAGAATTGCAATTATTAATAATATTAATTGTGCAATTGTCTTTTTAAAAAGAATATTTCTTATAATATTTAACTGCTCTATTAACTCTTTATTTAATATTAACAAAAATATCTTTAATAAAAAAAGAATTATTAACGTTTTTTGTTAAAAGCTTTGCTCTTTAGATTACAATAATTACTATATTAATTTTTTTTGTTGCAATAAAATTATTAAAATACGCAATTTTAATATATTAAAGACTATAATTATACTTTTAAATTGTTAGAAATTTAATATATATTTTTGCTATACTAAGATTAATTTTAATCTAATTTTGCAAGCTTTGCATTATTATTAAAGTTGTTAATTTTTATTGTTTTTGTTTTAATAATATTGTTTTAAAATTTAAAGAAAGTTAGTTAACTTTAAAGCAATCTTAATAATTCTATTAATAACTTTGTTTTATTAACAATCTCTTTTGCACGCATTAGACAACAATAAGATACTTTTTAAAATAATTAATATTTATATATTTATATATAGAAAATAGACATTTTTGTCGCATCTTTTTTAGCTTTTTGCTAGATTTTTTTTGCTCTTTTTGAGTTTTAAAAGCAATAGCAAAGTCTTGCAAGATAAAAGAGCTAATATTAAGAATAAGAGAAATTAAGAAGTTAATGCTTAATTGTTTGCCATATTATTTAGTATAACAATTGCTTATTGCATTTTTCTCTTTTCTTTTCTTCTTATTATATTTGACTCTTTTAACTCGCTCTCTTATTTCTTTTTTTTTGCTTTTGTCGTCTAGATAGAAGGGAGTTAATTGGCTTCGAAGCAATCTTGATAACCTTGCCAATGGCTTTGCCCCATCGGCGACCTCTTTCGCACGCATTAGACGACGATAAGATGCTTTTCGAGATGGCCGATGCCCAAACACTTGTATATAGAAAATAGACATCTTTGCCGCATCTTTCCTGGCTCTTTGCCAGATCTTTTCTGCCCTTTTCGAGTCCCGAAAGCAGTAGCATTGTAAGATTCCAGACTATAGCTTTGACATACTTATCAAAGTTCCAGATGCTATGGCTCAAGGTTTACTTGAACATTTTGAGTGATTGGTCAGCTCGAGCTAATTATGTTCTATCCAGAAGACTACGCGCAACTTGCCAACGATATCTACGATTTGAGTAGTAACGTAATTGCTATGGCGATAACGTACCAGGAATCAGACGACCAATGGGTGAAGGAGTACCACCAGATACAACGCCACGCCAGAATGAAAGGCAAGCTACGTGGGCAAGCAGGAGGTATGCGGATTGACGACACAAGTTGGCGCAAATACAATTGCGGATCGTTAGAAGGTTTTCGACACATTTGAGGAGTATCGGGTGGGAGGCCCGCCTCTACAACTCTTTCCACTCACAGACACTCATTTCGATTCTCGACGAAACATGTTTAGCATGTGCGGTTATGAGACAACTCTTACCAGGCTTCGGAGCGCTTCTCAGATAGATAGGTGTCTTACCCCCCTTAGATATGGTGACTAGGGATCTTCTTACCAAATTCGTACAGAGCTTCCATACAGTCATATCTACCCTCACAGCCATCACATGGAGCACGGCCACCATTATGGAGCCGGTCCCCCATGATGTTGGCCCCAGTTCTGCGGCCCTATTCTTATTCCAGCTCGCAGAAATATCGACGTAAGGTGCAGTTTGGAATTCGCAATCGACTACAAACCTTCGCCCCTTTTGACACGCCGACCGGCCCCAGAATCCACCTCCACGACTTCACCACCTCCTTCTGTTCGGTTGAGACTCAAATCACAGACAAGATCCTCTGTATCATGGCTGCGGACTTGACGTCCACTGGTGTCGTTGCCAAATCCCAACATTTTTCATTTCGTTTTCATTCCTTATTGCTATGCTCGAAATTACCACACTATCTGTGAGCTTGTCGCCCGGCCGTATTTAACGAAGTTGGTCAGGTTGTAGTGTTGACCCTAGATTTCAGAGCTTTTGGCAAGCTGTTCGTTCATTTAGCAGTGAGTGGAGAGTAACGAAGAACAGGATTTATATCGGAGCGCCAACAAGCTTACCCCTCCGCCGAACATGGGTCTTGAAAAGACGTAGTGGCCTCCCTGCACTCGCTGGTTTGATTTTCCAAAAGCGAAGAACAATGTCACGATTTCAGGTTCGAAATCAACCCAGACAATAATTGCCCTGGTGAGCGAGAGAACGCAAAAGGTAGACCTCTTTTTCGTGATGTTCCCCGTACGTTAGCACATGTCACAAGAGCAGAAATAAATCTCTAGAAGGACTCTATGGAAGTCTTGCGCAGAAGGTTTCAATATAATAGCACTGGCTTCTTACGCTGACCCAGGCAATCTTCTTGAAGTATCTTTATACGCTCGGACCTTTATCGAAAAATGATGCTGACATATTTCTTGCAACAGCACAGAGTTCGGGTTCGTATATATCGATACAAGGGTCCTCCAAATCATATCTTCAAAGAAAAACGCCAAGAGTTGGTCCAACTTGATACGATACAGCTATGTCTGTGTCAAAGAATAGACTGAATACAGACAACATTTCAACGATGGCGATCCAACAAACTTCCATTTCCGAAACGCCAAGAGTGTTCGATTGGGAAAGAATACCGATACAACGAGCAATGCAAGATAATCGGACGAAGAGATATTGAATCAACTCTGACGAGCTTCTTTACATTCCTTAGCCAACTGAACAGAGAGTAATCCTTCGTGTCTGCTTCGACGTCGATCGTCTCTGAAGCGACAGCTTTAACTACATTACATTCTCGTACTCGTGCGCTCGAAATGGAAATGGCGATCGCGGCAGCTCCAGCCTTAGCTATACCTACTCCCCGAACGCCAACATTTGAGATTCCCATGACGACTCCGACGATAATGTTGGTCTCAGCGTCGACCGCGGGGTGCGCATGCCCATTCAAGGCCAGAAAAGACCGACAAACCGGCGGAACAATCGACACAGAGAAGGTGTACTGGCGAAATATCATATATACAAGAATGACGTACTAAGTATAAAGCTAAGTTCGATCTTTTTATCTCTGAACTTAAATTCCCTTGATTACGCCTCCTGGGTTGTGCTGCTGGATCTCAATTCCGTCTCTACTACAATAACATCTGATCAAGTTCAACCATCGTCGGCTTTTCAAAAGCTCCACTATCGCAATTTGTGGCACAAATGTCGTTCATCAGCTTTTTTATAGTTGACGAAGTGCTGAAGAGACGTTATCACCAAAATGTAAAAAATGGATGGGCACGTTTTCTGTACTATTTGAAGATTGAGGATAACCTAAATCAGGAGGAGGTGATACTAAGAGTAGGAGTGATAGTACGTATAGCAAAGCATTGCGAGTAAGTCCACTGCATACAGCCAATGCCGCAAACAGCACTTTTGCACCCGTTGAACTCACTACTTGGACACAGGTATTGTGCAGAAGACTTACACTGTACTTGCAAGACAGCTGTGCTGCTTGTCATCGCAATGCAGCATGTGATATGGCGGGTCGACAAGCCATAGTTACGATGTTTGTTGTGGTCCTAGACCGTGTCCTAGGAACACTGTTAGCCTCCATTGTTAGAATGTTTACCACATGACAGCGCTCATCGTACTTGTTTATTTTGTCTTTATATTCCTTTTCATATTGAGAATACCTACAATGGCGCGGAAATCGATAGCTCGCAAGAATCCAGGAACTTCCAAGACGGATCTGATTCGATCGAACAAGGTAGGGGCTCTCCCCAATCCACTGCTGTTTTCTATCGCTCACGTGTTGATAGAGGATGTTTCGCTGCAATTGGAACCCGTATCTAAGTCGAAGTCAAAGCGCAAAAAGCCAGTGACTGAGGATTTGGAAGAGCGCGAATCAGGATCAAGCGGCATCGAGCAGGAATTGCCGGCAAAGGGCCCTCATACTCTATTACAGCGAGTGCGGCTTGCCAATCGCACAGTCACTCAAAGTACATCACCAGGCACATTCTTTCTGTACAACGACACACAGAAGCGGCCGGCATTATTCTAATCACTTCTGGCTACCATATCGTCGGCAAATAGAGAAAAGTCCCGAAATATGCGGCAATGGGGAGATTGCCTAAATCAAGGTGTTGGAGAAGCCTGGTACCTGCTTATGGTCATTGAGATCTATCTATGCAGCAGAACTGACAGTACCACAGTCTACGAATGGGCGCAAGAGGCGTGCTTCGACGCCACCTGGTATGTATTAAGTCCTCTCCCGTTGATTGAATGACATACTCACAAGCTGCAGGCAATGGTTCGCCACTCGCGGAACTTCGCAATTCCCCCTCATAATAAGACTCCCGAGCTCGAATCGGTTGTTGCTACCTACCACCTGTTACTCTTGGACTCTTTAAGCAGTCATTCAGTGTAACATTTGTCCAACAGCGAATCTTGACGCTAATACCATAGAAATTCTCTTGCTCGTATTCCCTCAAAGTAGAACTACTTAAAGTATCATAATGTGGCAATCATTGTTACAAGCATCTGTACCCGTATCCACAATCGTCATCCCACTGTTGCCGGCCTTGACATTGTAAGCTCGACTACCGCCAGTTTGTGAACACACCGGTCCGCACTCAATGATAACCTAGCTTCGCTCCACTACCCTACATTACTTCATCGAACTGTGTTCCAACTTACTGCAAGGTCATAAGTTTCTTCAGAGATAAATCGATCTCTTTACCTGATCTTGTTACTTATTACTTTGAGATAGCTTGCAGACGGTGACCTGGGCATCAGATCAATCTCTTGTCCAGTCAGCAGTGCTTTGATTAGAACGGAACGCTGGTTCACAAGAGTTCTGGATAAATTTGACGAGTCCCCTATCCAACAGCTTCCTCTCAGCTTTCGCCACTTTGTGGGAAATACACACATATGAAAGTCCTCAGTTGCCTAAGCGTACTTTACACTATGAAAAAAGGACTACTTACTGAAGCCACATTGGTTGAGTGAGACTACGCGCAGAAGCTGAGAAAGTTCAGATCTGCGGAATGGACCTTAAAACCTCTAAGACGGTGCTGACGAGATAGACATTTGTCGATAACATAACGCCGGATTAGTGGTCTTCGATCTGAGAGTCGAAGCGCTTGGTTACTTAGTAGGAAGAGACTACAGATGTCCCCGGTTGCATACATTCAATGCGAATCAACGAGAGTCAGCAGTGTACATGCATTTGAGCAACCTTCGCCGTTGTGTAATTCAAGCTCATGGGACCTTTTCCTGAAATTATCAATCGGAAAATGAAAACAAGCCTTTGTAACAAGGATCGTGGTCTGCACTATCGTTTAATGGATAATTTATCTAGAACAGAACGTCTACGCGAAAGGTCGGCCGCGCGGAAGAACAAGGGCAAGAGATCCACGTAGCTCAGCGGTATGTCCAATGTTGGTGATCCTGGGCAAGGCATCACTTCAATTCTATCCATTGCTGCATCTCTTCCACCTTGAATCACCGGCTTGCCAGCCAATCTCGGAGACGTAGCTACTGTCCCGCTTCCTTGAGAACAAGTTTTGTAGCCTCAGTCTGGCTACGAGGAAGAATTCACTCGAACGGAACATCACGACAATTTCTGATAGTCTACAAGTACGCATAAAACTGGGCAAAACATGCTTCCGTCGGGGCGCTTCTTGTATAGGAATCTTCCGCTTGAACTACTCACCTCACTATCGCCCAGACTTGCTGAAAATTATGGCTGCGAATCAGACGGTTATAACACGTCATCATAGACTTGCGCGTAGTTTCTCTTCCTTCAACTACTTATGAGCTGTCCGTTTGCATATATAAGCACTTTCGTATACTACTTTACTAACTTACAAAGACAGTCAAGAATTGTGGTTAAGTGAACTCACTTCTTGAACCGGAGAAAGTCTTGCCACAACCATCTCCACTTATCAGAACTCTTTCATATACACCACAGACGGGACCGTTCCTTCGAAGCGCTTAAAGAGGAGGAAATATCCTAGTAATTGGTCTCGAGACGTTTACGATTTGCCCTGAGCATAATTGTTTCTGCATCGTGCGTGTCTCGCTTTCCATATTCAAATTCATGCCCCTTTCCATATTATATTGTCAATCTAAGAATACTCCCAAGACTTTCCCGCTGCGATGTGAAAGCCCGTGAACCCGAACATGTTCTTGTCCAAACTGGGCCCAAGAACTCATATTTCTATAATAAGAATGTACCATCGACAACCACTGTGTCAGTCCCTAATTCACAACCCACATCGTCGAACTCATTGCTTCACTAGGACAATTATCTGTCGCTAGTTCCGAACGCCATTTCGGGTCAGCAGTATTTCATGGCAGAAGCATTTGTAACAACATCGCCGAGCTCGTAAAGCAGCGTACAGACTCAAGATTGGCACGAGAGCAGCCGGTTCTGGCTCGTCCTGAGATACCAAGTGAAGGAGTACCTAGTAATGACTTCGAGGAAGCACGAAGCTCGGTACAAGCAGCCAAAGAGGAACGCTGAAACTCAAATGAAGGTCGTGGCCTACTTCGCGGAATTGAAGTTACATCAAGTTTGAGCACCATTGATGTAGAAATAATATGCTGCAAGTACCATCAAGCTTTGGAAAACATCCGAGAGTCCTATGTCAGCGTCGGTTGTAATAATATCCAGGTGGAGATCATTGAGATGTTCTTCGAGACTGACCTAGACAGACTGCATGTCCCCTTCAAGACTGGTGGAAAGCAGTGTGGTCGAGGGAAGTCTTACCTGGCACCTAGTAACGGTTAAAGCATAGTCCGTGGCTCAGTATTGATTGGACTGTTGACCCCACGACTACAACCTCCACAGCCTTAGCACTCGATGAACCTACCGTTCAGTCTCTTAATACTACCCTAGAACACCTGAATCTACACCCCGACCAGATAGAAAGCTGCCTCGTGGAGCTATTTTGCAATCTAAATAATTATGTATTGCATTGCCGCTCCGTTTGGGACTTGGCAAGCCCTATCGAGGAGTGCTCTCGGTTTCAACATGCATGCCATGTTGCAGGTCGGATGAATTTGGCCTGGCGGAGAGAGAACTGGTTTCCTTCCTCAAGGACTCCTCCTCAAGCTATTGCCATAACAATCAACTGAATAGCAGGTCGTGAACATGTGGTATATCCTCATCCCGTCGCCAGAATACTATAATGGAGTACTAAGTCCATGGTGAGCATGGCATGCTGATTGCTCCGACCAACGACGCGGCAGACACTGTCACTAAGATGATACTCTGGCTATACCGAGCGTTGAGCTCGTCAGAGTGTATCGAGCACTATACAAGATGTAGCAGCTAAGGTTCGGGGACGGCGTTCTTGGTACCCATCTTGGCTGAAACGATGAAAACATCTTTACGAGAGTCTATGAGGCTATCATTATGCCGGAGGTCGATCTCTGGATCCTGCCGACAAGCCTGGCGACGTATGCTAAGCTCAAGAGCATCCGGCGCAGAAGCGGTCATGTCTGGCTGAGGCACCTAATCCAGAGTCGCTGTGGAGTGCCCGGTGTCTCATCACGGATGAGCCCAGATCCAGTACCAACCTCGATATGCGGCATCATTTTACACCACAAGATAACATTGGCGCAGCAGGAGCAACCTGATGAGCAAGTTTACGAGCCTCGTATGATGATACTTGAGCTAATTATCGCAGCTACGATGTAGTTGACCCAGCTTGGAGCGAATACAAATTCTTCGGTGTCGATGAGGGACGTGCGAGCTCTCTGTTTGGGAATCAGAATCTTTTGAGCCCCCCAAAGTCAGAGAACTGCGTAGTCAAAGTATTGGATGGCAATATCTAGTATACCATCGAATCAAGCGAGAAGCGAAACATTTCTATGAAGCTATTTGTAGAAGGCGGTTCTCTAGCATTGTGGATTCGTCTGCGTCTTGCAGCGGGTGATCCAAGAAAACCTGACTTGACCATTAAGGCAGTATTCTTTGCTTGGGCCCACCAAGAAACAGAAACGCCCAGACCACAGGCAACAGTTACTTCAATGGAGGCTGCCAAAGGTAAATTCACCTTCTCCTCAGGCCTGGTGGACTTGCAATGGGAGCAACTAAAATCCATTACAGCCGCTTTTCTGGCACAGCACGCCGGACTGCTTGGGAGATCAGACCACAGATTGATCTCGTGGAAATATGCCAACCCTGTTTGTCTCAACTTCAATCGCAAGAAGCCTCAAGAAGATGATGGTCTTGTTTATCTGCATCGACAGGTTTTCGGAACCTTTCTGCTCCTGAGATCTGGTACAATAATTTCCGTATTCGAATATTTCAAAGCACCCTTCTTCCGATATGCTTACGAACATTGAACAGCACCCTGTGTTTCAGAACTTCAAGTCCAATTCGAATATACTAATAACAGACTCTAAGTCTTATATCTTGTTGGCCAGCAAATCCAACACGAACCGAACGACAATAAAGACGAGGAAGTACCACAAATATATTGTTTTCAGGACCTTACAAAGTCTCGAGTAGACAACAATAGAGAATATCTTATAAGCCCATTGGGTATAAGAAACATTTCACGATTGAAATCTCACAAAGAACAAGAAACATGAATCACAAAGACACGCTAGATAGTATTATATAGCGTAAGATCAGCATGAGATTTCAAAAGAACAAAGCCGAGAAGACATAGTTCAATACCGCGAACTACGAGAAAAAGACATCTAAAAACCTGGAGAGGAGACGAAAGGGAGCTAGGGTGCGCGAACTAGTCAAGACTGGCGAAGAACAAAACCTTGAGATAAAGAGAAACATCAGATTCAATAGAATTACGGAAGCAAACAACCCCAAGCAAAGCTCAGACATCGCCAAGAGCATGCTGCCCTGCCTTGCACCTCCTTTCTCGAACTACTGACACTAATGACCTCTCTTGCTTATCCCCTTTTTTTCGACTCACCCAAGCTTGCCACATTGATGGTCTCGAAGACCATAAGATTCAGAAACCATCACTTAGTGATCTCCTGTGGTCTGTTTCCTGCACTTCCAGCAACACTAACACATCTCCTAGTCGCAGGGGCTCCTGTCTAGGGGCAATGATGGCGTGGCTAGGTGGCTCACCACCAGGTGGTTTCAGTCATAGTATTTATTTCGCTCTGCAGCTTTTCCATGAAACCATTCTTTCTACCTACCAAAAATTCCAGCTAGTAATGTATTTACGTTTTTGGCGACTAGGACGAGATATGGGGTTCGATCTTGACTATATCCGACAGCTCACCTCCCAATCTACTGGAGACTGACTATCTCCCCTCTTTGGGCAACTCTGGAGGTGCAGAGACCTTTGAGATTATGAGCAGCTTTGAACCTACTGAATCTGCCAAGTCTCTGTTCCTCCAACAGCAAGATCTGGCGTCCGCTAGGAAACTTTCCCCAGTGTTAAGACGGGTTGTCCAGAGGCCGTAGGACTTCTTTATTTTTTGTTCGGCATTTTGCTACAGTTCAGGTTACCCACTACTGCAAAGTTTCATATTGCTTTGTATATTTAAGATCCACTCTCGAAAGATCGCCCCTCAACTCTTGAATCACTTAGGAGATCTAGAAGAACTGCCATAGTTCGAGGTGTTACAAGGTTTAGCATGGTGTTCTAATAAAAGCTCCTTGGCTCGAAATGCTATTGGTTTGAAAATACTATAATGATAACCGCATGAAATTCACGTACAACCATGTCAAGTGTATATTGTTCGCCATTCCAAAGTTTGGAATCGACTTGATGTTACTTTGAATAGAATGCCATTATTAGCATGCATCTTGTTAGAAGACGATTGTTCAATTGTTTTCTACTTTGATTCGTCTGCATCGTACTTTGCTATATAATTATCAACTAACAATATCGTATTGTTGAGTAACAATCATCTTGAATCCTGCAGCTTTCCCTCACTAGCCAAGACACCGTGGTCTCAGACCAAATTCGCTCCTCTCTTGTCTAACTGTATTGAATACAATATCATTCTCAACTGCTCAACTCAAATAAACAGCACACTGGAAGACTCTGTGGAATGTTGAAAAAATCCAAAACACTCCAGGGATCAACGAAAGCATTTATGTGCAATGGTGGTGGGAAGGAGAGAGTATGTGGTAGAGAAGCGGCTCTGGGAATTGGGTTGTTAGTGTTAGATGCTGGAGGGGCTCGTTAATGAAGTAGAACGTAGTGGCCGACAACGCAGTACAAAGGATGATGCCTGATAAGACATCCAGGGGATTTTGATAGGAAACTCTAGACCATCTGATGTCATGGCATATGAAGTGACAATTAGCGACGCTCGTTGCGTTGACGCAAGGATCATTCGAACTCCCTATTGTGTCGAAGTCAAATTGAAGGGCATCTTGTTGCAAACGCTGCCATCAACTGTTTCATAGCCGGACAGCCTTTGATTTCTGTCATTGCTATTGGTGGAATCGTATCCAGATCGATTAAGCTAAAATTTAGTATGACCGACCGGATACACAATGTCAGAGGGGAAGTAAAGTACACCATGGTTGCAGTCACCGGGTTCACACAGTGCATATGATGGCAGGCGTTGTTGCAGCCTCCTGCTGCTTTGATATAGTCCATGATGAATGTACCACAATCATGGCCTGCGCTTTTCACGTTGTCTCTCAAATGTGCACGTATAGAGAGGATGGCATCCTCTGGGGTTACAGCAGCTATTCGCCATGATCGAAGGACGACAACGGTAGCATGGGAATGTTTATGTTGGTATCAACAGCCGTGTCAAGCGTGGGCTAGAAGTTAAAGATCAAAAGGACGACTTTCAAGACACAATACACCATGAAGTTGACGATAGTGCTGAAAAGAGGATTGCTATGCTTTGGCCTGATTGAGGATGTCTCTTTGAAAATATTTATATATATGTGTGTGCTTGCAGCAAGAAGGGTTCTGCGCAAGACCAAGGGCTTTAGATTACGATGAATGTATGAAAAAGTTTCTGACACGTAGAGCAGGGAGAAAGGAGCGGTATTTCTCAGGGGTGAATGGTGGTAGAGGATTTACCAAAACACAAAGCGGATCCTCGTAGTCGTTCGTTCGGCCTCGCACAATAGCGGATTAATAGATGCAGTCCAATAAAGAACCTCTCCAGCCACCACGAGATAGATTCCCCACAAACGAGCGAACCCAAAACTTTGCTGACAGTTGAAAGGTGGGAAGTCTTAGTAGTGTTGCAGAAAAATGGCGAATAAGTGACTTTGTGGCTATTTTGACACAGAAGAAGATATCAAGCGAAGACCCTAAAGATGATATAGCGTGAAAGAGCTATTAATCTATGTTCCACGATCGCGTGATATGGTTATCATAGTGTAAATCCATCAGTCGATTGCAAAGAACGATGAATAGATCTTTATATCGAGGCTTACACAAAGGCAACGTAAAATAGTAGAAGCAAGACGCAGCAATCGTCCAGCTAGGGCATCGTAAGTTCCGAAGAATGATTCCCGGGAGAAGCGTAGAAAGCGGTATCGTACCACAACTGTCACTGGTTGCAAAGTCGAATTGGTAGAAGTGTCAAGTGGGATCGAGCGACCGCCGCGTCGATCATGTGTGACTGCGAACACGGGAGGTAAGGCACACCTATTCTCGGGTCCAGATGGATCCCGAAGCATGTTTGGGGATTCTCGAATTCGCGGAACAAATCGATCTTTCCCTTGACCCCTGGTTGCTCAAGAGAGTGTCTACATTGGGGCTCTGGAAGGTTACAGCCAGACATCAAGTCATCTTATCTTGAGTCGAAGTGTTAATCCCAACAGGTACGTGCCGATAAGTCAGACTTACCGCGATCACTTCCTAGAACAGTGACCAATCCGTCGTTCCCCGCAACAGTAAAAGGCCGAATAAGGAGAAACGGTATTGTGTCTTGATACTTACGTGCTCTTCCTTACACGGATTGTCCGAAGGCTGTTGAAGGATATTAGCGGATTATTTCGCACAGATATGCACGGTACTTCAAGCCTCCTTCGGCTTGCAGACCTGGATTGTGATTGATACCATGCTGGGCGACAAGTGCTTATCCAGTACCCTTGGCCTCTCCGCCATACTCCTTAATGCACGAGTGAACTACTAATTGTCACCTAGTCACATGGGGTATCGTAGTCGCTGCCGGTCTGGTCAGCCACTTGCATCACAGCGAATGAGGGACGATGAGCTCATTTACGTACGAGAGTCTTGCCGGATGATGCTAAGGTTCATCCGCAGGAGTAAGCCAAAAAAGTACTATGCGGGAGGAATGAGATCCGATTCTTCAAAGGGTTCGCGGCAGTTAATTCTCCGTGTAGGATCTAGCTTGTGATCCTGGATGGGAGCCCGAGCTAGAAGGCTGAACGGTACTTCTAGCTGATTGTCAAATCCTTCCAATATGATCAGGACATTGCGCATGTCGGCTGAAAGGCTTTGCGACCGATTACCGTATTGGCGACTGTAGCATGTGCGTGCTATTAATTGCGAGAGTCCGATCGTAGCACCAGTGTGTATAAATGACGGGACATCCGGCATCCTACCAACTTTACGGATCGACTAATCGCACTGGTCCTGCGGTTGTTTCATCCTGAAGGACTAAAATCTGGTGTCTAATGAACCCCGCCCTACACACGTGGCCCTGCACCTGGGTTTTTGCTACATTGGCCGGCTTTCATCCCTTCCATATCAGCGTTTCGGCTCCTCTTTACAATTCACCCCCTAATTCGAGCGATCCGTTTTTGTGCCTTCCAGTGGTAACTTTTCTTTCGGAATCGCCGAGGATTACACCTGCGTGCAAGTTCCATTTTCTTGAATATATACGCCATCCCATCATGGGCATGTTGACACATTTCCCTTTCGCTCTCTTTGCTCTCGAAGACCTGTCTCCAGAGGTAGGTTCGAATGCGCTCAGCTTCTATTAAGACCGTCAATGACGCGAGCTCCAGGCATTGGATTCCTTGCTGCAAAAGGCCCATGACGGTAGCACTGTGGATCACTGGTTTTGGTACCTGGCAACGGCCGATTACAGTGCCGCGCCGCAGCGGAAATCCGATGGCACCGGCCAGCAGGCCACGAAAGCCCCCATTGACCCTTCATTCTCATCGCCATTCGTCGGCCAGGGACTTGCAGATGTGGCACATTGGCTGGCGAACAAGCCCAAAAGCGTAAATTTGGACGACAGGTTTTTCGGGGTGCTGGACAAGCAGGCGGAGAATGGGAAAATTGCCCTATGCAGACTGGGGCGTCGAGAGCGCGAGGTAGAGGGGACTACGTGCGTGCTTGTGGAGGCAGAACAGAGTTCATTGGAGCTGAGTGGGATGGACTCGGATCTCGATTGGGACGAATTGGTGCGGAATAGTCCGTATAAGTTGGATCTCTAGGCTGAGTGGCTCGCGGAGAGAAGAGCAACGGCCCGATCACTCCGGGGAATCATTTGCGAATTCGTCGGGCTGCAAGAAACAGAGATCCTCTGAGGAGAGAGATCCTGAGATGAAAAAGATCTTGAGCAGAAGAGATCCTGGGAGCGTGAGGATTTTTCTTTCGGAATCCGACGATACTCATAAAAACCCCAGTATGGCTAGCTTTGATCTCAACGCGGCTAGCTGGGCTGCGGGTCGCTCTTGGCGAAACAATTCAATGTCGCATCGAATGGCTGGAAGAAGGCCAAGCACAAGCCAAGAATATTATAGCATTAGGCCTACCTCCCTATGCACGCGCGCCAGAAGCGCGTTGTAGAACTATTTGTCTCTCAGTCTTCCTCGACGAGGTTGGCTATACAAGATCGACATAGTCTCACATCCCGTGAAGTCATGCCGGCCCACAAAGCGCGGCGGCCCCAATCTAGTCCCATTACCGTATGGGCTGACTACCGCCGCTGTTATTTCCAGCTGGTCTTCCACGTCATGTGTCAGGTGTTGACTCCGCTTGTCTTGACTACAAGACTGTTTTCTGTGAAGTGCTCTCCTCGGTGATCTTGTCGAGGTACCTTGTTCCTTGGTGTGTCCTCATGTGAGACGTGTAAATATTTGCATCTGCGTTGCATCAGTAGTAATATCGCCGCCATGAAGCACCATCATCAGCATTTGGATGACGCTGCGCAATTGGCCGCCCATGGCCATAAACAGGAGCTAAACCGCCACTTTTCCTCGCTGTACGGATCCGGCTGAGCTCTATTGGATCGGACACTCCTTGCTGATGATGATGTCCACAGTGCTATGCTTGGACTATCTTTTGCGATTCTCAATGTACATCTTCTGTCTCTTGCAAATTTATTGGCCTGTAACTTTCTGATCTTTGGTTCTTTGAATTCCTTCTTCTAGTCGTGGACTGCTTTATCCGCAAGCTTGTCGCTTGCACTACCAAGTGGTGGCCCGACCTCTGTCATCTGGGGTACGTTGACCCGTCATATCATCAAGGATTTTCGTAAATTCTATATAGGCTTGGTTGCTGCTGGAATCTGCAACCTCTGTCTCGCTGCTTCTTTAGCCGAGTTTCTTTCTGCTTACCCTACGTAAGCCTGTGCCGCGATAACGTTCGGTGGATTCTTATGAGCATAGGGCTGGCGGACAATACCATTGGGTTGCAGGTCAGTCTGGACTCATCGCTCGCACAGAAAGTAACAATAGCTGACCCCTGTTATAGTTAGCAAGTCTCTCGTCTTCGGTCATTTACTCTAGCATCTAACCTGCAAAGTAAGCTGGAAGAAATGGGTTCCCATCCTGTCATGGGTCACGGGCTGGATCAATGTTTCTGGCTGGGTACGAACTTTCTTCGGAGGCGAAGCGAGCAACCTGCTCACGATGCCACTAGATCGCTCTTGTTGCAACGGGCGGTCTCCTCGGAAGCCAGCTCATTCTTGGCGCGATCTCTTTCTATGATGAAGTATGCGCGCCTTCTCACAACATATAGGTCAATGCTAGGGCTAATTATAGATAGAGCTATGTGCCGCAAAGATGGCACCAGTTCTTGATCTATATCGGATACAATATAGTCGCTTTTTGCGTCAACGCTTTCGCGAATAGCCTCCTTCCCTTGGTAACTAAGGGTGCCTGTAAGTCCTCTCGTTCATACCTACACACTTGGTTGATGATGCGTAGTCATGTGGTCCATTGCCGGTTTTGTCATCATTTCAATCACCGTTCTCGCTTGCGCCTCACCGAATTACTCGAGCGGAGAGTAAGTCCAATCGAAACATGCTGGATAAATGACTGTCTTACTGCTGGAATAGCTTTGTCTATCGGACCTTCATTAATGAAACCGGTTGTGAGTGGAGTCCCACACCTAGTGGAAAATCCGCAACTTACACAAGAAAGGGCCGGATGGGATTGCATGGCTCCTCGGTGTTCGTCTGAACCCCTCGCACTTCTCGAGGCCCTCGCTAATAGCCCCTTCAGCTTCTCCAGGCCGGCTTGGGACTCACAGGCTTCGTACGCTCCATCCATCATCCGATCCTGAGATCACTCCCTTCCATTCCTCCATCAATCGCACTGACCCACCTATCAGGATGCCGTAGCGCACATGATCGAAGAAATCCCGAACCCCAGCGTCGAAGGCCCCAAAATCATGATCGCCTGCGTCGCCATCGGCGTTTTCACCGGCTTCATCTTCCTGACAGTCCTCCTCTTCGTCGCCGGCAACCCGCAAGACGTCATCAGCTCCACCGCCGGCCCTCTACTCCAGATCTTCCTCAATGCCACGAACAGCTATGCCGGCTCCATCTGCCTGCTTCTATTTCCCCTAATCTGCTTACTCTTTGCGACAATTACGATCATGACGACAAGCAGCCGCATGACTTATGCATTTGCACGAGATGGCGGACTGCCAGCCAGCCGGTTTTTTGCGAGAGTGCATGGGAAGTTGGAGTTGCCGCTCAATGCGCTTTATCTCACAACGGCTTGTGTGGTCATTTTTGGGTGTATCTTCTTGGGCAGCAGCAGTGCGTTCAACGCCATCATCAGCGCAAGCGTAGTCGCGCTGGGGGTTAGCTATGCGATCCCGCCAGCAGTGAATTGCTTGAGGGGAAGGAAATGTTTGCCTCCAAGAGCATTCGTTTTGCCTGGACTATTAGGGTGGTTTTGCAATCTTGTAAGCCTCGCGTTCCTTCCAGCAAGACACGACGGCATGGTGAAAAATCCAGGACTAATCTAAACGGTAGCTTGGAATTGCGTATGTCCTCGTCACCACCGTGCTCTTTCTCTTCCCACCTAATATCCCAACTACTGGAAGTAGTATGAGTAAGTCTCCCCTTCTCCCTTCACTCCCACCACTTTTTCCCTCCTCATGTCCGTCGCCATCAGACAAACCATTCTCTCCTCACCCCTCCTCCCTTCCTCACCCCTCTCCCTACCCTCTCCCCCCAAACCCACCTAAACCCCCTCCCCTCCCTATCTAGATTACTGCATCGTCGCCTTCTTCGTCGTCCTCGTCATCAGCACGGTGCAATGGTTCCTCGACGGGCGCAAGAACTTCAAAGGTCCGAAGATTGAGCTCATCGGCGAGACGGCCATCCGAGCGGGCGAGGTAGGTAGAGCGGGTGACGTGGGTAGAGCGGGCGAGATGGAGAGAGCGGGTGAGGTGGAGGTGGAGAGTGATAGCAGTGGGGCTAAGAATGGAGAGATGGTTGAGAGGGCGTAGAGTTAGCTGTGGGGCTTGGGGGGGTTGAGAGGTGGGGAATGGCGGGGGAAGTGGGAAGTGGAAGAGGGAAGGATATGGGGGGTAAGATTCTTATGGTGCCGATAATGCTTGTGGGGGTTAGTTGGCACACAACGCTCATGGCAAGAGAATTCCCACTTTGTGAAGCAACTCAGACGGCGGGAAGCGTATCTCCACCTGGCTTTTGTGTATATACAGAGATTCCTCCATGTCTCGTCGATTACCACTTGCTAGACACCCTCTCACAGTCGATCCGCAATCCTTGTTCATTGTGGGCTCGCCCTTAAAGCATGCTCGTCCCTTTCAGCTTGATACACCAAAGGAGGCCTCCACAGCCACTCAAGCCCCGCCCAAATTGAGGTAGAAGATAGGGTGGTTTGTTGAATGCATGGCACGCATATGGGGTTTGGTCCCTTGCAATCGGTGAGGAGTGGTGGATTCAAGTTGTTAGATTAACTGAGGGAGGATGCCGGTGAAGTGGAATGATCGGTGAAATGAGGAGGGGGAGTATAGAAGGGGGGGTTTTTTTTGGTCATAGTGGATGTGCAACAGAGGGTTCTCGGAGAAGGGGATGAAGAGGTATGAGAGCTGGAGAGCGGACCGCGCCATAGCATCGGAAAGGATTAAAACATCGTTTCTCGCTCGCTTGATCTACATGCGTGTTCTCTTTCTTATGGCCTTCAGCACAGCAGAGATTGTCATCATAGCAAGATATGACTTTCCTTTGTGGGGAATTAGCCACCTGACAACAGACGTCGGTCGCAAATTATACATGGTAGCTTGTCTTGGAAGGCGAACATACTAGTTGGAATTCTGAGTTCGAGGGTGTACCTGTCGTGCCTTACCGAGCAGGATCTTTCATCGACTGGAGGAAGTCGCTATACCAAACGACCTTGGCGGTGAGACTCAACGAGTGATGCGTTATGGTTCTATGTTTCGTTTGCATAGATCTTTGACGGAGAAGGTGAGATCCGCAATTTATTCTTGTAGGTGTCGGCGGTGTTGTCAATCTCATATGCATCGTGGAGAAATGTAGGATCTTGGAAGCGTTATAATCTATCGTGTATGGCCGACAGGACTGTCAACAAACTAATCTTGGGAATGCAAGACCTCCGCATCGATATTAGGCTCTCTCGTGTTCTATCGATAAATGTGACCAGGGTTTCCATAGCTGGTATAACTCCCATTTGGAAGCTGCTGGCTCGAGTTGTTGATATTGAAGGTGGAATTTGGAGGTCGATTCTGCGGCTGAGTCTGCCAACTGTTGAGATTCACTCCGCCCTGTGACTGAGTCGAGGGTGGCTGAGAACGTCTGTGTCCATACGCCCCGCAAGTGAAGAGCCATGTGACTTGGTGTCTCTTCCACCATCCGACTATGAATGCGGCTACTGCAGCAATGGCTGCAACGACCACCCCCGCAATAGTTCCCTGAGACCAGCCGTTGTTCGAGTCTGAGGAAGGCGTCGGTGAGGAAAATGGTATACTGCCGGGGGAGGACGTCGATGAGGGAGATGGTATACCGCCGGGGGAAGACGTCGATGAGGGAGGTGATAGATCGCCAGAGGATGGCGACAGCAACGACGGTGATAATGATGGTAGCGCTGCTGAGACAAGCGGTCAGCATGAATAGAGGACATAGTATCAATACTACGAAAGAGGAGTCTCCCGGGGAAAATGATCGCCGCATCTCAGCTGACGCTCACAGTTCACCCCTTTCCCCCTGTAGGACTTCCGGGTGTTGGTTTTTCGTATGACTGACCTCCATTGCTTGTGGCGGCTCCTGCTGAGGCTGAGTCCCCTGTGGTTGTAATCAATGCTAAGACATCTCCACTTGACTTGCCACACCCCAGCGAGTATTGGGTGGTGGAGTCTCCGAGACTGCTAGACCTAGCGTAGGCAAAGCACGATGGGTTCGCAGAGGAACTGAACTCTCAACGTCAATTACGGTCAAGGAGGCTCTACGATTGGACAGCAACTTGCCATGACAAGATAGAGGTGTAGATCGATAAACAGGTTTCCTGAGGGAGGTTCATACAAAGATTATCACCCCAGTTCTCGCAAATATAATGATTTCCGACACATTGTATCTGGTTGCAACACGCCCAGGCCACCTGCAGCTGCACTGTAGACATACAGGTGTAGCCATTTGGACAAGTCAATGGCGACGCTGGTGAAGTGGAATACAGTCAGCTTGATAGTTCGGTTTGTGGGAAAATGGGTTCAAGGACCTGCATTTCCACTAATATAGCCACAGGTTGCTAAGCCTGCTCTTGCGATGAGACCTTGGTGATTGATTTGAGGCGGAGACGTTATCAAAGTTGGAATAACACGGCTGGGTGGTAGAGTGCCGAGGGTCAGACCATTTGAACGCGGTGCTCGAGGAGAAGGATCTCCGCCCTTGTGCTGGGCCAACCCCCCCACGTACAAAGTGGAGAACAACACACAATAATGCCAAAGGAAGGCGGAGATCATGTCGCGATATCTGTTTCGAGAGCGGTTGTTGGTCGCGCTTCGTTGATCTTCCCCACGGGACATCAAGCAAACCCAAAGAGACATTCGTAGAATCGGGAACGACAGGTGGGGCAGTGCAATGCAGCAGAGCCTCGTCCAGAAGGCGACCTCTGTAAGAGGCGGGTCCTTGCAGCTAGGCTTGTAGGGGTGAGGGCTCGAGTCCGTATTTGGTGTTACGCAGATGCACGCGGACTAATCGGATGGAAATGGACAGCCCACCAACCGCAGATCAGATGCACTGGTGGCTGAAAGCACGCAATCGCGATGGAACATGCTAAACGAGATCTTCGACAGCTACATGCAATTGTCCACATAGACTAGGCCAGAGATCGTCCTGGTCTGCTTTGATGACAAAAAAGGAGAGATACAACGTAGGAAACTGTCATGGGAGTAGTTTAGGCTTGCAAAGCGATGTTCGAGGAGGTTGAGGTAATCCGTATGTCGAACGTAAGACCAAGACGCTCCATTGTTCAAAACAACATCAACTATGTTGTTCTCGGTTTGAAACCAATTACATGATCAAAGTGCGAAACAGCAAGAAATGATAGAAAGCAGTAGATGGAGTAACTGGTCTTGCCCAAGCCATCGCCGTAGAGAAGCGCCCAAATTGAACGACAGCGATGGCATAAATCAGCACTCAACCTTGATCAATGTCTGCAGTACCTAGTCGTCATAACAATTGATGCCAGATATGGAAGGGGATGATTGTTTGTTCCGGCCATCGATGGGCATGGTTGTATTGCAACAGCGAGTGCCCGCAGCGTCTCCTCGGCTCGGTTTAGGAGCCTTGTGCCAGACCCGCTCTAGGCTGCTCCGGGCCGCCGCTCCTTGTTGCGCGATTCGGCTTCAACCTCAGAAATCTTCGCATTCCGAAATTGTCTACCTCAAGCTCACCTTTCCGGTACAGATATCGTTTCGAAAACCCTATCATATACCCAGACATTCTGGCCAAGGCACATCCTATCAGCTCCATCGTCGACACCGTAAGATTCCTCCAGCCACAACATTCGCCTACGTCAAGACCCCACCATGGCCAACCTGGGCTACCGCTACGATCCATTGCGAGCGTTGGAGGCCCAGGAAGAACTCTCTGAGCTGCCCGAAGAGACCCCAAACCAGCCGCAGCCGAACAACCACAATGTGCCCATAGTGCGACGGCGTCGGCTTCAGAAGCTGCTTCTAGCTTCTGTGGCATTGAATGCGATTCTGCTCATGACTTGCGCGTGGCAGTACTTGAAGATACACAAGTCCTTGACGACGCCAGGCTCGGCTGAATGAGGCTGAGAGCGCAGGATTGTGGGACGTTTCCATGGTATACATCGATCCTTTCAAGAGGCCGCCGTGTGCCATTTTCGACAGAAACTCTGCGGCGAGCTCTCGTAGCGATGCAATACTACCCGGATTTCACTGGCGTATACGAGTCGAAATGTTTCGCAGGCTTTGGACACAAGGTCACCTTGGATACTCGATCGGCAGATAATAGACATTAATCTTGGGTAACCTCACCCAAGCCTGTCAACTCGTCCTAGCACCAACTTCAACAAACTCTCGTGGAGATCCAACGATCCTGCTACAATGCTCCGAAGTTGCCAGCCACCGCCCCAATCACCGCCATTACTACTCCAGCTTACGAAACCAAATCTTTTCTTTCTCCAAATTCGACTCAATCGCCGCCCCAAATTCGCTTATCTTCCCATCCTCCCCAATGCGGAACTCGGCCTTGTAAATGGACGCCTGCAACGGATCATTCAAGTCCCGATTGTCGAAATGCGGGTCATCGTACCCGTGAAGGACGAAGAATTCGCCACTGACGTGCTCGAAGTCGAAGACCACTGGCCAGCTACGATCCCATGTGGACGTAAGACACTGAGTTGGTTTGGGGCATGAGATCAATAGCGGAGATTGGGTCTGAGCTGTCGTATCGGCTACCGATCCAAGGGTGATGGTGATGTTCCGATAACCCGGATTGGATTACAGGCCCGTGTATGTCCCTAGAGCACGGGAAAGCGGTAATGCGTCGGTTCCATTCGGCGCCGTAGGGAAGAGGTCCTGCTTCGGATCGCGGAGTCGCTCGGCTTCCTGTCAAGTCTGTTTGTCAAAGAGAGGAGCCAAGGCAAAACGCTCCTCCTCAGGCACGCGAATATAATCATCCAGCAACCGAACGGTCAACGTCGAACACACGAAATTGCTCGTACCGACCGTGTTTCCCATCATCGCAAATCCAAACTTCTTGCTCGGGAGATCCGAATCCCGGCAAACCCCCATCATGCATAATCACTGGCTCTCCCCTATAATTCAATACATACCACCCCAACGCATACGTCTGCGCCCCTGTCAGAATCGGTACCTTCATCAGCACCGCGTTAATCCTCGGCGTCCTCAACTCCTCATGCTCCTCCTCCGACAACAAGTCTCCCTTGTCCATCAGGAACCGCAGCCATTTCGCATAGTCGAGAACATTCGAAATCATAGCGCCCGCGCCTGACACCGCCGGCGAATCCACCCACTCCACAGGGCTATACTCTCCCTTGAGATTATTCCACAGATATCCCCTCGCCAGCTCCACCTCCCCATTGTCCACCGCGGCTTTCGCTTGCCCGAGCGAGAAATACGTCCGTGTCATTCCTAACGGTTTCCACAACCGTTCCGCGAGCACATCCCCCAGCCACTTGCCCGTCAGCGTCTCAATGACATGCGAAAGGGCAATAACATCATGTTGCCATGTTGAAATTGCGTGCGTGGTTCAGCTGTCATGGGCAAGTTGCGGAGGCTACGCACGACGTCCCGGACAGAGAAGTCAGGGCCGCCGTAGCTGTAGTCGTGGCGCGGCATGCCGGTGCGGTGTGAGGCGGCATCTTCGAGGGTGAGGTGGAGGGTGGCGTAGTCGGAGGGCAGGATGAAGTCGGAGGGGATGAGTGTGGAGATTGGGGTCTGCCAGGTTAGGGGCGAGGTGGTGTTGGCGGAGGACTGGATGAGGAGGGCGAGCACGCAGGCGGTGAATGCTTTGGTTGTGGAGCCGGTGTAGAAGAGGGTTCTAGGGGTGACGGGCTTTGCGGGGAGGTTGGAGATGCCGTAGCCCTAGGATGAGAGTCAGCAGAGGGTGGGCCGTGCGGTCATGGGGGCGAGGCAGGGTACCTTGCTGAACGTCTCGTTGCCATTGACGACTGCGATTGAGAAGCCGGGCACATGCCAATGATCTAGAGTCTGGAGGACAAAGGCGTTGAAGTCATCGGTCAATGGCTGGTCTGCAACAGATGTCGAAGAAAAGAGGAGTATCCAGAGACGAAACGGGAATAACATGACTGTTGAAAGGAGCACGGCATCACGAGAGATCTCTGGAGATGAACGAAAGAGATTGCTCGAAGAGTAATATATAGATCCTCAGATAGAGTGGTGCCTGGGGGTCCTGCGTGGGTACACGAGGCTCAGGCAACTACTTTTACGAGGAACGAGGATTACCTATTGACCTACATCGAGCATCGGGCATCAGTGCGGGCGACCAACTCATGGACTGTACGCGCGTTCGCAGAGACTGCAGTATGAGATACTTTACTCTACTCGAGGACTGAGACTGAGTCATCACGGTGATTGGCCATCATGTGCTCATAGGGCTGAAGGCTTGGCTGCGGCATGAAACGAGTCTAGCGCTATGAGTGCTCTATTTCGACTTTACCTTGTTTACATCTACCTTGAGCTCGACATGACAGCCACCCCTTATTTATACGAACAATGCACGTGGCAGGGAATGACTCAGAAGGAGTGTCAGCATATCACGACGGGCTACACTGCATAGGTTGAAAAAATCACGCTGCTGATAGCTACAAGAAGTTCGAGCTCTCGCTCACTACACCTCGAGAAGCCCATTTGCCTGCACAAAGTGAGGGATAGCTCGGAATAGATGTCAGCATAGCACAATGAGCTGCTGTGCACAATTGAAATATCATTCTGCTAAAAGCAACAGGAAGTTCGAAATCTCGCTCACTGCACATCAAGAAGCTGTTTGCCTGCTGTTGATCAGCTCTGACGCTACTACACAACTCTATTCAAACAAAACTCGCAAACCCAGTATGAAGCTGGCCCCTCTATCTCTTATCCAGTGTAGGTGTATATCTCATTGTTGGCCGTAGGTTTTATCTGCATCATAAAACCAGTGGCCGCGGCCTGGAGTGGCATTGCTTGGCCCATCCAGCAAGCCGCGATGTGAGTGGGCAGATACCGGAGGCTTTATAGATGCGCGGCGCTCAACGGAGGCTGTTGTCGCTTTCCAGTTTCCTACTACCTCACTCCAGGATGATTTACGCGGGATTCCGACGCCAGTATCGTTTCGGGAATGGTCCTGCGCTTTAGCATAAGACTCGAGGTAACTCGGGAGGGGGGATGTTTTCACGGGTGCTGTGCGTCCCTCAAGTCGTGCCAAACTCTCGTTGAATGCGGCTTTTCTCTCTGATGCGGGAGAACGTTCGTGCGGCCCTTCGGAGCTAGCAGATGGTGATGGCGTCTTAGGCGATGGCGAGTCTCTAATGGTATACCTATCGAGGTGAGCTCGCACAGTTTCGGTTTGCTCTTTATCGCTTGGTGGATGCTGAGCAAAGGGGTTGGGCCAATTCGCTCGCGTAAAAACTGATGCGGACCTGTGTACGGGTGCTCCTTCTAAAACCGGTCGCGCACTTGGCACTGCAGTCCGAGAAGGACCGCGGGAAGCAGAAGCCTTAGAGTCCCTGAAGAAGCTATTGTGCCCCAAGTACCCCGGTTGACGAAGGTTAGTGACGTCTTTGAGTGCGGTCTTTGCCGAGGGAGCCTTGCCCGATCGACTCAACTGCTTCTTCGACGTGCGCTCTTGCTCACGAAGCACACCAAGATCATTTGACCTGAAGACTCTGCCATGTCTCTTGCCAGCTGGTTCGACATCTTTGGGAATGCTCCAGACCTTGAGCGATCTCGGGCTTGATGCAGACTCCGTTCGCGTCTCTGAGCCAGGACTAACTATGTTCCTCAGCCACCCGGTGATTCGATCTCGCAAGGACACCTTATCCGGCTGGATCATTTGCATTGATAGTGCTCGGAGCTTCTGACGAGGAGATTCTATTTGTGCCGGTCGATGCTTGGCCTTGCGTGGCAAGCCGCATAAAGGAGAACTGTCATCGAATTCACTGCCATGGCTATGAATTGACGGTGTTGTGAATCTAGGAGCTCTGTTCCAGTCAATCGGAATTGGAGAGACGCTGAGTGAGATGCTTTGACCGTCTTTCCGTGTGACTAGGCGTTGTCCTCTGGCCGGAGCCTCTGGAATGGGGAGCTCTCCAAGAGCTCGTCGGCCCCGAACAACTGTCTCTGCCCGCTGCCAGATGTCTGCCATTTCAAAGCGCTGAGCCGCGGCCACTGTGACCTCCCGACTGGACGATGGATCTTTAGTCCCATGTTCCGCTTCGTACCGCCGATCCGCAGCTGCGATTGTGTCTTCCCAGGTTTTTGTGGATGATTCATGCTCGGGCTCTTCGGCCGACTCCCGATGGGCAATGATAGCAGTAGTAGGGGTGCTACTGGGACGTCGACGACGCGATTTAATGTCGACTACCCGTGCGTAGACGACTGGTGCAGGTGAGGGTTGAGGATCCACTTGCCCAAGGTTATTAAATTCAACATAATGCCCGTTTCCTGCCCTCTTAGGGAAGCGGACGCGGCGCAACTGCTCTACGGATGCTGTCAGTATCTCCGCCTTCTCGCTTGAAGACGAGCTGTTCGAGCCCTTGAGAGTATTAGACCGGCGTAAGAATGATCTTGGACTCCACGTGGAATGCTCGATATCGGGACAGATGGACTGCAAATGCCGGGAATTTCTCGAACGGTATTCTGACGAGCTTGACCTTGAAGAAATCGGCTGCTTCTCCACCGCGGTAAGTACACTACGTTCGGTACATCTTCTAAGTTGTTCATGTGCTCCCTCAGGCTGTCTGCTACTCCCTTTTTGAGGGCGCCGCAATGCCGATGAGGGTTCAGTCTTTTGCTCTCGAGGTTGCCAAGATGTTCTCCACACCCGAAACGGCTCTCCAAGATCCAGAGGTGGTATGTCATCCGTGTCGTCGGCAGTGCCATCTTTGTTGGCAACTCTTATGGCTAGCGAAGCCATGTCCAGGACGTTATCTGCATCTGCCGGAGATGACGCCTCTATGTCATCTGGTGGCGTAATTGAAAGGTCAGGGCTGGTTTCTGTCGCTGTGCGACCACCGTCATTGACCCCAGCCCGTTGTGGGCCCCCGTGGATACTACTTGACAACTGTGGATGCTGATTACACTGTTCCGACATGGTACGCAACGGGTATCCTGACCCTACGCGACCCTGCTGTAAGCTTCCTGAAGGCTCTTGCTGGTCATCAAAAGGCACCGAAAGCTCCAGACTAGGCGGTACAGTGTAACAGGCAACCAAGAGCGCTTGAAAGAGCTCAGGATGGCAAGAGGAAGCTCGAAGTGCTTAAGTATTCTAAACTGATATGGATAATTGCATGAGAATTACCACAACAAGCACAGCCAAAGCATGTCACTTATGCAAGAGGTTTACTCTAGGATAGCGCATCTAACACCGCTAAGCCCAGGAGGTGTTCTAAGAATGGCTTTCGTCTTCGCGAACAATAGCCATGTCACTTTTTCTTCTTATAGGTGTCCTTTCCACGTAAGAGATTTGGTAGACGTGTCGGACACTAGAACCTCATCACAAAGCTTGTGTTAGGAGTTGTTGTGTAGGTCTGGCAAACTTACGAAGGTTTGCCCGATATGGTGGAAACGACCACCCCGTGACCGATGACATGTTGAAGTAGATGAAAAGTCTTCTGACTACTGAAGACAGCATGCTGAATGTTTGCAGCCTACGGCAAATGGCGTCTATGAATATTTGCTGCTGATTGATCTATCTCGGTCATCGCTTCGCTGGCGCCTGTTAGCCAGGCCATGGTAATTTCGAGTAAGATCCTTTGTTGCGGTCATTGTCTTCTTTCGATACAATAGCTTTGACGTTGCTGCGTCCTGCAATCCAGTCTACTCGCTGGTAGCGAACTTCGGACGATCCTTTGTTGCGTGTGGGCCTGAGATGCGATAACCACCAGTCCACGACTCCACTCGATAATCAAGCGTACATCGACTTTGGAAGTTGATACAGCTGCGCCGAGAAGTCGTTGTGACACCTTGCTATTGCAGGCAAATGAACTCAAAGATGCCGATGGTAGGACCTTGGAGTTCATTCCAAAGATGAGGTGAGGACTTGCGCTATGCTATGAGGCGGCAGCAAGTGCTCTGTTTCCCCCTTGGGATGGATCAAGAAACGCAATGGTTACAATATCGATGGATCAAACGACCAGTGAAAACCTATATCTAGAGCAGCGAAAAGTGAGAGTGTTTACGCAATCCGATTGAACACCCAACAGAGGCCCGAAGCAGGGCCAAAGATGATACAAGACTCAATTAGCCCCTAAGCGTATAGCTTGCCAGACTAAGATTCACGGCGGCTCTTCACCTGATCTTCCAAGGCTTTCAACCTCTCATAGCCTTCAGACCCCGAGCGGAACTCACAAAAGTCCTCTTGGCCATTGTACTCAAGCCTCTTCAACCATGTCACCCTGTGTACGAAGTCCTCTAGCGTTCTATACAACGGCCAGAAGGCTCCATTGGCCCAGAACGGCGAAGATCGATCCGGATGGAAGCAGTCCGGCTGCTCATCCCACCATACCATCTTCGAGGCAACATGAATCTCCAGATCCCGTAACTTCGGCACATGGCGAGCGACTAGCTCGGTGATGGTGGGCATGCAATTTGCGACGCTGTCAGTATCAGGACCGTAGAACGACAGCGAAGTCATGGTACTCGCGTTAATGGGACCGATGGCGTTCAGAAATGCGGCGAATTCACAAAACTTCAAAGAGGACGGGACCGTCGAAAACCAGTTGTCTGAGTTAAGAGTGTTGTACAACCAAATGCATAGCAATCGGATAGCCATTGCTGAAGGTGAAGGCACAAGATCGTTGGTCATACTGAAGTGAAATTCAAAAGTATTCTCTCGATAAAGAATGGGTGTGGCCTCTGCTGCGACCTGTTTGCAGGTGGATAGGATAGCTGGATGTGGAGAATGGTAGGTTGTCCACTTGTCGCCAAGAAGTCTGAATAGACCAACAGTGGACGGATTGACACCATTCTTTGATCCGACAATGAGCAGAGTGGCTTTACGGGGTTTCACAGTACAGTCTCGGTGAGTCCAATAGCTGGCAAGGAGCTCATGGTAAATCGGAAGACGGATTTCTGTATGTCATTGAGTTATTGACTCACAGGGGTCGCGATAGGACTGACCGGTCGGCAGGTCAAGAAAAGATCTCCCTTCAGCCTTTCGTTCCTCTCTCCTGGAAATGTCGCCCATGACGACTCCTTGCTTGCGAATCGCGCAAGCGTGGTATTTGAAGTTACGGATAATTCTTGGTCTCAATGCCTGTTGTGCAATGCAAGTAAATATATGTTGGCAGGCCCTTGTTGAGATACCGAGTGAATGTGAGAGTCCTAAAGATTATGGCATCAGAACGTGTCTCCATAAGTAAATCAACCTGAGTCATTTCCGTCCTTGCCACAATTTGCTAACAAACCCGCGAGTCTCCAGGCCCTTTCTCTAGATTGTCTCTACGGGCAGGCACGACCGAGACAGGTCGGCACGTGATTAAAAAGCACCTCTACCCCCAACGACTCCACTCTGTCAATGTGCTTCATCTATCTGTCTTGTCAACACAGAAATTCCCATCCCAAATGGCAGCCAGTCGTAAATTCAGTACTCAACCATATTCAGGACTGTACAGCATTCATACCCTTCAGCATGGGTTTTCCGATGCTTGCTCACGCTTCAAACAGCGATGACACCTATGACCATCGACTCTAATGGACATAAGAAAACAAAATCTTAGATGAGGGAGAATCCTATGGCGTTTTGCCGACCCATCCCGGGTCTAGCGTATCAGCATACACTCCCGGCACTTCCCTTAGCTAATCCCCACTTCAGAAGCTATATAGCTTCGTCTTCGAAACTACTTCCACCAACAAGCAACCCCACCCAAGCACTTGTGCATCAACCAGCCAAGCCACCTTTCTCTTCCCACATCGTCCACCCCATACACAATGCCCTCTTCAAAGCGCCCACCATCCAAACCCCCACAACCCTCCACCCAAAGGCCCCAGCTCTCCCAACGACGGCGCTCCGACGAATACAGCATCCCCGGTCCCCCCTTCTTCTCCCTCCAGTCCTACCTCTCTAACCCCCTCTTCCAATCTCTCATCCCCTTCGGCCTCCAAGACCACATCATCCAAGTCGTCCGCACCGCAGAGCGCCAACCCCCAGCACCCATAGAACCAGAGATAAGCGTCTTCGTCAACCAAAACATTCCATCAGAAAATCACGCACGAACAGAGATCCGCTGCTGCACGTCGAATACTATTGGGGAGTTCAAGGGGAAGGTGGCTGTGCAGCTGGGGTTGGGGGTGGAGGGTATGGTGCTGAGGCGCTGGGCAGGCGAGCCGGGGTTGAATGATGGGTTGATGTTGGGGGATTATGATATCGCTGATGAGGCTTCGCTGGATCTGGATGTCAGCACGGGGTATAGCTTGGAGTCGGAATTCGGCAAGGAGGTTGTGGACTCGTCAAAATCTCCCTAGGCCAATGATCTTCCACGGTGTCAGCGCAAGGGTACTACATCAAAGCCGGCATCGGTAGGCCAGGTTCTCTCAAAACACAAGTCCAGGGCGTCCCTCTAAGTAGTAATCCCTTTGCCCCCGCTTCATTGGGTAATCCCACGCTTCTAGACACCCACTCGCTCTATACTAGATTTCCATAACTCAACCATAGGGACAGAACCACCCATGATCTCGCGATGCTGTATATAACGCGGTACAAGCCTGTGCACCAACCACACATCGCACCGTACGACGAGTCAGCTCTATAAGCGTGCTGATTCTCCTGCAGCCTTGATTTACAGTATATAGTTATCAATAAGACCCTTCATCTCCGTAATTCGTGGCGTAAATTGTAGATCTGTAGTGTTTAAACCTGTAGGCTGTAAATCGTAAGCCATAAATCGTAATTTGTAGATGAGGTCGATCCTGCGTCCCGGGGTTCGATTCTCGACGTGGGCACTTTTTTTGGGCAATTTCCGGTTTATTGACTTTGTACATTTGAAATGGATGTGAGACATCAGAAGAGGGACTGGCTACCGCTTGCGTCGTCGGCTATCAGAAGTATATGTAGTGCTCGGTTAGACGGGCGCAGCGACAGTCTGCTTCATTGAAGATTAGCCACACGAGAACTAGCGATAGAACTACCACCAAATCCAGAGGACATATTTCTTGCTGGTGTTGAAATGCGTGTTCACGCAGCATGCTCCAAGTGGAGACGTAATCGAAGTGCCGTGAGACTCCGTACGCAATAGACATGAAAATCGTGCTTCTCGATCGGCCCGCCTAGTACGGATGGCTCCTAGGCCTCTGAGCAGGTCCTGTGCCACCTGGGCCATTCGGGCAGCGCGTACTTGGCGGGTTAGTCCCCCAAATTTCGACATAATTTTCTTCAAGCTGTTGAAATTATTCCTCTACCAATATAAGACTTTTGATATCGCAAAATTAGATCTGAATTCGCAAAACATACGCGAGTCTACAACCGAATTTGCGAAGCTAGAAGTCTAAAGATAATAGTCCGAATAATTAAACTAAGATTCTAGATTTGATTAATTGTTTATCTCTTGCTTAATAGTAGTTATTTAGTTTCGCAAAACTAACACTAGTTTCGCAAAATATATGCGTATCCAGATATAATTTTGCGAAACTAAAAGTCTAGTAATCTAGAAGATATATAGAAGTTAATTATATAAACTTAAATTTATTCTTTCTTTATTAAATATAAATTTTATACTTCGCAAAATCAAACCTATTTCGCAAAGATTATATAAGTCTTAGATTGATTTTGCGAGACTAAAAGTCTAATAAGTAGTTATATAGATAGAAATACTATCTATCAATTCTCTTCTACTTGCTTCTACTTGCTTCTCTTTAAGAATAACACTTTAAGTCTTGCAAAAATATCTCTAAATTCTTAGAATATACCTAAAATTATACTTGATTTTGCGAAACTAAATATCTAATATTCTAATAGATATATACAATATAGTATTTTAATTTTTGTATAATTGTTTTTAGTTATACAATATAAAGTTTTTGCTACGCAAAACTATCTTTACTTTCGCAAAATATCTATTAAACTAATATCAATTTTGCGAAAGTAAAAGTCTAATACTTTATAAGATATATAGAACTTTAAATTTTAAATTTTGTTTTATTTATTTTAACTATTTAAAATAGATTTTCTGCTTCGCAAAACTAAATATAATTTCGCAAAATAGATATTAAATAATCTTTAATTTTGCGAAAGTAAAACTCTAATACTCTATAAGATATATAAAATTTTAAATTTTGAATTTTGTTTTATTAATTATAACTATTTAATATAAGTTTTTTGTTTCGCAAAACTAAATATACTTTCGTGAAGTAAATACTAAATTAGTATTAATTTTGCGAAAGTAAAAGTCTAATATTTTACAAGATATATAGAATATAGTATCTTAATTTTTGTTTAATTGCTTTTTGATTATTTAAGTAAAGAGATTTTGCTTCGCAAAACTATCTATACTTTCGCAAAATATATATTAAACTAACATCAATTTTGCGAAAGTAAAGTTTAATATTCTACAAGATATATAAAATTTAATTTTTTAATTTTTGTTTAATTGTTTTTAATTATTAAGTATAAAGTATTTGCTTCGCAAAGCTATCTATACTTTCGCAAAATATATATTGAACTAAATTTAACTTTGCGAAAGTAAAACTCTAATATTCTATAAGATACAAAAAATATTATATTTAATTTGCGTTTTATTATTCTAGTTATCAAATAAAGAGTCTTCGCTTCGCAAAAGTAAGAATACTTTCGCAAAATATATTCGAAACTAGATATAGTTTTGCGAAAATAAAAGTCTAATATTCTAGTAGATATATAGAATTTAATAGTCTAAATTGATTTTTATTGTTTCTCTATTAGATATAAACTTATAACTTCGCAAAGCTAAATTTATTGTCGCAAAATATATAAGAAATTAGATTTAGTTTTGCGAAAGTAGAAGTTTAATATTTAACTATATATAGAAGAACTAAATTTTTAGAATTGATTCTTTTTGCTTCTTTCTTAAATATAGACTTTTAACTTTACAAAACTAGATATAGTTTTGCAAAACTTATACAAAACTAGATACAATTTTGCGAAGCTTTATATCTTATACTAGAGTAGATATATAAAGTTTAATATCTTGTACTTATTATATTATTTTCCTATTAGATATAGACTTTTTGCTTCGCAAAATTAGATCTAGTTTTGTAGAATATACGCAAAACTATATTTAATTATGCGAAACTATAAGTGCAATACTTTAATTAACTTATAAAAATTCAAAATAGAAAATTATATTTAGTATTTCTCTATTAACAATAGACTTTTAAGTTCGCAAAACTAAATCTAATTTCGCAAAGTATATATAAGTCTATATACAATTTTGCGAAAGAAGAAATTTGATATTTAATAATATATAAGAAAATTATATCTTTAAATTTTGTTTCTTTTATTTCTCTATTAAATATTAACTTTTAGTTTCGCAAAATTAGTTTTACTTTCGCAAAGTATATATAAAACTAGATACGATTTTGTTAAGCTTTATATCTAGATTGATTACGTTGGGTCGGATTATCGAGTTCGAGTCGAATACTCGACCCGAATCTGGTCGAATTGGTTCCAAAAGTTGAAACCGAAAAGTTGATTCGATTTCTAGAGTTGAAACCGACGATTCGGGTTGATTCCTAGGATTGGAACCGAAACTCGACCCGAAAAAATCGACTCAAATCGTTAAGACTTTTAATTAAATAAACAAACAATTAATAAATAGTATCTATAACGTCTATAGATACAAATTACGCATTAATATTAATTGTTTAATATTTAATTAATAAATAGTATCTATAGATCTATAGATACAAATTATGTATTAATATTAATTTTTTAATATTTAAAAATTTAAATAGCATCTATAGATCTATAGATGCAAATTATGCATTAACATTAATTTTTTAATATTTAAAAATTTAAATAGCATCTATAGATCTATAGATACAAATTATATATTAATATTAATTTTTTAATATTCAAAATCTTAAATAACATCTATAATACTTATAGATAAAGATAATGCATTATAGTAATGTATTATTATTTTCTACAATTAATTAATAACTATTTAAAATACATAGAATTTGTCTAAGAAACTAAAACTTAAAATTAGATTCTAAAAATAGTAATTCTTAATATAATAACGCAATTTTCGATTTCTTGACAATTCGATTCGATTCCTAATATAGGAACCGAAAATCAATTTGAATTATGTTAATTTGTATTCAAAATATTAGAAATCGACTTAGGTTTCAAGTTGATTCCTAGAATTGAAATCGACAAATTAGATTGATTCTAAAAGTTGAAACCGAAATCCGATCTAACAATTAATCTATTTATATCTAATATTAAGTAGATATATAAAATTTAATATTTTGTACTTATTCTTATTGTTTTTCTATTAGATATAGAATTTTTGCTTCGCAAAATTAATATTAGTTTCATAAATTATATATAAAATTATTGATTCTTTTGCAAGTCTAATTGTCGAATAAGTAATTAAATAGAAGAAATTTATTCTTAAATTTGAAATTTCTTATTTCTTATTAGAAGAGAGACTTTTTGCGTCGCAAAACTTTATTCTAGTTTCGCAAAATATATATAAAACTAGATATAATTTTGCGAAGATAAAAGTCAAATATAGAATTAAATATATAGAATTTATATTTCTACTTTTTAATTTATTTATTTTCTATACGAGAGAGATCTTTAGCGTCGATAAACTTAGTTCTAGTTTCGCAAAATATAGATTATTCTATATATAATTTTGCGCAAGTAGAAGTTTAGTATTAAATTATATATAAGAAAACTAAATCTTTAGAATTTGTTCTTTTTTATTCTCTATCAAATATAAACTTTTAGCTTCGCAAAATTAGATATAGTTTTGCAATTTTTTCATAAAGCTAGATATAACTTTGCGAAGCTTTAGATCTTATATTAGAGTAAATATTTAATATTTAATATTCTTTATTTAATAATATTATTTTGCTATTTAATATAGATCTTTTGCTTCGTAAAACTAATTTTAGTTTCGCAAAATAAAGATAAAACTACTATTAATTTTGCGAAATTATAAGCTTAATATTTTAATAGATCTATTAAAGTTAAAATTTAAAAAATTTGTTTTAATTGCTTTTCTACTAGTAAAAGAACTTCTAGTCTCGCAAAATCAAGTTTAGTTTCGCAAGATATATATAGAATTGCAACTAATTTTGCGAAACTATAAGATAAATATTCTGGTAGATTTATAATTGATAAAATTTTACAAATTTGTTTCTACTATTTTTCTTCTAGAAATATACTTTTAGTTTTAAATTTATAGATTTAGATATACTTTTATAAGATTTATACAAGATTAGATATAGTTTTGCTAAATGTAAAGTCTAGTATTTAGTTATTACTATAGAATTGAATTATAATATCTAATATTGTTTTAGTTACTGTTCTATTAAATATAAGCAATTTTTGCTCTAAAATTAGACTAATCGTTTAGATCAAATTGATTTTAAAAGTCGGAACCAAAAACCAAGCTATTAATAAACGTTACTATGTATAGTATACTAGTATACTATATATAGTAGTTTTTCTTAGATCGATTTTAATAGTTGGAATCGAAATTCGAATCTTAATACAATTACGTAATAAATTCGGTTCCGCGCAATTAGTCTATCTAAAATTATACTTAATTTCGCAAAGAATATTTAATATTTATTTTAGTTTTGCAAGACTAGAAGTTAACTATTTAATTCTATATATAGAAATCAAACTTATAAATTTAATATTTATTGTTTCTCTATTAGATATAGACTTTTTATCTCGCAAAGTTAAACTTGCTTTTAAAAACTAGATACAAAACTAAATTAAAGTTTACGAATCTAAAAGACTTAAACTCTAGAAGATGTAGAGAAATCAATACTTTATATTTGTTTTTATTGTTTCTCTATATATTGTAGACTTTTTGTCTTACAAAATAAGTTTTTTTTCTACAAAATATATAGAAAACTACAATTACTTTTGCGAAAGTAAAAGTCTAAGATTTAGTTGTATATTTGTATAGTAATTTTATAAATTTAGTTCTATTGCTTTGCTATAAGAATAACTCTCTTAATCTTGCAAAAAAAACTCTAATTTCGTAAAATATATACAAAAATAAATATATATTTTGTTATACTAAAAGTTTAACTCTTTTAGTAAAAATATTTAGATTAAAATTAAACAATTAGCTTATCTCTATCTCTCTTAATATAAGATCTCTACTTTCGCAAGAGATATTTTAATTTGTATAAGAAATATACAAAATATATACTTAAGTTGCGAAAGTAAAAGTCTAATATAAGTTTAATTAGACAAAGATTAATTTTGTATCTTAATTTTAATATTACTTTACTAATAAAAGACTTGAACTTTTGCAAGAAGTAGTTCTATGTTTGCAAAAGTTATGCAAACTATTATATTTAATCTGCGAAAACAAAAGTCTAATATTTAGTTAATTATGTTAGATTTTAAATTTTATTTTACTAATAAAAGATTTTAATTTTCGCAAAATATAGTTGTATTTTCGCAATATATACACGAAATTTTATATTTAACTTTCCGAAAGCAAAAGTCTAATATTTAATTAATTTAATTAATTTTTAATTTTTGTTTTAGTTTTAATACTATTTTACTAATAAAAGACTTTAACTTTCGCAATATATAGTTCTATTTTTGCAATATATATGCAAAATATTTTATTTTATTTGCGAAAGCAAAATTCTATTATTTAATTTATTAAATTAGATTTTAAATTTAGATTTAATTTTAATTTTTATATTACTTATAAAAGATTTTAACTTTCGCAAGATAAATTCCTATTTTCGTAAGAAATATACGCAATATTGTATTTACTTTGCGAAAGCAAATATCTATTGATTAATTAATTAAGTTCGATTTTAAATTGTTGTTTAATTTTAATATTATTTTACTTATAAGAAATTTTAAGTTTCGCAAGATATATTTCTAGTTTTGTAATAGATATACAAAATATTATATTTAATTTGCGAAAGCAAATATTTATTATCTAATTAAATAAATTAGATTTTAAATTTCTAGTTTAATTTTAATATTATTTTACTTATTGAAAAATTCAACTTTCGCAAGAAATAGTTCTATTTTAACAAGAAATATGCGAAATATTATATTTAGTTTGCGAAAGCAAATATCTATTATTTAATCACTAAGATTAAAACTTAAATTTTATTTTTATTTTAATATTACTTTACTAATAAAGTATTTTTACTTTTACAAGATATAGTTCTATTTTTGCAAGAGACATACAAAACACTATATTTAATTTGCGAAATTAAAAGTCTATTATTTAATTAATTAATTAAACAAAAGTTCAATTTTTTTCCTTAATTTTAATACTATTTTACTAATAAAAGACTTTAATTTTCGCAAGATATAGTTGTAGTCTTATATAAGCTATGCGAAATATAGTATTAAATTTGCGAAAGTCGAAAGATTAATATCTAACAAAGTAAATAGAGATTTATTTGTTATATTTATTTTCCTTAGTTATTTCTTAATAATAGATATAAACTTTCGCAAGAAATAGTTCTACTTTCTTAAAAGATTTACGAAATACAATATTAACTTTACGAAAGCAAAAAGTTAATATTTAAGTAAATAAACGAATACTTGATTTATAAATTTAATTATATTGTAATTTCTTTAAAAAAAGACTTTAATTTTCGCAAGAATTAATTCTATTTTTGCAACAAATATATAAAATAATATATTAATCTTGCGAAAGCAAAAGTTTAATATCTGACTAATTAAGTAGAAATCTATTTATTATTTTTGTTTTTCTTAATTATTTCTTAATAATAGAATTTAACTTTCGTAAAAAGTAAATCTATTTTTGCAAAAGATATGCGAAATATTATATTTAATTTGCGAAAGTAAAAGTTTAATTTTTAATTAAATAGACAAGATTTTAATTTTTGATTTTAATCTTAATACTTTTTACTAATAAAAGACTTTAACTTTCGCAAGAAATAATTCTATTTTCGCAAAAGATATACAAAACGTTGTATTTAAGTTGTAAAAGTAAAAGTTTAATATTTAATTAAATAGACAAAGTTTTAATTTTTAATTTTTAATTTTAATACTTTTTTACTAATAAAAGACTTTAACTTTCGCAAGAAACAGTTTTATTTTCGCAAAGAATATACGAAATAAAATGTTACATTTGCGAAAGCAAAAGTTTAATATTAATTATCAATAAATTTAAATTAGATTTTTAGAATTAAAAAGTTTATAGATTTCTTAATATTAAGATATAACTTTCGCAAGAAATAATTCTATTTTTACAAGAAATATATAAAATAGAATATCAAATTTCCGAAAGCAAAAGTTTAATATCTAAGTAAGTAAATATAAGTTTAGAAATCTAAATTTAATTTTTTTAATTCTTTATTAGATATAGATATTAAGTTTCGCAAAAACAGTTCTACATTTTCAAAATATATAAAAAACATTATATTTAATTTGCGAAACTAAAAGTCTAATATTTAATTAATTAAACAAAAGTTCAATTTCTAAGTTTAATCTTAATATTAATTTACTAATAAAAGACTTTAACTTTCGCAGGATATAGTTATATTTTTGCAATAGATATGCGAAATATTATGCTTAATTTGCGAAAGCAAAAGTCTAATAATTAATTAATTAAATTAGATTTTAAATTTGAATTTTAAATTTATCTTTATTTTACTAATAAAAGATTTGAACTTTCGCAAGATATAGTTCTAGTTTTGCAATAAATATATAAAATAATATATTGAATTTGCGAAAGCAAATATCTAATATTTAGTTAATTAAATTAGATTTTAAATTTCAATTTCAATTTAATATTACTTTACTAATTAAAGACTTTGTTTTTCGCAAGATATAGTTCTATTTCCGCAAACAATATAAAAAATATTATATTAACTTTGCGAAAGCAAAAATGTATTATTTAATTAATTAAATTAGATTAGATTTTAAATTTAATGCAATTTTACTAATAAAAGACTTTAGCTTTCGCAAGATATAGTTCTATTTTTGCAATAAATAGACGAAATACTATATTAATTTTGCGAAACCAGAATTCTATTATTCAATTAATTAAATTAGATTTTAAATATAAATATAATTTTAATATTACTTTACTAATAAAAGACTTTAGCTTTCGCAAGATTTAGTTCTATTTTCGCAAAAAATATGCGAAATATTATATTTAATTTGCGAAAGCAAAAATCTATTATTTAACTAATTAAACAAAAGTTTAATTTTTAATTTAATTTTAATATTGCCTTTACTAATAAAAGACTTTAACTTTCGCATGAAATAGTTCTATTCTTGCAAAAGTAGCGTGAAATACTATATTAAGTTTGCGAAAGCTAGCATAGTATTTAATCAATTAGATACAAAATTAAATCTTAAATCTACTGTATTGACTTTTGTAGAAGTAATTCTACCAGAAGTTTCGAGTACTTTTATCGAATAGCTACGTTTTTTGATTATTTCTAGAGGATCTATCAAGAGTTTATCGAGGATTTATCGAGAGTTTATTAAGAGTTTATCGAGTATTTATCGATCCTAAATCGAAAGATAATCTTTTACTAAACTTTTACCAGATTCGCATTGATAACTTATCGATTTTCCACCCTATAGACCCTATAGGTGATATTTTATGAAATTTTGAAATTTCAAAATTTTGAAAATTCAAATTTTTAACTAAGTCTCGACGCTAGCCTAGTCGGGATTTTTGTTTCAAGAATATTAAAGAGTAAAGTATCTTTATTATTAATTTGTCAAAGCGTAAAGTTGTTAGATTATTTTTCTATTTTTAAATTTGAAATTCTAATCTCAAATTTAAAGTTTTAAATACTTAGAAAAGCTCTAGCTCTATAATTATTAACGCTAGTAATTTTCAATTGAATATTTAGACGTTTTGTTTAAAACATATACGCGTGAAAGACTTCTTCTACTATTGTGTGCAAATTTAGATTAATTATTATTAATATTAGATAGTATAAAATTTTACTTAGTTAATTGAATTATTCTTTAATACTTAAGTGTAATAACAATAAGTTTATCTGCTTATTATAGAGCGTATTATAGAATATCAAACTAAATACAACAAGTAATATACTAAGAAACAATCGAGAAATAATCGAGAAATAGCTAGAAGATAACTAGAAAAAAATTGTTTTCTTACTAGATGTCTATCGAGAGTTCTCGACAATCTATCAATTTTTTGTAGAGAAATTACTCTATAGAGAGACTATATAGTAGTTTTTTAACTGTATCTCAATAATAGATTTTAACTTTGCAAATATTAGTTGTACTTTTGCAAGATTTATATAAAACACTAGATTAACTTGCAAAAATAAAAGTGTAATATTTAAGTAATTAAAAAAAGCTTAATTTTAGATTTGTTTTTAAGTTGTTTCTAAATAAGAGACTTTAGATTTTAATTACAAAAATAAATTCTATATTTGCTAGAGTTGTAGATTACACTATATTAAGTTTACAAAAATAAATATTTAATATTTACTCAAGTATTTAATAAATTTCTTTCTTTCTAATTCTTACTTAATTCAATATCTATTATAGATCTATATAAAAGTCTATATACTGTTGCAAATAATTTTTAAATACAATATTTTTTCTTATATTAAAACTACTAGTTTTGCGTTTTATACTATAAACTTTATTATATAATATATCTTTTTGTTGAATTCTATCTATTGCTTAATATTCTATATATTAAATTATATTTTATTTAACAAATTTCTCTTTTAGCAAAAACTTTAATAAATTTAAGTTTTATTAAATTGAAGCTATATAAAGATTTAAGTCTTTTTTTATAGATTGTAATTATATAGAGTTTGTATAATTTGCGTACTTTGTATATGTTGTTTAAAGATCTCTCAATTTTTTTTGTATATAGATATATTTCTTGTTTTGTATAAGTTTTCGAAATATTGCGTTTGCATATTGTCTATATAGCAAAATTCTTTATTTTTGTATAATTTATAGAGCAAAGTCTATAACTTTTATATATTCGAAGTATTGTATATAATATCTATTGTCTATACAACAAATTCTTTATTTTTGAGTTATTTGTATAGTTAAATTTTTATAATTTATAGTGCTTTCGAAATATTATATTTACTTATTCTTTGCGCAATAAAATTCTTAGTTCGAAATATAAAGCAATAGTAGCTTTCAATAGAATTGAAATTTTATATTATTGTTTTTTTAAAATAAACAAAGTCTTTTATTGTTAAATTATAAATATATAATACAAAGATATTATAATTTATCGACAAATTGAAATAAGTCTTCTTGGAAGCTTTTAGTCTTTTGGAACTCTTAAGATTGTTGTGCGCATGTCTTAACTTTCGAGTCACATTAGTTAAGATCAATTGACTCTAAATAGATTAAAAGTCAAAATATTTTTCTATGCAAAAAGATAATATTTTGGACGTCAATATTTCGATTGACTTTTTATGCAACATTAAGATAATTGTTCGCAACATAAATATTACAAAGCATAACAATAATTGCTTCTTAAACTCTAGAGTTTTTATATCTAGTAAAGTCTATATTTGCGCCAAAATTGCGCCTTTTAATTAGAGTATCTATAGTTAATTTTATAATATTTGATCTATTTGTAATTATAGATATGCATAATCTCTTAAATCTATAATTTGCTTTTTATATATATCTTTTATACTATTTTGAGAAATTGTAGTTTTTTGTCTTATTACTTAAAATAATATTTATGTTTCTAAAATTTCTAACATAGATTAAGAATCTCTTGTATATCTTTGTATTGTTTACAAACAAAACAAATGTTCTCTTTTTTTTCGAATATTAAGTTGTATTTTTTTTCTTAATATCTAGCTTTCTTCTTTGTGTCGTTTAATTAATTGTTATTTTTAATATTAATTTCTTCTTCTTTGTATTAACGCAAATTATATATTTATTTTATTTAAAAGAATGCTTTGTAATAATTTTCGACTTTAAGAATAACTTGTTTGTCAATTATATTAACATTAGTAATACAAACAATAAAAAAACACAATTTACAATATTAATACTTGTTTCGCTTAAGATATTTTGTTTATTGTTATTTTGTTAACTTTAATTAAATTAATCTTTGTTATTAAAAGTTTAATTAACGTATATTTCTAATTATGTTTTTCAATAAGTTGTAATTATCTAATTGCATTAAATGTTAATTTTCGAAATTATTTAATATAATTTATATTAGATATTTTTTACTAAAAACGTTTATCTTAGTATTAATTCTACTCTTAAGTACACTTGCAATTAGTTAACAAATACAATAATTATATTTAACAAATTGAAAAAAAATATAATAAAGATTTGGCAAAAATCTAATCTAGATATGTCGCAAATCTTCGTCGTTAAATAGAGATATTTATTTAATTATTGTTCTCTTTTTTTGATTTTTCTTACAAATAAATTTGCAATCAATTAATAGATACAAAGTTATTTAACAAATTAAAAAAAAATGTAACAAAGATTTAACAAAGATCTAATTTAGATATATTGCAAATCTTCGTTATTAAATAGAGATATTTATTTAATTATTGTTCTTTTTTTTCGATTCTCTTTATAAGTACATTCGTAGTTAACAACGTTAATCTCTACGTCTAAAGAAAACTTAACGAAGACTTAATCTAGATATGCTTTAGTCTTTCGTTATTAATTTAGAATAATTATCTAAATATCGTTCCCCTTTTAGAATTCTCTCTATAAGCACTTTCGCAATTAACTAATAAATTTAGCGAAGATTTAATAAAAATTTAGCAAAGATCTAGCGAAGATCTAGCCTAGATCTTTGTTATCAATTGAGAATAATTATTTAATTATTGTTCTTTTTGGCGATATCTCTTTACAATTACTCTCGCAATTAATTAACTTATTTGTTAACATTTAACAAATATAGACAAGATTTGTTTAAATTTTTTCGAAATCGATTTACTTTAACAAAGCGATTATTTATTTGCTTAATATTTTTATTTTATTTAAGTTATTAATTAACAATAAAGACAAATTTACTCTTATTTATTTTATTATTGCTTAAGCTTCTTAGTACGAGATCTTTATCTTAAATATCTATATAGATTTTTTTATTTTTTTGTTAATTACGCTATTTTAAGAAGCATTTAATCTTCGATTTATTAATATTTAAATTCGAAAAAATGTTGTTAAAAGAAAAATATAAAATTTTTTCGTTGTTAAATATATTAAGAGCTTTCTTATTGCGAAATATAATTTTTTGCAATAATTTTTGCGTGCATTTCTTTCTTTGTATTGCGAACTAAAAATCTTATTTTCTTTGTATCTTTTTGAAGACATCTATTAACGTTTTGTTAATATTTAAATATTAATTGCTAATAAAATAAAGAATATGCTCTTAATATATTGTCTTTCAAAATTAATTAATATATAAACTTTGTGTTTGTACTTCTTAATACAATAACAAATTATAATTTTTATTATTTTTATTGCTTTTAAGATTATAAAACTAAATATATATTTAATTAATAAATAAGTTTTAAAACTTCTTCGATTTTTGTTAAAGAACAAAGACATAAAAACTTTAATTATTATTAAATTTGCAAATATTCTCTTTGCGTTAATTTAAGTCTAGCTATAATTTAGCAAAACTTTAGTTAATTTAAGTAAACTTATATTTTAATAGTTTTCTCTTAAAAAGACGAATTTATTTAGCAAGATTTAAACATAATTGCGAGATTTTTTATTATTGTTGAAGCTATAGTAATTTTTGATTACTTCGCAAATCTATTTTATTATATAAAATTAATAGTTTTTTATTGTATTGTAAAGCTACTTGCGCATAAATATATCTTTATTATAAAAAAAGCTAATAGCGTTATTTTTTTTGTCTTTTTCGATACAAAAACGTTATTTATATTATTGTTACATTAATTTTTGACGCAATCTAAACAATTTGTTATCTTTCTTTATATATATTTTATTAATGTGAACAATTTAACTTTTTGTCAAAAATTGACTTAAAATTTACATTTTTTATTAAAATACTTAGTAACAAACGTAATTTAAAAATATATTTATATACTAAATACAACAATCTTATGCTTTAACATAAAAATATATTTTTAACATTGTTTTATTTTGTTCTAGAGAAGCTTTTTATTGCGACGTCGAATCTTGCGCAATAACAATATATTGTTTTGCTTATTTATAGATTCAAATATTTAAAACATAAACTTTATATTATTAATTTTCGAAAACAAAATATTGATCTTGTTGTTAAAAGATTAAAATAATTGTAAAATACGCGCTTTCTTTCTTTAAAATTCGTTCTTTATAAACAAAATTTTAATTGTAAATTATATTAAGTTATTAAGACGCTCAATAATTAGAAAGAGATTTACATTGTAATTTAATTATAAAGACAACAATTTTATTTTTTCGCTTTTTTTATTATTAATTAGTAATGTTCGTCTTTTACGTTTAATTACAATACGTAAAAGTTCAAAAATCTTAAAGTTTATATTAGTATCGAAATCGTTATTATTCTTTTATAAGACAAATTAATGTATATTTTTAAAAATTAAAAAAATAATAACGCGCTTATCTATTATACTTGCGAAGTTCGCTTAGAAGCTATAAATAGCAATAATCAAAATGTTTAAATATATAAGTAACACAACTTGTACAAATTTATAATAACATTTAAATAAAAATGTATGCTTCAAAAACGAGAAAAATAATATTTAAAAAAGAAAAAAGAAAAAAAAGCTATTGTAACGCGTCGAAATATATTAACGATTAAAACTATTTTAAATTTGATCGAAATTTCGTCTAAATTTTGACAAAATAAAAAAGAATATAATATTTATTACTTTAATTTATAGTATAACTCTCTTATAACTTTTATATAATTTGTTAAAAACAACTATAGTTTTGTTAATTTATTAAAATTTTGTTTTGTTGTTTTGACAAAAATGTTTTTTGTATTAAAGAACACAATTTTTTAAATCTTAAATTATTAAAAAATTAACTTTGTATCTTCTTCTTAATTCTTTTTTATATTCGAATTTTTATCTTTTGTTAAGTTAGCTTTTTCGCGTCAATAAAATAGAAAAAAAACTAAAGATGTTATAAATATAAAATAAACGTTGTACGCATTAAATATTTATTATTTTCGCTTAATTACAAACTTCGTATTTAATCGATATAAAAAAAGATCGTTAAATATATTATTTTGTTTCAATAAAAACGCAAAAAAGATGTCGAACAAAATGCGTCTAGTCTCTCGATATCAATAACAAGCTAATTAATAGTTTTGTCTCTTTTTTGAAATTGTTAATTCTATTTTTTACAATATAAGATAACAAGATTAAGAGATTCTTAATACGACTTACTTATAATAATATATTATCGTTCTCTTTATTTTTGAAACAAATTTTATGTTTATTTCTTAAAGATCTCGAGTTAAATCTCGTCGACAACAACATATTTGTCGAATAGTTATCTTAATTGCGAAATCAATTATTAATTTCTTGTTTGCTTAAATTAATAAAAAACAAAGCATAAATTAAGTTATTATTAATTCGTCTTTTCGTAATCGATAAAGTGCTCTTTTATAATTTAACAATATTATTTTTACTTTTAATGTCGTCTTTATCTTCGATTCTTTTATATAATAGTATAAGCTCAATGTTATATTACGCGAAAGAGTAAAACGAAAAGAGACGAACAATTAGTTAATTGTTGTCTAATAGTCTAATAAATAAGATCTTAATTAAATTATTTAGTTAGAATTTCGATAACAAAGACGCAATATTTAATAAAATCAAATAATATAATTTTATTCTTATTAATTGCACTACACTTAGATTGCTTTTATTTGCTAAAAAAGATTAATTGTTTGTTATATTAAGCAATAAAGCAATATTTAACAACAATAAAAGAGTTAATACTATGTTAAAATTAATTCCAAGACAATTATTGTACATCTTAATTAGTTTTCTTGAATTATTTTGTTAAAATATATATACGTTTACTTCTTTGTTAACTTCTTTTTAGATAAAAATGTTCTTTGTTAAATTTTTAAACAAACAAACGAATTGCAAACAACGCAAATTAAAAAATTAATTAATAAACAAAATTAAATATATTAAAGCGCACTTTAAAAGAAGATATAAATTCTAACAACTATATATTATAAATTATAAATAAGTGTTTAACTCTATTTATTGTTCTCTTAAGTAACAATTTTAATCAAATTTTATGCTTTTAAAGACTTTAATTATTGAAGCTTTTAATTCTCTTATCGCGTTTGTATTCTTTATATATTTTTTTTTTATATATATTTTGTTTGTGTTTGCGCTTTGTTGTTAATATTATAATACAAAAAGCTTTTTTAAGTATAAACTTTATTGTAAATAATGCAACTTGTATACGCTCAAAAAAATATTCTTTATTTATTATTTTTTTGCAAGTTGTTAAATAATTTTTTTTTATTGTTATTATTATTGTTTTTTGCAACATTAAAGCTACAAATCTTAAAGCTAACACAAATAACAAAAAAGTAAGAACTCGTTTAAACTAGATATTTTAAGTAATTAATTTAACGCTATTTTAACAACAATTTAACTTAAATATTTTCTAGATTTAATCTAGATATTTTTTAGACTTAATTTAGATATTTTCTAGATTTAACTCAAATGTTTTTTAGATTTAGTTTAGATATTTTTTAGACTTAATTTAGATCAAATGTCTTCAAAGATTATATTATCGCTTTCTAAGATTTTTATTATTAGACAATAATAATACGCTAGTTTCTTTGTTAATATTAATAATAATTTGTTTAAACTATACTCTAGTTTTAACTCTACTAGTGTAACGAGATAGGGATAGAATTCTAGTTAGTAGACAACTATAACAACAGAGACTTACTGCGATACATGCATAGATCGCACTATACAATCTAATAATATATTTAGTAGCTAAGATTCTAAGATCTAAGTAGAAGAGATCGCATATATATTGCAAATAAATTGCTAATATTAATAGTAAATATTTTCAATTTTATAGTCTAATATTATCTAATTATTCGACTATATATAATTCTCTCTCTTTTAGTAGTTGTTTCTTAACTACTAAATTAAGAAACTTTTGTTTTTGTTTGTACAAAAATTGTAGTAAGAAAATAAGAAATTTGTTCTTATTTTTTTTAAATTATTAAACTAGATTTCTTGTTTCTCTTGTTACTTAAGTCGATTGCGTAAAGAACGTAATAAATTAGTTTGCATAAGACTTTTCTTAGAGTTAAAAGAATTATTTAATCGAAATTGAGTATTTAACAAAGTCGATTGTTGTAAATTTTGCTTATTTTTTGAAAACAATAACAATAGTAATAAGCTTTTTTAATATAAATTTGAAAGATTAGTTTAAGAAAAAAGTAACAATAATAGAGTAAATTATTGTTGTTGTATCTATGTTGAATTTTTTGAAGCAAAAAATAAATATATAATTTTTGAAATTATTTCTAGTTTCGAGATACTCAATCTAGATTGCTAACTTAGTTTTGATTTATAACATTTCTTTTCGATTTCGAATTAAAATAGTAGAATTTTCTCTTTTTTGTTAGAACAAATAGTCGAAGACTTAAATCTTGTTATCTTTCTATAGTTAATCGAATAAGAATCTAAATTGTTCTAGATATTAGATTAATAAATATTAAATATTTTAAAATTTTTAGATCTTATAAACTATATTTATAAATATAATTTAAATACTTTATTTTTTATTTTTTGAATCTTTTTTTATATTAATTCTACGTAACGTGTTGCATATTCTCGAGTTTGCTCTACTAAACAATTGAATTTCTTTATATTTTCGAATAGTATTTTTAACTTCTTTATTATTTTTGTCAAGTTTCAAAACGCATATTCTATAATTGCATCTTTAATGTTAAATATAAAAGAGAAGTCGACAACAACTTTAAAACAATAAAAAATGCTAATTAAAAATAGATTTAACAAAATTAAGTCTCGATAAATTGCAACAATGTTGTTTCTCGTATTTATTCAAAAATTCTTTAGAGTTTCTCTATCTTTTAATAGAGTTATATAGATAGAAAATATTTTAATTTTTGTATTAATTTCGATTTTTAGCTTGCAATAAGAGATTTAAAATTACACAATTCGTATATTTTTAAATTAACAAAATATATTTGTTTAATGCAATTTTTATTTTAGCAAATTCTTCTTTGTTAATTTAGTTTTTAGTATTCTTCTATTTTGCTATTCTCTTCTTATTGTTTTTTGCAACTATATATCGATTTTGATATAAAAATTGTTTAGCAAATATTTCTTGCAAGACAAATTATTTTATATAACAAAAAAAACAATCGATTGCAATTGCTAAGACTCTTAATAGACGTTCTAATTTGCGTCGAGATTAAAGTAATATTTTAATATTTAATTTTTATACTTTTTAAAAACTAACAAATGCGATATTGTTAACAATCTATATTTGTAATTGTTTTATAGAAGCACGTATATTATATAAGAATCTAGATTTATTTGCACTATTATTTGCAACATAGAGAACAAACAATTAAGAAATTATTCTTCTTGTCGATTGTTGTTTCTTTGTTAATAATATAATATTATTTGCAATTTGTTTTAAAGTTGCAATTATATCTAATACTTTAAATTAGCAATTAAATAAGCAAATTAATCTTAATAAACAATTATTCTATATTAATTCTATTTTGCTAGATTAATACTATCTATTACTCGAAGTTAAATATTAATTTATTAAAAATTGTTAGATAAAAAGATTAGTTCTTCTTTTTTATAAGTATATTGTCTTAAGAAATTTTTAAAAACAAGTAGACAAATACTAAACTTAAAGTTTAATTTATTTTGTCTTACAAATACTAAGAAATTGTTTTGTTTTTTATAATACTAAATTACTTGTCTTTTAATTTAATTATTAGAAACTCGATTTATTTTTAATAGAAATTCTAGTTTTCTTTAATAAGCTATATAGACAATCGATTTTAATATAATTATAACTAGATCTTCTTTTTGCTTCTTTGTCGATATAGCTAGTTCGACTAGTTAAAAAACTTTAATCGATATTGTCGAACAATAGTTAATTCGATATTGCAAGTTTATACTTACTTTTATATATAAATAGTTTTTTGCATTGTTCTTCTTGTTTGTTAAAATAAAAATAGCTATTATCTCTAAAAAGATTCTTGCGATTTTAGTAATTAAAGTATATAATTTTGTTGTATTAACAACTTTAGATAATCTAAGATTTAGAGAAAACAATCTTAATATTAAATCTTGCAATTATAATAATAGAAAAGAAGCTTCTTTAGAAAAATCTAAATTCTAATTTGTTTTTTTCTTGTTTTGTTCTTTATAAGTTTTGTTATCTTTAAACTTTAATCTCGACTTTAATTTTAAAACTAATAATTTAGATTTTTTTTGTTTGTTGTCTTAAGTTTGTATTCTCTCTATATTTTCTACAAAAAAAAAAAAAATTGTTTAAACTCTTGTTTGACAAGTTTTCTCTAGCTTTGCGTCTAAAATTCTTATTAAACTATATTTTCGAAAATAATTTTTTATTTTAATTTTTAAAAACTCTTGTTCGATAGACGCTATTGTATTTTTGAATTTTTCGATATTTATTTTGTTGTAGTTGTCGATTGTATAGTTAGCAACGTGTTTCGATTCTATAGTACAATACTTAAATTAATTGTATATAGCTCGATCTAATTTTTTTAAAATTCTTTGTAGATTTTAATACTTCTTTGCTATTTGCAATATTGTTTCGATAATTAATTAATCTATATTTCTAGACAATATATTTGCAATCTCTAATAATTATAGTTTGCAAAGTTAAATTCGATTATTTTAAATTTGTAGTCTCTTGTTTTAATTAATCTCTTGTATTGCATTCTTTAATTCTTGTTATAATAAATTATCTATTAGTATTTAGATATTTTTGTTAACTATTTGTTACAAATCTTGCATTTAATTCTTAATTATTTTTAAGATATCTAGAACTATATTTCGAAGATTTTTCAAATATTCTTTTCTTTTATTGTTAGTAGTTTTATTATATTAAAGTAGAATATCGACTACTTAAATATAGACGCGATTTTCGATAATTAAATTGTTTTCTATAGATCGAATAATTGTTTTTTGCAATTTAATTTAAGTTTGAATTTAAGAAGTTTAACGTTATAGCGTTTGTAATTGTTGCAATAATATTTGCTAATTTTGCGCTTAAAATAAGTTAGTTAAGAGAGTCGATTTCTAACTACAAAGAGAATATATTAATATTATCGAATTTTAACTTGTATTTTGTTTAACAAATATAAGTTGTTGCTCTTTACGAGATTTTTTTATTAGCATAAATAGTAACTCTTGTTCTTAATCTTAATTTTCTAATAAAGATTAAGAAATTTCTTTTGCAAAAGATTGTTTATATTTAGTATTTTGTAATTGTTGTTCTAAATCTACTATAATACAAGCTCGATAAAAAAAGATTTATACAAAAATAATAGATCGAAAAAGAGAATTTTGCAAACAAAGAATCAAATTATTAAATTGTTGTATTTTGATAAATAAAGCAATAACTTGTTCTAAATATCTAATAAATATAAAGTTTTAAATATAGAGAATCTTTATTTATAGACTTGATTGTTGTTTACAATATTTATACTATTAATTATGCAAAGAGATTATGTTAATATTTATTTGTATATTAACTTGTAGACAAGTATAAAGCTAATATAACTAATATATAATTTTGCTATCTTTATTGTTAAGAAATATTGCGTAAAAGATAATTGAAATTTGTTCTCTATAATTTGAAGAAATTCTTAAAATTCTAGAACTTTGAGTTAAGACTTGCTATTAATACTCTTAGATTGCTTTCTAATTATTAATTTCAATTAATTAAAATAGACAAATAAGCGCTAGTGTTGCTTGTCTATTTCTAATTAATCGAAATTGTTAGTATTTTAACTTTTTAATTTTCTTGTCTTTTTATTTGTTTTTTTTAAGTATTCGAAATTATAATGTTTTGTAAATTACTTTGCGTAATTAAATTACTTTTTAATACTTATAAATCGATAAATTCTATATTAAAATTCTTGCAAATATAGCAAATATAAAGATTGCAACTTTTCTTTTTTCAAAAAAAAATCTTATACTTTTGTATAATTCAAATAATTATAATAAGATAGCAATAATATAATAATCGCAAACAATCTTCTATTGCTTTAACTAAATTAATTTTCTATCTCTTACATAAGATTATTTTTTATTTTCTTATTTTTGTCTTTTAACTTCGCAAAGATCTAAAGATTTTGATTTTTTTTTACGTATCTTTTTAGTCGATCTTCTAAATAAATATCTTTAAGTTTTGTATTATTAATTTCTTTCAAAATATAAAAGTCTTTAATTCTATCTTCTTTTCTTATTTTAAAAAAATTTAATTATTGAAAGAATAGTTTTACATTGTATTTTTTATTAAATTTAATATTACATAATAAAATTAAATCTTTAGTTTAAAATAGACGCATTAACAACTAATAATTATTATTAAAGAAATTCTTATTTGCTTTTTTGAAACAACAAAGACGCAAAGTTGCTTTCTAAATATTTTTCTTTTTTCTTTTTAGTTATTTTGTTTGTAGTGTTAGTAGATTTGTTATTAAACAAACTTTTCTTCAATTTATAATATACTAAATTAAATATCTTATCTTAATTGACAATATAGCTTTGTACTTAAACTTAAAACAAAACAATATCTTCTTAATAAATTCTTAAATTGTTGTTCTATCGATCTACAATATTGTGTACAAATATTGTAATTAATTTGTAAAGATTCTTTTAATTAGCTTAAACAAAGTATTAACAATAGATTTGTATTCTTTTTTTATTATTTTATTTGTTTGTAAGTAATAAGTCGATATTGTTATTTTTTTAACGTTATATCTTTTTAGAAGTTTAGTTATTATATCGATTTTGTTTTTAAATTTGTTGTTTATAATTATCTTCTTAATATATTTATATCGACAAAAAATATTCTTTTATAGAAATTTTACTATAGCGAGTACTTTAAGATTTAAAATTGTTTTAATTTCTATCTATTTTGTTAAATTATTTCGAGCAATTATTAGACTTATTTTAACAAATGTTTTTGCAATTAATATATAGATATAGTTTACAACAATCTTTTTCTACAAGTTAAAGATATAAGTCGAATATATAATTTTCTCTTGTTTGTTAAAAGTTTTTTGCTAATATTTATTGTAGCTTGCGATATATTTCTTGTAGAAGTTAAATAGATTTTGCTACTAATATCGATTTGCAATGCGTCAATAGATTTTTTTTTTTTATAACTACTCTTGTTATATAAGCTTTTTACAATTTAATTTTTGTCTTTTGTCTAATTTATTATTTTATATAGAGATATATTCTTGTTTGTTTTTCGAAACAACTGCTCTTTTTTTATTAAAAAATAGAGAGTATAGTTCTTGAATTTGCAAAAATTCTTCTAACTTATATTCGATCTTTGTAGCAAAATTAGATATTAAACAATTTGCTTAAATTTATTGAAATATTTGTCTTCGAAAATACTTTTGTTTTTCTTTAATATTGTTATTTGTGCAAGACAAACGCAAATATAGTTTAATTAACTATTAATAAAATTATTAATATTTTTCTTATTAATTTTGTCAATATTGTTAAACAATTCTTTTAATCTTTTTGAAAGTTTGTTAATTGCTATATACTTTTAATCAAATATATATTATATATTAAAGTCGAAAAAATAAATTCAAATTAATTAGCAAGTTATTAAAGTGTTAAGCAAGTTTGTTGCAAAGTAATTAAGTTAAGCTATTAAAATATTTGTATTAATCTTAATTGTAAATCGAATTTTATATAATTAGAATTGTATTTTCTTTAAGATTTTTATAAGTCTTTAATATTTTTGCTTTTTGATATTGTATCGAAATTTTTGTTTGCTTTAGAACTTACTCTTATATTGTAAAAAATATTTTCTCTTTGTTATTATATTAATTTGTATTAATATAGTTTCTTAATTTTTTAAATTAGAATTTATAGTCAAAATAATTTTGTTAGTTAAAATAAAGTAGTTTAAAATGCGTATTGTCGATATATTTATTAAAGCAATCTTTAATTTGTTTATAACATTTTGTTGCTTAAAGTTTTAAACAAAGATATATTTTATTTTAAACAAACAATAAATCGACTTTACAACAATTATAAGTTTTAATATATACTTCTATAAAAACTTTAACTTTAGAAATATTTTTGCACAATAATTACTTAACAATTTTAATAATCTTAATATTGTTAGAGAATTATTTATTGAAATTATATACAAAATCGACAATTTCAATTTTGACTTGCAAAATTAAGATTTTTTGTCGAATATAGTATATTTGAACAATTTTATATTTATTAATATTGTATTTAACTACTAAATATATTTTAGAACAAATAATTCAATTTCTAAGATTGTCTTCTTGTTGCTATAATTTAATTTAAATTCTTTTATATCTATGTTGTTTACAAATAAACAATATTTGTTGAGAAGATTTTTAAGAATGCGTGTTACAATTTTTACAAATTAAGCAATTAAATTAGTTGTATTCTACAATAGACAAATTATTTTAAGTAATTTAAAAGAAATTATAAAAGCAATAAGATTGCAACTCTTTAATGCAAAATCTATTTAATTGTATTTTAAAAAGAAATTAATTAGTAACGCAATTATTATTTTAATAAACTCTTTTGCAAACTCTTCGACATTAAAAGATATATTAGTATCTCGAATTGTTATTTTGTTTATTTTTATAATTATATTAATTATGCAATACTTATTCTTTTTTTTTTTATCTATTAGAAATCAAGAATTTTGATAGAAGTTATAATAGTATTTTAGCAAACTTGTTTAAAGATATTTTTCTAGCATCTTAATTACAATAAAATTTAATATTTGGAAAATTGAAAATTTCGAGACTTGTTATATTTTATATTTTATAATGCGAATTTTCTAATTAGATACAATCTTTGATTTAATTTTGTCTATTTTAGCAAAGCTTTATATTAAGACAATCTTACAATTAAAAAGTATTATAATTAAGAGTTCTTGTTTTTGCAAAAAGAATTGGAATTCTATAATTAGTTTTTAAATATATTTTTTAATAAGATAAGAGTTGCGCTTAATATTTAAGAACTTAAATATTAGAAAGAAGTTGTATCTTTTGTTAAGTTTCTTTTAAAAATTCTTTGTAATTAATAACTCTAGTATTTCTTTTTAGTTTAAATATTTATTTAAGATAGAACTATCTAAATTGTTTATATTTATTAAATTTGTTTTCTAAGCTTTTTGTTTGTATATTGTATTTATTCGAACAAATAAGTGCGACGCAATAAAAGATTGACAAAGAATATCGAACTTTTTAGACAATTAAATAGCGAAAGTCTCTTTTATAATATATAGTCGAAAGATTCGAATTATTGATAATTTCTAAGATGTTTAGAACATAATATTAATTCGAATATTTGCTCAATTCTAATTAATTGTATTAATAGACGCTAGTACTATTTATCTGCTCTAATTAATTAGAATTTTGTCAATTTTTTCTTTTAATCTTATTTCGCGATATTGTTATTCTAATAGTCTTAATTTTTATTTTTGAAGATTTTCTACAATTAGATTTGCGAAGTCGAGCAACTATACTAATTGAACAATTATCTAGAGATTTAAAGATTTCTCTAAGAATACAACGTTCTTATTCTTGTTGCTAAAATAATTAGTAGATATTCTTAAAATATTAATATGCTTTGTTTTGTTTTTAAAATAAATTGTTAATTTTAGAAAGTTGTTATCTATATTTACAAAGCTTATTTGAGCACTTTATTAAAAAGATCGATCTAATAGAATTTTGTAATCAAATTGAGAAACAACAAAAATAAAGATATAAATTACTATTTTCTTAATTAATATTTTTGTATCTTCTATTATTTCTTCGAAACAAGTACGTACTCTTGTAATTTTTATTAGTAAAATAGAAATATCTTGTCGAATAGCTAAATTAGTTTTGTTCGCAAAATTCTTGCTAATATAGTTGATTTTGCACTACTATTAAATATTGCTTTAACTTTTATATTTTTTAGCTATATTTACGTAGTTGAGCAAACAACAAAATACAAAGTTCTAAAAAATTCTTCTCTCGCAACAATGTTCTTAAAATAAATAATTTTAATAAATTTAATATAAATTAATTTTATAATAACAATTGTCTTTTTTTTCTTTCTAATAAGCTTCTAAGATTTTCTCTTTGTTACTATAGTATCAAATTTCTTATTAAAAAGAGAACAAAAAAAAGAGCAACTTAAATTAGAACAAAAATCTAGAAGATTTATTAATTTTAATTTTATTTTGAAAATAAAAATAGTCTAAGTTAGAATTTTAAAATTGATTTAATTTTTTATAGTTTATAGTGTTTTTTTCGAACGTTTTGTTTGTTGTGTATAATTTGCAAAATTTTTTTGCTTCTTTCTAGATTTAATTTTTTGATACTTAATAACTCTTGAATTAGAATTAATTATTGCAAGAACATTCTTTATTGTAACGTTCTTTACTCTTGTTTTTATTATTTTTTTCTCTATATATATTTCTTTTTTTGCAACTTTTGCTATCTTTAAATAATTTTTAAATCTAATATTTTTAATCTTTAAAAACTTCTTTTTCTTTCTAATTCTTTCTTTAATTATTTTGATTAATTGCTTTATTAAAAACTTTTAGAATATTTGTTGTTTAAAAAAAATTTGTTCTAATTAAGTTTTTCGAATCTCTACTATTGCTTAATTTGATTTACTATTTTTTTATTTTTTGACAAAGAATTAGTATTTAATCTTATTGCTATTATTATAATTACAAAATTTCGAGTACAATTTTGTATTTTTTATTGAAAACAAATTCTTACAATCTCTTTTTTAATTTTTGTATTATTAAGAGACAATTTTATTTTTTTATTTTTAGAATTGTTAAATTTATAATAGATTTTGTTGCTTCTATTTATATAAATCTCTCTATTTACTATTAAAATTGTTAACTTTAAACAAACTTATTGTCTATACAAATTGTAATAGAACAAGTACTTATTTAATTCTACTTAAGATCGATTGTATTTAGAAACAAATACAAATTCTTAATAAATATAAATTGTTTCTTAAGATAAACTCTAGATTGTTATCTAAATTTAAGAAAATACAATATGCGAAGTTTCTTGTAATTGCGTTGTTATTGTTTGTTAAATTATTTAATAAATCTTGCTCTCTATTATTTTGCAAACATTGTTAATCTTAAGATCTTTAAAAGCTCGTATTAAAATATTTAGAATTTTGTTAATTTTTGTGTTTTCGATTGCAACTGCTAACAATACTAAGAGAACAAAAATTGTCTTTAACGTAACTTTCTTCTTTACAAGATCTTGTTTCTTGTTTATTATATTTATTAATTTACTCATATTAATATTTGCAATTTGCTAAGCAATCTAATTGCTATTAATGTTTATTTCTTGCATAATTATTTTATTTTCGATTAGTTTTATAATTGTCTTATATAATAGTTTAAATATTATAGTAGTTGCGTTATTTAAATTGACTTTATACTTTTGTATTATTTTAGTGCAAATATTGTAAAAAAGATTCTTTAAATATTACAAAAATTTAATATATTTATCGATTTAATTAAGTCTAATAAGCTTCGAGAAAATAACTTTAAATTGTTAACTATATTTACAAATATTATTCGATTTTGCTTTTAATATATCTTTTAAAGATTCTAAAAAAGCACAAGAGTTAATTTTCTAATTTAAATTCTTATCTTTATATTTCTTTTTCAACTTATTTATTATTTTAAATTACTCTCTATTTGCTTAGACAACAATAAATTTGATAAAGTTTTCTATAAACTTATTGCAATATTAAGACAACTTAATAATCTTATATTAAAAGATAACTCTATACTTATTATAAAAATTCGAGAATTAATTTAGAAAATTAATAATATTGAGTCTATTAAAGTGCGATGCTTTTAATATTTCTAAGAAAGACATAAAAATTACGTAGTAATAGAATTTTATAATTTTTATAAAATTATAGAGTAGACTTATTGTTAATATAGATATATCAAAAAAAAGCTTTGCAATCTTTCTATTGTTTTGAGACATTATTTCTAAGAGAATAGCTTAACAACAAATAATAAAAGTAACAACTACTAGATTAAAAAGATTAATGATAATAATTAATTTAAAAAATAATATTTTCAATTTGCAAATCTCTTTCTTTTTTTTGCAAAAATATTAAAAAAAGATTTTCTTTTTTTTTCTTAATTTTGCGTTGTTTTCTTGTTTATTGTTTCTTTATCTTCTTAATTGTTTATAAGTAGATATTTTCGATCTATTGCTTTTTTTAGTTAGTTGTCGATTTATTGTTAACAAATATCTTTGCATTAAAGATTTGCTTCAATTTCTATTAAAAAGAAAATTTAAATAGCGTTCTTGTTTTTAAGCAAATAGATCAATTATATTGCTAAGAAACTTCTTTCAATAACACTACTATAGTTAGCAAACAATTTATTGTTTTAACAATAGATACTAGTTACAATTTTAATAAGATATTTTAATTTTTAAATTTACAACTTTTATTGCTATTCTTAATGCTTTAACTTTGTTTTTTCTTTTTTTGCTCTTTAATCTAATAATATCTTAATTTCTAAATTGTTAATTTTGTATTTTTGATTTTTGAAGTTTTTGATTCTAATAATTTGTTAGAATTAATCTATTTTCTATACTCTTTTTCTTGTATTTTTAAATTTTTGAATTTCTAAATTTCTAAGATTGTTTTTAGAGATACGTCGACAACTTGTTGTTTTAATGTTTGTTTTTATAACTAAATTCTTGCGTTAAACTTTAATATAATAAGATAGAAATAAAATTCTAGTTAGTAGACAACTATAACAACAAAGACTTATTGCAATATATACATAGATTGCACTATACAATCTAATAGTATATTTTGTAGCTAAGATTCTAAGATCTAAGTAAGAGAAGTCGCATATGTATTGCAGATAGGTCGCTAGTACTAATAACAGGCATTCTCAAGTCTATAGTCTAATATTATTTGATTATTCGATTATACTAGTTCTTATATATTTATCGCGATTACGAAATAATTTAAGAGACTTAATATAAAGATTTAAAACTTTTTGTATTTGCTTATTTTATAAGCAATACTAATTAAATGCTTTTGTCGCATTTTTATTTGTTTTTTATTATTACTCTTTTTGTATTTTGTACAAAGTGCAAATTTGTTAATTAAATAAATCGCTTTTGTTTGCTAACAATTAGTTATAACTTTGTATTTTAATTTTGCAATAAAGTTTTTGCGAATGCAATTAATATATTTCTTAAATTCGCACATTTTCTTAAAGTTATTAAAATCGCTTTAATACTTAATATTGAAGTTAGTTACAAATATTATATATTTGTAGATATTATTAATATTTTTTTGCTATATTATTAGTTATATATTTTAATTATTATGTTTAATCTTCTTTTAATTATAATCTTTAAGCAATAATAAATCAATAGTCTCTTTATTAATATTAATAATAATTTGCTTATTTTATACTTTAATCTTAATTTTGTTAATCTTTAAATATTTATTACAATCGCAAAATAATTTAGATAACTTAATTTAAAAATTACTTATTATTTGTTTGCAATTATCTAATAAGCAATATTAATAAAATGCTTTCGTTGTGCTTTTTTCACTTTTATCTTTTTCTTTTTAATAACAAAAAAAGTTTTCTTTTTAATATATTATTTGTTATAATAGTCGAATATAGATTAAAAATTGTACTTTAAGAACTTCTTAATATCTTCTCTTTTGTTGTTTTTATCAATAATGTTGTTTGTCTTTTTAAGTATTTTTTAAAAATTTGTTAAAAAGTTTTTCTAAAAGATAAAGTTTTTAACGTTGTAAATAGAATCTAATATAACGTTAAAAAAATTAATTATTTTTTTTGTCTTAAAAGTTATAATTATTAATATCTCTTTATAGAGTATCTTAATATTGTTCGATAAAAACTTGTAAAAAAGTAAAGAAACAACATTATTATATTTCAAAATAACTTAACTTTTTGTTTAATTATTTTTCATAAAATATTTTTATTAATAATATTCTTCTTTCTTATTGTTATTTCTTTCGATTTTACTTAATTTCTTTATTCTTAACTTTGTTTTTTATTGTTTTATTAATTTAAGTTAGCTTAAACTAAATGTAACTTAATTTAACAATTATATTATTAAGCTCTTTTTTGTATTTGATGCTATTTTGTTTATTTGTTTGCAATTCGAATTTCGTTCTTTTTGAACTATAAATTATAGATTGTATTGTATTAATTTTAATTAATAAAGTTGTTAATATAATATTTTGTATATTTTTGATTCGCTAATATAAGATATACATTGCAAATAATATATAACAAATTATAAAAGCGTTAAAAGTGCAAATATTTAAAATTTTTATTTATATTCTTTAAATAGTTTTTTATTTTATATATTTTGTGTATCTTATTAGTAACTTCTTTATTAATTTAGCGTTTTAATTCGATAAATGTTCTTGTATATCTTCGTAATTGTTTGTTATATCTTAATCGCAAATAATTAAATATTGTAACAATAAATTGTAATCTTTCTATATATTTGTTATTTCTTGTTGTTAATTTGTTGTTTTAATAGTTTTTGTTAGATTTTTCGTTTTGCATTTATATATAGTCTTTTTATCAATTTTTTTTTTCGCATTATTAAGAAATATATTAGATGAAATTCTTCTACAATTAATCTAAATTAATATGATTTTTCTTGTCTAATTTTTAACAAATCAAGAATTTATAAATTTTAATAAAATAATTTTTAACTTAAAACAAGTTTTGTTCGCAAATATTTAAATTAACAATATTGCATAAAGATTTAACTACTTTTTTGCGTTTTTTTCGAATAAATATTGCTAAAGCGTCTATAAAATTTTAACAATTAAATTAATTATTTATAACAACATTTCTAGCTTTTCGTTAATAATAATCGTTCTTATTAAAATTAAATAATAGTATATTGTTATTTAAATCAAATGCTATTAATATAATTATTAAATTTCGACTAAATAAAGTAATGTCTTTCTTTGATTCTTGTTTTGCAACAATTATTGCTTTGATTTTCAAATATATAATAAAGTCTTTTATAACAACGAAATTATAATATTAAATATTGTGTATTAACATTTGTCTTTTTTAGTTTTTTATCTTGTTTGTTTTGAAATAAAATTGCTTTAATAGAAATTTATGTGTTATTTTTTCGTACAATATATCAAAATTTTAAGCATTATTATATAATCGAATAAAAATTATTCAATATGTTAGAACATAAAGTTTAGAAATATTAAAATGTGTCTTGTTTTTATTGTTTTCGTCGTATATTGTATTTTAAGATTAATATTTAACGAAAATCGTTTTTAAGTTATTAATTCGATATAGAGCATACTTTATATAATTTAACGTATTTTCGTTATAAAATATATATTAAGCAAGTATAACGAAATTTATAATTGTTCAAATACAATATATAATTGCATCTTGCTTTTTTATTAAAAGAAATATTATTGCAAAAACAAATTGTACTATTATTGTTCTTTGTTTAACTTTACTTTATTGCTAAACTTTGTTAAAGTATTTAAATTTCTTCAAACTAGTAATTTTAAAAATTTGACAAAAGCGTTTGTTAAATTAAATTGATTTCTTTAATTTAACAATTGTTTTTTTTTTTTTTTTTGCTTTGTTAATTTTTTAAAATTAATATTAAAAATAATATTATTAATTAAAGCAACACATTAATTAATCAATCGCATAATTATACTCTTAAACAATTAATAAAAAATGTCGAAATTTATTAAAGTATAAACGTTGCAATACTTATAATTTTATGTTTAGTTTTTAATCGAATAAATTATTATTGCTTTTTTGTCTTTTTATAGATTCGAATATTGTTTAATAAGTTTAATTTAAATATATTTAAAAGTATAATACTTTTAATATCTTATAAAATCTTTACGCTTTTTTAAAGAAACTCTACAAATGTTGCAATATTTGTTCTTCTTAATATTAATAATTAAAACTTGTTTTTTGTAGTTTATTATTATTTTTTCAATAATTAAATAACAACTTTTTGTAAAGCTATTAATATATCGAATGTTTATATTAAACTTTTTAAGACTCTCGAATTCTATATTAAATTAACAACAAAATATAAAAATAATAGTTAATAAATATACGTTTAAAATTTTTTTTTATAATTTAATAATACACTTTTGTTTATAAATGTTTTTTATGTTTCTTTTTAATTTTTACAATTAAAATTAATTCGACTAATATTAATCTTAATTAAGTTTGATTTTGTTTTGTTGTTCGATCTAGATTTTTAATAATAATATAAATTAATTACAAGCTTTAATCTTTATAATAATATATTATTTGTGTTTTGTTCGTAGCTATAAAAATAAAAATAATAGTAACTCTTGCTAGCAATTAATCTTGCGTAATTTACTATTAATTTCTAATATATATTTCGATATAAACGCAATTATTGTTAATTGTTTTAACTTAAATAAGCGCATAGATTAAATAATTATTTTTAAAAGATTTATATTTAAGCAAAAAACGCATTATATCTTTTACGTTTTAATAATATATAATATACTTAATAATAACAAGATCGCTAACTTTGATTGCGATTATAAAATTCTTATTTGTTTAATTATTATTTCGAATTTTGTACGAAATATAATATATTTGCGTTTGTTATATTTTAACGTTTTAGAAACTACATCGTTTTTAAAAGTTCTTAAAATTTTCGTTTTTAAAAAAGATATTAATAACTCTCTTTATAAATTTGTAATTTATCAATTATTTCGCAAATTTATAGTTAATAATATTTTAAAATAAACTATATATTGTTAAGCGAATTTTAAATAATATCTTTGTGTTTTCTTCAAATTAATAGAGATTGCAATTCTTTCAAACTATAGTGATATTAAATTCTTTAGCTCTCTTCTCTTTATAATATTTCTTTATTATTAATAAGAAAACAATAGATTACAAAGCTATTAATAGATTTCTCTTTATAAGAATATTCGATGTCTTCGAAGTTTGTCTCTAATTAACTATATTTTTTTGTTGCGAATTTAAAAAATAACAAATTACGATTTTTGTAATATGTACATTCGAATAATATTATTAATTTTAATTTAATTTAAACAATTGTAGAGCTTTGTTATATATTATTTTACTTAATATATTTAATATATTAATCTTCGCTATTATTTGCTTAACTTTAAAAAGATTATCGTATATTTAATATAATTTTTCTTATTAAATTTCTTTTTTTTTTATCTTAAATTTAGATTTTTTTTAACGTTTTTTCTTTTAAGTTATTAAATACTATTTAAAATGTCGCATTAATTTATTGTTGTTTTTTGATTCGAAATTATACGCAATGCAAGTACAAGATATAATAACTTAATTATTAATATTATTAAATTTATCAACTATGCATAAAGTATTAACATAAAAAGTAAAAAAACAATTAAGAGTAAATTGCAAATTATTGTATCTTTAACAACAAATTAAAAAAACAAATTGTATTGCAAAACTTAAGATTAGATATTAAATTTAATAAAAAAAAAGTATTGCAAAAGAGATTTTATATATCTATAATAAAGTATTAGTAAACATATAAAGATTAGTAATATTAAATAAAGATACTTATATTATAAGAAAAAATATTAATTGCTTTAACACTAATAATACGTAATTTTTAATATAAGAGAGACATTAAATTTTAATTGTTTTTAAGTAATTATTTTTGTTAATTTGCAACAAATGTTTTAGTTTTTTAATATAATAAAATCTTAAGAATTAGTTTGTTATATATTATAGTCAATTAAAAAGTTTATTATTTAATAATTAACTTTTTTAATAATTTGAATTTCAAGTATCAAGAATAATTCTCTTTTAATATTAGAACTAATTTAATATATATCAATAAATAAATTCAAAAATATTATATTATTTATCGTATAAAATAGATAAATCTTTAAATTATAGATTCTAGATAAATTTTAAAGATTTATCAAAAAGTGTCGTTTATATAGAAAAACGCGTTTAGTTACTTATTTTTTTTACTAATTGACTTACATCTAGTGCGAGTAATAACGTAAAGAGCTACGCTTAAAGAAAAGATATATAATATAGTTATAGTCTTATATTTACGAATAAAATTGCTCAAATCTAGTTAAGATCTAATTAAGATTACGCTTGTAAATAATTTATTCTTCTTTTAATTGAAACAAATCTAGCGTATATCTTGCTTAAATCTAGTGTATATTTTGTCTAAATTTGGCGTATATCTTGCTCAAATCTAGTTAAGATCTAGTTGAGATTACGTTTGTAAACAATTTATTCTTTCTTTAATTAAAATAGATTTGATGTATATCTTGCTTAGATCTAGCGTACATCTTGTTTAGATTTAATCAAGATTTAGTCGAAATTATATCTATAAACAATTTATTTTTCTCTTAACTAAAATAGATTTGATATATATCTTGTCCAGATTTGGTCGAGACTTGACCGAGATTGCGTCTATAAACAATTTATTCTTTCTTTAATTGAAATAGATTTAACGTATATTTTGTCTAAATTTAATCGAGATCTAGTCGAGGTTACGCTTGTAAATAGTTTATTTTTCTTTTAATTAAAATAGATTTAAAGTATATTTTGTCTAAATTTAGTTGAAATCTAGTCGAAATTACGTTTGTAGACAATTTATTTTTCTCTTAATTAAAATAGATTTGACGTATATCTTGCTTAGATCTAGCTAAAATCTAGTTAAGATTACGTCTATAAATAGTTTATTCTTTCTTTAATTAAAATAGATTTAATATATATTTTATCTAGATTTGATTAAAACTTAATCAAGATTACATCTATAGACAATTTATTTTTTCTCCAATTAGAATAGATCTAGCGTATATTTTGATTAAATCTAATTAAGATCTAACTAAAATAACGTTTGTCTTAATATTAGTTTAAGCAAAATGCACAAAATAGCGTTGCTAGCTTTTTCTTTATTATAAATACTTGTTAACAAAGAGTTGCTTTGCAAGTTTAATATACTACGTAATCTTGCACAAAAGTTCGATTTAAAAAAATTAATAATTTGCGCAAATGTTAATAATATTGACGAGTTAATTAATAGAGTTCGATTTACTTTGTAAATTAGTTTGTAAAACTCAAAATTTTATTCGAATATACAAACAAATTTTGTTTTCTCTTAATATGCTACATTGTTATAAAACGATAATTTAATTTGTTCGAAAATAAAATGTTTGCAAAAAAATTAAACAAAGATAATTAATATTTGTTAATTAGTTAAAATATAAAAGAAAATGCTTGTTATTAAAAGATATTAATTTAAAATAAAAAATACAAAAATTAAATTTAAAGAGATTATTTACTCTTTTAATTATTAGTATTATTTTAAGAAAAACAAACTTAATTAAAGTTAACTTGTCTTAATACTTAAATTTGAAAAATATATATTTAATTATATTGAGCTTCGAATATATTTTAATTAAAGCAAAGTAAATATTAATTAATAATTATCTTTTTATTATGTGTTCGATTTCGTTATATATGCAAACTTATTGTACATTTTGTTTTGTTTATATTATTTTTGTTTTAATTCTTAAATCGAATTTTTTTGTTACAAGATAAAATTAGTTGTTGTATAAAAAAAGTCTTTTAACAACGTTAATAATATTTTTAACATTCGACTTTGTTAATTATTAAAAATTAAGCTTTAAATAAACGTTGTTATTTTGTTTAACATACTAAAAGCTTTATAAATCGAGAAGCTTATTAAGTTTCGATTGCTTTTAATCGTTAATTATTTAGCTATAATACTCTTTATATTTAATTAAAAATAAAACGAAAACAACTTGTTAATTAAGTTATTTAAACTTAAGCAAATATTTTTTGATTATTAATTGTTCTTTCGTTTTTGTAATAGTTTATAAAAAAATACTTAACTAAAGCTCTTAATTGCTTGATTAATTTTGTAGAGTTTACTTAACAATTCTTTCGCATTTTAGTAAATTATTTGTTTCTAACAATATTAAAGTAACAAAAAAAGTTCAAAGATAAATTTTAATTAAAGTGTTAAATAATGCAATAAAGTTCGAAGACTTTGCGTTAATAATAGTATTAAATATAAAGACAAACTAAAAACGAAAATTTAAACAATTATTTTTTACTTTTTTAATAACTATTTATAATCTCTTATTAATAATTTTTATAATATATAATTTATTAATAACGAATACAACGTATTATTAAGATGTTTTTTCGTAACAAATTTGCGACTTAATAGTAGTAATTATATGTTGCACTAAATACGAGTTTCGAACTTAACTCTTTTAATTCTTTTAAATGCTTAACAACTTTATTAATAAATTGTTAATACAAATTGCTTTAACTTTTAATTGTTTTATTTATAATTTGCGCTTTGTTATAAATTTATTTTTAATAAAAAATAAAAGCTAGTTTATAAAGAGCAACAAAACATAAATATCGACAAACTTAATATTTAGATTTTTTAAATTAACGTAAATCTTAATTGCGATAAATTATTTTTTAATATTAATTTTTAATACAAGAAAGACGATTACTTTATAATTTGATTTATTGTTAAAAAATATAAACTCTAAACAAATAACGAATTATTTTTTAGAAATTTGCAACAAAGAGTAATTGTTTTTTAATAATATAATCTTTAAATAATATCGTCGAAACTCTAGTTATTATAATTATTTTTTTTGAATTTCTTTTTACTTTATTTATAATTACAATCGAAATAAAATTACAACAATTGTCTAAATTGTATATAGTTTATTAATATTTATTTTTAAGTTATTTGTTTTTGTAAAAATATAATATCTTTTTTAAACTTATTTTTATTAATTAATTAAATCGCTTTATTAATTGTTAATATTATTGTTTAAACAAACAATAATAATTATTAAATACAATTGTTAATAAAAGAGTTCGAACTTTAAATTAAATAAGAGTTATTTAACTTTTATTATTGTTATTTCGAAAATAATTAAATAGATAACGTCAATAATTCGAGTTTAAAGTTTCTCGAAGAAATGCTTTAAAAATTAATCGATTTGTTTAATTGTAACATTAAATCGAAAATTAATCTTAATATTAATAAAAAAGAACAATTAACTAATTGTTTTCTTTAATACACAACAATATTAAATTGATTTGCACTTATATTTTTAATATTATTTCTTAATATTTTATTTTATATATGCGTTATTTCGAATATATATTGTAATGCAATCTTTTGTATATAATTAGTTTCTTTGTCTTTTATAATATTTAATATAATATTAATATTAATCTTTAAAACTTAAATAATAATTCTTTTTGTTGTTGTTAAACTTGTTCGAATATTTATATAATGCAAAGTCGTCGATATTTGCGTTTTAATTTTTTGCTTTTTGTTGTTTGCTTCAAAAAGATTTCTTTAATAATTCGAAGTTAAAATTAAATGTATTGTTGTTTTTAAAATGTTTAAAACTTAAAGAATATAATTAGTTATTAACAATTAAAACAATAAAGCTTTTGTTAAAAATTAATTGTTTTTCAATTTACTTAATAAAGAATTAAGAGAAGTATTACTCTTTGCAAAATTATTAGAAAAATTATTTTGCAAATCTCTTAAATTATAACGCAATTTTTTTTGCGTATTAAAAATAGACAAATTTTTGTTCTTTAAATAGCTAGAACAAAATTGCAAAATTTTTTGTTTAATTGCTTTGTTTTTTAGTTAAATAATAATAATTGAAAGCAAATATTTATTTATTAAAATTATCTTGTGCGTATATATTAATATTCGAATTTGTTTATTTTTGATAAAGTTAATATTAAATAGTATTTCGTAAGTTCTTTGCATTAAATGTGCTTATTAGTTTTGCAATTATAGTATAATAAAATTAATATTGCTTTTAATTCGAAAGAAATTAATAACTTGTAAAATAATTGTTAAGAAACTTAAGAAAAAGATTTGTAAACTTAAAAAATCTATTTAAAAAAGCAATAAAAATTTGTTAAACGCAAATTATAATTGTAAAATTGACAAAATTTATAAAAAAAAGATAAAATATAAAGTTTAAATAAGATAAAATTTGATACAATTTGCGCTAAAAATATTGAAAACAAAACTAACAATATTAAAAAGAAAAAAAAGAAAAAAATTGATATTAATAAGTTCGAAGACTAAATTAATAATGTTAGCAATAAAAAGAATGCAATAAAAGTTATAAAAATTGTAATAATTTTATAAAAATTAATATAACTATCTTACTTTTAAGCTATTAAGTAAGATCCTTTATTTATATAAACTTTGTCAATTAAGTTATTAATATAAGCTAGAACGTCTATACATAATTCGACATATTTAGTAGTTGTTTATCAAATTATTTGCTTGTATTATAGCGACAAATTATAATTTTAAAAATTAGAAATTTAAAGATTTGCATAGTTTTTGATGCTAATTTTCTAGTTTTTAAGTTATTTTTCTTTTTATTGTTATTAATAATTTTCTTTATTTAATTGAGCGATTCTATAATAAAATTGTAATAAGAATATTCTAAAGAATCTTAAGTTTGCGATTTGTTAAATTAAGAGAAACAACAACGTTTATAGAGTCTACTACAATTATAATTTTTAACGTTAATATTAATTAAAAGCGATATATAAATTTCTTTGTCTTTATGTTATCTAATACTTTTTAAGAATTCAAATTAAAAGTTTTAACAATATAATATTTATTTATAACGTTAAATTTAATATAAATGCGATTAATTGTTTATTCTTTAATTATTGTTTTACTCTTCTTTATTTTACGAGTTTATTTATAAAATTTAACAAACTTCAATTTAATACGCAACTTTTAAATCGATTATATTATTAATAATTAAACAAATATTAAGAATAAAAGCAAACAATCAAAGTATTTTAAACAATTAATCTCTATATTTTTAAGAAGCAATATAATAGATTCGCGAACAATTGTAAGTTTTCTAATAATATTAGATGTTAACATATATTTATTGCTAAAAAGTAAATAAATATCGAAAAAAATAATATCGAAAGTCTTTAAATTAACAAAATAAAAATTCTCTTTTTTTAATTATTAAGATTAATTTTTAGAACAAAAAACAAATTAGATTTATTAATAGATTAATACTTGTAAAACTTTAAACTAGATTAGTATAAACAATTATCTAATTATTTATTAAATATATTAGCAAAAGAGCAAACAACGTTGATAAATATATCTTTAGAACAATATTTATAAATAATAGATTTGTCTCTTTATTTAATTTGAATGTTTTGTTATTGTTTTTATAACTATAAACAAAAGACAACAACTACAAAAATAATAATAATTTATAGATATGCGTTGTTAGTAATTAAGTAATTAAAGAAAACAAGTATATTTTATCTTTTTGAAATTTATTTTGTTTACGAACAACGCATTATAGAGATTATTCGATTTAATATTAAAGATAACAATAAAGAATACAACAAATTATTGCTAATAATATATTTTCTACTTTATATTTAAGAGATTATATTTCTTTTTTGCAATACTATTTTTTAAAATAATTTGCACAAATTTAATTGCACGCTCTTAAGTTTTATTTATTATATATTTATATAATTAATTTTTCTATATAACTTTAAAACTAGACTGATCGCCAAGAACCGAATTTATTACGTAATCGTGTCAAGATTTGGGTTTCGGTTCCAATTATTGGAATCGACCCGAGAAAAACTACTATATATAGTATACTAGTATACTATATATAGTAACGTTTATTAATAGCTCGGTTTTCGGTTCCGACTTTTGGAACCGATTCGACCCGAACGATCAATCTATTTAAAACTAGATATTTAATTAGTAAAGCGCTTAAATAAAGAAATCAAATATTAATATTGCAATTATATTCTTTTTAGCTTTTTTCTTATTTTTTTTCTCTTTCTCTTGCTTTTTTGTTTTTGCTATTATAATTTTTTTTTTCTTTAAAGTGTTTATAATTTTAATTATATTTTAATTTATTTTGTCTTTAAGCTTAAACTTGATTAATTAAATATTATTAATTTTCGAACTATTTTTAACAATTTTTCGTATATCTTTTCGACTTTTCTTGGAAAAGAAGAGATTAAAAGATAAATTATTATTATTAAAAAAGCTTAAATGCGAAAATGTTGTTTGTTTGAAGTCTAATAAGACACACAATTAATTTAAAAACAATATAACAATAAAAGCAAACTTATATACTAACTCGCGTGAAATGTTTTTTATTTTTTATTTTTAATAAATCGATATAATAGAACTTTAAAGAAGTCGAACAAATTTGTAACAAAAAAAAAGCTAATTAAGAAAATCTATAATAAGAGAGTTAATGCGTTTTGCTAAAAGTTATTTGCTTAAAAATTAAAGCGCGTACTAAAAGTACAAAGATAAATTTATTTATATTATTTTGTTTTTGTATCTAAATTTAAAGAAAGTTTTTGTAATAATAACAAACAAAACAAATATTATTTTAAAAATTGTTGTTATTAATTAAATTTAGATTGTTTTTTAACGTCTAATATATTACAATCTAATTAATTAAATTCGAAAACAAATTGCGCTAAATTAAACAATTTCGAAAAGAATTAAAACTAAAGTTTAAGATTTGTAAAAAATTATTAAACAAAAAAAGATAAAGTTACGTTGTTCGAAACTTCAAAGAAAGCATATTAAGAGCTACGCATAAAAAATAACAATTAAATTCGAAATTAATTAACAATAGCGCTTTAATAATAAGAGCGATATATAAATTTGCTAAAGAGCTTAAAGAAACAAAGAAGAAAAGTATTTGCAAAGTAAATTGTCTAAAATTATATTTTCGCGAGAGATATATTAAATACAATATTAAATTTGCGAAAGAATTTTTTTAATATTATCTATTAATAAATCTAATTAGATTTCTATAATTAAATAGTTTGTTAATCTCTTAATATTAAACTTTAACTTTTGCAAGAAATATTTCTATTTTCGAAATTATTATACGAAATAATATATTAAGTTTGCGAAAGTAATAGTCTAATAATATTAATTAAACAAAGATTTAGTTTTTTTAATTTAATTTTCTTAGATATTTCTTGATAAAAGACTTTAACTTTCGCAAGAAATAGTTTTATTTTCTTAAGAGTTATAGAAAACAATATATTAAGTTTGCGAAAGTAATAGTCTAACATTTAAGTAACTAATTTTTTTTTTTAGATTATTTCTTAATAATAGACTTTAATTTTCGCAACAGATATTTTGATTTTTGTAAGAGATATACAAAATATATACTTAAGTTGCGAAAGTAAAAGTCTAATATTACATTAATTAGAAAAACATTAAAATTTGTATTTTATTTTTATTTTATTTCTTAATAATGGACTTTAAATTTCGCAAGAAGTATTTTTATTTTCGTAAAAGATATACGAAATAGTATGTTTAATTTGCGAAAGTAAAAGTTTAATTTTTAATTAAATAGACAAAGTTTTATTTCTTAATTTGATTTTAATACTTCTTTACCAATAAAAGTCGTTAACTTTCGCAAGAAATAAGATATAGTTCTAGTTTTGCAATAAATACACGAAATATTATATTTAAATTGTTAAAACAAAAGTCTATTATTTATTTAATTAGATTAGATTTTAAATTTTTAGTCTAATTTTAATATTACTTTACTAATAAGATACTTTAACTTTTGCAAGATATAGATTTACTTTTGCAAGCAAAATATTAAACATTATATTTAATCTACGAAAGCAAAAGTCTAATATTTAGTTTATTAAATTAGACTTTAAATTACAATTTAATTTTAAATTTCTTTTACTAATAAAAGATTTTAACTTTCGCAAGATATAGTTGTATTTTCGCAAAAAATATACGAAATACTATATCTAATTTGCGAAAGCAAAAATCTATTATTTAATTAATTAAATTAAGATATAATTAATTAAATCAAGATTTAATTTTTTAGTTTAATTTTAATATTACTTTGCGAATAAAAGATCTTAACTTTCGCAAGATATAGTTCTATTTTCGCGAGAAATATGCGAAGCATTATATTTAATCTGCGAAAGAAAAAGTCTAATATTTAGTTTATTAAATTAGATTTTAAATTTAAATTTAAATTTAGTTTTTATTTTACTAATAAAAGATTTTAACTTTCGCAAGATATAGTTGTATTTTCGCGAGAAATATGCGAAACATTATGTTTAATCTGCGAAAGCAAAAATCTAATATTTAGTTTATTGAATTAGATTTTTAATTAGATTTTAAATTAAATTTTTATTTTACTAATAAAAGATTTTAACTTTCGCAAGACATAGTTGTATTTTCGAAATAGATATACGAAACATTATATATAATTTGCGAAAGCAAAAGTTTATTATTTAAATAAATTGATTAAATTTTAAATTTGATTTTAAATTTGATTTTTATTTTACTAATAAAAGCTTTAATTTTCGCGAGATATAGTTCTATTTTCGCGAGAAATATACGAAATACTATATTAACTTTGCGAAAGCAAAAATCTATTATTTATTTAATTAGATAAAATTTTTAATTTTTAACTTAATTTTAATATTGCTTTACTAAAGTAATAAAAAAGTTTAACTTTTGCAAGATATAGTTCTATTTTCGCAAAAGATATATAAAATACTATATTAACTTTACGAAAACAGAAATCTATTGTTTAATTAATTAGATTAAATTTTTAATTTTTAATCTAATTTTAATATTGCTTTACTACTTTAATAGAAAAAATTAACTTTCGCAAGATATAGTTTCATAATCGCAAAAAACATACAAAATACTATATTGGTATTGCGAAAACAAAAATCTATTATTTAATTAATTAGATTAAATCTTAGATCTTTCAGTTTAATTTTAATATTATTTTACTAATAAAAAGATTAAACTTTCGCAAGATATAGTTCTATTATCGCAAAAGAGTTACAAAATACTATATTAATATTCCGAAAACATAAATCTATTATTTAATTAAATAGATTAAATTTTAAATTTTTTAGTTTAATTTTAATATTACTTTACTAATAATAGATTTTAACTTTCGCCAGAAATAGTTCTATTTTTACAATATATATACGAAATATTATGTTTAATTTGCGAAAGTAAAAGTCTATTACTTAATTGATTAAATCAAAGTTTAATTTTTTGTTTTAATTTTATCATTACTTTACTAATAAAAGATTTTAACTTTCGCATGATATATTTTCTATTTTGCAATAGATATACGAAATTCTATAATAACTTTACAAAAGCAAAAGTCTATTATTTAACTAATTAAACAAAAGTTCTAATTTTTATTTCTATTTTAATGTTATTTTACTAATAAAAGATTTTAACTTTCGCAAGATATAGTTCTATTTTGTAACAAATATGTAAAACGTTATATTTAAGTTGCGAAAGTAAAAGTCTAATATTAATTAATCAAATTAGTTTTTAATTCTTAATTTTAATTTTAATCTTTTTTTACTAATAGAAGACTTTAACTTTCGCAATATAATTCTATTTTAACAATATATATAATAAATATTGTGTTTAAATTGCGAAAGCAAAAGTCTAATATTTAATTAATTAAACTAGATTTTAATTTTAAATTTGAATTTAATTTTTATTTTACTAATAAATTACTTTAACTTTCGCAAGAAATAGTTTTATTTTTGCAATATATATATAAGAAATTTAACTTAATTTGCGAAGACAAAAGTCTATTATTTGATTAATTAAATTAGAGTTTAATTTTTTAGTTTAATTTTAATATTACTTTACTAATAAAAGACTTTATTTTTCGCAAAATATAGTTCTAGTTTCGCAATAGATATGCGAATATTGTATTAACTTTGGGAAAGTAAAAGTCTAATATTTAATAAATTAGACAAAAAATTAATTTTTATTTTAATTTTAGTATTACTTTACTAATAAAAGACAACTTTTGTAAGAAAATAGTTTAGTTTTCGCAAAAGATATACAAAAAATCATATTTAATTTGCAAAAGCAAAAGTCTATTACTTAATTAATTCAACAAAAGTTTAAGTTTTAATTTTAATTTTAGTATTACTTTACTAATAAACAACCTTAAATTTTGTCAGAAGTAATTTTATTTTCGCAAAAGATATATAAAACATTATATTTTATTTGCGAAAGTAAAAGTCTAATATTTAATTAATTAGAGAGAAGTTTAATTTTTAATTTTTAATTTTAATACTACTTTATTAATAAAAGACTTTAACTTTCGCAAGAAATAGTTCTATTTTTGCAAAAGATATACCAAATATTATATTTACTTTGCGAAAACGAAAGTCTATTATTTAGTTAATTATATTAAGTTTTAAGTTTTCTAGTTTAATTTTAATATTACTTTACTAATAAAAAATTTTAACTTTCGCAAGAAACAATTCTATTTTTGCAATATATATAAAAAATATTATATTTAATTTGCGAAAGCAAAACTTTAATATATTAACTAATTAGATTAGATTTTAATTTTAAGTTTTTATTTAACTTTTACTTTACTAATAAAAGACTTTAACTTTCGCAAGATATAGTTCTAATTTTAAAACTAATATGCGAAATACTATATTTGCTTTGCGAAAACAAATATCTATTATTTAATTAATTAAATAAGATTTTAAATCTTTAATTTACTTTTAATATTACTTTACTAATAAAAGAATTTAACTTCCGCAAGATGTTATTTTATTTTCGCAAAAGATATGCGAAACATTATATTTAATTTGCGAAAGCAAAAATCTATTATTTGATTAATTAAACAAAAGTTTAAATTTTTAGTTTAATTTTAATATTCTCTTTCTAATAAAAGTCTTTAACTTTCGCAAGATATAGTTTTGTTTTTGCGAAAAATATGCGAAATATTATATTAACTTTGCGAAAGCAAAACTCTAATATTTAATTGATTAAATTAGATTTTAATTCTTAATTTTAAGTTTAATCTTAAGATTACTTAACTAATAATAGATTTTAACTTTCGCAAGAAATATTTCTACTTTTACAATATATATATAAAATACTATATAAACTTTGCGAAAGCAAAAGTCTAATATTTAATTAATTATATTAAATTAATTGTATTAAATTAATTATATTAAATTAATTATATTAAATTTAATTTAATTTAATTTTTTTCAATACAGGTAAAAGACTTTAACTTTCGCAAGATATAGTTCTATTTTTGCAATATATATACGAAATATTATATTTAACTTGCGAAAGATAAAGTCTAATTTTCAATTAATTAGATTAAATTTCAAATTAAATTTTTTATTTAATTTTTATTTTACTGATAAATAATCTTAACTTTCGCAAGAAATAGTTTTAATTTCGCAATAGATAAACCAAATATTATATTTAATTTGCGAAAACAAATATCTATTATTTAATTAATTAAACTAAAAGTTTAATTCTTAGTTTAATTTTAATACTACTAGTATTAACTACAAGTTGTTTACTACCAGATTGAAAATCGTTGTAAGTTAGATAGCAGAGAGTTAGTTAACTACTATCTATTTGCTTTACGATTGTTTTCTACTAGTTTAATATCTATTAGGACTTTTAAATATAACTAGACGTCGATTAGACAACTATTAGACATCAATTGTTGCGCCAGTTTGAAACTCAAAATTGAGTAGATAGAGATTAAACAACTATTAGAAAGCAATTTCAAATTAACTAAATAATAGATTTGATTTTGTTAAATACTAGATTTGTTTTATTAAAATCTCTATCGAATAAAAGTTGCAATCTAGTGTCCACTTAATTAAAGATCAAATTGGCAATCTTCTTAACAATTTATAGATGCGCACTTGCTCTATTATCTTATTACTACTTAGTTAACACTAGCAATTATTTGTCAATTTTCTTTATTAATTTTGACAAAGTCGTTGATTATTTATATACTTAAAAGCTCTTTTGCTATCTCTATCTTTGCGTTGCCCTTTTTCGCAATTACAAGTAGTCTATCTTCTATATGCAATATATTAGATATTGTTCTTTTTCTTTTGTCTATTAGTCGAGCTTTTAAGACGCTTCGATAAGATAGATATTTTAATTGAAGAGATTTTAAACACTGTAGATATATTGCTTCGATATTAGTTTTGATATTAAGAAATCAAGAATCGAATTTATTAAGAGCTAAATATTATTCTTATTATTTAGATATATTTTTATCAAATTAATAATTAGAAACTCGTATCTCTTTTTTCGAAAATTATGTATAAAGCATTGCGCAAGTCGATCTTTTATACATTTTGATTTTACTATTACGAAGTTTTTAACGTTGTAAATACAGCGTCGATTACGTCTAAAATATATTGGTTAAGTATAACTTTTATAGAAATAAGATACTTAACAAATTAATATAAGTTACTCTTTAATATTATTTAAAAGATCTTAAATCAAAATTAAGAACTCTAATCTCAATTGCTTGCTTATAGATATTTATTAGTTTTTGCACAAAGATATATTAAACTAAGAGTCTTATTAAGTTTGTTTACAAATTAATATAAAATTGCTTTTGCAATTGATAGATCTTAATTAATAGCTAAGAATTCCTGTGCGCAACGTTATTTTGTACTTGATAAATATTAATCTTGACGTTATTTACTTTATTGTAGTCGAAAACTTGTTTAATTATTAAAAGAAAGCTTTGTATTAATAACAAACACAATATATAAATTATGCGCAAGATTTCGATTAGTTTAAAATAATTGTAATCTTAAACTTTAGCAAAATCTAATCGAACTAATTAATTAAGAACATTTCTAGCAAAAAAATATTCTATTAGATTAATAGATAATGCGTAATTAGCTATAGTCTTAAAGATTTTGCGCAAAGATTTAGTAACGTTCTAATATCTAAATTTTTACTTATACATATTTTATCTTCTTTGTCAATATGTTTAGATTTATTATTGTATTATATTTACGCGCTATATTAGCAAAATATAAATTAGTATAAATATTAAAGAGACTCAATAGCTTTTTAAACTTATTTTTTAAAAATAGTTGTTCTTTTTGCTTGCGTCTTTTTGTTAATTGCGCTAAAAAAAACTAAATTGTCTAATTCGACAATTGCTAAAAGCACTTTTATTATTACTTAATTCTCTTCTTTAGTCTTTTTGTTAAAAGCTTTATAATTGTCTTTTGTCTAATTAAAGTCTTTTGCAACTAAGATTGCGCAATTTATTAACAATTAATATATCTTTTGTCTATCGACAATAACTTTATTCAAATATATAGAATCTATATAGTATTAACTTCTTGCAAACATATTAATATAGACAATTTTTTTAAATGTTTTTATAATTTCTTGAACTACGATATTGTTTTTGCTTAATATTTAAGAAGCAATAATTATAAATAGAATTTAAAACTACAACTTTGTAGCATATTTACAAAGAATAAAAGAAAGAAGAAAATTTATGCAATCGAATTCGAAGAGAGATTAAGAATAAATATAATATATAAAACTTTAAATATAAGATTATTTAATAAAAAATTAAAAATTTTAAAAAATTTTAAGATACAAAGTCTTTTTACTCTTACTTAAAACAATAATAATAAAAAAGCTATATAGTATTTTATCTATATCTCTTTATTTCAAGTGTAAAGTATTATATAGACAAGATAAAATTAAATTTAGTGCTAAGACAAGACGTATTACAAATATTATATTAATTTTTATATTAGTCTTTTAAACAAATTTTTTGCGATCTTTGTTAATAAGAGTTTAAGTATATTTGCGTTGCAAAGTAGTCTTTTAATAATATTTATTATTGTTAATTATGTTATATTTTAAATTGCTATATTCGAATTTTAAACAAAAACAAGTTCGACAATCTATATTAATACTATAATATAAGAAGTTAACATTATTAGTTTGTTAAAATATATTTTTAAGAAAGAAAATGCAATATATATAAACAAATTTTTTTTTGTTAATTTTTATAAGTATTTTACAATTAAGTTTGCAAATAAATTTGCTAAAGACTTCTATTATATTTTCGATATTTGCTCTATAAAGTTTTAGAATTAATGTAAAGACATTAACAAGCTTTTTGCATTTAAAGTACAAAAAACAATTAAAAATTATATAGAAAGCTTTAAGTACACAATATATATTTCTATATATCTCGAAATCATCGATAAAAAGAAAGTAAAAAAAAAAAATATAAAATTTGCTAAATATTTTAACAAGTCTTTCGCAATTAAAGTAATTAATCTTAAGCTTATCTTTAATAAAATATAGTTGTCGAAAAAATTAAATTTTGCGTTTGTATTAAAACACAATTCTTTATATATAGTGTCGATTGTCTTAATATATCTTTTCGATCTTGTTCTCTTTTTTTAAGTAATTTCGATTTATATAAATTAATAGTTGTTAATTCAAATTTAATAATTGTACTTCTACAATTATATTTTTGATAAAAAATAGCTTTTAAAAATCTTGTAAAATTAAATCAAAATTTTGTTTAATATTAAAATATTTTTTCTATAATTTCTATCTATAAAGATAATTCTTTTGCAATAGTATTTCTGTAGCAAGCTCTTAATGCAAAGTATGTTTCTCGAAATTATTAACTTGTTATATCGAATATAAAATACATTTTCGAAATTAATTTTAATAAAAGAGTCTTACAAAAAAGAATATTAAAGCTCAATAAAATTGTTGTTATTCGCATATTTAATTATTTTAAAATACATCTTTTCTTGCAAGAATATAATTGACAATATAGTTTTAATAAGATTTATTAATTTATATTAATATATTTAAAACAAACATTCGATTTGCTTATTTTTTTAATTTTTGTATTGTGTTGCTTTTAAGAGTTGTTTTTTAATAATTATTTGCAATATCTTTTGCATTAATTAAAAAAAAAAGATATATTAATATAATTGTTGTTTAAAAGTATTTAATTTGCGAAACAAAATTTTTATAATATCGATTTTCTTAATATTGTTTGCAAAAAGATACATAAGTTTCTTATATATAATTGCGAAAAGTTTTAAGAGTTGTAGAATTTCTTTTAGTTATATATAATTCTTTCTAAAATTATTAAACTTCTTAAATTAAAATATAAGTGCTATATAAAAAGACAATGGAAGAAATTTCTTGTTGTTTTGTATTTTTATCTTTTTTATTGATAATAATTTGAATAAAGAGACAAACAATAATCTTCGACGCTTAGAAAATTAATAAAAAGTAAAAGTAAATTTTAAAAATAATAAAGATAAAAATATAGATTCGAATTTTTTACTATTAAATAAATTAATATCTTTAAGAAGATTGCAAATAAATATTAATTGCAAGTTTTTTAGAACATCGTATTTAAAACTTGTCTAATAAATAATATATAATTAATTAAGTCTTCTAATAATAAAAGAATTTACAATAAATAACTCTTTGTTCTTTTTATTATTAATTTGTTTTTTGTTACTCTTAGAGTCTTCTTTGCGAAAAACATTTATATATTTCTTTAATAAAACGCTACTATTAATAATCTTAATTCGCAAGTTCTTAATTGAGCTTATAATAAAGTTAACGTTGTTTGCTTAAAAACTTTGCGCAACTATTGTTGCATCTTTATCGATAGAAAATTTGTTCTAATTAAAAATATCTTCTAAATATATTGTAAAATAATTTAAGTTGATGTTTATAACAAATAAGATATCGAAAAATGCTATAAATAATATTAATAAACTTCTTGAAGATATTGAATTGTCGTAACTTTGCACAAATTAAAAGATAACATTTATTTTATCTACTTTACGAAGTAAAATAGTTATAGTATTAATTGTCAAGTTGTTGCTTTATACGTTAAGCAAAAAGATACAAATTGTTATAAATAATCGAGATTACAATTACGAGATTTAATAGAGAGACTTTTGTTAAGTAATTTCGATATCTAGCTAGCTATTTACTAGAAATATCGAAAATGTGTTGTTGATTTTATCTATATAATAATGTTAAAGCACGCTTTTATATTGTATGTTAAAAGGGAAAGACGATTGAAAATAATATTGCGAAAGAGAGAAAGATAGCAATCAAAACAATCTTAAGAAGTACGAGAAAAATAACGACAAAAATCGCGAAAGAAAAAATAATAATAGTAGCAAAGATCGCGAGGAGAAAAATAATAATAACGACAAAGATTGCGAAAAGAAAAGTAATAATAGCGACAAAGATCGCGAGAAAAAAGATAATAATAATAGCAAAGATCGCAAGAAGAAAGATAATGCATTCTAATAATCTTAGATCGAAATAAAATTTTGTTTTAACTAAATAAGAAAACAATCTATAGATAGAATATAAAAGTAGATAAAGATATTTGTTAAAAGTATTGAAGTCTATTTGCTATTAACTTTATAAATATCTTTTGCAAACAATAACTATATTTAAATTACAATCTTTTTATTTTTTTCTATTTTTATGATTGTTGTTATAAGCTCTTGCGATAAAAGAATTTTTATAAGATTCTTTGTTAAATTATATTGGACAAAATGTTGTTTTTCTACAATTTAATTGTTTAGATTAATTGTATCTTTGTTTGCTTTTTATCTATAAAATATTTTTCGATTAAAAGTAATTATAGTATTTGAAATTGTTTTAGCAATATTTTTGACAATAGTTTTTAAATCGAAGATTTCTTCGATTCAATATTTGTAAAATCAAATAATCGAAAAAAGATTTTTGTAGCGTTGCGTTTGTTCAATATATTAATATATTATATTTTTGCTATATAAAGTCTTTGATGCGTGTACTTAATAGCATTTTTTATAAAAGTTTAATTTAATACTTGTTATTGTATAGATATTAAACAAGATTTTAAACTTGTCTTTTTTATTAAATTTCTTTATAATTATAATCTGTTCAACAAGAATTTGTTAAATTGCAAGAATTGCTATCTTTATATTTAGAAGTTTCAAAATAGTATAAATTAAAATTATTAAAATCGATTGCGCAAAGAAAATTAAATTCTTTTTATTATTTTGCATAATCTATATGTTAATTAATATTTATGCAAGACTTCGATAATCAAATAAAAAGATCGAAGTATTTTGTAAGTAAAAATTAATTTATTGAGTTATAGATTTTTTGTATTAAAACTTGCAATTTAGAAATATTGTATAGTAGCTTTTATAGTTGTAAGATAAAACTATTTGAACAAATAGCAAAATATTGTTTATTTAAATATAATTAGTTTAATTATTTTAAGTAAAAGTTAAAATTTTAGAACAACGTTTTTATTTTTTTCGCTTTAAGATTAAAGTAATTGTTTAACTTTAAAAAACTAAAAAATATTAAAAGAAGTTGCAATTTGCAATAAATTTGCAACAAGTATTTCTTTTTATGCTTGATATCAATATTTGTTTTTGCAATAATTTATTTATTTAAAAGATCTTTTTTAAGCTCTTTATACTAGAAATATTCTTTATCTATAAATTGATAATCAAGCAACAAAGATTATATAGATAGAATAAAATCTTTAATAATTTTTCTATTTTTGAACAAGATTGACAACGTATTAGTTTTTCAAATTAGTATTTGTTTAAAAATTTAACGCAAATATAATTCTTTAGTAACGATAGAATTTCGATAATAAAATATTTATTCGTTTATAGTTTTAATTGTTATTCGCAATTTTGTATCTTTGTAATTGTTTATTAATTCGAATAGATTTATATTTAAATTTAAATTTATTGCTATTAATGTATTTCTCTTTAATAAAGTTTTGTTTTATTATCGCTTTGTCGAACGCAATTGCAACAATAATATATAGTCTTGAAAGTTGTCGATTTTATTTAACATAAGTATTGCGATTAAAAAAAGATAGAAGTTGGTATTTAAATATTGTATTATTATTGTTGTCTTAGTTGAGAGAAACTTAATAGTATAAACTTTATCGCAAATAATTGTTTCGAATTTGTTTTTTAGATTGTTGTTTTATTTCGAATATATTTAGTTCTCAAAACAATTAGTCTTTGTCTTAGATATACTATTTTTTACTTGTTAGACTTTGAATACCTTAGATTTGTTTCTATTTGCTTGAATTAAATATAATAATATAACAATAGAGATATAATTGCTCTTGTTATTGTTAAACAATAAATAACTTTGCGTAAAATATTTATCTATAGTTTTGATTTCTTAAATCGAATTTTTACAATTAAATTGTGCGTTTTTAGTTGTTTTGCGATGAACTTCTCTTTGCATGCGATAATATGTAAGTACTTGATAAGCTTATTAATCATTACTAGTATCAAATCATATCTATCTCTAGTTGTTGAATTCGTCGACTTCGACAACTTGATAATAAAGTTTATCGTAACTTCATTTCATAGCGATTTAGATAATTTTTGATATTGGATTTCGTTATAGCTCGCATGTGTACTATGTTTGTTTTGCTAATAACTAAGACATCGTTTAATATATGTCTTGACAACTTGTCTCATTTGTAAGAATTAATAATGCTAGCGTAAAAGTTAAAGAATTTTAGTTACTTCTAGATGCTTTTGTAGTGATTCGTCATGATGCTCTTTTATACATTCGTCGATCTTGTTGATAAATATTTGAAGTTTTTCTTTCTTTATTGGAAATTCTTTTGTATTGTCTCGAAGTATTCGTAATGTAACATTTAGCTCGTATTTGTTTACTAATAGTGATTCATTTTAATTAATCTTAAGTATGTTGTGATTAAACGATTCTTTCGTTTTTATATAATCATTTCTTCTATTGAGTGCGTCTGCTTTGTCGTTATCTTTATCTAAGATATATTGTATTCTAAACTTGTATTGTTCAAGTTTTTCTAATTATCGCACTTGTTTTTTGTTAAGCTATTTAGTAGTAGTAAAGTGCACAAGATTCTTATGATCTATAAGAATCGTAAGTTTGAATAATTCTTTCGTATATACTTTTCATGATTTCAAGAAGACTACTATAGCGAGTAGTTTCTTATTGTGGACATTATAGTTTTGTTCGATTGACAAGAGTTTTCTTAAAAGATATGTTATTAGATGTTATATATCTTTATGTCTTTGATTAAAGCATGCATCGATAACTAGATTTAATGCGTTAATTTTAATTTTGTTTAACAATCGCAAATTGTACATCTTTAATATTGACTTCTTCAAGCACTTTAGTTTAAGATTTTGGAATGATTTCTCTTTTGCGAGTTTTCATAACTATAGTGTATTCTTTTTCGTAAAATTCGTTAGTAATATCGCGTTTACTAAGTAGTTCTTAATAAACTTCTTGTTGTAGTTTATAAAATCTAGAAAGAATTATACTTTTTTAACATTTGTTAATAATTTTCATTCTTTAATTGCTTGTAGCTTTTTAAGATTCATGCGTACTCTATGTCGTTTAACGACAAATTTAAGAAAGTTAACTTTCTTTTAATAAAATTCGCATTTCTTTGACTTAAGATGTAAGTTTTTTATGTTTAGACATTTTAATACTTTGAAGACATAACTAACATGTTCTTTCAAGATTTTCGAGTAAATTATAATGTCGTTCAAGTATACTATGACAAATCGATTTAAATATTATCGTAGTATATCATTGATTATTTCTTGATACGTTGTCGAGACGTTCGTGAGTTCGAACGACATTACTATGTATTTGTATAATTTATATCGTGTGCGAAAAGCTATCTTTTACTCTTTCTTTGTCTTCATTTTAATCTAGTTGTACGCTTCTCGTAAATTCAATTTAGTAAAGTACTTTACTTCGAATAATCGATTTTGAAGCTCGTTGATATTGGGTAGTGAGTATTAGTTCTTGATCGTAATATTATTTAGCTTTTAATAATTGACACATAGACGAAGAATTTCATTCTTCTTTGATACAAAGAGAATTGAATATCCTGTCTATAATTAAGATTTTCTAATAAATTTTTTCTTTTCGTTTTTTGCCAAATATTCGCGAAGTACTTCGAGCTTCTTCTTGGATAGAGCATATATAAATTCAAACGTAAATTGCTTGCTTAATTCAAGTCTAATTTCGTAATCTTACAATTAATGTTTAGAGAGAATCTCTATTGTTTTCTCTTCTTGAAATAGATGCTCTCAATTGTTATATATTCGTGATACGTGTTTTAGCGATTTCTTCGTTGTACTAAATAGTTCAAGACTTCTAGAAAATTCGTAATTTTCTTCATTTACTTTAATCTTGTAACTTAACTAATCTTTGCTAGTGTTTGTTAAGTCGAACTTTGTTAGATCGTTCTTTTGCAAAAATGCAAGTTCGCTACTTGCGATCGATTTTCGACTTAATTTTTTATCTATTATTAAACGTTATTGATGCGTAGATTGGATGTGAATTACGTGATCACATTGCGCAAATCTAAGTACTCGTGTATTTTAATTAACTTCTAAATTGTGCTACTTCAATTAAGACATTTCTAGAATGATATTATAAGTGATTATTCCCACTATATTAAAGATTAGTTTCTCGTGATGTTGTTAAATAGCTATTAATAATGGCTTCGTTTCTTTATTCACTTTTTCATTCTCGTCGAACAATAAGTTTTCATCTACAATTATTAGATTATATGCGTTAAGCTTCTTTTAAGTAGAGTATTCTTCTCTTTTAACAAGAGCTTTGACCATAAAATTACTTGTTGCACTAGAATCGATCATTGCAATGAGTCGATAATCATTAATTTTAATTGATGTGATAAAACATCGTACGTATGCTATTAAGTTTAGTTGTTGCTATTGGGCTAACATATTGCATTTCTTTGATATGCTCTTTATTAAAGAATTTGAACTTTTTTCTATTTTTGTGTTGTGACTTTTGCTTCGAGCGTTTGCTTGCGTTAAGTTTCTTTCTTATGCTAGATTAATGACTTTGACTTTCTAGGGAATCAATTAATTTCTTCTTTGTCTTCTAGGTGAGTCTAGCATAAGTCGTTATAGCATTTTGTTCAACTAAGTGTCGCGTATTTCTTTGCTTTCTTTATCTTTTTTTGAGATAAACTTACATTGCTTAGTTGTCGTTCAACTTCATCAAGAATATCTCTTTCTATAATGGCGTCGCTTTTTAGCGCTTCTTCGCATTTATTTATGATCTAGTTTATTTGTTGTTTCTTCGATGAACTAGCTAAAGTCTTAAGATGTTTCGTGATGTTATTTAAACATTCGTGAAAGTTCTTTTAATCGTATTTGTCGTCTAAGTTTGTTGCTAAATAAAAATATAACGTTCTTAATCGTTTCGCTCTTATAGTCTCATTAAGTATTTGATTAATTTCTTGCGTAGATGCGAGTGCCTTGCTTGATAATGTTTCATCTAGAACTTTCTATAACTAATTTAGATTTTCTATCAAATAATAGTCGTCGTTCAATCTAGTCTTGGGGATGTTCGTCTCTATGTCGATTTGCTCCCTAATGTCGTTCTAGCTATTAAGTATCTCTCTTAACATAGCATTAATTTGTTGGCGATTTATTAAGTTTCGTAATTAATAATCTCTTGCGAAGTGACTCGATTTGCCACATGAATAGCACGTTTTTTGGAATTTGTTATCTTGCTTTTCTTTAGAATTCTTCTCTTTGCGTTGTTGAGTAAAATCTAGTTTCATAGATGCAAGTTTACAATAATTAGGATTATTATACTTCTAGTTAAAACAAGATTCTTTTTGCTAATATTCGATCGTTGATTCAAAGAAGATTCTTGTTCTTTCTTAAGATTGATTGTATCTTTTTTTCATAGCTCTTTCATATAGCTTGTCGTCAAGATCGATAACTACTTCGATGAGATCAAACATGTCGTTAAGAGTTCTCTTATCACGCATAATTTCGTCCTTTAAATTGTTCTTTAGATTTCGTCGAAACATTGTCATAAATGCGACATCGTTTCACTTAATTAAATTGACATATTTTTAGAATCTAGCTACGTAGTTTGTTGCAAAGATTCGTTAAGTTAAATGTTAAATCATTTTTTTTGCGATTTGTTTCTCATTAAATGTTTTAAAGATTCTTCGAAGCTCTTTCTTGAAGTTATTGAAGTTTGTGAACATCGCACGAGAGTTTTCGCTATTGTTCTTTAAATATTTTTGTAAGTTTGACTTAAGTTAATGCTAGACTCTCTCTTTAAGAAATGTTGATGCGAAAATCGTCTTTTGATTCGCTAAAACAAGATAGAAGATGAAATAGATATTTATTTGCATAAGTTAGTTCTTTAGATCGATACAATCTTTATAATAGATATTAGGCTTGTTGATCTTGATCTTGTCGTCTTTTATGATCGATAATTGGCGTGATGTTGATGAGCTAGTGCTTAGAATAGAGGCGCGTTGACTTGATATAGACATTCTTTAAATGTTCAAAGTGTTACGTTGCTACTTTCTAAAAAATCTTAAAAATATTAGAGAGTATTATATTGTTAAAAAGATTTATAAACGTCTTTAAGTAATGTAAGCAATCATTTAATAACAAGAGTTGCAACTAGATGTAGCGATAACAATAAATAAGAACTTATTTTAAGTTAAACACGATCTATAAAAGAGTCGTATCTAGGAAATCTATATATTAAAGAAGATTCTTTTTGTTCGTTATGTTCGTTGTCGAACATGTTAAGCTTTGTTCGTTTTGTTCGTTGTCAAACATGTCGAACTTTGTTCGCTTTGTTCGTTGTTAAACATGTTGAGCTTTGCTCGCTCTTAAGTATGTCGAATTCGTTCATTAGCGTGTCGAGCAATGTTCGTCTATTAAGTTGTCGAACATGTAGATAATTGTACTATATGCTATAGACTACTTTGTAGAGTATATACTAGCTATAACGAGCTAGGGTCGTAACACTTTTCTTTACATTGATTTTTTTACTTCGCAACATATATAGTGCTCTTGTATTATTTATCTATATACTTGTAAAAGACTTACAATTCCTTACGTTGTTTCTATATATAGTAATATAATTTAATAAAATAAAGTAAAGAATCTACTTAAGTACTTGTCTTGTTAACTCGATATTATTTACTAAAATAAGAGACTTTACTTTGTAAATATAGTTATCTTTTAGTTTTGTTTATCTTTATTGCAACTTTAATCTAATAATATTATTATTCTTTAATTTTACAATATTACTTTTTCGAATATAGCTTTGTTGCTTTATTTACGATACAATTTAATTTATTAGATTTATTATTGACAACAAGCTATTATCTTTTATGTAATATTAACGTCTTAGTTTCTAATATTAGTTTTAATCTTATCTAATTATAATAAAGTAATTGTATTTGCTTAAAGCATTATCGCTTTCTTTGATAAAAATAAGTAGTAAATTATCTTTTTACTTAATTAATTCTAATTTGTTTTCAAAGTCTAATATTTTCTATAGATAAAATATCAAATCAAATCATTAAAATTCGAAATAATTTGCTAGCATAACAAGATATTATTAAATTTAGCAAAGATTTGAGCTTTCCAAATATTAAGAAAATAAACAAATTTATTAAGAGTTCGATGTTTTAATTGTACTTTAAAAATTATATCGAAAAATAAATCTAGTCGCAATAACAAAAGACTTATGTTATAAATAATATTTAAAATCGAAATTATATATTAAAAATTGTAAAAAAATATATAATAGCTAAAAAGAAATCGAATTTCGACAAATTCTTAAATCTATTTGTCGATACAATATAATAAAATATTATCGATTATTAAACTCGTCTTCTATTATAATTAAAAAACAAAAATATTGAACACACAAAAGATTTATTTTTTAACAAGAAACTATTCGATACAAAACTACATTTTCGAATCTAAAATCTTGTTAAATATACAAAAAAAGAACAAATATTTAAGCGTTAAAGAAAAAAGACTACGCAAATTATATTTTTTATCGTATATAAAATTAATACATTCCAAGAATCTATACTACTTTGTTCGAACTTGCAAGATTCTCTATTTACAACAACTAAATTTACAAAAGAGTTCGAATTTATAAATATTTTAAGAATTGATATTTATAACAAATTTTAACAACTACAACAACAACAAACAATAGCAAATTCTTTAATATTAAATCTTTTTATAGATATGTTAACATTGAACTTTCTTGCAAACACGTTAATATCAAATTCTTTAACAAACACGTTAGCATCGAATTTTTTAACAAACACTTTAACATTAAACTCTTCAACAAACACTTCGATTTGTAATTTATTATTTATTGTTTTTGCGAATACTATTATAATTAATTTTGTTATATTATTAGTTACTTTTGCATACAAGCAAAAAGTCGCAAGCAAAATCGACAAAAAACAATTAAAAACAATAATCGAGAAACAAATAAAAACAATAATTAAGAAAAATATAATTATTAAGTTGAAGTCTAAAATTGATCGATAGTCGCAAATACTAATTACAAATAATATAATAAATTAGTTTATCTTAGACAATAAATTAATTAATAATAATGTCAATTTACTTACTATACTTACAATTGACCAAAAAATTATAACAAAGTATAAAAGATTTATATCTAACATAAGATGTTGCTTTTAACAAATATAGATTTGCAATAAAGTAACGCAAAAGAATATATCAATAGAAATATCAATTGTTAATTATACTTAAGATTCTATTATTTTAACTAAGTATAAATCAAATAATTGACGTAAAAAATTAATAACATATATAAATAAAAACTCTATTATATTAAATTAAATCAAGAAAGAAGCTCTAAAGACTTACAAGAAATAGCAAAAATATTGCAATAGTTTTGCTTATTAACAAAAGAATATCAAGCAATTGTGCGTTTGTCTAAGCATTGTTTGAAAAGATCTCGATAAAACAATTATACGCATTTGTAAAATAACAATATTTAAAATGCTAGCACTTTAACAACTAATTGCAATTGTCGTTGCACTTTAAATCAAATTAAACAATCTAATACGCGACTACATATTAAATAATACTATAGATCTTAATAAAATCTAAATTGTTCTTAAATTTCTTTTGTAAATAAGTTAAATTTAAGTCGATTGCAAAAGATCTTAGTCTCTTCTTCTATTTTAAAACAATATTTGAATCTATTTGCAAATATTAGCGTAGACTAACTAAATATATAGCAATTATACAATTGTTAAACACTTAATATTTGCTATTAACGCAAGACAAAATTAATTTTAATCCTCGTATTATTAATATTTATAAATCAATAAATCTCTAAAATTATACAATTTGTTTCGAACAAGTTTAAGATTTAACTTTATTACAATCATTATATTAAATCGACTCATACAATACCATAATATACTTAAGAGACTAACTAGTGATAGAGACAAGCTCTTCACGTCTAACTATTAGAAAACGCTTCTCCTAATGTTAAATACGAGGCTTTAAATGTTCATTATCTATTATTCGATCACGAATGATTAAACAAAAAGGACGAATCAAAGTCTTGAACAATATTTGAGGCATTACATCAACAATACTCACAACAATTGAGTATTACTTCTATCTATAACACAATTAACACTTAATACAAAGGTTTCAAATATCACTAAAATAACTTCATTCTTCGCCAACTATAACAAGGGATCAAATCTCTTCAAGAAAAAGCGCACACATCTATTTGCGCAATTAGTCATTAAAAGAGTAGCAACATTAAAGAAGATATACGACAACATCTTAAGAATGCAAAAAAAGTCGATCAAGTATTAAAATAAAAAACGAAAAACGACATCTCAACTAAAAGAGAGAAATAAGATATATCTTCTTACAAAAAATCTTAAAACAAGAAAGCTAAGCAAAAAATTAAATCATGTCAAAGTCGAATCGTTTCTTATTAAGAAAGCTAAAAGATTAGTCAATTACGAACTCGACTTATCTAAGAACGTCAAAGTATTTCTAGTATTTTATGTATCATTGTTAGAATTAATCGACCCAAGTACGTCTATACAAAAAACATTTCATTATAAATTATAGAAAGAAAATCGATTTAAAATTAAAAGAATTCTAGAACAACAAAATCAACAATATCTTATAAAGTGAAAAAAGTACTTTACGATAAAAAACACGTAAAAATCAACTAGCAATCTCGACGATTATCATGCTCTTATCTAGAAATTTCATCAACGTTCGAAAAATCATTTAGCATAGCAAGAGAAAATTAAATGGCAAGAGATGCTCTAATCAAAGCATTCGCAACAAAACAATTCGACGACTTAATAACATCTAACTTCTTTATATCAAATAATAGACATTGTGTCTTTCGTTTCGTCTTTGCATCGACTTTCTTCAACATCTTCTTATTACGAAGTAATCGCGTAATTATAGTTGTTAACACGATCTCATTCTCTATTACTTTAGAAAATAGATTTTTTTTAATATAATTCAAAAAAGTTTACGACATATTTACACACGATTTGTTCGCACGAACACATTTTAAACACTTTAGATAAAATGACGAATCTTTTATGACAATGCAAGGCTTGCTAGTATAGCAACAACGTTTATAAGCAAAATTAACAAGTGTTTCGTAGCAATCTATTTTAAAAGCAAGACGAATACGATTTTAATAAGAAGACATGACATGTAAGTATTCGCTTTTTAAGACGAAAAAATTTGAAGAAAAGAAATAGTGTTACGACTCTAGTTCGTTATAGCTAGTATATACTCTACAAAGTAGTCTATAGCATATAATACGATTACTTGCATGTTTGACAACTTAATAGACGAACATTGTTCGACACGCTAATGAGCGAGTTCGACATGCTTAAGAGCGAGTAGAGTTCGACATGTTCGACAACGAGCAAAGCGAACAAAGTTCGACATGTTTGACAACAAGCAAAGCGAACAAAGCTCAATATACTTAACAACGAACATAACGAACAAGAAGAATCTTCTTTAGTATATGAATTTTCTAAACACAATTTTCTTATAAATCGTATTTAATTTAAGATAAATTCTTATTTATTGTTATTGTTACATCTAGTTGCAACTCTTGTTATCAAATGATTGCTTACATTATTTGAAGACGTCTATAAATCTCTTTAATAATATAATACTCTCTAATATTTTTAAGACTTCTTAGGAAGTAGCAACGTAATAAAAAGCATAGAATACTTATTATTTGTTATTGTAATATCAATTTGTCTATATTATTGTAGATTCTCTAGTTATAAAATATATAATTGTTTAATTAAAACGTTTGCTTTTGCTTGTCTTGATATTAAGAACAAGTTATATATAATTTGTCTAATTAGTTTTAGTGCAAAAACAACAATTCTATATTGTTCTTTGTTTTAAAAGAACTTTACAATCAATTTTATTAAGTTTGCATCTATAGCTTGCCTAGTATGTTGTCTATTAAAAGTAATTGAAGTAAATCGATATTATAATAGAATTTGCAATTAACGTTCAAGATATTAAAAACAAAATCTACAAAGATTTCTACAACTTGAAGTTAATTACAATTAGATAATTATAATTCTATGTTTATATCTTAGCGATCTTGTTTTGTCGAAGATAGTTTTCGAGACAAATTAACACAAATTATGTTCAATTATAACAATTAATATTGCAAAAAACTTGTAAAAAGCGAGTTCGAAAACTTCGATATATTATATTTACTTTCTAGCACAAAGAAGTTTGTCGTAAGTATTGCAAAAATTAATAATAGAACAAGCATTAACAAGTAACAAAAGAAAAAGATTAAGCTATTATCTTTATTAAAGATTTTATAAATTAAATCTTCTTTATCGACAAAAGTTACTTTTTTTTTATTAAAGTATTTTGCAAATTCTTATTTTTTGTTGTTTTAAACTCTTTGTTAATTCGAAAACTCTATATAACAAAGAGCAATATTTGCGAATACTTTAATTGTCAAGAACAAATTAATATTAAAAAAAAATTCATCGAAAAAATTAGAAGACAAAATATTAAAAACAAAAATTAATTAAATTACTAACTCGAAAGCTTTGTTTTATAATTCTTAGATAAATAAGAATAATAAGAATCTTCTTTGCTACAATATATTATTTCTCAACATTTTAAAAGTTAATAAACAAACAACTCTATTAAATATTTACTTAGCAATTTAGACAAATTATTAAAGTCGAATTAATTTGTCTTCTATTTTACAATTAATATTTTATTAGAACAATTAACGCAAAGCTAATAGCAAAATTCTCTCGAAGTTAGTCTTTAATTAATACAAAATTAATAGCAAGATCTTTATTAAATTTAAGCTTAATAGTATTGATTAAAACAAAGTTAAAGGCAAAGTACATATTAACTTTAACGCAAATATTGTTCGTTAATTCGAAGCAATCAACGAAGCTCAAAATAAAATAACTAAATCGAAAAAAATTAATAGTAGAAAAACAATTGCTATGTCTACGCTATAATTTAATATAAAGACTTCTTGTTTTAAATCTTAAAAAACAATAAGACAAAATGCTATATCTTTATTTGATAAAATCAAGAAACAAAGTTTTATTAAATTCGAAAAAAATATCTTTAAAAGAGTTAAATATTATAACTCGTTAATATTATTTTGTCTATTTAGTTAACTCGAAGAAATATAAGTATATACAAGAAGTATTTTTTGAAATAAAATTTAATTATAAGTTTTATATTATAGTTCGCAATAGAATAGCAAAATTATATAAGAATTAAAAGACAAATATGTAACAAAAGATTGTTAAATATTGTGCAAAATAAATTGTAACAACAAAAATTAATATTTAACAACATTGTGCTAATCTATATATATATAAAAATATTTAAATCGAACTTTTAACAAACTATATACTAAATTAAGTAGAATATTTGTTCTACTTTGTAGTATTTGCAATAAACTTTAAGAATGTCGAAACAAAGAATTTAAAATAAATTAAATATAAGTATATTATACTATTGACTTCGAAAGCTTTTGATAGTTTATTAATATAACTAGATATCTATATTTAAATTCTTATTTTTTAATAATTAAATAATTTTTACAATTAAAATTATGCAAACTTACAATTCTCTAAATATACTTATAAGTATTGTATTAATATATACAACAAACTTTACAAGCAATTTGAGTTTTTTAATTAAAATTTGTTTAATATTTAGAGAGAGTAGAGCTCTTTGTTGTACAAATTGAGAGCAAAATTAAAATTAGTATAAACAAGAATTCGAATCTTTCGTTTAACAACGAAAAATATTGTAACAAAATAACAAATAACAATAGAAAAGAACTTTGAGTAAATTGTTTACGCTTAGCTTCAATTATATATGCATATAAAACTTATAAAATATAGTACGTTATAATAATATGCTTTTGACAATTGTTGATAGTAATTTTCTTGATATACTATATTTAAGCTTATACTACTAAAAGTTATATAGCAATTGTAAATAAATATCTTTCTTCTCTTTTATTTGCAAAAAAAATTGTATAAACTTATTAATATAAGAAGTTTTTAACAAATATTAATACAATACTTCTAGAGTTTTGTGTCTCTACAATATTGCTAAAAATATTTGAAGAATATTTATTTGTATCTAGCAAACACGTATTAAAAGTTGCAATTACAAAGTAAACGTTTATTTTTATATATATTTTTTATCTTTGCTACTATTACTATTGCTTGTTATTGTAATAATAGCTAAATGCTCTTTGTTCTTATTGTTCGATTTTTTAAAGATTAATCTTAAGATCTTCTTATTTATTTTAAAGCGTCAAAAAACAATTGTTGTTATTGTCTTTTTGTTTATAAATATCTTTGTCTTCTCTTTTGTGTCGATGCTTTTGTTTGTTATTTTTCTAATCTCTATTAAATTATCTTTAAAACTTAGACAACTATTGTTGCTTTCTAATAATTCTATTAGATTATCGAAATAAGTTAAAAAGAACTTTGCACAATATCTAAGATTCGCAAAAAACTATACAAAACTTATATTATATAGAAACATTAATAATATATTTAAATCTAAGACTATAGATAAAATTTACGCAATTATTAATATCTTGCTTGTTGTTTATCGATTGCGCAACTTTTTATTTTCGAGTTTTGTTTTTATCTTCGATTCTATTTTTCTTTTGCAATCGACGCTAGAAATAAAGAAAAAAAATACAAAATTAAAGATCGAGATAAAGAGCTTAAAAAAAAGTTGCAAGAAACAAAAAAAAATAGAGAAAATAAAGAAAAAAATAAAGAAAATAAAGAAGAAGTTGAAGCAATAAGAGAAGATAAAAATATTGTGGTTAGAGAATATATTTAACTAGATTGATTTTTTGTATTTTTTGTTTAAGACTATTAATAACATTTTTTTTGTCTTTTTATCTTTTTTTGAATTTGCTTTTCAATTAATTGCAACTTGTTTTCTATTAAATTGAAATTCAATTTATATTTTGTCTTAAATGTTAATCGAATTTGCAATCGATTACAACTTATTTTCTATTAAATTAATATTCTATTGTATTTTGTCTTAAGTATTAATCGATTTTGCAATCGACTACAACTTGTTTTCTACTAAATTGAAATTCAATCAATATTTTGTTTAGAATATAAGATTGCAATATAGTCAATTGTAATCGAAATTCGACTAGATAGAAATTTGACAAACATCTTTTATAGATATTAAGCTATTGTTTAGTAGATTAACATTTGATTTGCAACAATTAATTACTCGTTGCATAGCGATTCTGAGCTTTAGATAATTAAATACTAGTTTCGTCAACTATTTGAAGATAACAATTTATCGATTGTCTACTCTTTTATATCTTTTATCTGTTGAACAACGATTATCCAACAATAAGAAAACTTGATTGATAGCCCAGTAAGTATTTTACAATCAAAAGACTTTAACTTTCGCAAGAAATAGTTCTAGTTTTGCAACAAATATACAAAATATTATATTAATTTTGCGAAAACAAAAATCTATTATTTAACTAATTAGATTAAATTTTAAATTTTTTAGTTTAATTTTAATAATATTTTACGAATAAACAATTTTAACTTTCGCAAGAAACAATTCTATTTTTGCAACAAATATACGAAATATTATATCTGATTTGCGAAAGCAAAAATCTATTATTTAATTAATTAAACAAAGGTTTAATTTTTAATTTTAATTTTAATATTACTTTACTAAGAAAAGAGTATAATTTTCGCAAAATAAATTTGTATTTTTGTTATATATATATAAAATATTATATTTGATTGACGAAAACAAAAGTCTATTATTTAATTAATTAAACAAAATTTAATTCTTAATTTTAATTTTAATATTACTTTACTAATAAAAGACTTTAACTTTTATAGAATATAGTTTTGTTTTCGCAAAAATTATATAAAATATTATCTTCGATTTGCGAAAGTATACATCTATTATATACTTAATTAAACAAAAATTTAATTTTTAAATTCAAATTCAATAGTATTTTATTAATAAAAGAGTTGAACTTTTGCAAGAAATAATTGTATTTTCGCAAAAAATATACAAAATATTATATTCAATTTGTAAAAGCAAAAATGTATTATTTAACTACTTAATAATAATTTAGAAATCTAAGTTTTATTTTCTTAATTGTTTCTTAATAAAAGATTTTAGCTTTTGTAAAAGATAATTTTATATTTGCAAAGTTTATATAAAATACTATATTAAGTTTTTAAAAATAAAAGTCTATAATCTATTTAATTAATTGAAAGATCTTGTTGGAATACTATAATTGATTTGACCTAGTGTTAACACTATTTGGCTCGACACTACTCGACTCGACATTACGTAATCGATTCGAGTAGCTTCGATCAATATATATAGATGGGCAAATTCCTAGTTTCTATATAGTAACTAAGCGTTCTATTATCTATTATTTTGACAAGTTATAAGCTCAAAATAAGGCGAGAAATTTACTTGTTTGTTAACCAAGATATCTAGAGCATAGCTAATGAATCAAATTGACAATAAATTTATAATTACTACTATTAGCTAAGTTTCTATTGATTTTGAATATATAGAAGCTAACAAACAATTATCTAAATACCTAGATTAATCTTTAAGAATCAAAATATTAATACAATAATGTTGTCGAAACAATAGTTAAAAAGCTATTGAAACTCGTCGAATAACTAATCTTTTAATTACTTAAACAACTAGAATCTTTAATTATTAACAATTGAATAACTAGCATCTAGTCAAAAGTTGTAAGCACGAACGTCTTACTAAGAATGCTAGTATAAGTTGTAAAAACAACTAAGTTTATCTTATTTGCGACTCGTTGCTTTCGTCGAAGAACGCTAATTATCTTTAATAAATATCTATTAATAATAAGCTTTAAAAGATCGAAGAACTAGTTATGTAACAATTATATAACTAGAAATCGATAATTAGATAACTAATAATTAATCGAAGACGCATTATCAAAGCGAAACAAAATTTTACTTCAACGCATTAATAAGAGAACTAGATTATTTAGTCTCTTCAATCTTTAATTTTTCTATTTATTGCAAAATTCTTTTATTAACGATCAAATAAGTTAACTTGTTAGCTCGATAACTAAAACAAGTACTAGTTAATTTCTCTTACTACAATATACGAAACGAATTAATAAACTAGATTGCGAACATACTTCAAAAATCGAAATAACTTTATCAATTACTTTAAAAACAACGTCTAGACGCAACTCTTAATTAAATAACAATCAATTTTATTTAAATAAAATTAAAAAGCTCTTAATTATTGCGAAGACGCAAAAGACTTAAATTAAAAAGACTAACACTTAATCTTATTAAAATAAGAAGACTAGAAAGATCGATTTAACAATCGCAAAGACGCAAAATAACGTTGTTACTCTTATAATTGTTAAGATTAAAAAGAAGAATAAAGAGATTAAATAATCTAACTAGATTTTAAATAGTTAAAAAACTCTATCTTTTAAACAAATTAAGTCTATCAAGCTTGTTCAAATCTACGTTCGTTATAATCTTAAGATAGAACAACGAAAATATAAAGTTTATTTAAGAGCTTATTGATTGTTTACTTATTAAGACTTTGCTCAATTTATAATTGACAAAATCGATCAAGTTAATATTGCTAACAAAGAGAAGTATATTTAGCTATCTTTTTTATCTAAATTCTTCGAAGAGTATCTATCGAACTAGATATCTAATCTAGATTTTATTAATTTACTTAATCTTTGCGATTTAACAACTAGAACATCTTTATTGAGATTGTTATTGCGCAATCGCACTTCTTTACTATATTTACTAATATTATTATCTATTGCTTACGAGCTATTAGTAGAGCTCTAATAACAAATTACGTTAATACTATTATAACTATTAGTATCTTTGTGTTCTCTTTCGCAATCCTTAAACAAATCGCTAAAATTAACAATAGCGTAAACTTTCTTATTTGAGAACAAGATTTGTTCGAAATTTTTAAATAAATCAAACTTTAAAAATGTGTCGAATCGAATATTAAATCTATCGATTTATTTAATATAATTATCGAAGAACAAGTTAAATAAGATGTCGACAACAAGAAATGCATAAATGCGCTTCGAAACATTGTTAATAAAAGCTTGTATTATAACGTAAAGAAAATCAATTTAATTAAAGAAACTTATTAAAAAATTGTTAAAGTATACAAGCTTAAAGAATTAAATACACTAATAAGAATCTTTGTCAAATTTGAGTCTTTTAAGATTTTTAACTTCTAAAATATTAACAAATACAAAATTAAGTTTTGCAATATTATTAATAAACTATTTATCTATTTAAGTAATTTAATTATAGATAAGAACTAGTTTATTTTTAAATATTTAGTCGATTTTAACAACACTATTTGTCTCTTTATTAATTAATAGATATTTAAATATAAGTTCTTTTATAATAATAATATTTGAAAGTAAAAACTGTTTGTTGTTATTTACAATTACGAGACTCAATATATTAATTTAATAAATATCTCGACTATTAATATTATTTTAATTCTAACAATAATTATTAGACTAACTATTATTACAAGAAATACTTTTTTTGTTGTTAACAATCTTAACTTTATGTATATCAAACAAAAGAAATGCACAAATTGTAAAAAAATCAATTATTAACAATTAAATTACTAAGATTTATATTTAGAGCTATATTTTGTCTTAAAGAATAATAGCTTCAAAAACAATTAAAATAATAACAAAAATAAACATTGTTAAAATTACAATAATTAAAAGAAAAATCGAAAAAAGAATAAATTTAAAAAGAATAAAAACAAATTTAAATTTAAGTTTAACAAAAACAAAAATAAAAACAACAGCTACTAAAATAATAATTTATAAACGTTATTTTGTTTTTGTTATTATAACAATTTTATTTGCAATTTTTAAATTGTTTATTTTTACAATTATAACGTTAACTCTTGTTGTTAACTATTTCTTGCATAAATAAGTCTTTAATACAAGATATTCGCAATACATATTTAAAAATTCTAGTATTTTTGTATTTTATTTAAAAATATCTTAACAATTAATTAAAAATATAAGAGACAATTTATTTGCTATAGATATTAAAATTATTTATTTATTTGTTAGATATAAAAATAAAAGAAGTTGTTATATTACAATTTATAATATATAATATATATTTAACTTTCTTTACAATTTAATTTTCTATAGTTAATTGAAAGATATTAGCATTGTTTGAAAAATTACTAGTTATAACTTTTTTATTAACACTTAACAAACTTAAGCAATTAAAAACCTCAATTCTTATTTTTTAAATTTAAAAATACTTATTGTACTTTTTGTTGTTGTTATTGCTTTATTAGCGATTAACAAAAATACAATAACTATATAACACAAACAACTTAATTATCTAAATAAACAAAATGTCTATTAGTTAACTTGCAGAGAGACTTTTGATTTTACTAAATTATCTTTAAATAATATTTGTGTTTCTTGCGTATATACAAAGAGCAAAGCAACGTTTTATTAAATCTCTATTAGATTTAATTGCTAAAAAAACAATCTTATTTATATCAATATTATAAGACTTATATTTTTAGACAATTTTAATAATATTTGTTATATTTGTATTTAACTAAATAATAAAACTAAGTATTCGCAAATAAAATATCTTAAAAATAAGAATAAAATTAATTTGCTAGCTTTTTTTAAACGTTACATTAATAAATTTAAATATAAAGATAACAAATATATTTGTATTTGCGTTGATAACAACAATAAATATATAAATAAAATCTTTCAAATTTAACGCAAAAAGCGCAAAATACATATTAAATTAACAATTATTGTTTTGTTTAAAATAAATAAATATATTAAACGTCTTAACTAGATTTTAACACAAAAAATTAATATTATAATTAAAGATGCTAGCTTAATTGTAAATCTTAATTAAAAATTATTTAAATAGTTAATTTATATTGCAATATCTTTTTTATTGTCGAATATTTTATTATTTTTTTCGAAACAAGTATTAAGTATTTTTATAACTACAAGCATATTCGACGCATTAATTAACAAAAAAAAGCGTTAAAAACTTAATTAAATACTAGTTAACAAAAGTTTTAAAATTGTATTTAACTCTTAATTTTAATAAAATACAAGAAAGAATATATTTATTATATAATAAATAATAAAGATAAAATTTAACAAATATTAAAAGTTTATTAGCTAAACAATAAACGAACATTATTTAACTTAAATATTAATTACAACAAAACTAGTTGTTAAAACAACAATATATATTTGTTTATAATTTTATTTACGCAATCTAATACTACAAATTTTGTTAATAAATTTCTAAATTTTATAAAAGCTAAATTGAACAAACTTTTTATAATAACATTATAATAATAACAAAAAGTTGTTTTGTCTTTAAATTATATTAAAAACTTTAAGTTAAATTTATTTATTTTATTTAAAATTTTATATTTTTTTAATTTTAAAAATACTATATTTTTTAAATTATTTTTCGATTTTAAAAATAATATTTTTTTCGATTCTATTAATTTTAATAAGTTTTTTAAAGTTACTAAATTATTAAATATATTTTAAAATTTATTGTTTTTAAATTTCGATTTAATATTGCAAAAACACTTAAAGCTTTAATTGTATTAAAACAAATTTGCAAACTCTTTTATTTTATTGTTTAAAATTATATTATTAAAGCTATATAAATTTAAGACTTACGTTAAAGCTATAACAAATATTTATTATAAAATAAATTAACAATTAGTTAAATAAAACAAAATTAAATTTTTAAAAAAAAATAATATTTATATTGTTTGTTTAGCATCTAACAAATATTATATATTTTGTAAAAAATAAATCTACAAGATTAAATAAAAAATTAATAATAAAATTTTTTGCTATAAAGTTTGTTAAGTTGTTAAAGACTTTAAACAACACAAAAATTTAAATTATATTAAAATCTTTGCAATTGTAATTAAGTCTATAAATTATAAAATTATCTTTGTTTTTATTGTTATTAATAACTAGAATTTAGAGCAAATAAACGTTGTTATTATCTTTTTTTACAAAAATATTAACAAAAAGATTTATATAAAATTACTTTACAATTTTAAGCAAAACAAAAAAGTTTATTAATTTAGAAAAGTTCTTTATAAGTTTAAACAATTATTTTAAGTATAATATAATACTTTTGTAACATTTTTTGAAAAGTATTACTTTTGTTTATTAAACTTCGATTTAAATATCTTTATTAATAATTTTACTCTTATTGTTATCTATATAAACAATCTTTTAATTATTAATATTAACAAGAAGTTTATCAACATTATTAAAAAAACTTTTGTTAATTAATTCAAAATAACTAATTTAAATTTTGTTCAATAATATTTAAAAATTAAAATTGAGCACAATTTTGCAATTTAAATTCTTTATTTAAATTAAAAAGCATATTTAAAAAAAAAATTAAAGAATTATAAAATATAAGAGTGTAAATTAGTTGCTACTTTTATAAATATATTTAAAATATATATTGTTAATTTAAATTATATTATTAACTTAAATTATTATTATATTTATTAATTAATAATTAATTTTTTTATATATATAATATTAAATATTTAATTAAATATCGCTTTTGTTATCTTAATAATAAGCAAATATACTTTTAATCTTATTGACGCTTATTAAAAAATTGTTAAACAAATATTTTGTTATCTTCGAAACACTTTTAATCTTTGTTTTATTTTCTATAAAAGCATTTATTTTTTATTAAATTATATCGACATTAATTGAGACAAAAATCAAGATATTTGTTATTTTATTTTTAAATATATCTTTAATTTAGAAAGTATTGCTATCAATCAATTATTTAAATATTAATTAATTATTGTTTTTTTTATTTGCGAAGTTAAGTATATTGAACAAATATAAATTGTTAAAAAAATTATTTAACTTTAAGCACTATTAAAGCAATTGTAATTTTTTTATTTATTTTTATTGTTATTGTTTATATTTAAAGCTCTTATTGTTGTTAAAGTTTTTTTTTAATATTTTTAACGTTGTGTCTAATTGTTATTGTTATCTATTATAACAACTAGAAAATTATAGCGTTTATTAAGAATTTTGCACAACATATTCAAACAAAGTATATAAGCATTTAAATCTAGTTTGTTTGCGAAAAAATCGCAAATAATTAAATTGAACTAAGATATGTCTTTATTAAGAAGCAAATAATTAACAAGCTAATTAAAGCTTTCTCTCGTAACACATTTAAAGCATTTCGACAAATTCTTAAATTAATTTAATAATTAAATTACTTGTAATTTTAAATATAAATGCTAGACTTAATTATTTAAACAACTCGCAATTAAATAATTGCTATATTTATTATTGTTAATCTTTGCATTATTTATTTAAATTTACATTTATTGTTTTTTTTGTTTTACTAATAAAGTTATCGAATATTATCGACAACGTTTGCATAACTTCTTGTTAAAGTTTTGTTTTTTATATATTTTTCGAGTCTTAAAGCACATCGAACGCATAAACATATATACGTTTGCACATAAATTGCTAACAAAGAACTTTTATATATTTTTTTTACTTTTGCTAGAAAGATGCTTAAGACTTAATAGTTTTAAAATAAATTTTAAACTTAATAAAATATAAAATATAATTTATATAAAAGCTAATTTCTAGATTTAGATCAAATAAGAGTATCGAAATATTATAATTAATTTGATCTAGTATTAACACTATTTGACTTAACACTACTTGATTCAACATTACGTAATCGATTCAAGTAGCTTTAATCAATGTCTATAGATAAGCAAAGCCCTAGCTCCTACATAGTAACTAAGCGTTCTATTATCTATTATTTTGACAGATCTAGTTCTTAAATTTAATTTAATTTTTTTTAACAAAAGATATTGATTTTCGCAAAAATTAGTTGTATTTTCGCAAAAGATTTACAAAACATTATATTTATTTTGCGAAAACAAAAGTTTATTATTTGATTAATTATACAAAAGTTTAAATTTAAATTTTAAATTTACTACTACTTTATAAATAAAAGATTTTAACTTTTGCAAGAAATACTTCTATCTTTGCAATAAATATGCGAAATACTATATTAACTTTGCGAAAGCAAATTTCTATTATTTAATTAATTAGATTAAATTTTAAATATAAAATTTTATCTAATTTTTATTTTACTAATAACAGATTTTTAATTCTCCTAAGATATAGTTATGTTTTCGCAAAAAATATACGAAACATTATATTTAATTCTTCAAAGCAAATATCTATTATTCAAGTAATTAACTTAGATTCTAAATCTTTTGTTTAATTTTAATATTGATTTAGTAATAAAAGACTTTAGCTTTCGCAAGATATAGTTCTATTTTCGCAATAAATATAGAAAATACTACGTTTAATCTACGAAAGCAAAACTCTATTGTTTGGTTAATTTTACTAGATTTTAAATTGTTAGTTTAATTTTAATATTATTCTACTAATAAAGAACTTTAACTTTCGCAAGATATAGTTCTATTTTTGCAAGAGATATATAAAATATTATATCTTATTTGCGAAAGCAAAAGTCTAGTATTTAATTAATTAAATTAAATTTTAAATTTTTAGTTTAATTTTAATATTACTTTACTAATAAAAGACTTTAATTTTCGCAAGAAATACTTCTATTATTGCAAGAGATATATAAAATATTATACTAGATTTGCGAAAGTAAAAGTTCAAATATCTAACTAATTAACTAAATTTTTTTTGTTTATTTTCTTAGTTATTTCTTAATAATAGACTTTGACTTTCGCAACAAATAGTTTTAATTTAACAACAAATATGCGAAATATTATATTTAATCTGCGAAAGCAAAACTCTATTATCAAACTAATTAAACAAAAGTTTAATTTTTTAATATAATTTTAACATTACTTTACTAATAAAAGATTTAAATTTCGCAAGATATAGTTCTATTATTGCAAGAATTATGCGAAATACTATATTAGATTTGCGAAAGTAAAAGTTTAACATTTAATTAATTATATAAAGCTTTATTTTTAATTATTTTTGTTAGTTATTTGTTAATAATAGACTTTAAGTTTCGCAAGATATAGTTTTAATTTTGCAATAGATATACGAAATATTATATTTACTTTGCGAAAACAAAAGTGTAGTATTTAATTAATTAAATAAAATTTTAAAATTTTAATTTAATGTCAATATTACTCTACTAATAAAAGACTTTTACTTTCGCAAAATATAGTTTAAGTTTCGCAATAAATATACGAAATACTATATTATCTTTGCGAAAGCAAAAGTCTAATATTTAGTTAACTAAAATAATAGACTAATTGTTAAATCAAATTTCGATTTTAACTTTTAGAATCGACTCAATTTGTTAATTTCAACATTAGAAATCGATTTAAAACTCGATTTAATTTCTATTATTTTGGAATCGAATTAACTTACATCGATTCGATTTTCGATTTTAACATTAGAAATTGAATCGAATTGCTAAGAACGTCAAAAATACTAAAAATAGTATAAAATAAGTTTAAATTTAGATTTTTAATTATTTTTTAGATAATGCACAATACTAATATATAATATAAAAATAATCTACTATATTTATTAATTAAATTAAATAGATTAATTATTTCTATTAAATTATTAATTAATTATTACTAGAAATAAAATAAATTGCAAAAAATAGTAATCTTAACAATTCGAGTCGATTTTTCGAATTTATTTTTATTTTTAAGTTTGCAACTTAATTCGAATTATCAATTTCAATATTAAAAATTGAATTAATTTTTCGATTCTAACTTTTGAAATTAACTTAACTCGATTTAAGTCGAGTACTTAATTCAAACTCGATAACTCGATCTAACGCAATTAGTCTATAAAATAAATGTTTAATTTAAATTCTAATTTTAATATTACTTTACTAATAAAAGATTTTAACTTTCGCAAAATATAGTTTTGTCTTTGCAATAAATATAAAATATACTATATTAACTTTGCGAAAATAAAAGTCTAACTTTTGATTAAGTAAATTAGATTTTAATTTTTTATTTAAAATTTAATACTATTTTACTAATAAAATACTTTAAGTTTCGCAAGAAATTAATCTATTTTTGCAATAAATATAAGAAATATTATGTTAAATTTGCGAAAGCAAAAGTTTATTATTTAATTAACTAAATTAGATTTTAATTTTTAATTTTTATCTAATTTTTATTTTACTAATACAAGATTTTAATTTTTGCAAAAAATAATTTATTTTTGAAAAAAATGTATTAAATATTATATTAATTTTGCGAAAGCAAAAGTCTAGTAATTAATTAATTAAATTTTAATTTTAATTTTAATACTCTTTTACAATTAAAGATTTTAATTTTCGCAAAATATAATTCTATCTTTGCAAAAAATATGCGAAACGTTATATTTAAGTTGCGAAAGTAAAATTTTAATATCTAATTAAATAGATTAATTTTTAATTTTTAATTTTAATATTATTTTATTAATAATAGACTTTAATTTTCGCAAAAGATATTTTAATTTTTTTAAAAAATATACAAGATATATACTTTAATTGCGAAAGTAAAAGTTTAATATAAAATTAATTAGACAAAGATTAAATTTAAATTTTTAATTTTAATATTACTTTACTAATAAAAGACATTTAACTTTCGCAAAAAGTAGTTTTATGTTTGCAAAAAATATGCAAAATATTATATTTAATTTGCGAAAACAAAACTCTAATATTTAGTTAATTAAATTCGATTTTAATCTTTTAATTTAATTTTAGTATTGCTTTACTAATAAAAGACTTTTACTTTCGCAAAAAATAGTTTTATTTTCGCAATATATATATAAAATATTATATTTAATTTGCGAAAGCAAAAGTCTACTATTTAATAAATTAAATAAAAGTTTAATTTTTAATTTTAACTTTAACTTTACTTTACTAATAAAAGACTTTAATTTCCTAATATATAGTTCTATTTTAGCAATAGATTTTCGAAATATTATATTTTGTTTGCGAAAGCAAAAGTCGACTAAAGTATTTAATTAATTACATTAGATTTTAATTTTAAATTTTAAATTTATCTTTATTTTACTAATAAAAGATTTTAACTTTCGCAAGATATAATTCTAGTTTTATAATAAATATAAAAAATAAGATATTAAATTTGCGAAAGTAAATATCTATAACTAAATTAGATTTTAAATTTAAAATTAAAATACTTTACTAATAAAAAACTTTAACTTTCGCAAAATATAGTTTTATTTTTGCAATAAATATACGAAATAAAATATTAAATTTGCGAAAGCAAAAGTCTATTATTTACTTAATTAAATTAAATTTCAAACTTGCTTTTTTATTTAATTTATATTTTACTAATAAAAGATTTAACTTTCGCAAGATATAGTTCTAGTTTCGCAAGAAATATATAAAATATTATATTTAATTTGCGAAAGCAAAAGTCTATTATTTAATTAATTAGATTAAATTTTTTGATTTAATTTTAATACTATCTTGCTAATAAAAAAATTTAATTTTCGCAAAATATAGTTGTATTTTCGCAAAAAATATACGAAATAATATATTAATTTTGCGAAAGCAAAAGTCTATTATTTAATTAATTAGATTAAATTTTAAATTTTAGTTTTAATTTAAATCGATTTTACTAATAAAAGATCTTAACTTTCGCAAGAAATAGTTTTATTTTTAAAAAAGATATACAAAATATTGCATTCAATTTGCGAAAAAAAAGTTTATTATTTAATTAATTAGACAAAGCTTTTTTATTTATTTTAATTTTAATACTTTCTTACTAATAAAAGACTTTAACTTTCGCAAGAAATAGTTCTATTTATACAATATATATACAAAATATTATATACAATTTGCGAAAGCAAAAGTCTATTACTTAACTAATTAAATAAAAGTTTAATTTTTTGTTTTATTTTTAATTCTATTTTACTAATAAAAGATTTTAACTTTCGCAAGATATAGTTCTAGTATTGCAATAACTATGCAAATTAATATATTAGTCTTGCAAAAGCAAATATCTAATATTTAATTAACTAAATTAGATTTTAAAATTAAAATTAGAATTAATAATTCTTTACTAATAAAAGACTTTTACTTTCGCAAGATATAGTTCTAGTTTTGCAATAACTATACGAAATATTATATTTAATTTGCGAAAGCAAAAGTCTAATATTCAACTAATTAACTTAGATTTTAATTTTAAATTTTAAATTTATCTTTATTTTACTAAAAAAAGATTTTAACTTTCGCAAGATATAGTTCTAGTATTGTAATAACTATGCAAATTAATATATTAGTCTTGCGAAAGCAAATATCTAATATTTAATTAACTAAATTAGATTTTAAAATTAAAATTAAAATTAATAATTCTTTACTAATAAAAGACTTTTACTTTCGCAAGATATAGTTCTAGTTTTGTAATAAATATACGAAATATTATATCAACTTTGCGAAAGCAAAAGTTTCACTTAATTAAATAAGAGTTTAATTTTTTACTTTAATTTTAATATTACTTTACTAATAAAATACTTTAACTTTCGCAAGATATAGTTCTATTTTTGCGAGAAATATACAAAACATTAAATTTAATTTGCGAAAGCAAAAATCTGTTACTTAATTAATTAAACAGAAGTTTAGTTTTTAATTTTAATTTTTATACTATTTTACTAATAGAAGATTGTAACTTTCGCAAGATATAATTCTATTTTTGCAATATATATATAAAATATTGTATCAACTTTGCAAAAACAAAAGTCTATTATTTAGTTAATTAGATTAAATTTTAAATTTTCGAGTTTAATTTTAATATTGCTTTACTAACAAAAGATTTTAACTTTCGCAAGATATAATTCTATTTTCGCAATGTATATGCGAATTATTATATTTAATTTGCGAAAGTAAAAGTCTAATATTTTATTAGTTAGACGAAAGTTTAATTTTTTAATTTAAATTTGAATTTTACTTTACTAATAAAAGATTTTAACTTTCGCAAGAAATAGTTCTATTCTTGCAATAGATATAAGAAATATTATATTAACTTTGCGAAAGCAAAAGTCTATTATTAAATTAATTAAACAAAGATTTAATTTTTTATTATAATTTTAGTATTATTTTACTAATAAAAGACTTTTAATTTCGCAAGAAATATTTCTTTTTTTGCACTATATAAACAAAATAATATATTAACTTTCCGAAAACAAAAGTTTATTATTTGACTAATTAAATAAAAGTTCTAATTTCTATTTTAGTTTTAATAACATTTTACTAATAAAAGATTTTAACTTTCGCAAGATATAGTTCTATTTTTGCAGAAAATATGCAAAATACTATATTATCTTTGCGAAAACAAAAATCTATTATTTAATCGATTAGATTAAATTTTAATTTAATACTATTTTACTAATAAAAGATTTTAACTTTCGTAAGATACAATTCTGTTTTAGCAAAAGATACATAAAATATTATATTTAATTTGCGAAAGCAAAAGTCTAATATTTAATTAATAAAATTAGATTTTATTTCTATTTTTATTTTTATTTTTTTATTTAACTTTTATTTTACTAATAAAAGATTTTAACTTTCGCAAGAAATAGTTCTATTCTTGCAAAAGTAACGCGAAACATTATATTAGATTTGCGAAGCTAATATAGTACTTATTTAATCGATTAGATACAAATTTAAATCTACTATACTAGCTTTCGTAAAAGTAATTCTACCAGAAGTTTCTAGTACTTTTATCGAATAGGTACTGTTTTGATTATTTGTAGAGGATTTCCCAAGGGTTTACCGATAGTTTACAAAGAATTTATCGAGTTTTTATCGATTATAAATCTTTTCCTTTACTCTTACCAGCTTCGCATTAATAATTTATAGATTTTTCATCCTATAGACCCTATAGGTGCTATTTATTCAATTTTGAAATTTTGAAATTTTGAAATTTTATGATTTTGGCTAAGTCTCGACGCTAGCCCGATCGAGATTTTGGTTTTCAAAATAATTAATAGTAAAGTATCTAAATTGTTGATTCGTTAAAGCGTAAAGTTGTTAGACTATTTTTCTATTTTTAAATTTAGAATTTTAATCTCAAATTTAAGATTTTAAATACTTAGAAAAGCTCTAGCTCTATAATTATTAACGCTAGTAAGTTTTCAATTGGATAATTAGACGTTTTGTTTAAAATATATACGCGCGAAAGATCTCTTCTACTAGTGCGTGCAAATTTAGAGAAATACTATTAACATTAGATAGTATAAGATCTTAGTTAGTTAATTTGATTATTTTTTAATACTTAAGTGCAATTACAACAAGCTTATCTGCTTATCGTAGAATATATTATAGAACATCAAACTAGATATAATAAGTAATATACTAAGAAATAATCGAGAAATAATCGAGAAATAGCTAGAAGATAACTAGAAAAAAACTGTTTTCTTACTAGATGTCTATCGAGATTTTATCGACAATTTGTTGGTTTTTTGCAGAGAAATTACTCTTTAGAGAGACTATATAGCAATTTTTCAATTGTATCTTAATAATAGATTATAACTTTGCAAATATTACTTTACTATTAACTCAATTAAATTATCTACGATAAAATCTCGATTGCAATCTAGTAGTACAACAATAGATAACTAGTTATATATTCGTGAAATTACAATAATATTATAGTAGTGCTACAATAATACTACGATAATGCTATAATAATACTATAATATAACTTGTTTTTTAAATATTAAATCAATAAGATAATTGTTGTACAACAATATTACAACTATTATAGCTTAATATTAATATTGTTTTATATTAATAGTAAGTTTATAGCAACATTAGTCTACTACAATAGAGAGGAAATAATATTAAATATTGTTGTGCACCAATATTTGCAATAGTAAGTTAATTAAATAACAAATTTGATAGTTACTATTAAATTTGTGCTCTTATTGTTATTTTATCGTAATTTTATCGTAATTTTATTGTAATTTTATTGTAATTTTATTATAATTTATTGTAATCTTATTGTTGTTTCGCGATAGTTTTATTGTTGTTTCGCGATTTTCAAATAATAGTAGTGTACGATCAAAGATTATAGTTATTTACCAAATATTGTCAAAATAATAGGTGATAGAACGCTTAGTTACTTATGTAGGAGCTAGAACTTTGCCCATCTATATACATTGATCGAAGCTACTTGAATCAATTACGTAATATCGAGTCAAATAATGTCGAGCCAAGTAGTGTTAATATTAGATTAAATCGATTATAGTATTTTAACACTTCTATCTAGTCTAAGTCTAGGAATTAGCTTTTACATAAATTATATTTTCTATTTTATTAAGTTCGAAATTTATTTTAAAATTACTAAGTTTCGAATATCTTTTTAACAAAAGTAAAAAAAGTGTATAAAAGTTTTCTATTAGTAATTTATATGTAGATGTACGTATATTTACGCGTTCGACGTACTCTAAGACTTAAAAAATATATAAAAAACAAAACTTTAACAAAAAGTTATGCAAACGTTGTTAATAATGCTTGATAACTTTATTAATAAAGCGAAAAAAACAATAAGTGCAAATTTAAATAAATAATGCAAAGATTAACAACAATAAATATAGCAACTATTTAGTCGCAAATTGTTCAAATAATTAAATCTAGCATTTATGTTTAAAATTACAAGTAATTCAATTATCAAATTAATTTAAAAGCTTGTCGAAACGCTTCAAATACGTTACGAGAAAAAACTTTAATTAGTTTATTAACTATTTGCTTCTTAGTAAAAATATATTTTAATTTAATTTAATTATTTGCGACTTTTTTGCGAACAAATTAAATTTAAATACTTATATACTTTGTTTAAGTATGTTGCGCAAGATTTTTAGTAAACATTATAATTTTCTAGTTGTTGCAATAGATAACAATAACAACTAGACACAATATTAAAAACGTCAAAAAAAAGTTTTTATAACAATAAAAATTTTAGACGTAAGCAATAACAATAAAAATAAATAAAAAGATTGTAATTGCTTTAATAATACTTAAAGCTAAATAATTTTCTTAACAATTTATATTTGTTTAATATACTTAATTTCGCAAGTAAAAAAGCAACAATTAATTAACGTTTAAATAATTAATTAATAGCGACACTTCTTAGATTAAAGACATATCTAAAAATAAAATAACAAATATCTTAATTTTTGTCTTAATTAACGTCGATATAGTCTAATAAGAAACGAATGCTTTTATAGAAAATAAAACGAAAATCAAAAATATCTTAAAAATAACAAAATATTTGTTTAATAATTTTCTAATAAACGTTAATAAAATTAAAAACATACTTGCTTATTACTAAGATTGCGAAGATAATATCTAGTCAAATATTTAATATTGCGTATATAAGAAAATTAATTGTCAATTAATAAATATAATAATAACTTAAATCTACAATATAGTTCGAGTTAACAATATATATTTTAAATGTATTTATAAGAGTAACAATTAATTTACATTTTTATATCTTGTAGTTTTTTAGTATCTTTTTTAAATATGCTTTTTAACTTAAGTAAAGAGTTTAAGTTGCAAAATTATGTTTAATTTTAATTTTTGAATATCATTAAATAAAATTTAAATTAATTATTTTAAATTAATTAACAAAGACTTTCTTAGCAATATTAATAAACTTTTTATTAACGTCAACAATTAAAAGATTATTTATATAGATAACAATAATAATAAAGCTATTAATAAAGACGCTTAGATTAAAGTTTAATAAACAAAAATAATATTTTTTAAAAAACGTTGCAAAAGTATTATATTATATTTAAAATAATTATTTAAATTTATAAAAAACTTTTTTAAATTAATAAATCTTTTTATTTTATCTAAAGTTATAGAGTAATTTTATATAGATTTCTTTGTTAATGTTTTTGTAAAAAAAAAAAAAAACAATATTTATTTGCTTTAAATTCTAATTGTTAACAACAACAAAAACAAAAATAATTTTGTAACTTATAAACTTAATTACAATTGTAAAGATTTTAATATAATTTAAATTTTTGCGTTGTTTAAAGTCTTAAACAATTTAACAAACTTTATAGCAAAGAATTTTATTATTAACTTTTTGTTTAATTTTATAAATTTATTTTTTACGAAATATATAACGTTTGTTAAATACTAAATAAACAATATAAATTTTTTTTTTTTTTAAAACTTAATCTTGTTTTGTTTAGCTAATTACTAGTTTATTTTATAATAAATATTTGTTATAGCTTTAGCGTAAATCTTAGACTTATATAATTTTAATAACATGAGTAAAAGAGTCTACAAATTTATTTTGATATAATTAAAATTTCGAATATCTTTACAACGTTAAATCGAAATTTAAAAACAATAAATTTTAAAACGTATTTAATAATTTAATAACTTTAAAGAACTTATTAAAATTAATAAAATTAAAAAGAATATTATCTTTAAAGTCGAAGAATAATTCGAAAAATATAGTGTTTTTAAAGCTTAAAGAAGATAAGATTTTAAATAAAATAAATAAATTTAATCTAAAGTTCTTAATATAATTCGAAAGCAAAACAATTTTTTATTGTTATTATAATATTATTACGAAAAGTTTGTTCAATTTAGATTTTACAAAATTTAAAAATTTATTAATAATATTTGTAATATTAGATTGCGTAAATAAAATTATAAATAAATATATATTGTTGTTTTAATAACTAATCTTATTATAATTAATATTAAAGTTAAATAATGCTTGTTTATTGTTTAGTTAATAAACTTTTAACATTTGTCAAATTTTGTCTTTGTTATTTATTATACAATAAATATGCTCTCTTTTATATTTTATTAAAATTAAGAATCGAATACAATTCTAAAACTTTTGTTAATTAATGCTTAATTAAGTTTTTAACGCTTTTCTTTATTAGTTAATGCGTTAAATATGCTTGTAATTATAGAGATATTTAATATTTGTTTCGAGAAAAATAACAAAACATTTAATAACAAAAAAAATATTGCAATATAAATTAATTAGTTAAATAATTTCTAACTAGAGATTTACAATTAAGTTAATATCTTTAATTATAATATTAGTCTTTTGTATTAAAATTTAATTAAAACATTTAATACATTTGTTTATTTTAAAAAAGATAACAATTGTTAATTCGATATATATCTTGCGTTCTTTGTATTAAATTTAAAAGATTTTATTTATATATTTGTCTTTGTTGTTAACGCAAATACAAATGTATTTGTTATCTTTATACTTAAATTTGTTAATATAGCGCTTAAAAAAAGTTAAAAGACTAGTTTTATTTTTGTTTTTAAGATATTTTATTTGCGAATATTTAATTTTATTATTTAGTTAAATGCAAACGTAACAAATGCTATTAAAATTGTCTAAAAACATAAATCTTATAATGTTAATATAAATAAAATTGTTTTTTTAACAATTAAATCTAATAGAGACTCGATAAAATATCGTTTTGTCTCTTGCGTATACGTAAGAAACACAAGCATTATTTAAAAATAATTTAATAAAATTAAAGACGTTTTTGCGAATTAATTAATAAACATTTTGTTTATTTAGATAATTAAGTTGTTTGTATTATATAATTATTGCATTTTTGCTAATCGCTAATAGAACAATAACAACAACAAAGAATATAATAAGTATTTTTAAATCTAAAAAGTAAAGATCGAAGTCTTTGATTACTTAAGTTTGTTAAACGTTAATAAAAAAGTTATAATTAATAATTCTTCGAACAATGCTAGCGTCTTTTAACTAACTATAGAAGATTAAATTGTAAAAAGAGTTAAATATATATTATATATTATAAATTGTAATATAACGAGCTTTTTCGTCTTTGCATTTAACAAATAGATAAATAGTTTTAATATCTATAGCAAATAAATTGCTTTCTATACTTTTAATTAATTGTTAAAACATTTTTGAATAAAATACAAAAATACTAAAGTTTCTAAATATATATTGCGAGCATTTTGTATTAAAAACTTATTTGCGCAAAAAATAATTAACAACAAGAATTGACGTTATAGTTGTAAAGATAAACAATTTAGAAATTGCAAATAGAATTGCTACAACAACAAAAATAAAATAACGTTTATAAATTATTGCTTTAATAACTTCTTATTCTTTGTTATTGCTATTTTTATCTTTGTTTTTGTTAAACTTAAATTTAAACTTGTTTTTATTTTTTTTAAATTTAAACATCTTTTAATTTTCTTTTTAATTATTGTAATTTTAACAACGCTTATTTTTGTTATTGTTTTAATTATTTTTAAAGCTATTGCTTTTTAAGACAAAACGTAGTTCTAAATATAAGTTCTAGCAATTTAATTATTAATAATCGATTTTTTCGTAATTTGTATATTTTTTTTTGTTTAATATATACGAAGTTAAGATTGTTAATAACAAGAAGCGTGTTCTTTATAATAATAGCTAATTTAGTAATTATTGTTAAGATTAAGATAATATTAATAGTTAAAATATTTATTAAAATAACACATTAAGTTTCGTAATTATAGATAATAGCAAACAACTTTTGCTTTTGAGTATTATTATTATAAAAAAACTTATACTTAAATACTTATTAATTAACAAAGAGACAAGCAATATCGTTAAAATCGATTAAATATTTAAAGATAAACTAGTTTTTATTTATAATTAAGTTGTTTAAATAGATAGATAGTTTATTAATAATATCGCGAAACTTAATTTTGTATTTGTTAATATCTTAGAAGCTAAAAATCTTAAAAAGTTCAAATTTAACAAAAATTCTTATTAGTGTATTTAACTTTTTAAACTTGTATATTTTAACAATCTTTTAATAAAATTTTTTAATTAGATCGATTTTTTTTACGTTGTAATATAAATTTTTATTAATAATATTTTAAAGCATATTTATGCACTCTTTGTTGTTAACATTTTATTTAATTTGTTCTTTAATAATTATATTAAATTAATTAATATATTTAATATTTAATTCGACGTATTTTTAGAGCTTAATTTATTTAAAAACTTCAAACAAGTTTCGTTCTTAAATAAAAAAGTTTACGTTATTGTTAATTTTAGCGATTTGTTTAAGAGTTGCGAAAGAGAATATAAAAATGCTAGTAATTATAATAGTATTGACGTAATTTGTTGTTTTTAAAACTTTATTAAAGATTCGTAAATAGTGAATAATAATATTAGTAAATATAATAAAGAGACGCAATTGCGCAATAACGATTTTAATAAAAATGTTTTAGCTATTAGATTACAAAGATTAAGTAAATTAACAAAACTCGAATTAAATATCTAGTTTAATAGATACTCTTTAAAGAATCTAAGTAAAAAAGATAGCTAAATATATTTCTCTTTGCTAGCAATGTTAACTTGATCAATTTTGTCAATTATAAATTGAGCAAAGTTTTAATAAATAAACGATTAATAAGTTCTTAAATAAGTCTTATACTTTTGTTGTTCTATTTTAAAATTATAACAAACGTAGATTTAAATAGACTTAATAAATTTAATTTGTTTAAAAAGTAAAATATTAATAAATAATTTCTAATTAGATTGTTGTTTTCGCTTAATTATAAATAAAGCTTATTAATTATTTAAAATCTAGTTAAGTTACTTAATCTCTTTTTTTTTTTTTTTTTTTTTAACAATTATAAAAATAACAACGTTATTTTGCGTTTTTGCGATTGTTAAATCGACTTTTCTAGTCTTCTTATTTTAGTAAAACTAAATGTCAACTTTTTTAATTTAAGTCTTTTGCGTTTTCGCGATAATTAAGGGCTTTTTAATTTTATTTGAACAAAATTAATTGTTATTTAATTAAGAATTGTATCTAAGCGTTGCTTTTAAAATAATTAATAAAGTTATTTTAATTTTCGAAGTATATTTGCAATTTAATTTATTAATTTGTTTTGTACATTGTAATAAGAAAAATTAATTAGCATTTATTTTAATTATTAAGTTAACAAATTAACTTATTTTAATTGTTAATAAGAGAATTTTGCAATAAATAAAAAAATCGAAGATTAAAAAAACTAGATAATTTAGCTCTTTTATTAATGCGTCGAAGCAAAATTTTGTTTTGTTTTAATAATGCGTTTTTAACTAATTACTAATTATCTAATTATCGATTTCTAATTATATAATTGTTATATAACTAGTTTTTCTATTTTTAAAGCTTATTATTAATAAATATTTGTTAAAGATAATTAGCGTTCTTTAACAAAAGCGACGAGTCGCAAATAAGATAAATTTAGTTGTTTTTACAACTTATATTAACTCTTTTAGTAGAACGTTTGTACTTAGAATTACAACTTATATTAGCTCTTTTAGTAAAACGTTTGTGTTTAGAATCTTTAATTAAATGCTAGTTATTCAATTATTAATAATTGAAGATTCTAGCTATTCAAGTAGTTAAAATAGATTGTTCGACAAGTTTCGATAGCTCTCTAATTATTGTTTCGACAACGTTATAACATTAATATTCTAGTTTTTGAAGCAATATTAATCTAGATACTTAAATAATTGATTGTTAGCTTCTATATATTAGAAATTAACGAGAACTTAGTTAATAATAGTAATTGTAAATTTATCGTTAGTTCGATTTATTAACTATGCTTCAAACATTCTAATTAACAAATAAATAAGTTTTTCGCCTTGTTTCGAACTTATAACTTGTCAAAATAATAGATAGTAAAATGCTTAGTTACTATGTAGAAGTTGAGGCTTTGCTTATCTATATATATTGGTCGAAGCTACTTGAATCGATTACGTAATATTGGGTTAAGTAGTGTTAAATCAAGTAGTGTCAACACTAGATTAGATTAATTATAGTATTCCGACACAATTATACTCTAGCAAATATTTCTTACTTTTCTCTTGCTAGTTTAACTTACTAAATACAAACAAAAAATATAGAAAAATATAATAGAAAGCTAACAATTTGTAAACAATCTATATATTAATTTTCTTAAATACTAAAAACTTTAAGACAAGATTTATTTATTATTAATATTATATATTCTCTCTTTTAATTTATTGTAAGAGAAGTATTAAGCAATACAATATTTAATATTGTTAACTCTTATAGTATCTTCGATATTATATATATGTTGTTAATTGTTTTTGCGAAAGACTTTCTTAATTTATAGTACAATAAAAAGTAATTAAAACTTATTAATTAATATAAACTAATATTGACAATTCCGGAACCTCTACTTAGAAAGTGTCTATTGCAAAAACTACTAATTTAGCTATTAGTTAATCGAGAGTTTATTTAGCAGCAAAAGTCTTGGCGCTTGCTTGATAGAGATTCAATTTTAATATTCGAGATATACACAAACTTCTACAATGCTTTTTTTAGTTCTCTATTTATTACTTGTTTATATTATAGTAATTTGTATAATAGAATCGAACAATTCGTAAGATTTCTACGCGCAAATTATGTGTCGACAAAAATATCTCTATTGTTACGATTCTAGATTAGGTAGACTTCGCTCTTCAATTATTCTTCGAGTCTTCGCCCTCTAGTCTCGAGTATACTACGAGTAACGTCTAGCGTCTTAGCACTTATAGTACTTATATTTATTTCTTGTACATAGTTAGTTCTACATAGCTAGTATTTTTGTTAATTAACTATATACTAGTTATTAAAGCTTTAACTCTAATATAATACTAGCTATTTCTTTAGACACAATTTTGCAAATCGTATTTTAAAGATATTTATATTTGTTAACTTTTTTTCTTTAAGATGTACTTTAAATATAAAGTTATTAAAGCAACTTTAAATACAAAGCTACTAAAGCAATTCTAAATATAAAGCTACTAGAATAGACGCTTTGCGAAGTATAACTAAGTTGCGATAATAAATACTTTTTAATTAATATATAATTTAACAATATTTAATTTCGTTAATTCTTTAGTAATTTTGCTAAAAAAAATAGATAACAAATTGTCTTAATTACAACTTAGTAAACTTGTTAGAATAAAATCAATAAATTTGTTAAAATAAAGAAACAACAAATTGTCTTAACTTCGATCTAGTAAATCTACTAAAATAAAATTAATAAATTTGCTAGAATAAAATTAATAAATTTGCTAAAATAAAATTAGTAAATTTGCTAAAACAACAATTACAATACAATTTTGTTGTTATCTTTGAATAATACTTTTATCTTTGTATACTAGAAACTTTGTTATACAATAAAACAATACTTTAAGCAATACTTATTTTCGACATCGAAAATTTTGTCTCGCAAGTAGTATAAGTTATTTAATACTTATATAATTCTAAATATATTTAATCTTAAGCTTCTACTTTTGTTTACAACTATTTGTATCTTATCTATATCTACAATATAATTAACCAGAAAATAGCTTTAAAGAACAAAGTTAAGTTTAACTTTAACAAAGATTGCAAATTATTTAAGAAACTCTTAATAAATAAAGATTAATTAGATATTAATATTATTTCTTGTTATAATTACTATTCTTTAAACTCTTTATTAGATTAAAATAGTTTCGAAGACAATTTAGAGTTTAAAGAGTATTCTAATTTACTTAAGTACAATATATTCGAATTCTTGTTATTTATTTGATTTAATTTTTACAAAATTATAATTAATAAACTAATTAAATTAAATTTATTTAATAATATAGATTTGTCAAATATATTAATTTGATCTTTAATATATTAATTGCTAAATAATAGCTTTGCTCAATTTTGTAACAAATATATTAAGAAAAAAGACAAAAATAAATTTAATTGACGTCGCATTCTAGTTAATTAACTTAATAATTTTAACAAAAATTAATAAAAAACGTTTTAACTTTTATAAAAAGCAATCAAAAATAACGTAAAAAAATAGCTTCAACTACTTTATAAAAATAGTATTATTATTATTAAATTTCGAATTAATAAAAAGATCAATTTTGACTCTATCTATTAGTTAAAAATTTAAATTAACTCTTTGCAAACTTATTTAAATTAAACAAAGTTAACAATAAGCATTTGTAACAAAATAATATATTGTTTTTAACAAAAACGCAATAATATTTTAGCTTAATGCAATTTGTTTAAAGCTATTGTACGTTAATTAAAATAAGAGTTTTCTTTTTTTTAAAATAAAGAAATTGCATTTATTAAGTTTATTTACGTAATTTACAATTTTAATAACAATAGCAAATTTAATTACTTTTATAAATTTAATTTACAAACAAAAGATCGACTTAACAATATTTATTTTGCTTATAATTTTAAGTTAAAATTACAAAATATAAAAAACAATAAATACTTTTTTGATTTCTTTATTTTTATTAGAGATTTTAAAAAGTTTAAACAATAAATTATTGTATTAGTTTCTAAGTTTAATAATACTTTTTAATATTTTATCTTTAAGAAAGCTAAATTTAGTCTTGTTATTGTTAAAATTATTAATAATATTTTAAAAAAAATTAAGTATTGTTTGTTTAATAAATTTGTTAATTTTTATTTAATAATAAATAATTTGCTTAAAGATCTAAATGCTTAATAAAACAATTTAAACAAAAAATAATATAACTTTGTTAAGATTACGTTGCTTAAATTTGTTATAAAAAATATCGAAATCTTTAATTAATACGTTAATTGCTTTATATCTATAGTAGCTAAAATCTTTATATTAGAAGTCAATAAAATACATTAATTTAATAAAGATTTAAGCTATAAACTTTAAAGTTGTTACGTTACTTTAACAAACTATATTATAATAAATTAATTTATTAAATTAATTTGTAAAATTAATCTAAAACTTTAATAAATAAAGAGATCTTATTTAATAACTATTTAAACTTCTATTTATATATAAACTATTAATAATATTAACAAACACAATAATTATATTAATATTTTTAAGTTTTTTAAACGTATTAATATAAGTGTTTGCGATATTAATAACTTTAGTATACGTATTTTTATTCGCAACTAAAAACAAAATATAGAAATATAATTTTAAATTTTTAAAAACAAAATTAAGTCTCTTAATTTTTGTCGAAAATATCTTAAGCTAAATTATAAATTATATTATAAGAACGCTTTTTGCAAAAACAAATTAACTAAGATTAAAAAGAAAGTTTTTGTTAAACTCAAAACTTATAATCTTAGCAATTTCGAACTAATAATATTTAAAGAAAATAATTTCTCTAATATTTTAAATAACAACTTAAATAACTTTAACAAATTAAAAAACTAAATATTCTTAATAAGAGTTGCAATTTAAAATAGAAGCTAACGCTTATAAAGAAAACAATAAAGAAGCTTAAAGTTTTGTTTAATTTACAAAATAAAATTTTGTTTATTAAAGTTAAACTTAATTTTAACGCTATTAACAACAAGTTTTTTAACAATTAGCAACTAAATTTTTATGTTAAGATTTGCTCAAATTAAGTTTATTTGTTTTTCGATAAATACTATGTTAAAATAATACTACTTATTAATATTAAAGTCTTCGATAAAGTCTTTGTTAATAGAAAGTTTGTCAAACTTTATAAATTTTCTACTATATTGTTTTAAAATTTTATTAAATTATATTTAGTTAATAACAAATTTGTTTTTAATATTATTTATATCGCTTAAATTATTGTTAATCTTAGCAAATATATTAATATTTTATAGTATTTAATAATTAAACTAGAATAATTTGTAATTATTTTTAATATACCTTAAATTAAGAAGCATAATATACGAATTAAAGATAATATATAATTTCTTAAATTTAATTTTAACTATTATATAGAGCATTGCTTGTTAAATTAATAGTTGTTAGAGATTTTTAACAATTGACACAAACAATTAGAATATTTGTCTTTAAAATCTCTTAATAAAGTCAACGTTTATTAAATAGGTATCTCTACATTTTTAAAACTTGTTAACAAAGAAAGTTACAAAATAGTTGTTATACTATCTAAGCATTTTGTTATGCTAAATTAATTAAAGAAAAACAATAAATATTTAACTTGCACTATAGACAACAATATTATAATAAATATTGCAATTATTATTCTTAATAATTACAATAAGTTTTATGCGAAACTTAAGCAAGATTCTTCTAATTTAAAACAATTAAAGAAGCAAATTTATTTAAAGTTTAAACACTAAGTTAAGCTTTTTAACTTATAGAAAGCTAACAAGTTATTGTCAAATAAAAGCATTAATTATGCTATTAATTTTGTTCCAAAAGCAACTTCTTTAATTAAAAAAATCTATAGTATTTTTTGTTAAGAAAAAGAGATTATTAAAATTTATCTAAATAAAATAAAAAGAAAAGATTAAATTTGCAATAACATTTTATAGTATATTGTTTTTACTTTTATAGTTAAAAAGTTTAATAAAGATTTGCGCGTTTACGTAAATTATAAAGATTTTAACGCTTTAACAATTAAGAATTGCAATATTTTATCGTTAATTTAAGAGATCTTACAACAATTATGCAAAATTAAGTACTATAATAAGTTTAATATTATTGTTGTTTTTAACGAAATTCGAATATGTTTTAATAATAAATACAAAATGATCTTTATTATTTGTTATAATTTGTTTACGTATGTTGTAATGTCTTTTGAATTATATAACGTTTTAATTATATTTTAGTTTTTTATTAATAAAACTCTTAATTTTTATTTAGACAATTTTTGCACTATTTATATAAATAACATTCTAATCTATAGCAATATTAAGAAAAAGTATAAAGAGTATATTAATAAAGTTCTCGCTAAGCTTTATAAAATAGATCTTTATCTAAATATTAATAAATATATTTTCTTTGTTAAGTTAATTAAATATTTAGATTTGATTATTACTATCAAAGACATTTAGATAAACTTTAAGAAAATTAAATACATTTTAGAATAAGAAGCTTCTATTTACGTACGCAACGTGCAAGTCTTTTTAAATTTCGCAAATTTCTATTAACAATTTATTTATAATTATTTGAATCTAGTTAAATCTTTGTTAGCGCTTAGTAAGTTCAAAAACAAAAATCTTAATTTTTTATAACAATTTGTCGATTTCGAAGATTTATCTTTTTAAGTTCTTAAAAAAGTCTTTATTAATTAATTTATTTTGTATTATTTCGATTTCGATCTAAAGATTTAAATCGAAAGCAATATCTTTAATTTCGTAATTATTGTTGTGTTGTTTTAAATAAATTTAAATAAATTGCTTTACTTAATAATTTATATGTTTAAAATTATATTGTTCGCAAAGTGCAACTACAAGATCTATAACAAAAAACTATTAATTATTGTTTGCGCTTTCGAGAAATAATATTTAAAGTATATTAATATATTTGTCGAACAACTTATTAAAGTTATTATCGACTATTGTAATCTAAAGCATTTTATAATTATTAAGCAACTAAATTGTTGTTAAGCTTGCTAAGTCGAATTTTTGTTCAAATTTAACTTTAAGATTATTTATTAACTAGATGTACTAGACGCAAAGCTAGATAATCTTATTAAACAATTGCAAAATTTATTCTTTAACAAAAACAACTCGCACAATTAATTTTAAAGACAAATAATTCTTAAGCAACACAACTTAGAATTAAGTATTGTTAAAGCTATTGCATTAATTTCGCTATTATTAAGTATTATTTACAATTTAGTAACAAAGTTAACTTGTTTGCTTCAAGACTCTATCGAATCTAAACTAATTGCTAACAAGAGAATTATAAAAGTTTGCAAGAAATTTATAATCTCGCTAACAACTAACAAAGATGTAGAGTCGTTTAAGTCTTTATTATATATATTATTTGCACTACTTTAACAAGATAGACTTTGCTTTGCTAGTTCTTTTTTTTTTATTTCTTTGTTTGCTATTGTCGTATCTACAATTTTTTATTCTACAATTTCTTTGTCTTTAATTGTCGATTCTATTTTCTCTTTTAATATATTTGCTTTGTCTACAATTTATTTATTTACATTCGCAATTTTTTTTACAATCTAGCTCTCGCTTGTTGTCGCAATCAATTTAACAAAAAAGAAGAAACTTAAGGCAAAACTTAACTTCGAAGTTTTTGCTCAACAAATATTAAAGACATATTTGTATAACAAGAAGATAAAATAGATTATTTAGGTTAAAGAAGCTAGTAAACGAAAGATTCTAGCTATTTTTCGCAAGACAATTAAGCTGAAACTCGAGAACTATATAGTAATCGAACAACCAACAATCAATGCCAAGCACCTACTTGTTCGAGGCAAGATGTACGTGCCCCGAAGCATTGTCACGGTTCCAGGCTAGGCAGGCTTCGCCCTCCGGTTACCTTCCGGGTCTCAACCCCCTAGCCTCGGGTATACTACGGGTAACGCCTAGCGCCTTGGTACCCATAGTACTTATACCCATTTCCTGTACATAGTTAGTTCTGCATAGCTAGTATTCTCGTCAATCAACTACATACTAGCCATCAAAGCTCTAATCCTAACATCTATAGTAGTTGTAAATTGCGCTCATAAATGGCGCTTATAGATTGCGTCTATAGATTGCGTTCGTAGATTATATCTATACTAGATTACGTTTGTAGATTATATCTATAAATTACGTTTATGTTGTAAGACTAGACTAATTGTTCGATTCTAATAGTTGAAATCGAATTGCATAAATTATAAAAATACTAACTATATTAGATTAAAACTTAACCTAATTAGATATAACTTTCGGGTCGAATTATAGATTTTGGGAAAAAACTAACTCGAACAATTAGTCTACGTAAGACTTAACAACGTGCAAGATTAAATCTTGGCAAAACACGTATCAATTACGCGTTTGCAAATTCTACTAATTGCAACTTAATTCTACGCTTAATTATATAGAGCGAATATATCAATATATTAGCTAATTTAACTATTAGCTACTAATAGTACTATTAACAAGAGTTTCGAAATTGTCGATAAATTTACAATATTATTTAATATACTTTGTGTCGAAGTTTAAGACTTTTAAGCTATATTTCTTAATATATATTAATAAAAGCTATTGTAAAAATAGCGCAAAAGTAAAAGTATAAACTGAATTTAACTAATTAAATAAAAGACTTAGTTTTTAGATTTATTTTTTAAGTTGTTTCTTAGTAAGAGATTTTAACTTTAAATTACAAGAACAAATTCTATATTTGCTAGAGTTATAGAATATACTATATTAAGTTTACGAAAATAAAAGTCTAATATTTACTTAAGTATTTAATATCTTTTTTTAAAATTCTTACTTAATTTAATATCTATTATAGATCTATGTAAAAGTCTATATACTATTGCGAATATTTTATTTATACAATATTTTCTTTTATATTAAAAATACTACTTTTTACGTTTTATCTTATTCTTTATATTATATAATACATTTTTCTATTATATTTTATCTATTGCTTAATATTCTATATATTAAATTATATTTAGTTAAACAAATTTCTTTTTTAGCAAAAACTTTAATAAATTTATTAAACAAAAGTTTAATTTTTATTTTAATTCTAATAATATTATACTAATAAAAGAATTTAATTTACAAGAAATAATTCTATTTTTGCAATAGATATACGAAATATTATATTTAAGTTGCGAAAGTAAAAGTTTAATATTTAATTAATTAAATAAAAGTCTAATTTTCGAGTTTAATTTTAGTATTACTTTACTAATAAAAGATTTTAACTTTCGCAAGAAATAGTTCTATTTTGCAAAATATATATAAAATATTATATTAAGTCTACAAAAGCAAAAGCTTATTATTTAATTAATTAAACAAAAGTTTAATTTTTTTCTTAAATTTTAATACTACTTTACTAATAATATACTTTAACTTTCGTATAATATAATTCTAGTCTTATATAAGATATGCGAAATAGAGTATTAAATTTGCGAAAGCAAAAGCTTAATATCTAAAAAAAAGTAAATAGAGATTTGTTTATTATATTTATTTTTCTTAGTTATTTCTTAATAACAGATATAAACTTTCGCAAGAAATAGTTCTACTTTCTTAAAAGATATACGAAATACAATATTAATTTTACGAAAGCAAAAGTTTAAAATTTAACTAAATAAATTAATACTTAATTTGTAAATTTAATTTATCTTGTAATTTATTTAATAAAAGACTTTAATTTTCGCAAGAATTAATTCTATTTTTGCAATAGATATATAAAATAGTATATTAATTTTGCGAAAGCAAAATCTTAACATCTAAATAATTAAATAGAAATATAATTTTTTTCTTTCTTCTTCTTAGTTATTTCTTAACAATAGACTTTAACTTTTGCAAGATATAGTTCTATCTTCGCAAAATATATATAAAATAAAGTACTAAAATTGCGAAAGCAAAAGTTTAATATCTAACTAATTAAATAGAAATATATTTATTATTTTTGTTTTTCTTAGTTATTTCTTAATAATAGACTTTAACTTTCGCAAAAGATATTTTTAATTTTGCAAAAAAGAGACGAAATAGAGTATAAAGTTTGCGAAAGCAAAAGCTTAATATCTAACTAATTAAATAGAAATTTAGTTGTTATATTTGTTTTTTAATTTATTTCTTAATTAAAGACTTTAACTTTCGCAAGAAGTAGCTCTATTCTCGCAAAAGATATGCGAAATATTATATTTAATTTGCGAAAGTAAAAGTTTAATATTTAATTAAATAGATAAGATTTTCTTTAAGATTTTCTTTAAGATTTTCTTTAAGATTTTCTTTAAGATTTTCTTTAAGATTTTCTTTAAGATTTTCTTTAAGATTTTCTTTTTAATTTTCTTTTTAATTTTCTTTTTAATTTCCTTTTAATATTCCTTTTAATATTCCTTTTAATATTCCTTTTAATATTCCTTTTAATATTTCTTTTAATATTCCTTTTAATATTTCTTTTAATATTTCTTTTAATATTTCTTTACTAATAATATACTTTAATTCTCGCAAGAATTAATTCTATTTTCGCAAAAGATATACGAAATATTATATTTAAGTTTCGAAACTAAAAGTTTAATATTTAATTAAATAGATTAATTTTTAATTTTTTACTTTTTAATTTTAATACTTCTTTACTAATAAAAGATATTAAGTTTCGCAAGAAATAGTTTTATTTTCGCAAAAGATATACGAAATATTATATTAAGTTTGCGAAAGCAAAAGTTTAATATCTAACTAATTAAATAATTTTTTTTTGTTATTTCTTAACAATAGACTTTAACTTTCGCAAGAATTAATTCTATTTTCGTAAGATCTATACAAAATACTATATTAAGTTTGCGAAAGTAAAAGTCTACAATTTACTTAAGTAATTGGAAACTCTAGTTCTTAATTTTAATTTTAGTTTTCTTAATAAAAGACTTTAATTTTCGCAAGAGATATATCTAGTTTCGCAAGTTTAAGACGAAATACTATATTAAGTTTGCGAAAGTAAAAGTTTAATATCTAGTTAATAAGATAAGATTTTAATTTTTGAATTTGTTTCTCTTAATTATCTCTTAATAAAAGACATTAACTTTCGCATAAAATAATTCTACTTTCGTAAAAGATATATAGTTTTAAATATAGAATTTGCGAAAGCAAAAGTCTACTATTTGATCAAGTAATAAAAAGATTATTTCTTAAATTTAATTCTAGTATTTCTTAATTAAGAAGAGAGTTTAACTTTCGCAAGAAATAGATAATTTTTCGCTAAAGATAAGCGAAATACAAAATTGAATTTGCGAAAGCAAAAGTCTAGTATTTAGTAAAATAACTAGAAATATAAAATATAAATTTATTTTTATTGTTTCTTGTTAAGATAAGGATTTCTAATTTTATAAATAATGAATCTATTATTATAAAATTTTATTTTGCGAGATTAAAAGTCTAATATTTGTTTATATTAATAAAAAACTAATCTTTTAATTTTCTTTTGATAGATTCTTTCTTAATAGTAGATATTAACTTTCTCAAGAAATTATTCTAGTTTTTTATAAGATATAAAAAATGTTATCTTATATTTTCGAAAGTAAAAGTCTAATATTTAATTAGTTAAATTAATATTTAGTTCTTTAAATTTGTTTTACTTTGCTATTTCTTAATAAAAGAGTTTAACTTTCGTGAGAAATTATTCTAGTTTCGCAAAAGATATAGAAAATACTATATTAAGATTGCAAAAGTAAAAGTCTAGTATTTAACTAATAAAACAAAAATCAAATTCTAAAATTAATTATTCTTAGTTATTTTTATAATAAGAGACTTTAACTTTTGCAAGAAATAGTTCTATTTTAACAAAAAATACGCAGAATATAATATTAGATCTACAAAAACAAAAGTATAATATCTAATTACTTTAAACAAAAACTTAATTTTAGCTTTTAAATTAATTTTTATAGTTATCTAGATATTTAAGTTATAGATTTATTTTTATTACTTCTCTATAAGAGATAGACTTTATCTTTCGCAAAAGATAGTTCTAGTTTTATAAAATATATATAAAATAAGATATTATATTCGCGAAAGCAAAAGTCTAATTGTTACGCTGCTACTTCCTAAGGGGTCTTAGGGGTATCAGAGAGGGTTGTACTGTTGGAGAGGTTTGTAGGCGTCTTCAGGCAATGCAAGCAATCACTTGGTAACAAGGGTTGCAGCTAGATGTAGCGATAACAATAAGTAAGAACTTATCTTGAGTTGAACACGATCCATAAGGGAGTCGTGTCTAGGGAATCTATATACTAAAGGAGATCCTCCTTGCTCGCCATGCTCGCTGTCGAGCATGTCGAGCTCGCCCACTAGCGTGTCGAGCAATGCTCGCCTGCCAAGCCGTCGAGCATGCAGGTAACCGTGCTATATGCTACAGACTACTCTGTAGGGTATATACCAGCTGTAACGAGCTAGGGTCGTAACACTAATATCTAAGTTAAATATAAACTAATTACGTTAAGTCGATTAATCGAGTTCGAGTCGATTAATTGATTCGAATCTTAGCAATTCGAGTTAATTAGATTCGAAAGTTTTGACAAGTCAATTTCTAAAGTTAAAATTAAAAATCGAATCGATTTCTAGAGTTAAAATTGAAAATTGATTCGAAAAAATCGACTCAAATTGTTAAGAAATAAAATTATTTAATAGCAAATTAATTAAACATAAATTAGATTTTAAATTTTATTATTATTTTATCTAAATATTCTATAATAATGCAATAAAGTAATATATATAAACTATTTAATATTTATATAGTAAATAGATTACAACTATTATAGTCTTTTAATAAACTTCGATTCTATATTTTATCAAAAAGTGTATAATAATATATTTAGATAATATATTTGAACTTATTAATGCTATTAACTAGTTCGAGATCTTGTTACGAGCTTATTAAAGCTATACTAGTGGTTCAGGTTCTACGCCTTTGGGCGAACCTGCTATCATGCTCGACATGCTCGACGAGCGAGCAACCTAAGCATGATGTTCGACATGTTCGACGAGCGAGCATTGCGAACAACCATGCTCGCTATGTTCGACGAACGAGCAAGGCGAACAACTAGTATTTCCTTAGTATATAGGAACTAGGACACGACTCCCTTATGAATCGTGTTCAACTTATCATAGATTTTTACTTATTGTTACTTTGGTTCATCGAATCTCTCTCAAGATTCATTGAACATAGGAACTGTCTATAGTTGCAACCCTTGTTATTAAGTGATTGCTTACATTGCTTGAAGACGTCTACAAATCTCTTCGATAGCACAACCCACCCTAATATCTTCGCAGAAAGTACTAGCGTAACAGATCTCTACAATCTTATAATTAATTTTATTCTTAGTATTGTTATTATTGTCTTTGCTCTTGTTATTATTATTATTGTTTTTGTACTTTATATCTTTATGTTTGTTATTTATTATTTTTGTATTATTTTTTGTCTTCTTTTATCTTATCTTTTCTTTATTATTATTAATTTTAATTTTAATTAAATCTTTAGAATTGTTATCTATTAATTTTAAAGAATTAGATATTTTGCAATTTGCAACATTTTTATTGTTTGCAAAAATATTTTTAAATCTTTTAAATTTATTAATTGCATCTAAATTGTGCGCTTTCTTCAATTTATTAAATTCTCTATAGTATAGAATACGTTGTTAAATTATTTTAATAATTAATATTATATATTTAATTATATTTTTGCTTAATTCGAACTAATTAGAATTAGACTAACACGTAAATTAGTTATTTTATTTATATTAGATTCTATATATATTTAAATATTAAGAGATTGTATTGTATTTATATCTTTACTCTTTAAAATTATTTGTATAGCAAATGTATTAACTTTAGTCTATTTTGCAATATTTTTGTTTTTGATTTTTTTTATTAGTTCGATCTTAAAGTATTGCGCTACAATATAATTAATTCTTTAAATATATATATATTATTTAAATATATTATTATGCAATTCTTTTTCTACTCTTTTATTAGCTATTATATTTTTGACGTTTTCTTCTATATTAGTTTAAATTTGTTCAAAGATTTTTTTGAAAACAATTATTGTTTGCAACTTAATTAAATACTTGTAAAATACTATATAATTGACATTTTCTTTTTTGTAAAGTAGCTTTTTATCTTTAATTTATATTGTAGCACAATTTTTACTAATAATAGTTTGCAAAAAAATTAATAAATAGATATTTTGCACTTTAAATTAGTTTTAAAGATAATATATATAAATAATGCAAAGCAAATCTTTTACTTAATAGTATAATATTAATTATTTAATAATATTCGAATTTCTAAATAAGAAGAAATTCGATTTTAAAAAATTTATTCTTTTAATTAGTTTTAATAATAATATATGCAAGTAATATAAAACAAACTTGTATATTAACTATATAAATTGAAATAATAGATAGTATTAAATATGTTAATTAATATATAATATTTAAATAGAAAAGTTGTCGCAATTATAAAATAAATTTATACGTCTAATATTAAAGTTAGAGTTTAAATATTATTTTTATTTAATATTATTACAACTAAAAATTATTACGTTTATTATATTAATTATCGCATAATATATACTCTTTAACTATTAAAATTAAACACAAATACGCATATTTGTTGCGCATTATTCTATTGCATTATTTATTAAATACTTAATTGCAAAACTTATTAATTCTTGTATTCTATATTGTTAATTCTTTTATTTAGTATTAAAAAAATTTAATTTAACAATATATTTTGCTCTAAAACTCTAATAACTCGAATTAAACAAATTAATAATATATTCGAATAATATATTTAATATATTATATATTGCTAATATACTTAATCTAGTTTGTAAAACAAAAGACAAAAAATTGCAAAAAATATAATAGCGCAAATTAATTGTAATAAAGAAAAGAAATCGATTAAAATAGCTTCTAACTAATATATAAAAGATAATATAAAAAATTGTATATTAAGCTATTATTAGTTAAGTATTTGTAATATAGAAGAAGTATAAATACAAATTTGAAACAATAGCTCTATATAAAATTTGCAAATATTAAAAGACTAATAATTTGTTAATTCTTAAGATATTTTTTGCAAAATTAATTTGCAAAATTTTGCAAAATAAAGTTGTTAACAAAGAAAACAATAAAAAATATTAAATTCAAATATTAATCTTATTAGTTCTTTAGAAAATTATTAAGAGTTTTATAATTAACTTTTTATCTAATAAGTATATTATTTATTTGTATTATTATTGTTTTTATATAGTATATGTTGATATTTTGTTTTATATATTTAAATAGCAATCTTTTTGCTATTTATATTAATTGCAAGACTATTAAGTCTAAGAATTTGCAATTGTTAAAACAATTAATATAGAATTTAGAACTTTACTATAATAAGTAGTAATAAAATTAATATTTAAATATCTTTGTTATATCGAAATTCGAAATAGTTAGCAAAAAATTAAGAGTTTAAGCTATTTTAATTATTGTATTCTATTATTTGTATTATTTTATTATATTATCTATTAAGCGCATTATCTTGCTATATATATTTTTTGTATTTTTTTTATTAAATATAGTAATTAAAAAGTATATTATAATTATATATTTAAATTATCTAAATAATTAGAGTTAAATTATTAATTTAATATCTTTAATTAAAGAACTTAACAATCTTATTCTATATAATCTTATAAAAGATTGCACAAAAGAAAAATTATTGTATCTTAAAAGAAATTCAAATTTTTATTTTTTTAATTTCTTATATTAATAACATGCAATTTACAATATAATCTTAGATAGTATTATAATATTATTCTAAACAATATTATAAATTGCGCGTTATTATTATAAGAAATTAAACGCACTATTATTAAGTTATCGAGATTTAATTATTTAATCTTATTATATTTAAATATATATTAAGATTAGAGATAACATAATTCTTAAAAAGTTAAAAATATTAATTTAATATAATATTAAGTATCTAGTTATTTTAAATACATTATCTATCTATATTATTACTAATAATATTTGTTTATTTATAATAATATTATAAATGTAAAATCTCTTGTACAATAATTTAGTTATAAATAAGTTTTACTTAAAACAATATCAAACTCTATTTAAAAAAAAATTTTACTTTTATTAATTTGCTAATTATTATTTTGTACTTTGCGATATATATTTTATAGTTTGACAATAGTGTTACGAGCTTATTAAAGCTATACTAGTAATTTAAGTTCTACGTTTTAGGAGCAAACCTATTATTATGTTCGACATGCTTAAGGAGCGAGCATTCTAAGTATAATGTTTGACATGTTCGACGAACAAATATTGCGAACAACTATGTTCGCTATACTTAATAAGTAAGCAAGACGAACAATTAATATTTTCTTAGTATATAGAAAACTCAAAATACAACTCTCTTATAAATTGTGTTCAACTTATTATAGATTTTTATTTATTATTACTCTAGTTTATCGAATCTTTTCTAAGATTTATTAAATATAAAAATTGTCTATAGTTGCAAATTCTTATTATCAAGTAATTGCTTATATTGTTTAAAGACGTCTACAAATTTCTTTAACAATATAATTTACTTTAATATTTTCGTAGAAAATACTAGCGTAATACTTTGAATACTTTAAGAATGTCTATATTAGATTAACGCGTCTTTATCTTAAGTATTAGCTTATTAATATTACATCAATTATCGATCATAAAAGACAACAAAATTAAGATTAACAAACTTAATATCTATTATAAAGATTATATTAATCTAAAGAATTAACTTATATAAATAAATATTTATTTTATTTTTTATTTTGTTTTAGCAAATTAAAAAACAATTTTTGTATTAATATTTATCAAAGAAAGAGCTTAATATTAACTTAAGTCAAATTTACGAAAATATTTAAAAAATAATAGCAAAAATTTTTGTGTAATATTTACAAATTTCAATAACTTTAAAAAAGAGCTTCAAAAAATCTTTAAAACATTTAACAAAAAATAAATTGCAAAAAAAATAATTTAATATTTAATTTAATAAATTTTTACAACAAACTACGCAACTAGATTTTAAAAATATATTAATTTAATTAAATAAAACAATGTCGCACTTATAATAATGTTTTAACAAGATTTTAAAAACAATCTAAAGAACAAAATTATACGTAACAAAAAAACTCTTAACGATATATTTAATCTTATTAAAGTAATTATCGATTTTAACAACAAATTATATAAAAAAATTATAAAAGAAATACAATTAATTTCGAAAAAGAACAAAAATCTTCTTTAAATTAGCGATCGAATATTAGCAAAAAAAATCTTGTTTTAATTAGAAGTATAGCAATTTTAATTATTGTAAATTTGTATTTATAAAACTAGATTTTACTTAACAATATAAAGAGAAAAACTTTAAAAAAAAACAAAATAACAAATTTTAAAAAACATACTATTTATGTAACAAATTAAGTTACTTTGCAAGAGATTATTAATTATAAAACTTAATAAATTGCTAGCAAATTAATACTATATTAAGAGAGATATCTAATAGTTAAAACAATATTGAAGAGCAAATTGATACAAAGACAAATACTCTTAAAACTAGATCGAACAACAACTATTATTTAGTAAAAAACTCAAATTAGTTATAGAAAGTTCTAGATAAAATATTATTAAATAAAGCATTCGCATCTACGCAAGAAATTAATCAAATACTTAATAAAATTATAAAAGCAAAACAATTAAAAATGTTATACTTTTATCTAGCAACAAACTTAAACAACAAATATAACTAAAAGAACTTTTATAAATATCTAAATAATATTACAAAACATTTCGAGACTTTAACTAGTTTATCGAAAAAAAATAAATAAATTAAATTGTAAATAAATGCGAGAAAGCGCTAGAAAGCAACGTTACTATAAAAAGAGAAATTTTTAATAAAATCGAATAACAACTAAGTAATGTAAATTTATTTTAAAAAAAAATAAAAAAAGCAAAGAAATATGCAACACTTAATTGAATAAAATATTATAACAATTTATATTAAATTTATTTATATTTTATTTTTATTTGCAAAAAAAAAATTAATTCGAAATCGAAAAAATTCTATAACAAAAAAATCAAAAGTATTTTATTAAATAAAAAGAATACTTTATTTTAAAAAATATATAGAAATCAAAAAAAAATTAATTGCTATTAAAATCTTTTAAAGAGATTTTATTAAAGCAAAATATAAAAACAATATTTTAATTTTAATTAATCGAAAATTAAAATTGTTCGAACAATATATTAAATAATAATTCGAAAATTTTCGTAAAAGATTTGACAAAATATACTTTATTTATCTTTAGATTGTTAATATTCTTTTATTTTGTTATAATTATTTTTTCTTCTTATTCTTTAAAAAATTTAATTGTTTTTTTAGTTAACTTAACTTAATTCGTATATTGCGCACTTCTTTCTTTAAGCGTATTTGTTCTTTGTAGATTCGTTTAATCGAAGTAAAAGAAATTGTCAAATTACAACTACAATTAGATTGCACACACTCTATATACTTTTTAAAATTATTATTTATACAATAGATTTTACTAAACATTGTACAATTACAACAAGAATGTATTGCTAAAGATATCAAACTTAAAACGTCGAAAAAATCTTTCTTTTAACAAAAAGAACTTCTAATATTAATTTTTCTAAAAAATATAATAAAAAGACATTGAATTTCGAAACAAAAACTCTAAAAAAAAAGATAGTATTACAAGCTTATTAAAGCTATATTAGTAATTTAAATTCTATATTTTAGAAACAAATATGTTATTATATTCGATATACTTAAGAAGCAAATATCTTAAGCATAATATTTAATATATTTAACGAACAAGTATTGCGAACAATTATGTTCGCTATACTTAATAAGCAAACAAAACAAACAACTAGTATTTTTTTAATATATAGAAAACTTAAGATACGAGTCTTTTATAAATTGTGTTTAACTTATTATAGATTTTTACTTATTGTTACTTTAATTTATCGAATCTTTTTTAAAATTTATTAAATATAGAAACTATTTATAGTTGCAAACTCTTGTTATTAAGTAATTGCTTGCATTGTCTAAAGACGTTTACAAATCTCTTCAATAGCACAACTTATTCTAATATCTTCGTAGAAAGTACTAGCGTAACAAATAGTCTTTTTTGAATTTAAATTTATAGTATAATTATAGTATTTAATTATTATAATTTGTTCGATTGTTTATAAACTTATTTAAGATCGATTTTATTAATATACTTTTCGAACAAAACTAAAAGTTTATTTAATATCTACTAATAATATTAAACAAAAAAGAATATCTCTAATTATTTGCATTAACTTAAGATAGTTCGAAGTATTATCTTTTTAATATTCTTATATTAAATATTTATTCTCTATAATATTAGTGCAAAAATATTAATTGTTTTTGTTTTAAGTCGAACAAAAGTGTTAAAATTGTTAAAATAAAAATTTTACAATATTTGTATTAAATTATAAAAAAAGTTAATTAAAGATTAAATATATTATTATATTGTATTATTTCTTTAACAATATTTGCTCTTTATACTTTTGCTTTTAAAGCAACAACTAAATTATAATAATATCGAAAATAGACTTTAAATTTTATCTAATATTTTGTTTTGTAATTTATAGAACTATTTTTTTTTTTTTTTTAATATTTTGTAAAGACTTAATTTCTATATAGAATTCAAAATATTAACAAAATTATATAATATTCTATTAAGTTCTTTTGTTTTCGAATAATATTTAACAAGTTTTGTCAAAGCTTTTTTACAAACTTTTAGTATAATTTCTTTTAAAAAACAACTATAATTTGTTATAATTTTCTTTGAATAATTAAAATAATTAAATATTATATTAAATACTCGAAATTCTAAATAAATATTAATATTAATTGTTCGAAAAACTATAAAAGTATATTTATAAAAAAAATCAATATATTGTTAAGTAGTTAAATCGATTGTTACTTGCTTTTATCTAGTTGAATATATTAAATTTTTTGATTTTTTAAATATTTCTCTATTTAAAGATTAATGTAGTTGCGTAGTTAATATACACAACAAAGTATTAAATAAATAGAATTTTAACAAATGCAAATATCTTATATTAGTTTTTAAGATTCTTTATTTTTTTGTTCTTAAAAAACTTTAAAGCAAATTAAATATTAAGACAAGTTATTAATAACAATAGTAAAAACGCGAATCTAAATAAGATTTAACAAATATATTATTTTTTTGTATTATTATACAAACAAATATCTTTTTAATTATAATAGATAAATTTGTACTTTTTGCAATATTTTAAACTTGTTTATTCTTTAATTAAAAAATAATATTGTTAACAATTGCTTTTAATTTAAGAGTTGCAATAAAGTTTTAAATTATCAAATTAATAATATAAATAAAATAAAATTTAAATTTTTGTTGTTTGTTTTATTAAGATTTTTGTTAATTTAAAACTTTATTAAGTTTGTTTTTAAAAGTATTATTATTGTTTATATTATTAGTAACAACTTCAAGAAATTTGTTCTTAATTTTAAAGAATTTTAATATTTTTATAAGCTCTAATATTAATTGTCGATCTATATATTTAATATTAAGAAAAATTAATTTAATAAGATATTTGCAATATTAAAATATAATATTAATATAATATATTAATACTTTAAGATAAACAACTCTTTAAGAACTAAATTATATATTTAAAACAATAAAAATATATTAAGACTCTTTTAGATTTGATTTAATTTTATTACAAATTTAATCGAAATTTGTAAAAATTAATTTCGATAAGCTAATACAATTTAGAAATACTAGATTTAATCGAAATATTTATAGTAATTTTCGAAAATTCGAATTATTAATAATTCGAAAAAATAAATTTAAATTAGCAAATATCTTATATAGTTAATTTTCTTAATTATCTTAATTAAAGAATAATAAATTAATATAATTTTTCTTTTATTAATATATTAGTTTTGTATTATTTATTTGTATTATTAAAAATAATTTATGCAAATAAAGACTAAATCGATTACTAATTATAATTAAGATTTTTTTTGTTTTAAATAAAAAACAAATTAAAGATATTTCTTTATATTAAATATATTTAAATAATTATGCGCAATAGAATAATTTAATATCTTTTAACAACTTTTGCAAACAATTTTTGACAAATTATTAATAATCGAAACTATTTAAATATATTTATTCTAAAGCTTAGATTGTACTTTAATATTAATCTTTTTAATTTAATATAAATAAACAAATTTATTTTAAGTTTTGTGCAAAATACTTTTATTAATTGTAGTATATAGCTATTGTTTTTTAAATTAAATCTTAGTATTTTTATCTCACTTAATATATTTGTTTTCGTCTTTTAGTTTAAGTAATAAAAAATTACTTAAAATCTTATTTAATACTTTTTAAAACTCTTTTTTTTTAGTATTAAATATATAATTAAAATTTTAATTAAATTAATTTGCAAATTAATTAAAATATAAAATATTAAATAGCAAATTGCAAGAAATAGATTTATTAAAATTATTTTCGAATAAAAATAACTATTAACTAGAAGCTTTTAAAGAATTAAATATTTTATAATCGAGAATAGTATAAACAATATTTTTAAGTAGTTTAAAGAAAAAATTTCTAAAGTAAAACAATAATACAAAAGAATAATACAAATATAAGATAAATTAAGCAAAATTTTATACTAACAAGTAATTATAATTTAATAATATAGCAAATTGTAATTTCGATAATATATTATAATTACTTAGATCTTAAAATAGTAACTCTTAATATAATAATATAATTTTCGATTTTTTAACAATTCGATTCGATTTCTAATATTGAAATCGAATATTAACTCGAATCGAATTAGATTAATTTTAAAAAAGTAGAAATCGACTTGAATTTCGAGTCGATTTCTAATGTTAAAATTGTTGAGTCGAGTCGATTTCAATAGTTGAAATCGAAATCCGATTCAACAATTAGTCTAGTTAAATATCTACTAGAAATCTAAACTCTATAATTGTTTTTGTTGCTTCTTGTTAAATTTAAACTTTTAATTTCGCAAAAATTATCTCTATTTTCGCAAAGTATATAAAAAACTTAATATTAAATTTGCGAAAATATAAGTCTTATATTTAATTAAATAAGATTAGATTTAATTTTTAAATTAAAGTTTATTGCTTCTTTATAGAAAATAGAAGTTAAATTCTATATAAATTAGCTATATTTTGTAAAGAATATTCGAAACTTAATATAAAATTTGCGAAAATAAAAATCTAATATAAATTAGATTTAAATTTAAATTAGATTTCTAGAATTAAAAATTTAGTTTTCTCTTAATAATATTAGACTTCTAATTCCGCGAAGTTTATATCTATTTCTAAGTATACTTTGCGAAAATAGATACAAAGTTTGCGAAATTAAATTTCTTTTTACTATTTAACTTTTACTTTCGCAAAGTCTATATCTATTTTTGCAAAGTAGATACAAAATTAGATCTTAAATTTATAACGTAAAAAGTCTAGAAAGATTAATTAAATTTATTAGATTTATTAGAAAGTTAAATTATATCTTTCTTACTTAGTAGAAGACTTTTACTTTTGCAAAAAGTAGTTCTAGCTTCGTAAAATATATACGAAACTAAATCTAAGTTGTACAAAATTAAAAGTCGAAAGTTAATATATTCTATATCTTATTTAAATAGCGTTATTTTAACTATTTCTTTACTAATATTAAAACTTTTAGTATTGCAAGAAATATTTCTACTTTTGTATAATAAATATAATCTTAGATCTTAGATATTTAATATCGAAAATCTAAAATTAAAAAATAGTTTATTAAATTTCTTAAACTATCTCTTTCTAAGTATTATATTTTAAGTTTTGCAAAAATTGATTCTAGTTTGCAAAATCAACAAGAATCTAGATTTCTATTTCGCGAAGTAAAAGTCAATAATTATAGCTTAATTTATTTATATCTTAGTTTTTGAATTTGTCTAAGATATTTTATTTCTCTTTTCTTTCTGTGGCTTCTTCCATCCAGAGACTTGTGGCATTGTACTCGACTTATTGACGCCAATATCCCTGTACTCAACTGACCAGCTATTTGGCTTGGTTCTGGAATTAAGCGAGGGGCACTGTGGGATACTGGGGTCAGGTCGCTCCTCAGCGGTGGTGGTCACATTGGAGAAAGCTCCCTTGCTATGAGTAAAGACAGACTTGAAAGCGGGAATTCAAGGAGGCCGCCGTGTAGGGGAGTTTTTGGCTGGTGATGGAACCCCTTTTATGGACAGATTATATGGGAGTGTCGGGAAAATAGTCGCGCGACCGGCTGCGTAGAGTCTGTGAAAGGCTGGAGAAACGGAAACGAGAGAGTAGAAGACGGACTACGGGATCGGGGAGACGGAATGTTCGGCTTCGATTCAAGAGGAAGGCGCTTGGATAATGTCGGATAATGTCGGATGGGAGGGAGGTGTCTGGTAATTGGAATGGGGATGGGGATAGGAATGGGGATTGGGATGAGAACAGGAATGGGGATGGGGATGGGATGTGATGAGAGGTCACAAGGGTGGTGGATCCGAGGGCTTGCCTTGCGATGTGGGCGAGGAAATGGTTGAAGTCCTGAAATGGCATGATAGGGGGAAATAGTAGTTTTAGGATCGAGAGGAGTGATGGAGTTTGTCGTAGTTGAAGCATGCTTGACAAAGAGACTGTAGAAAGACAAAGGAAAGAACAAGGTATAAACACACATATCAGAGGAACCATGGATAATCTTACTCCGCCGATCAACCAGGAATGTCTGCTTCGTTGGACCGTTGCCGCTGTTTGAACCCGAACCAAGGTCCCGTGTAAGGCCTTCTTCATGATGTTGCATTTTCAAGGTGGCTGTGCATTTCCATTCTGGTGGATTTTGATGATGGTGTGAGAGGGTATTCCATCAATATGTATGGCTAAGACACGCGCTGACGGATCGCTCTGGAAGCACTCCCCAATCGAGACCCAGCAATGACTTGTCGATGTGTCTGTACCCTGGCAGAGGAATCTTAGGTCAATTCTCACTTCGCCGAAGACTCCCGATAATTCTCGAGTGAAGAAAGAGAGACAACACAGCAGCAGCTAGAAGGCCTCTCTGCAACGTGCTAGCTCGGAAATAGAATTGGAATAAGACTCAATCCTGACCGATCTTGCTGATTAATTCGCAAGTGAGGCATCAAGAACTGCTAGCTCTATGTGCCCTGATCAGAGTCACGTCATTGAACTCAATCTTTACATTTCGCCACGAACGTAGAATATCTGAATCAGCGCCACACCCTGACTGCGCCCCATCGCGCCAAGCGCGCGTCACCCAAAAGCGGTAGTCACACCCAAGACGACGCGCTTGGCGTTGACAGCAGGTTTTAAAGTCTCCAATCTCCCACTTCAAATCGCAATCGCCGACTTCGAAAACCCTATCACAAGCACCTAGGTCTCCCAAAGCACCCAAGTATTCGAAAGCACCAGCGCGACTCACCGACACCACATCTCCAACCTCGAAAAGCGATAGCCAGCCTACCTTTACCCAAAGTCTTCGAAAAAACCCAGCAAGATGGCCGAACTCCACATCAACCACAAGGTACCCACACTCCTTCTTCCTCTCCTCAAGCCGCCCCTTGCATATCTCGTTATGGGCCCGCAGGAACTCGCCGCGATAAGACAGTGTCCTAATATCCATTGGGGTTTAGATGCACCAATACACCCTCATCCCCAAAGTCCTCTACCTCCGCCGCTGGGGCCGCCGCTTCAGCCTCTCGTTCGGGAATGGGAGGGTCACCTATGGCTAGTTCTGCCTTTGCGCTGTGGTGCTAGGGTATATATGGTATGTGTTTTGGGGGTTGAAAAATAACAAGGAAAGCTGACTGTTGGTAGGGGAACCCATGGCCAGCGATGGGTGAGAAGGTGGTGAAGGGGATGGGATGGTGGTAATGGGTCGCAATAAGTATGGCGTTGTGGTGCGGCGATTGTGCAGAGATGGTATTTAGCGATGATGCACGGATACCCTTACAGCGAGTGTAACATTCACTTGCAGCTTTAGCATTGAGCTTTGCATCAATCAACTAAAATTACATTAAGGTTACTACGTCCCACCACTGTGAACTGCGCGGTTACTTTGAATGCGAAATACAAAGACAGATGATGATCTTCAGAGGGTATCCAACGTGATTCCCCTTGTTGAACAAGCCCCGGCGGCCATAGACAACAGACAGAGGTCCGGAAGTCGAAACGGAAGTCCTTGCCGCGCCGCGATAGGGCTTCCCGCAGCTCGCCGATCACGCGATGAACTCTTTCGTTGTTGGAGTACTTCGCCTCTCTCAGATGTAAAATGTTGGCTGTGCTCCATCTCCGGTGAATGAGGGCGTAGTCTAAAGGTTTGAAGTTCTCGTCGTCTCGTGCGTTAATTATGGCAACAGCGGCCAGAATCATCTGCATCGGCGCCGCCTCTTTTTGCCAAGGGCGATTATCAACCAAAAAATAATGGAGAGGCGAACGGTTGTCATGGTCCGGTGCGTTTGCAGATTCGCAAGGTTTTGAACATGAGTCTGGTTGACAAAGATCGGCTTAGGATCTCAGCTCTCACTACTGGACATCTTCGTGGCGTTTTGCTGGAAAGGCTTCCGCAAGATTTTCGAAGAAGAGATGCTGGCTGTCGTCAACATTGACAGACCATCGAGTCCCATATTCCTCTCTCTCAGAGTCCCTGCTGATACCGTTGTTCAATCGCCGACTTGAACACGAATTCATAGCCAGCGTAAAGACGGTCGGAAGCTCTGTGATATCAGCCAGGAATTCCCTGTGCCGCACCAAATATTGCAGACAGTAGCAGCTGACGGCGAAAGTACCAAACAGGATAACAAAGAAACCCAATTGCCATGGCTGCGCGAATTTCGATTGGTATTGCCATGTTTTTACCGTAGCATTGAAGCCACGAGACGCTGGCTCAGCCAAGACAGGCGTGGGGTACTCCCAGTAGTGGACGAAGGGAGCATCGATGGCACTGAACAGCAATGTCGAGCCGGCTAGTGCCGCAAGTGCCTCGGCGATAGATGGCATCAAAGGATCTAGAGAAGGGCTGGTCGGGACGAGTTCTGTGAGTAATCGGGCGCTGGACGCATTCGCATTGTCGATGCCGTCGTTGAGAGCCAGGGCTAGCGCCCACTCAGCAGCGACTCTTGACCAGTCTGGATGCACGATCCCGTTCGGCGCGTCTGGCCTCGATTTTCTGTAGGTCATGGCGTCGGCTGGATCTTCGCAGTGAGACACCAATCTCCCTCCAGTCCAAGAAGCTTGGTAGCGAGTCGAGCAATCCACCGACAATGAGGCCCGTAGGGAACACATCATGTACGAGGCATTCGCTGTACTAGCCAGGATGTAAATTGAATCTGGCGCCTCGCCGGTATGGTTGAGAACGGTGTTGTAAGGCGTTGGTAACACCTGGAACACAGGTGGTCTTCGACCATAGCTCTCCCCAAAGCCGAAGATACTATCGACTGCGGTGCTGTTAAGCCAGTCTGGATATGACGGGACGCCAGCCGGCCAGTACACTCTATCATGCCGCGAGGGGTTGGTCGCAGGCCATAGGGTATACACCACAGGTTTCAACTCTTCTACGGTCATGCTAGAGCAGAGTACATTGACGGTAGGTGAAGAGACTGAGGCGTGGATGTCATACTGGCCCTCGCCCTGGAAAATTGTGAGCTAGTCCTTGGTAGAAGGCTTTTTTGGGTCCTACGCTAAGATCTGCAGGCTGCAGTATCTTATTTCGTGGGTTCTGGACTGCTGCAGCCACACCCGGATGTGGGACAGCCAGACTGACGTTACTGACGATACGATTGAACGTCTGAGACACTTGCGTCATGTTCTGTACATCGACCCAGCTGCCTTGGACGGTGATATCATTATAAAGCGTCGCTGGCACCCTTGGGCGGCGTATGAGGTCAGAGGATACAGCGCCCCTTGCTGTAGCATTCGTCCAATCTGACAAGTATTGTATCAGATTGTGGTAGCTAGATGATCTGATCAGCGCCACGGAATTCCTTCATGCTCTAGAAATACGCACGCTTGCCCAGCCTGCTCGATAGAATTACATGTTAAATCAGTACTGTTAGGATCGATGTGCTCAGCGATTGGCGTATGACATTGGCTTGTTATATACTGTACGTTGGCAAAGGAGGATCGGACATTGCCGTAAAGTGTTTCAAGGTGAACGGCGCTAGGAAGCAATCTCGGTGACACTGTCGACAAGTCAGTAATGTTCAAAAGGATTCTGAATGGCTCAACACCAAGTACTATCGGGGTAGAGGGTACGAGCTCGAGCGAAGGCCTACCTAAGGCATCCGAAGCAGAGGTGTACAATGTTGCGAACGCAGTGACCAACAAAGTCATCACTCCCAGGTATGTCAGGCCCGCATACTTTACGAGCTGGAAGTGTGAGACCATCGACCCAGGCTGCACAACCCACGTCTTCATTGCGATCTCCGCCAGACTAACTCCTTTGGATCGGTCAAAGAATGCTCTTCGGCTGAGCTTTTGGCCAATAAATGCGACGAACGTCGTCACGAGAGAGACTTCGATGCTCTTCGCTAGCAACGTGCAAGCTACAGATGCATTGGTGAGCGTGATACCGCTACGAGAGATAAGGTGACCCCAAGTAGGTCTCCATATCGCCACAGAAAACCAGAATCCGGACACGGCTGTTGCATAGAAGGCGATGATTAGAATGCCGATGCTGACCCAGCGATTGCGGTCGCACGTAACGTAATTCGCTGGCCCATACTCAGAGGCCAACCTGGGCACTTTCGTGGCTATCGAATTGTTTTTCTCATCTGGCGTTGCAAGCAGGGGATATTGATTCGATCGAGTCTTGAGTGGCTCAAAGAGCTGGTCAAATTTCAGCTGTGTGTTGTGATAATTGCCGTATTTCGATATATTGGCATGTGGATCTGGTGCCTGTGGTAGACTTTCCTCTAATGTGACGTCCGCTACGTTTGCATGACTACCAATTGGAGTTTGGAACCCATCGATTTCGAGCGCGAGACCTTCGGTTCCGGGTACTGACTCTCGTGGGGCGAGGTGCCCGTCATGGACAGTAACGTTAGCCGAGTGCACATAATCCAGATGTTGATGAAGGTCGTCAGGATATGGGGATTCAACCACGGTTGGAATTGAGCCATCTGAATGTTCCGAAGTCGTGGAAGGTGATTGCTCAAGCAGATGAGCGTTTTCGAATTCTTCGTGCAATTCCATTGTATCGTACTGCGTGCAACAGGATAGGTGAATTGTAACTAGACCCTTAAATTTTACTTCATACAGACCGCTGCCTCAGGCGTTGATATATAGGGAAACGAGAGGGTAAGGGTCGACCGCATGAGGAGATGGTTCTAGACCCGAAGCTACCGTGCCCAAGAGCGGCCAACAGCAGTGACGAGTATTGTCTAAGCCTCGAAACAACGCAGTCCTGTGAATTACGCACACACCGGCGCTGCCACTCGCAAGAGCTGCAGCTACCCGGCGGATATTCGCACATTGATTGTTTGCTATCCATGCGTCCCGTCGGTAGCCGTTCGGGATTCCAGTATATCAGGATCGACAACCTCGTATTCTGTGACCTCTAAGAAAGAAAGCGTCAGCGAGCAACAACATTAGCCCTCGCCAAGATCAACGTCGGTACCACTAATACCAAAGTATGACTCCAGGTAATTGGTCGAGACATTTGCCTATCTTTCCTGCACATGCACCATAGATCAGGAGGCATTGTCTCGGGTTAGAGGCATGAGCTGTCTTCCCGGTACTCACATGACACCCAGCCCCCATGGCATACCCGCAAACCACGAATGTTGGTTACATGCGACGGAATTATATTGTGGGGACTGACGGGGTATTATTAGTACGCAACATAAGAAGGCCCCCATCTATCATTTTCGTCAGGTACGTTGACTTTTATATACTAAATCTTCCTCTCCACAGAGGCTCCTTCGCTGTTCGACTGAGCAAGCTAGTGGGTTCCCATGCTTTTCTGCCGGCCTTCTCCCTGCAAGCCTGCTGTGGGAAGGCTTCCTTCTGGCTCTTGTAGTAGATGATGGCTTTGTGCATTATTCCGTTCGAAGACCAAGCCCAAGACTCGTGCCGGCATCGTAATGCAACCGGACTGGGCAACACCTCCTACACTGTAAGAAGAATGTTGGGGCGTACATAGAGTTCCTCTACGCACAAGACGATCCACATGCATAACAGAATCAGAGGAATGACTTGAGTCGTGATATGCTCCTATTCTCATGTTGCAGGGTATCTCCGGAACTCACGGGCGAGTTGATCTTTCAACCCCCACTGTGAATTAGAGATTGACTGTTGCATACAAGTGAAGCCTGCATCAGAGGCAGGCTTCATCACTTCTTATCCGGGGAATTACCTCGGCTGTTGCCTTCCACTTTTGATTCATTTTCAGAAGCTATTTGTTGACACGGGCCGCCACAACTTAAATTCCTCCTCACGTTCACACATATCTTCTGTTTCTTTTGTACCACAGTCATCCGCCGTTCATCATTGAGTGATAGATTTACCTCCGTCAACGCTACTCTGACCGGTGACACAGGTGTTTCTGTTCTCGGCTCTGACTCTAGCGTGCCTTCCCCAGATACAGGGATTACTTGGGCCTCTTGTCGGGCCAGATTTTGACCAAGGAAAAGTGTTCCACTGCTTACCGGATTCACGTGTCAACCAATAAGCTCTAAGCTGAGTACGTCTCCTGTTCGTTATTATGGCCATTGGACCTCTTTCTGATGTTGTTTCCAGTCGGGAAGCGAGCTGACGAGCGAATTTACGATTTGCCTGCCATACGGGGCTCCACCTTGCCCAGAGAATTTTGCCGTCTTGTGCATCCAAAAAAGCTCCAATGCCGGGAACCAGCTCTTCTGCGCTATTCTGCGGCTCCAGTTCCACGGTCGAAGACCCTGATTTGGCGGTCCTCAATGAAGTCGACAACACTCCAAGCAAGAAGCCGGTTTCCGGTTCCATCGAGACCGGGGCGGTCAAGGATCGAACCATGTCCGGACTGATCAATGCCATGAAACGGAAATCCAAGAATGCTGTTTCACCGATTCAGCCGCGCCAAAGCTCGGGGGCCGCGGAAGATCTTGACCCCTTCAGATACGCCCCGTCTTCTGAGCCCAGCACCATCTCTAGCGATAAGGATAGTGTATACGACGAAGATCAAGATGGCGATTCTGACGATTCGAACCCTGTTGTTGGCCGTCGTCAATCCAGGCGTCGCGCTAGTAATCTGGGCCCCAATCGCAAGAGCGGAAATACCAACAAGAGCAGCACTGCCAAGACAAGTGCTGTAAGATCCAAACGCAAGCGAGAGGAAGAGCCAGTCGGACCCGAAAAGAAGTACGCCACCTACCACGACGAAGCTAAGCGTCGTAACATCGCTCCCAAAATTATGTACGAAGCTGAGCGCCAATCCCTAGGCGTGATCACTAAGAAGCCTTGGCTCTACACTCCGAAGCCGAAAATCCAGATCTCCGGCCTCCAGTTCGGGTCTCCCAGTCGCAGCATTTCCTTTTCGTTCCCGGTTTCGCAGGTCATCAACGATGAATTGTCGGTCAAGGAGCGGAAGCGCTTCTTCATATACACGCCTACCGACGCCATCAAAGAAGCCATGCGCACGCATGTCTCGAATGTCCACCAGCTGTTCCCTCCATATCGCGGTATTGGGGATTGCATGCTCCATCCGAACCCACGTGGCTTGCTCAAAAATGGGAAATATCATCAGACTATCGTCTGCAATTACAAATGGAAGGACGCATCAGGGATCCACACTATTGGAGTCAACTTTGGGATAGTCGCTTTGATTGTTAATCACCACCTGACATCGGCTCAGAAGGAGGGCTTCATCCAGGACGCATGGCATCTCAGCCATCTCTGTTGTAACTGGATCTGCTGCAACTGGCGTCACCACACGGTTGAGCCCGGGCCAGTCAACATAGGTCGGAATGCATGCTTCAACTCTTCGGATCCATGCAAGCACGATCCACGTTGTATGAAGGACAAAAAGGTTGCTTTAAATCTGCCTACCTCTCCCGCGACTCCCGGCAGCGGCCAAGCACTCGCAGAACTCAGTATGAATATCGAGGGTGAGGCACAGAGCGGCGAACAGGAGGTCGAATTGGTGGAGTCAAATGCTGAAGAAGACGCGGAAACTTCTAGCAGTGGGGACGACGGTGACGAAGAATAGCGCTTTCACGGGATGGCGTGTCCAGGTTTACCTTTGAATGGGCGGACTTGTGATCCTTTATCTTTCCAGACCTCTGGATCTCTAGATGCGACCTTGCACTAATTGACGTCTTCTTGTTTATCCTTCTCTATTTCGCCATTGCGTGCACTATAAGTCTGCAGGCACGCATTAGCTTACCATCATGATATTACTCCGTTATAGCAATCAATTCACTCTGAATTCTCAGTGATGGGTAATCAGAAAGGTAGAAAGCCGCTTAGACGACTTTGCAGCTCAAACATCCAGGACCGTAATTATAGTTGCAAACCGTTTCTCATAGGCCAGATCAACAGAAAGCTAAGGTAGGCATAAGATTTGACAAAAGAATTCTCAAGGAAGAAGAAATAGTTTACTGTTTTACGGACTGAGGTCGCGTCCGAGCAGGGTGCTTCCCAATATGGTTAGACCGAGCACGGCGCCTAGGCCACTTCAGGTCTCCGTCTGCACTCCGCAATCCCATCCAAACATTACCCACAGCTATTTGCTATGGCGATGTTCAGGGCGAAGAAACTGGACCTGAGCGGTTATGTCAACATCAAGATCATCAGAGATCATACTAAACGGTTGTCGTTGTGGAAGCCACTCGACGAGCCGCGCTGACGTTTACCAGGAAAGTCTTCGCAGAGCATGAGACAGAGAGGTATGGCTTGGAATTCCACCTCCATAATTGCTGCGGCTCCCACGCTGCATCAAATTGCTTTTCATAATCCCTGCCCAGGATCAACAGAGCTATCGCTGACTGCCTACCCCAAGACAAGCTCTACGCTACATCATCCGCAACACCACCCTTCCTCAACGGACTCGCGCTCAAGCGCAGCTACAACTATCGCAGATGCACTGCTATACCAGACCAACGCAGATACGGAACCGGTGTACAGAAGGAGGGAAGGGTCGTGGCGTGTTCAGCGACTTTCGCATGGCAAGGGTAGGCCCCTATCAGTGCGGCGGCATTACGCCAGTGGGTCGCGAGCTGATGAATACAGTATCCTTTCCGAATGAATGCACTAGAGGGAAATATACCGGGAGTGAGGAAGGCGAGTTGGTGATGTGATACCACGATAGGGCATTGCGCTGTGACCAAGCATTGAGGGTTTAGAGGGAGGCGTTCCCTTGATGTAAGGATGTACAAAGAAGAGCATTGGGAGGTGCATGTCATTATTGGAACATGGTCGAACATATACAGGCACTCTTATCGACGCCTTTAGCTACAGGTGAATTTGCGCGTCTCATTCTAGGACATGTCCAGGTTTGCATCGCGGCTACCAGCATAGAAACCCGCTTCTGCAAAATATCTACCTGCAAACATCATTTCAACACCCAAGAAAGATTCACTTCACTATCAATAGTCTGACCGTGAAGGCTCTCATTACATCTCCAATCACGTACTCGTTCTTGTCCTTCCACAATATCGTGTCTTCCGTTACACCCTGCCTGATCTTTCCTTGCCTGCACCTTACCCCTTTTGTCCATTCCAGGCATCTAGCCTCTCGACTCACTATCAATCTACACGACGACAAAAACTGAGACACAAGAGGCCAAGATGTTCCGCCGCCTTAGCAGCACGCTGCCCAAAGACCCCGAGTTTCCAGCGGATCTAAAAGGCCTGGGGTAAGCAGTCGCCTCATTTCCCACGACCAGCCATGACCTCACCGCTGACTCTGCACCAGCTACTTCATCACCGACAAAGACCAAATTCGCTCCATCTCCCGTCCGGACCTTGATTTCAACTTCTTCATCTCCAAGAATGACCGCGTCAACGAGAAACAGCGCGAAGCCATGAACAGTCAGCCCCCTTTCCCCACCGCCTTCACACGTACCTTTTTCAAAATCTCGCACCTCTTCTACTTCAGCTCACACCCCAAACCGGCGTCATACCATACCAAGAAGTAGCTAACACCCACCAGCCTGCATCCGCGCCAATCTCTCCCCCCGCTTCACCGCCACCAACCTCATCACCAGCCCCCTCCCCTTCAACCCCACCACCAACGCCCCCCCCTCAACCCCGCACATCCCCATCCTCACCTCCACCCACTTCCGCACCGCCTCCCGCCTAATCCTCTACTTCGGCGAATCCGTCCAAGACCTCGGCATCTTCGCCTACCGCACCATCGGGCAAGTCTCCCTCGCCGCAGGGAGCTGTCTCGACTTCGCCCACGCCGTTGACTCCCCCCATTCCTCCTCTACCACCAACAGCGACACCGGCATCATGATCGCAAACTGCGGCCAGCTGATCTGGCACCGCCGCGGCGCCCGCGCCGTCACGCAGCAGACCTGGAATGCGCTCCCGCAGAAGTATGGGACGGATGGGGTTATGAATATCGACCCGGTCAAGAACCGCGTTGAGGGGCATCGTAGCGTGGAGGAGCATATCGCCTCGGTGATGGCTTTCGTAGATACTTACGCGCGGAAGGACGTGCAGCTCGATATTATTGGCATGGGCGACGCCAGCGAGAAGGTCGTCGCATTCCTGAACGCCAACTGGAAGAAATGGGCGGCGAAGGTTGAGGCCGTAGTGATAGGGATGGCGTACCTATGGCTCGGCGATGAGCGCAGCGGCTGGAACTCGAGGTTTCGTGAATTCTGGGGACGGGTGCGTACCCCTCCCCTTCCCCCAAGCTTCCCCCCCAAAACCATCGCACTAACTCCCCCCTCCCCTTCTTAGCGCGCACGCATCCTCCTCCTTTCCGACACACCCACCATGACGCCTCTTTCCGGCCGCGACAGCTTCGGCGCGAACTGCTATTCTTCCGGCGAGCCGAGCTACATCGAGCGCATGATGCCGGCGGCGGGTTTTGAGATACTGACGTTCTTTGGGCTGGTGAGTCAGGTGCCGGGGTATGCGGAGGTGGAGATGCCGAATTTAGTTAGGG
>JAABUS010000143.1_pt1 | contig 172852 bp, 152 predicted proteins | sample 5560161 | NCBI WGS metagenome assembly JAABUS01 (sample SAMN10711885, study PRJNA513376) | rock metagenome | isolation source: Antarctica rocks | place: Antarctica: Victoria Land, Trio Nunatak nord | collected 2016-01-04
GTCGGCGACCGGATCCACCTCAGCAACGTCGAACGGTCATCATTCCTCAGGATCACCGGCGCCACTCGAGACATACTCCATTGTCTCAACACCACACCAGAAAGCCACTTCCAACACGCGACACTAGCGTCCTCGCCGTGCCGACGATTCGACAGGCTTGCCGTGCGGACGAGGCATTCCTCCTGCCCATCCATCTCGCACCTGGACTGCTGATGTGTCCCCGGGCTCCACGCCCGACCCCGGCCAAGCGTTCCTTGACGAGGACACCGCACTGCCGGACGTGCTGGTAGCCGAGGACGACGGGACGGTGATCGGCTATGTCCGATTGAACCAGCCCGGGCCGCTTCCGTCGCACGCGCACGTCCTGGTGATCAACGGGCTTGCCGTCGCACCGGCGCACCAGGGCAAGGGAGTGGGCCGGCAGCTCCTGACAGCAGCGATGGAGCAGGCGCAGCGTCGAGGAGCTCGCAAACTGTCATTGCGCGTCCTGGCTCCGAATGCTCCCGCCCGCCGGCTCTACGAGGACTTCGGCTTCGTTGTCGAGGGTGTGTCGACGAAGGAGTTCCTGTTGAACGGGCGATACGTCGACGACGTGTTCATGGCGTGCGACGTCCGGCGACGGGAGTTGCCTCCAGTCGGGCCGGACTAACGGTCGAGGATCAAGAGTCCCGACCCTTTCCGGTCGGCGCCGCCCCGGATCCGTGAGCACACCGGCGCAGCAGCGAACCCGTCCGATCGGCCGGTCAGCCGAGTTGTCTTGACGTCGAGAATCTTGACGCAACTAGCCTTCGGCACATGCGCTCCCCCGCGGACGAGGTCGACCGGCTAGTCGCGGCCTGGGCGCGGGAACGGCCGGACCTGGACCTCTCGCCGCTGACCGTCCTGTCCCGAATCGGGCGGATCGCCCGGCAGCTGGACCTCACCCGGCGGGCGTCGTTCGCCGGTCACGAGCTGGAGCAGTGGGAGTTCGACGTGCTCGCCGCGCTGCGCCGGGCCGGAGACCCCTACGAGCTCAGTCCGTCGGACCTGCTGCGGCAGACGCTGGTCACCAGCGGGACGATGACCAACCGGGTGGATCGGCTGGTGGAGCGCGGGTCGGTCGAGCGCCGCCCCGATCCCCGGGACCGGCGCGGCGTGCTGGTGCGGCTCACCGAGTCGGGCCGGGAACGGGTCGACGCCGGCTTCGAGGCATTGCTGGAGTCCGAGCGGGACCTGCTCGCCGGACTGTCCGCGCGCCGTCGCGCCGACCTCGCGGCGCTGTTGCGGGAGCTGACGCTGCGGGTCGACGGCTCCGCGCCGTAGCCGACGAGCCGGGCCGCCCGTCCGAGCCGCCCGTCCGGGCCGACGGTCTCCACCAGCGGCCGGACTGCGCAGACTGGCCCGATGACCGAATGGGGCAAGCGCGGCGACATCGTGATCCACACCGACGAGCCGTTCAACGCCGAGGCACCGCTGTCAGCACTGGCCGGACCGCTCACCGACGTCGACGCCTTCTACTCCCGCAACCACGGACCGATCCCGGACCTCGACCCGGCGACGTGGACGCTGCGCATCGAGGGCCTGGTCGACGCCCCCGTCACCCTCACCCGCGCGGACCTGGCGCAGTTCGACGAGGTGACGCTCGCAGCGACCCTGCAGTGCGCGGGGAACCGGCGCGCCGAGCTGCAGGCGTTCCGCGCCGTGCCGGGTGAGGCGCCGTGGGGGCCGGGGGCCACATCGACCGCGACGTGGACCGGGGTGCGGCTGGCCGACGTGCTGGCCACGGTCGGCATGGACGACGGCGTCGCCCACGTCGAGTTCCGCGCCCCCGACGTTGCACCAGACGCCTCGCCGCCACAGGGGTTCGGCGGCTCGATCGAGTTGTCCAAAGCCCTCGCCGGGGAGGTGCTGCTGGCGTGGGCGATGAACGGTGAACCGTTGACCCGGGTGCACGGAGCCCCGGTGCGGGTGATCGTGCCGGGCCACATCGGCGCGCGCAGCGTGAAGTGGGTCGACCGGATCGTGCTCCGGCGCGACCCGTCGCCCAACTGGTTCCAGGCCCACGCCTACCGCTTGGTCCCGGCCGACGGTGACTACGCCCGCGACGCGGAGACCCGCGGCCTGGCGCTGGGTCCGGTCGCGGTCAACGCCGCGATCCTGTCCCCCGCCCCGGGAACGACGGTGGACGCCGGGCCGCTCCCCGTCGCCGGCTACGCGTTCGCCGGCGACGGCCGCGGGGTCATCCGCGTCGACGTCTCGGCCGACGGCGGCGGGCACTGGGTCCAGGCCGAGTTGGCCGACGAGCTGGGGCCGTGGGCGTGGCGGCACTGGACCGCGCAGGTCGACGTCACCGCCGGGCCCGTCGAGCTGGTCGTGCGGGCGTGGGACGCGTCGGCGTCGACCGGCCCCGCACGACCGGGCGACGTGTGGAACCCGAAGGGCTACGTCAACAGCGCCTGGGCCCGGGTCGCCGTGACCGCGGGCTGACCCGGATGCGGATCGTCGGCGTCGAGCTCACCGTCCCGGACCCCGCCGCGACCACCCGCTGGTACGGCGAGGTCCTCGGCCTGCCCGTCCACGGGGCATCGGTCGAGATAGGCCGCTCGACGCTGCGCGTGGTTGCCGGTCCACCCGACGCCGGACACCACCACCTCGCGTTCTCGATCCCGGCCGACGCCGCCCGCGACGCGCTGCGGTGGCTGCGCGGGCGGGTCGACCTCATACCGGCCGGGGACGCCGAGATCGTGGTCGGGCCGCCGAGCTGGGACAGCGAGTCGGTGTACTTCCGCGGACCGGACGGCGCGATCCTCGAGCTGATCGCGCGGCACCGCCTGCCCGACCCGGCCGGTATCCCCGTCGGCGGCTTCGGCACCGGATCACTGCTCTCGGTCAGCGAGGTCGGCGTGCCCGTCCCGGACGTGCGGGCGGCCGTCGCCGAACTGGGCCGGACGGTCGGCGCCGAGCCGTTCGGGCCGCCGGGGACCGCGTTCGCCCCGGTCGGGGACGACACCGGCCTGCTGATCCTCGTCGCCGGGCACCGGGCCTGGTTCCCGACGGCGGACGAGTTCCCGGCCAGCGGTCCGCTCGCCGTCACAGTCGAGGCACCGCCTCAGTTCGCCGGCGCCGTCACGGTCCTCGCGCCCGGGCGGACGGTCACCGGCAGCTGACTCAGGCGTCGCGCCGACTCAGGCGTCGGACCGACTCAGGCGTCGGCGGCCGTGGCGAGCTCCAGCCACTGCTCCTCCAGGCCGGCCCGCTCCGCGACGACCTCCCGGATCCGCGCGTCGAGGTTCAGCACCTGCTGGTAGTCCGTGGCCGCGTCCGCCAGCTGACCCGTCAGCTTCGCCTCGGTCGCGGTCAGCCGCTCCATCTGCCGCTCGATGCGCGCAAGGTCCTTGCGGGCTGCGCGCGACTCGGCCGGGGAACGTTCCGCCACCGCCGGCGGGCGCCGGGTCCCGGGCGTCGGAGCACTGCTCCGCGGCTGAGGAGAGCGGTGTTCCGACAGATACTGGTCGACGCCACCGGGCAGGTTGCGGACGGTGCCGTCGCCGACGACGGCATCGGTGCGGTCGGTGACGCGCTCGAGGAAGTACCTGTCGTGGCTGACGACCACGAGGCTGCCCGGCCAGGTGTCGAGCAGGTCCTCCAACACGGTCAGGGTGTCGGTGTCCAGGTCGTTGGTCGGCTCGTCGAGCAGCAGCACGTTGGGCCCGCCGACCAGCAGCCGCAACAGCTGCAGGCGCCGGCGCTCCCCGCCGGACAGGTCCCCGACCGGCGTCCACATCCGGTCCCCGGTGAAACCGAACCGCTCGAGCAACTGGCGCGCCCCGATCGTCTGGCCGCCGCCGAGGTCGACCTCCCGGCGAAGCCGCTCGACCGAGTCCAGCACCCGCCAGGCCGGGTACAGCAGCCGGATGTCGGCATCGGCGGCGGCCTCGTCGTCGACCAGCTCCACCTGCTGCACCAACTGGGCCAGCCGGACTGTCTGGCCGCGCACCAGCCGGCCGGCAGCCGGTGGGAGGTCGCCGGTCAGCAGCCGCAGCAGCGTCGTCTTGCCGGACCCGTTCGCGCCGAGCACCCCGATCCGGTCACCGGGGCCAACGTTCCACGTCAGGTCACGGAAGATCAGCCGGTCGCCGATGCGGGCGTCCACGTGCTCGGCCTCCAGCACGGTCCGGCCGAGCCGGGCCGTGGCGAACCGCTGCAGCTCGAACGGGTCCCGGGCCGGCGGCTCGGACTCGATCAGCGCGTTGGCGGCATCGATGCGGAACTGCGGCTTGCTGGTCCGGGCCGGCGGTCCGCGGCGCAGCCAGGCGAGCTCCTTGCGGAGCAGGTTCTGGCGGCGGTCCTCGTCGAAGTCCGCGACCCGGCGGCGCTCGGCGCGGGCCAGGACGTAGGCGGCGTACCCGCCGTCGTAGGACTCCACCCGCCCGTCGACGACCTCCCAGGTCCGGGTGGAGACCGCGTCGAGGAACCACCGGTCGTGGGTGACGACCACCAGCGCGCCGCGGGCACCGGCCGCGCCGTCGTAGCGGGCGGTCAGATGCCGGGCAAGCCAGTCCACACCGTCGACGTCGAGGTGGTTGGTCGGCTCGTCGAGGACCAGGACGACCCCGTCCAGGCTGGTGGACCCGGCACCGGCCGCACCGGTGGACCGGGCCGAGGCGGTGGTGCGCACGTCGCCGCCGAGGCCGGTCAGCACGGCCGCCAGGGCGACCCGCCGCCGTTCACCGCCGGACATCCCCGCGACGGGGGTGTCCAGGCCGGCCCCGAACGCGGTGCCTTCGACACCGCCGAGCAGCCCGGTGAACACGTCGCGGACCCGGGGGTCGGCGGCCCAGACGTGGTCCGGGACGTCGCCGACGACCGCCGAGCGCACGGTGGCGTCCGGCAACAGGTCGTCGCCCTGACCGAGCACGACGACCCGCGCCCCGCCGGCCCGGGTGACCCGGCCCGCATCCGGTTCCATCCAGCCGGACAGCACGCGAAGCAACGTCGTCTTCCCGCCGCCGTTGCGCCCGACCACCCCAATCCGGTCACCGGCGGCGATCCCGAGGCTGACCCCGGACAGGACGTCGCGTGTTCCGAAGCGGACGCTGACGCGCTCGAGGTTCAGCAGGGTGGTGAGGGTCGCCATGGCAACCCCGAGGCTGCCACACCGGAGCGGCCGTCCGTCGGCTGCCGTTACCGCCCGGCGTTGACCGCACCCGGCGCGCGTGGTGGGATGCGCCCTGACCTCGACGGGAGAAGCCGGTCCGAAGCCGGCGCTGTCCCGCAACCGTGGGTCCGGTGAGTCGACCGCATGCTCCTACCGGAGCTTCGCTCGCAACACCGGACGAGTCGGATCGCCCGCGGGGTCGGCTCGATCCAGACCTACCTGTCGTGGACTGCAGGGAGGGAGCCCGGCCCGACGCCGCGACCAGCGGATGCCGTGGGCCGTTCTGCCTCCGTGCCGCCACGCCGCGCCGCCGGAGAGGCCCCCCGTGACCCGTCGTTCCCCCACCCGTACCGCGCTGACCCGCCTGGTCCTCGGCGCGACCGCGTTGGCCTGGGCGCTGCTGCCGACGAGCGCCGCAGCTTTCGCGGCACCCGCTTCCCCCGCGACCGCTTCCCCCGCGACCGTTTCCCCCGCGGCCGTTTCCCCCGCGGCCGGGGACCGGCCGGGCACCGGCGACGACGGGATCTTCGGCGTCCAGGACCCCACCTACGACGGTGTCTTCCGTCAGTCCCTCGCGATCGGCGGACTGGTCGCCGACGACGTCGAGGTGCCGCCCGCCGCGATCCGCTGGCTGCTGCGCCAGCAGTGCACCGACGGCTCCTTCCCCAGCTACCGCGCCGACACCTCGGTCCCGTGCACCGCGGCCGGCCCGGAGACCAACTCGACGGCGTCGGCTGTGCAGGCGCTGGTCGCCGTCGGCACCCCGGCCACCCGGACCGCGGCCGCCAACGCCGTGACCTGGCTGCGGAAGATCCAGAACCCCGACGGCGGCATCGGCTTCCAGGCCGGCTCGGCGACGGACGCCAACTCCACCGGTTTGTTGCTCAGCGCGCTCGTCGCCGACGGGATCGACCCGGCGGGGGTTCGCACCGCCGAGGGCAAGACTGCCTTCGATGCGCTGGCCGGGCTGCAGGTCGGCTGTGCAGCCGGCGATCCCGCGGAGGTCGGCGGACTGGCATTCCAGCCACAGGACGGACAGTTGCACGCCGACACCTTCGCCACGTCAGGGGCGCTGCTGGGCTTCGCCGGCGGCGCGTTCCCGGTCCCGCCCCGCCGCGGCACCGACCAGTTGCCGGCCCCGGACTGCCCGTCGGCGAGGCGGTCTGCTCCGACGCCGGCCGACCCGTCGGGGCTGACCGGCGCGTCGGGTAAGCCGAGCCCGTCCGGCACTGCGACCCCGTCCAGCACTGCGACCCCGTCCGGCACTGCGACCCCGTCCGGCACTGCGACCCCGCAGGGCACGGGCACACCGACGGCGTCGCGGACCGCCCGGGCCGTTCGACCCACTGGCGGCCGGTCGGCGGGGGGTGGCGTGGTCACCGTGGGTCACGACCGGGCCGCGCGGCTGGCCGGGGCGTTCCTGGCGCGGAACATCCAGGCCGGAAAGGGCCTCGTGCAGTACCAGGGGGCGTCCAGCGTCGGTCAGACGCTGACCGCGGTCCTCGGGCTGGTCCAGCTGCGGATCGCCGCCGACCAGGTGGCCCTGGCGGTCGGGGCGCTCCCCGCCGCCCTGCCTGCGTTCCTGGTCGACGACAAGGGCGTCGACCGGCCCGGTTCGCTCGGCCAGGCCGCCCTGACACTCGCCGCCGTCGGCGCCGACCCGGCGGCGTTCGCCGGTGTCGACTACCCGGCCCGCATCCTCGCGACGCTGCAGGTCGCCGGGGCACCCACCCCCACCGCCACACCCACACCCACCGCCACACCCACCCACGCGCCGACGCGTACGCCGACTCCGACCCCGACGCGTACGCCGACTCCGACCCCGACCGAGACGGCCCCGGTCACGTCGGTGGCCCGGTCCAGCGCGACGAGGAGCCCGACCCCGACGGCCACGGCGACGGCGACGGCCGCCGCGGAGTCTTCGGCCCCGGAGCCGACCCGCTCGTCCGGTCCGGTCCCCCCCACCGGGGAGCTGCCCCGGACCGGATCGTCGCTGACCCTCCCGTTGGCCGGAGGCGGGCTGGCCGTCTTCGTGATCGGTGCATTGCTCGTCCTGTCGAGTCGGCGGCGGACGGGGTGACAGGGTGACGGGACCGGGAACGGGCGAGGGTCTGCGCCGTCTCGCCGGGGCGGCCCTGGCAGTGGTGCTGCTCACGGCCGCCGCGGCCGTCGGCGGTGCGGCGCTCTCGGCGGGACCGGCGCACGCGCAGACGCTTTACCGGTACTGGGTCTTCTTTCACGGCACCGGCGGCGGCTGGACCGCCTCCGGACGCGGGGCGGCGACCTGGTACCCGAAGGACGGCGCCGTCGAGGGCTGGCGCTATCAGGTGGCCGGGGACGGTTCCGGGAGGCCGCCGCGCACGTCGGTCCCGTTCGACACCGTCTGCGCGGGGGTTCCGGCAACCGCGGGCCGCAAGCGCGTTGCGTTCGTCTTCGACTACGGGACCCTGGCCGACGCCCGCCCTGGGCAGACCCCACCCCGGCTGCGCGCCGGCTGTGCAACCGGACGGGCCGGGGCCTCCGCGCAAGAGATGCAGTCCTCGATCGCCTCGGTGCGCCTGCGCAGCGACGGCCTGCTGTGCGCGTTCGACGGCTACCCGTCCACCGGCTGCGTGGACACCATCGCCACGGCTCCCTCGCCGCCGTCGCCGCCGCCGCCGCCGTCCGCTACCGCACCGCCGTCCGCGACCGCACCGCCGTCCGTTACCGCGCCGCCGAACCGGCCCGCACCGACCCGGCAACCGACCGCGGCCCCGACCCGTCGACTTACCCCGGAACCCAGCCGCCCAGCCCCGACCCGCCCAGCCCCGACCCGCCCAGCACCCAGCCGGACCGACCCGCTGCCGGCCTCCCGCGCCGTGCCAGCACCACACCGGCCGACCGCCGCTCCGCACGGGACGGCCACCCCACCGTCGGCGTCCTCCCCGTCGGCGTCCACCCCGGCGCCGGCGCGACGGCGGTCGACCGGCCCCACCCCTGCCCGACCCGATCCCGCGACCGAACCTGGGTCCGCGACCGCACCTGGGCCCGCTGGGGCCACCCAGGGGGCGAGCGCAACCCCGGCCCTGGGAGCGACCCCGACCGTGACACCTCCGGCGACCCCCACCTCGGCACCGGCTGGTCTCCCGGCCGGGCTGGCGACGGGCCCGTCTCCCGGCGCCGTCGGTGGCCCGGCAGCGGACGAGACCGCTGCCGGCGCTCCGCTGCTCACCGGGACCAGGCGGCCGGACACCACCTCGCGATCCGCCGTGCCCGCCCTGGTCGGACTCGGCCTGCTGGGTTGCCTCGGCGTCGCGACCGCCGTCCTGACCACGCGCCGCCGCCACGACCGACCGGACCGGACCTGACGACCGGCACGCTGCCCGCGCGGACGGCGCGGACGGCGCGGACGGTTGGGCCGGCGAGCGCCCGGGCGCGCCGCATGCCGGACCGGCACCAGTCCACGGGCCGCCGCGTCCGGACCCTGCACCCCGTCGCCTGGTGGCTGTGGGCACTCGGGCTGGCCACGGCCGCGACCCGGACGACCGACCCGCTGCTGCTGGCGCTGGTGATCGCGGTAGCCGGGCTCGTCGTCGCCGCCCGGCGGACCGATGCCCCATGGTCGCGGGCCTACCGGACATTCCTGCTGTTGGGCGTCGTCGTCGTCGGCGTCCGGACCGCCTTCGCGGCGCTGGTCGGCACCTCGGCGGGCACCACCGTCGTCGCGGACCTGCCGGAGGTCGGGCTGCCGTCGCTGTTCGCCGGGATCCGGCTCGGTGGCCCGGTGACCGCCGAGGGCCTGCTCGCCGGTGCGAGCTCCGGACTGCAGCTGGCGACGCTGCTCGCCTGCGTCGGCGCCGCGAACTCCCTCGCGAACCCGCTGCGCCTGCTGCAGACGGTGCCGGGTGCGCTCTACGAGGTCGGCGTCGCGGTCGTCGTGGCGGTCACCACCGCACCTGCCCTGCTCACCGAGGCGAACCGGGTCCGCAACGCCCGGCGGCTGCGCGGGCGCCCGGCCACCGGGCTGCGGGCATTCGGTCAGACGGCGGTGCCCGTGCTGCACGGCGCGCTGGACCGCGCCCTGGCGCTGGCGGCCTCGATGGACGCCCGCGGCTACGGCCGGCGCGGGACCACCGGCCGGGCCGTCGGCGCGGTGACCGCGGTCAGCTCCCTGGCCGGGCCGCTGGCGATCCTCGCCGGCCTCTACGGGTTGCTGGACGCGGGGTCCCCGCCGGTGCTCGGGCTGCCGCTGCTGGGCGCCGGCACCGCGCTGGGCTTCGTCGCGCTGGCTGCCGGTTCGCGGCGTAATCCCCGGACCCGGTACCGGCCGGACCCGTGGCGCACCCGGGAATGGCTGGTCGCCGGGTCGGGCATCGCCGCGGCGGCCGCCGTCCTGGTCACCGCGCTCAGCGGCCGGTTCGGCGCCGACCAGCTCCTGCCCGCGACGGTCCCGCTCCCGGTGCCCGGGCTGCCGCCGCTGGCGACCGCCGGAATCCTGCTGGCCGCCCTGCCCGCCCTCGTGGCCCCGCCGGCCTACCTGCCCGTCCCCGGACCGACGAGGGGCGCGCCCGTCCCCGGACCGACGGGAGACGCGCCCGGCCCCGGACCGGTGCAGCCGTGAGCGCCCTGGTCACGCTGGACGGCGTCGGTGTCACCCATGCCGGCGCCGACAGACCGGTGCTCTCCGGTGTCGACCTGGCCTTCGACGAGGGCGAGTTCGTCCTCGTCGCCGGCCCCACCGGGTCCGGGAAGTCCACCCTGCTGGGCACCCTGAACGGGTTGGTGCCGCACGCCACCGGCGGCACGCTGCACGGGCGGGTCATCGTGGCCGGCCGGAACACCGCGGCGTTCCCGCCCCGGGAGCTGTCCGACGTCGTCGGCTGGGTGGGGCAGGACCCGGCCGCGGGGTTCGTCACCGACACCGTCGAGGAGGAGCTGGCCTACGGGATGGAGTCGCTCGGCGTCGCGCCGCCCACGATGCGCCGCCGCGTCGAGGAGACGCTGGACCTGCTCGGCCTCGCCGATCTGCGCAGTCGCCAGCTGTCCACGCTGTCCGGCGGCCAGGCGCAGCGGGTCGCGGTCGGCAGCGTCCTGACCGTGCACCCGAAGGTCGTGGTGCTGGACGAGCCGACGTCGGCGCTGGACCCGACGGCGGCCGAGGACGTGCTGGCGGCGCTGGCCCGCCTCGTCGCCGACCTGGGCCTGACCGTCGTCGTCGCCGAGCACCGCCTGGAACGGGTCGCCCACCACGCCGACCGGATGGTGCTCGTCCCCGGCGACGGGGCACCGGTGGTGGTCGGTTCACCGGCCCGGCTGCTGCCCGGGTCGACGGTCGCGCCGCCGGTGGTCCGGCTCGGCAGGGCGGTCGGGTGGGCGCCGCCGCCGCTGACGGTCCGGGACGCCCGCCGGCTGGCCGGGCCGCTGCGGGACCGGCTCGGCCCGCCACCGCCCGCGCTCCCGCCCGCGCCGACCCCGGTCACAGCGGACGTGGCCCGGGCGTCGGTGCGGCGCGGAGCCGTCCGCGCCTTGGACGGGGTGGACCTGGAGCTGCGCGCCGGGACGGTGACGGCGGTGATGGGGCGCAACGGTGCCGGCAAGTCCACGCTGCTGTCGCTGCTGGCCGGGATGCTGCGGCCGGACCGCGGCGCGGTTCGCCTCGGTGGGTCGGTCGACCCGGCGCGGTTGCGCACGCGCGAGGTCCTGCGCCACGTCGCGATGGTCCCCCAGGACCCCGGCCACCTGCTGTACGCGGAGACCGTCGCCGCGGAGTGCCGCGCCGCCGACGCCGATGCCGCCCGCGCGAACTCGTCGGTGGCGTCGGGTACGGCAGCCGGCCTGCTCGCCGCCCTCGCGCCGGGCGTCCCCGCCGACCGACACCCCCGGGACCTGTCCGAAGGTCAGCGGCTTGCGCTGGCGCTGGCGATCGTGCTGGCAGCCGCACCGCCGCTGCTGCTACTCGACGAGCCCACCCGGGGCCTGGACCAGGCCGCCAAGGCGTGGTTGGTGGTGGCGCTGCGCCGGCTCGCCGCCGACGGCCGCACGGTCGTGCTCGCGACCCACGATGTCGAGCTCGCAGCCGAGGTCGCCGACCGGGTCGTCGTGCTGGCAGACGGCGAGGTCGTCGTCGACGGACCCGTCGCCGAAGTCGTCACGAGCTCGCCCGCGTTCGCCCCGCAGGTTGCGCGGGTGCTCGCTCCTGCCCGCTGGCTGACGGTCGGCCAGGTCGCTGCTGCGCTCGGCGAGCGTCGGGAAACCGGGTGAGCGGCGGCGTGGTGCGGCAGCCGCCGTCGCCGCGGATGGGGGCGACGGTGCCGGACCGGGTCGTTCGGCTGCGGGTGCGGGCGGTTCCGCTGCGCCCGCGCAGCATCGCCGCGCTGGCACTGGCGTCGGCCACCGGCGTGCTGGCCTTCGGCTGGCCGCTGCTGGTCCCGGCCGGCTCGCCGCTGGCCCTGACCGGCAACGCGCCCTGGTTGTTCGTCGCGCTGCTACCCATGGTGCTGGCCGTCGTCCTGGCCGGGGTCAACGAGCACGGCATCGACGCGCGTGCCGTCGCGATGCTCGGGATCCTCGCCGCGATGGGGGCGGCGCTGCGCCCTCTGGGGGCCGGTGCCGCGGGGATCGAACCGGTGTTCCTCCTGCTGGTGCCGGCCGCCCGGGTGTTCGGTCGCGGGTTCGGCTTCGTACTCGGCGCGGTGACCCTACTGGCAAGTGCACTGCTCACCGGCGGGGTCGGGCCGTGGCTGCCGTTCCAGATGCTCGGGGCGGCCTGGCTCGGGCTGGGGGCCGGCTGCCTGCCGCGGGCACGCGGCCGCGCAGAGATCGCGCTGCTCGCCGGCTACGCACTGGTCGCCGGCATCGGGTACGGAATCCTGCTGGACTTGACGGTCTGGCCGTTCCTCACCGCCATTCCGGACGGCGCAGCGGCCGCGCCCGGCCTGTCCTTCGTCGCCGGAGCACCGCTCGCGGACAACGTGCCGGCGTTCGCCCGGTTCGCCGTCGCCACGTCACTGGGCTGGGACCTGGTCCGCGGGCTGACCCTGGCGGCGTTGACCGTGCTGTCGGGACGGGCGGTGCTCGTCGCGCTGCGCCGCGCGGCCCGCCGAGCCGTGTTCGCGCCGCATGTCGACTGAGGCGCCGACTGATGCACCCCGACTGACGCACCCCGACTGACGCACCTCGACTGACGCACCTCGACTGATGCGGCCCGACTGATGCACGCCGGGGCCGACCGCCACGGACAGGAGAACCCGTCAGGCCAGCAGGGACGCGCCGGTGACCGGTCCGGGCACCGACACCGCCGCCCGGCAGACCCCCGCCGCGGTCAGCGCCGCCGCCAGGTCCGCGCCGTGCCCGGAGTCGGCGGCCAGGAACGCACACGTCGGGCCGGACCCGGACACCACCGCACCGAGAGCACCGCGCTCGCTGCCGACCTGCAGGCAGGCTCGCAGCGACGGCATCAGCGACAGCGCCGGGGCCTGCAGGTCGTTGTCCAGCAGCTCGCCCATCGCCGGCGCGTCCCCGGTCCGCAGCGCATCGAGCAGGACCGGGGAGACGGTCGGCGCCCCGGGACCCGGTGCGCCGACGGCCGGGTCACCCCCGGGCGCCGCGGCCCGCATCCGGTCCAGCTCGGCGAACACCCGGGGCGTGGACAGCTCGCCGGCCGCGAACGCCAGGACCCAGCTGTAGTTCCCCGGGCCGACCACCGGGGCGAGCAGGTGCCCCCGCCCGGTACCGACCGCGGTGCCGCCGACAAGCCCGAACGGCACGTCGCTACCGAGGCCGGCCGCGAGCACCCGCAGCCGCTCCCCGTCCAGTGCGGTCCCCCAGAGCGCGTCCAGCGCGACCAGCGTCGCGGCCGCGTCGGCGCTGCCCCCGGCCAGCCCGGCCGCCACCGGGACCCGCTTGCGGATCGCCACGTCGACACCGCGGGTCGACAGGTCGATGCCGGTGACGTCGGCCAACGCCCGGACCGCCCGGGCCGCGAGGTTGGCCGGGCCGATCGGCACCCGGCGCGCGCCCTCCCCGTCGACCGTCACCCGGACGCCGGCGGGGCCGTCGGCGACGCTCACCTGCTCCTCCAGGCCGACCGCGGCGAACACGGTGGCCAGCTCGTGGAAGCCGTCGGGCCGTGGGTCGCCGACCTTCAGGACCAGGTTGACCTTCGCCGGCGCGCGGGCGGTGACTGCAGCACTCACCGGCGCTCGTCCGCCGCGGTGGCGCGGGCGAGCGCGACGAACTGGTCGACGCCGAGCCGCTCCGCGCGCAGACCCGGGTCGATTCCCGCGGTCCGTAGCACCCGCTCGGCCTGCGGCCCCGAGCCGAAGCGGGCGGACAGCGCGGCCCGCAGCGTCTTGCGGCGCTGACCGAAGGCCGCGTCCACGAGGCCGAACACCTGCTCCCGCGGTGGGTCGTCGACCGGGCGCGGCACCCGGGTGAGCAGTACCAACCCGGAGTCGACGTGCGGGACCGGCCAGAAGACCCGCGGTCCGACGGTGCCGACCCGGCTCGTCGGGCCGAACCACGCCGCCTTGACCGACGGGACCCCGTACACCCGGCTGCCCGGCGGAGCGGCGAGCCGGTCGGCGACCTCGGCCTGCACCAGGACCAGGGCGCGCCCGATCGTCGGGAACCGGGCGAGCAGCTGCAGCAGGACAGGGACGGCGATGTTGTACGGCAGGTTCGCCACCAGTGCCGTCGGCGCCGGACCGGGCAGCTCGGTGATCCGCAACGCGTCCGCGGTCACCACGGTCAACCGGCCGGCCAGCTCCGGTGCGCGGTCCACGATGGTCGCCGGCAGCTCGTCGGCCAGCCGGGCGTCGATCTCGATCGCCGTGACGACCGCGACCTGCGGCAGCAGGCCCAGGGTCAACGAGCCCAGCCCGGGCCCGACCTCGACGACCACGTCATCGGGGCCGACCCCGGCGGCCCGGACGATCCGGCTGATCGTGTTCGGGTCGACGACAAAATTCTGGCCGAGGGACCTGCTGGGGTTCAGCCCGACGCGGGCGGCCACCGCGCGCAGGTCGGCCGGCCCGAGCAGTGCGGCGTCGCCGGTACCGGTCACCACCGGCTCACCACGGCCGGGTCACCACGGCCCGTACAGCCGCTCGGCGGTCGCGGAGAGCGCAGTGCACAGCTGGTCGACGTCCATCTGCTTGACCTCGGCCAGCCGGCGGACGGTCAGCGGCACCAGGTAGCTGGCGTTCGGCCGGCCCCGGTATGGCACCGGGGTGAGGAACGGGGCGTCGGTCTCCACCTGCAGCTGGCCGACCGGGGTCACCGCGGCGGCCGCACGCAGGTCCTCGGCATTGGCGAAGGTGACGTTCCCGGCGAAGGACAGGACATAGCCGCGGTCGACACAGGCCCGGGCGAACCCGGCGTCGCCGGAGAAGCAGTGCAGGACCACCCGCTCGGGCGCCCCGACCCGGTCCAGGACGTCGAGGATCTCCGGATGCGCGTCGCGGTCGTGGATCTGCAGGACCAGGCCACGGCGGCGGGCGATCTCGATGTGCGCGGCGAAGGAGTCCCGCTGTGCGGTCGCGGCCGCCCGGTCGTCGTGGTCGGTGCGGAACCGGTCCAGCCCGGTCTCGCCGACCGCCCGGACCCGCGGCGACGACCCGGCGAGCCGGTCGATCCCGGCCAGCGCGTCGTCGAGCTCACCGCGGGCGGCCAGCAGCGGCGCCTCGTTGGGGTGCAGCGCCACCGCGGCCAGCACCCGCGGCTGTTGCTCGGCGCACCGCACCGACCACGTCGAGCTGGCCAGGTCGGTGCCGACGGTGAGGATCCGGTCGATGCCGGCCGACGCGGCCCGGTCCAGGGCCTCGACGACCCCGAGCGCACCCTCCGGGGTGCTCTCCGGGTCCCCGTGCGCGAGGTCCAGATGGCAGTGGTCGTCGGCCACCGGAACCGTCAGCGGCTCCGGCGCCGGCGGCGCCCCACCCCGACGACCGGACGTCCGGCTCACCGACCGATCCCCCGACCGGCCCACCGGGTCGGCTCGAGCGGGTCGGCTCCACCGGTCGGTTGCACCGGGACATCCTCCCGGACGCTCGCCGCGCCCACGATCGACAGGGGCCGCCCGACACCAGGGTCGCCCGGCATCCACTGGCCTTCGACGCTCGTCACGCGCTCGTCCCGCACCGTCCAGACCACCTGTTCGTGACGGCACCGCGTCCAACAGCCCGCGGAATGCATGCCCCACGATGGGGCGATGAGCACCATCGTCACGGCCCGCGGGATGTCGGACCGGTACGGCAGCACCCAGGTGCTCCGAACGGTCGAGCTCGACATTCCCGCGGGCAGGACGGCCCTGCTCGGCCCCAACGGTGCTGGCAAGACAACACTGCTGCACCTCGTGTGCGGGTTGCGTCGTCCAACGGGCGGCTCGATGACGGTGATGGGTGTCGGAGAGTCCGCACGCCGGCGCCGCCAGCAGATCGCCGGCCTCGTGGGCTTTCTCCCGCAGAACTTCGGGTACCTGCCGAGCTACTCGGTCCGCGACTTCGTCACCTACGCCGCGTGGCTCAAGCAGGTTCCGAGGGCGGACCTGGTGACCCGGGTGGGGTCGGCATTGACGGACGTCGGGATGCTCGACCGGTCCGGACAGAAGCTGCGGACCCTGTCGGGCGGGATGATCCGGCGGGTCGGGATCGCCGCCGCGATCGTTCACCGACCCCCACTCGTGGTGCTCGACGAGCCCTCGGCCGGCCTCGACCCGGCACAGCGTCGCGACCTCCGGTTGCTCCTTACCCGCTTGGCGGAGACGAGTTCGGTGGTCGTGTCCACCCACCTGATCGAAGACGTCCGGGGCACGTTCGACAACGTTGTGGTGCTCGACGACGGGACTGTCCGATTCACCGGGTCCCCCGCCGAGCTTGAGTCGGCGCAAACCCGGTCGACGGACGGGGCGGCGGACACGAATGCGACCGGAGAGTCCATCGAAGCCGGATATCTGGCGGTGCTGGGCGGGGACCGGGACCCACGGTGACCGGCCTGGCGCTCGAACTCCGCCGGGGGCCGGGGAAACTTCTGGTCATCCCCCTCGCCCTTGTCGGAGTCCTCGTGATCCGGCAGGCCATTCCGCCCGGTCCGGCTGTCTGGCCGGCGGTGGTCAGTGCTCTTGCGCTGGGGATGGTCGCCATGGGGCCCGTGGCGGGTGGTGTCGCCGCGCTCGCCGGGACGCGCAGCCACCGCCGGCGGACCGACACGCTCGAGCTGCTCGCCACCCGTGGGCCGGCGGCCGCCGGACTCGCCGAGCTGGGCGCGCTGCTGGTCTGGGTTTCGGGTGCGTTCGTCCTGGTGCTCGGCGCGACCTACCTGCCGGCGGCGGCCACGGCGACGTGGTCGGGGCCCGACGGGCTGCGGAGCCTGACCACGGGGGTCGGCCTGCTGCTGGAGGTGGTGATCGGCTACGTGCTCGGGCGGCTGGTCCCGAGCCGGCTCACCCCGGCCGTCGTCGCACTGGTCTTCTACGGACTCGTTGGCTACATCGACGCCAGCCGCACGCTGTTCCGATGGTCGCTGCTGCTGCCCGTGAACCTGCAGTTCGCCGACGAGTTCAGCATTCTCAACCGCACCGCCTTCATCGGCCAGCTCGTCTGGTATCTGGGTCTGGGACTCTTGGTCGCAGCCGGGTGGGCGGTCGGCCGGCAGAGCCGCTCGGCCGTCGCCGGCGCAGCTCTGGCGGTGGGTGCTGCGACGACGGTGGCCGGCCTGGTCGTGCTGCTGCCGCAGAACGGGCGTGCCACCTTTCCCGCGGCTCCGGCCGTCTGGGACTGCGCAGGCTCGGCTCCCGAGGTGTGCCTGCACCCCGCGTTCGCCAGTGCGGCCCCCGCGGTGACCGCGGCCGTGACACCGGTGGCGGGACGTCTGGCGGGGACGCCGTTCGCGATCCGCCGCGCCGAACATCGCCCGCGGGGTATCGGGTCGATCCCCTCCCCGGGCGCGGTGGCGTTCGCGCTCGACGACACGGCTCCGGGCTCGATCCGCCTCGTCAGCCAAGAGCTCGCGGTCAATGCGCTCGGCGACCAGGAGAGTTGCTTCACCGACACGGGTCTGGCGAGCGGGTACGACCTCGCTCAGCTTGTCGCTGCCTGGGTGGCGGGCGACCCCTCGCTGTACCAGCCAACGCCGGACAGCCCGAGCACGACCGCCGACCACGCGGCCCAGCGATGGTTCGCCGGACTCGACCAGACCCGGCGACGTGCCTGGCTGACCCGAAACGAACAGGCCATCCGGGCGTGCACCCTCCGGCCCTCCGCGTTCCGGTGAGCGGTGGCTGGTGGCTGCTCGCCCGAGCCCGGCACACGACACGGGCGGTCGCGGCCCTGGTCGTCCTCGCCGTCCTCGAGGCGATCGTCGGGTCGGCGTCATTGGACCTGCTCGGCCAGGACATCACCTTGTCGATCCCGTGGGCCGTCATCATCCCGGTGGCCGCCGCAGCGGTGATCGGGATAGGTACCCGGTCCGCCGTGGGCGACACGGAGGCCACCACGACCCGGTCGCTGCCATCGCTTCGCGCCGCCCACGTCGCCGTCGTCGCCGCCGTCGGGCTGGTGACCACGGCGGTCGGCGGATCGGGACTCACCGGGCCGATCAGCGGACCGGCCGCCCTGCGAAACTACCTGGGCTTCACCGGGCTGGCTCTGCTGTCCGCCTCCGTCGTGGGCAGCAGCTTGGCGTGGCCGCTCCCGGTGGCCCTGGCCGTCGCCTCCACCACGGTCGGGGCCGACCAGGGCGTCCGTCACGGCTGGGCGTGGCCGATCCACGACAACGGCGACCCCACGTCGTTCCTCATAGCTGTCGCGATTCTGCTCGTCGGAGCCGGGCTGTTCATCCTCCGCGGCGACCGCAACCCACGGACCGAGCGCGACTGACGAACCGGGTCGAGGGCACGCGGACACCTCCCCGACGCGAGCCGCCGCGAGGTCGCGGCGGGGTTGGCCGGTCCTGCCGGCGTCCAACACGGCGAGGACACAGTCACTCGACGGCCACACTGATGCGGGTCTCCGCCGTGCAGCGCGGCGCGAGTGTGCCCGTCTGCACCACCACCCGGACCTGGAGCTGCTCCCGGACCCCGAGCTGCTTGCGGGCAGGGGCCGGCCGGGACAGGAGCACAACACCCGGCTACGCGTGCGCAGGGGTCACCGCCTGTTCGGGGCGTCGCTGGACTTCGGGCACGTCGCCGCTGCCGCTGACACATATCCGCTGTTCGAGGAGCTCACCGCGGGTCGCGACGACCTCGTGTTCCAGCAGGGCCTCCCCGGTCCGCGCCGGCCCGCCGGCCGCTCGCCCGGTTGCTTGCCCGGAACGTCACCCGCCTTGCGGCGGCCGCGCCCACCGGCACCCGCTTCGCCGTCCACCTCTCTGTGGGGGACCAGGACCACCGGGCCCTGGTCACGCCCGGCGACGTGACGCCGTTGGTGCTGCTGGCGAACGAGATCGTCGACCAGTGGCCGCACATCAACCCGCTCGTCCTGCTGCACGCCCCCTTCGCGGCAGCCGAACTTCCCGCCAGCACCGAAACCTCTTTCATCGCCCCCCTGCGCCACCTCCGCCTGCCCGCCGAGACCGCGTTCGCCGCCGGCTTCGCTCACGAGGCGCAGGCGCTCGGCGACCAGGTGCAGATTCGCAACCGGACCGAGGACCTGCTGGGGCGTGAGGTAGTGGTCGCGGCGGCCTGCGGGCTCGGCCGACGCCCGGACGCCGACGGGAGCGCCGTGCTGGAGCGGATGGCCCAGCTCTGCGTTGCGTGAGCACCGTCGCGGCCGGTGACTGGGCCGCCCCGGTGCGCACCTGCCGCTCAGGACTTCTCCCGAGCCGGCGGTCAGGCCGTGCGGGTCACTCGGAGGGGACGATCGGTGCCCAGTCCGGACCGGTCTCGCCCAGGGCCGGGTCGAGCTTGGGGAACAGCGGCGACGGCTTGGTCAGTGCCCGGCCGACCGGCAGCGGCGTGCGCGACCACCTGGCCTGCTCGCCGCGGTAGTCCCCGGTGAGCACGGGGTAGGACCGCCCGAAGTCCGGTGTCCCGATGCCGACCGGCTCCCCGCCTCGCACGTCGATGTCGTCGACGACCTCGCGGACCTCCGGCTGCGCGGCCCAGACGCCGTCACCGCCGAGAGCGGTGAACACCTGCTGGCTGGAGTGCGGCAGGAACGGGGTGAACAGCGTCTTCACGTCGTCCACCACCTGCAGCGCGGTGTGCAGCACGGTTCCCCGCCGGGCCCGCTCGTCCTCACCCAGCTTCCACGGAGCCTGGTCGGACAGGTAGCGGTTCGCCGAGCCGACGACCCGCATCACCTCACCGGCGGCCGCCTTGAACCGGTTGCGTTTGAGCAGCGTTCCGACCTGGTCGAAGGCAGCCGCCGAGCTGGCGAGCAGTGCTCTGTCCGCATCGGTCGGATCGGTGCTCTCCGGGATCGCACCGAACCCCCGGTGGGCCAGTGACACCGAACGGTTGACCAGGTTGCCCCACTCGTTGGCGAGTTCGAAGTTCGTACGGCGGACGAACTCCTCCCAGGTGAAGTCGGTGTCCTGGGTCTCCGGGCCGGCAACGGAGATGAAGTACCGCAGGGTGTCCGGGCCGTACGCGCGCAGGAAGTCACCGACGTAGATGACGGTGCCGCGGGAGGTGGAGAACTTCGCGCCGGTCATCGTGAGGAACTCACTGCTCACCACCTCGGTGGGCAGGTTCAGCCGGCCGAGAGCACCGATCTGGCCGCCGCGGGAGCCTCCGCCGTTGTACCCGAGCAGCTCTGCCGGCCAGATCTGGGCATGGAAGGTGATGTTGTCCTTGCCCATGAAGTACTGGGTGATCGCGGCCGGGTCGCACCACCAGCGCTGCCACTCGTCCGGGTCGGTGCCGAACCGGCGCGCCCACTCCACCGAGGCCGACAGGTAGCCGATGACCGCGTCGAACCAGACGTAGAGGCGCTTGTCCGGGCGGTCCGACCAGCCCTCCAGCGGGACGGGTACGCCCCAGTCGATGTCCCGGGTCATCGCCCGCGGCCGGACGTCGGCCAACAGGTTGAGGCTGAACTTCAGGACGTTGGGCCGCCAGTCGGTCCGCGACCGCATCCACTCCCCCAGCGCCTCGGCCAGCGCCGGCAGGTCGAGGAAGAACTGTTCGGTCTCGATGAATCTCGGCGGCTCGCCGTCGATGCGGCTACGCGGGTCGATCAGGTCGACCGGGTCCAGCTGGTTGCCGCAGTTGTCGCACTGGTCCCCGCGGGCTGCGCCGTATCCGCAGATCGGGCAGGTGCCCTCGATGTAGCGGTCGGGCAGCGTCCGCCCGGTCGAGCGGCTGACCGCGCCGGTGGTCGTCTTCGGCACCAGGTAGCCGTTGCGGTGCAGCGTCCGGAACACGTCCTGCACGACGGCGTAGTGGGTGCGGGTCGTGGTGCGGGTGAACAGGTCGTAGGACAGCCCGAGGCCGGCCAGGTCCTCCACGATCACCCGGTTGTACCGGTCGGCGAGCTGGCCTGGCTTGGCGCCCTCGGCGTCGGCCTGGACCAGGATCGGCGTCCCGTGCTCGTCGGTGCCCGACACCATCAGTACGTCGTTGCCGGCCATGCGCAGGTACCGGCTGGAGATGTCGGAGGGGACGCCGAAGCCGGAGACGTGACCGATGTGGCGGGGGCCGTTGGCGTAGGGCCAGGCCACCGCGGTGAGGACGGAGGGCATGGGGCTCGATCCTAGGGAGGCGGGCGCCCCGACCCCGGGGGTTCCGGCCGGGTCGGGATGCGTCCTGTCCGCCCGGCCCGGTACGTTCGAACACATGAGCGATACCCAGCAGAACCCGACCCCCGGCAACAACTCCGCAGAAGCCGCCGGCGGCGGCATCGGCGACCCGGCGAAGGACCCCTCGGACTGGGTGACCGGTGGCGAGCCGATGACCGGCCCCCAGAAGAGCTACCTGGAGACCCTGGCCCGTGAGGCCGGCCACGAGGTTCCCGACGGCCTGGACAAGGCGGGCGCGTCGAAGATGATCGACGAGCTCCAGTCGGAGACGGGCCGGGGCAAGTAGCCCGATACTTCGTGCCATGTCGACCCGACTGGTCTCCGTTGTCGTGGACTGCTCCGACCCACGAGCGCTCGGTTCCTGGTGGGCTCGGGCGCTCGGGTGGGCGGTGACCTACGAGTCGTCCGATGAGGTGGACGTCGCCCCCGCGGACGCGACGCCCGACCAGCTCGAGCTCGTGTTCGTCCCGGTGCCGGACAAGAAGGAAGGCCCCAACCAGGTCCACCTGGACCTCGCATCGACCTCGACGGGTGATCAGCAGCGCACTGTCGCGACCCTGCTCGCGGCGGGCGCCCGGCGCGTCGACCTCGGACAGTCCGCCGACGCGCTGTTCACGGTGCTCGCCGACCCCGAGGGCAACGAGTTCTGCGTGCTGGAGCCTCGCGACGAGTACGCCGACACCGGGCCGATCGCCTCGATCGTCCTGAACTCCGACGACCCGGCCGAGTCCAGCCGCTTCTGGGCGCGGGCGTCCGGCTGGGACCTCGTCAGCTCCACCGACAGCTACGTCGGGATGCGGGCACCCGGTGGTCGCGGACCGTTCCTGGACTTCAACGCGTCGCCGGGCTCGGCGATCACCCCGCGGCCCAAGGACCGCGTGCACCTCGACGTCGCCCCCCTCGCGGGTGAGGATCAGGAGGCGGCGAGCACCGATCTCGTCGCGGCCGGCGCCCGGCGGATCGACGTCGGCCAGCTCGACGCGCACGGCTCCCGTCCGGAGAGCGTCACCTGGGACGTCCTGGCCGCGCCGGACGGGCACGAGTTCTGCGTCCTCAGCTCGCGCTGACGGCGCCTCGGAGCGACTGGGCATCAACCGGTTGGGTATACGGGACCGACAGGTGGTCGGTGTGGCCTGACCACGCGAGGTCGAACGCCCAACAGCCGGCGCGCGGCAGGTCGACCAGCGACGGTCCCGGCCCGCCGGCCACCTGGCGGTCGACGCTCAGGCCGCTGCCCCGCAGGGTGGCGTGGATCGACAGCGTCGACCCGGCGGCGACCGGGACGCGGGACACCCAGAGGATCTTGTTCGCCCGGCCCGGCGACGGGGCGCGCTCAGCGGCTGACCGAACAGCACGCCGACGATGTCCCCGTCGGCCCCGGTCACGTACGGCACGGGCTGCGTCGCCGGGTCGAAGCCGGCCCGCGCCCAGGCGGGCAGGGCGCCGGTCGTGACAGCCGCTGCGCACGGCGTCGACGTGGGCGCCGGTCCGGCGAGCGTTGCCGACGGCGAGGAGCGGCCCTGCCCGGAGCTCGATGAGCCGGTGCACGCGGTCAGGAACAGGACGACCGTGGCCGCCGCGAGCCCGTGAAGCGTCCGTGCGTGAGGCACGTCGGACCTCTCTGTCCTGGACGAGTCGCCTGCCGTCGGCCATTCCAGTTGACGCCTGGTGATCGATGATGTCCAGGCCCAGGCACCGACGCGAGTTCTCGATCGGCCTGCGCCTGGATACCGTCGCCGGATGGCACCTGGGGTCCCCGTCAGTCCCACTTCCGCGAGCTCGACCTGCCGTTGTCCCGGCAACGAGGCGTCGTGACCGGTCCGGCAAGACACACCCGGACCGGCACCGACACCAAGCGGCTGCTGCACGAGAGCCTGGACCGTCAGCGGGACGCGGTGGTCTGGAAGGTGACCGGGCTGGCCGACGCGCAGCTGCGACAGCCGCGGACCCCGTCCGGCACCAGCCTCGCCGGGCTGGTCAAGCACCTGGCGTCGGTGGAATACGGCTGGTTCTGCCGCACCTTCGGACGCCCGGCCGACGAGATCCCGTTCGACCCGGCTGACCCGGAGGCGGACATGCGCGCCGGCCCGGACGAGACCATCGCCGACCTGCTCGCCTACTACACCCGGGCCCGTGCGGCGGCGGACGAGACGGTCGACGAGCTGGACCTGGCCGCGGTCGGCACGTCATCCCACGGCGACCCGGTGTCGCTGCACTGGGTGCTCGTGCACATGGTCGAGGAGACCGCGCGGCACGCCGGGCACCTCGACGTCCTGCGGGAGCTCACCGACGGCCAGACCGGCGACCGGCCCAGCAGCTGACCCGCACGGCCGTGGCCGTGCTTCACACCTGGAGGACAAGTGGAGAAGGTGACACCCGCCGACGTGGCCGCTGGCCTGACCGAGTTCTGGTCGCAGCAGGTCGTCGGACAGGCCAACGGCAACCTGTTCAAGGTCGCCAAGGGCATGGGGTCGACCACGTGGCACACGCACGACGACCAGGAGGAGACCTTCCTCGTCCTGCGCGGCCACCTGACGATCCAGCTCCGCTCCGGGGACGTCGAGCTCGACGCCGGGGACCTGTTCGTCATCCCACGCGGTGTCGAGCACTGCCCGCTGGCCACGGAAGAGGCGCACTTCCTGCTGGTCGGGCCGGAGGTGACGTCGAACGCGGCCGGTTGCAAGCCGGCCTGGAGCGCCGGTGGCGGCACGCCACCGCACTGACCCCGGTGGCGGCACGCCGCCTCGGGTCACCAGCCGGACGGCAGCGGGCGACCCTCCTCGTAGCCGGATGTCGACTGCACCCCGACGACCGCCCGGTCGGCGAACTCCGGCAGCGTCCGGGCGCCGGTGTAGGTGCAGGCGCTGCGCACGCCGGCGGTGATCGAGTCCAGCAGGTCCTCCACGCCGGGCCGCGCCGGGTCCAGCAGCATCCGGGAACTGGAGATGCCCTCCTCGAACAGGCCCTTGCGCGCCTGCTCGAATGCGCTCTCCCCGCGGGTCCGTGCGGCGACCGCCCGCGCCGACGCCATCCCGAAGCTCTCCTTGTAGGCGCGCCCGTCCGCGTCGCGCAGCAGGTCTCCGGGGCTCTCGTGGGTGCCGGCGAACCAGGAGCCGACCATGACCTGGCTGGCGCCCGCGGCCAGCGCCAGCGCGACGTCGCGGGGGTGGCGCACCCCGCCGTCGGCCCAGACGTGCGCGCCGGACTCGGCCGCGGCGGCCGCGCACTCGGCGACCGCCGAGAACTGCGGCCGGCCGATACCGGTCATCATCCGCGTGGTGCACATGGCGCCCGGCCCGACGCCGACCTTGACGATGTCCGCGCCGGCGGCGAGCAGCTGCCGGGTTCCATCGGCGGTGACGACGTTGCCCGCTACCACGGGCACCTCCGGCGCCAGGTCCCGGACGAGGCCCAGCGCATCGAGCATCCGCGCCTGGTGGCCGTGGGCGGTGTCCACCACGAGGGTGTCGACGCCGGCGGCGACCAGCGCCTTCGCCCGGCCGGCGACGTCACCGTTCACCCCGATCGCCGCGGCGATGCGCAGCCGGCCGTTCGCGTCGAGTGCCGGGATGTAGATGGTCGACCGCAGCGCCCCGGTCCGGGTGAGCACTCCGACCAGCGCTCCGTCCCGGACGACCGGGGCGAACCGCCGCCGGACCGCGGACAGCGCGTCGAAGGCGGCAGGCAGCCCGTCGCGCTCGACGACGTCGGCGTCCAGGTTCATCGGGTCCGCGCTCATCACCGCGCCGACCGCGGTGTAGCGGTCCACGCCGGCGCAGTCGGCCTCGGTCACGACGCCGACGGGGACGCCGTCCTCCACGACGACGACGGCCCCGTGCGCCCGCTTGCCGATCAGCTGCAGCGCATCGGTGACCGTGTCCTCCGGCGCGAGCCGCAGCGCCGTCTCGAAGACCGGGTGGCGGCTCTTCACCCAGCCGATGACCTCGGTCATCACCTCGATCGGCAGGTCCTGCGGGAGCACCGCCATCGCGCCGCGGCGGGCGACCGTCTCCGCCATCCGCCGACCGCTGACCGCGGTCATGTTGGCGACCACCAGCGGGATCGTGGTGCCGGTCCCGTCGTGCGTGGCGAGGTCGACGTCGAGCCGGGACACCACGTCGGACGCCGTCGGCACCAGGAAGACGTCGCTGTAGGTCAGGTCGTACGGCGGCTGGCCGGTGAGGTGGCGCACGCGCGGAACGTTAGGCGCGGAGCCGCCCCGGCGCCCCGGCCACCGACCCATTCACCCGCAGACTGCGGCCCATCCAGCCGCAGACTCAGCGGTCGACTTCAGAGTTCACCGTGCCGGGCCGCGACCACCGCGTCGTAGACGGTCCGGCGCCCGACCCCGGCCTGCGCTGCGACCGCGACCACGGCGGCCCGGCGGTCCGTCCCGGCCGCGACCGCGGCCGCCACCGCGGCGGCGAGCTCCCGCGCGCTCAGCTCTCCCGCGGCCGCGACCGGGGCGCCACCCACCACCAGCACGGCCTCGCCGAGGACCTCGACCTCGGCTGTCCGCGCGGCCAGTTCGCCCAGGGGGGCGCGGAGGACCTGCTCGTGGGTCTTGGTCAGCTCCCGGCACAGCGCTCCGGCCCGGGCAGCGCCGAAGGCGGTGGCCATGGCGGCGAGGGTGGTCGCCGTCCGCCGGGGCGACTCGAAGAACACCAGCGTGCGCGGCTCACCGGCCAGCGCGCCCAGCGCGCGGGCCAGCTCACCGGGCCGCCGCGGGAGAAAGCCCTCGAAGCAGAACCGGTCCGTCGGCAGCCCGGACACGGCCAGCGCGGCCAGCACCGCCGACGGCCCGGGCAGCGTGGTGACCCGGACACCGGCCATGACGGCCGCGGTGACCAGCCGGTAGCCGGGGTCGGACACCGTTGGCATCCCCGCGTCGGTGACGACCAGCACCGTGGCCCCCGCCGCGGCGTCCGCGGCCAGCGCGGCTGAGCGGGTGCGCTCGTTGTGCTCGTGCAGGCTCACGACCCGCCCGGCGGGGCGGACGTCGAGCGTCGCGCAGAGCCGATGCAGGCGGCGGGTGTCCTCGGCGGCCACGACGTCCGCGGTGGCGAGGGCGTCGCGCAGCCGGGGACTGGCATCGCCGGGGTTGCCGATCGGGGTCGCCGCCAGCACCACCCGCCCCTCGGTCACCGCGCGATCCTCCCAGCCGCCGGCGGCGTCCCTACGATGACCCGGCCGTGATCCGACGCGGCCGCAGCACCGGGGGGCAGAGCGCGTGACCGTCACCGAGGACCGGCCGGACACCGCCGAGGCGGGCGGTGTCGCGCCCCCGTTGACGGAGCCGCTGGGCACCGACGCCGGTGGCGGCCCGCTGCCCGCGCTGCGGAACCGTCTCGTGCCGCCGATGCCCCGGACCGGACCGGGGTGGTGGCTGGCGCTGCTCGGGGTGACGGTGCTCGGCGGGCTGCTGCGGTTCGTGCACCTCGCCCGGCCGCACGCCTTCGTGTTCGACGAGACCTACTACGCCAAGGACGCCTGGTCGCTGCTGAACTTCGGCGTCGAGCGCTCCTATCCCGCGCAGGGCGCCGACGCCTCGATCCTGGCCGGCAACACCCGCATCTGGACCGACGCCCCGTCGTTCGTCGTCCATCCCCCGCTGGGCAAGTGGATGATCGCGCTCGGCGAGGCGGTGTTCGGGATGAACCCGCTGGGCTGGCGGGTGGTTCCGGCGCTGTGCGGGACGATCGCGATCTTCGTGCTCGGGCGGCTGGTGCGACGGCTGACCCGATCGGATCTGCTCGGGGTGCTCGCCGCGCTGCTGCTCGCCGTCGACGGGTTGGCGATCGTCGAGGCGCGGACCGCGATCCTCGATTCGCTGCTGGCGTTCTGGCTGCTGCTGGCCACCGCCGCACTGCTGATCGACCGCGACCGGATGCGGGGACGATTGGCCGACGCGGTGAGCGCCGACCCGTCCGCGACCGGTCGGGGCGGACCCCGCGCCGGCTGGCGGCCATGGCGGCTGGTGGCGGGGCTGTGCTTCGGGGCGGCGTGCGCGACGAAGTGGAACGGGGTGTTCCTGCTCGCGGTGTTCGGCCTGATGGTCGTGCTGTGGGACGCGGGCGCCCGGCGCGCCATCGGGGTCCGACGGTCCTGGTGGGCGGCGCTGCGCCTGGACGCCGTCCCGGCCTTCCTGTCGCTGGTGGGGACGGCGGTCGTCGTCTACGTCGTGTCCTGGACCGGGTGGTTCGCCAGTTCCCGCGGTTACGACCGCCCGTGGGGACTGACGAATCCGCCGTCCGGGGTGGGCCGGTTGTTCCCGACGGCGCTTCGCAGCTGGTGGCACTACCACGCCGAGATGCTCAGCTTCAACACCGGCCTGACGACGCCGCACCCGTATGAGAGCAACCCGATCGGCTGGCTGCTGATGGTCAAGCCGGTCGCGTTCGCCTACACCGGCAAACTGTCCGGCGACGGCTGCGCGAACAACTGCACCCAGGCCATCCACGCCCTCGGCACCCCCCTGCTGTGGTGGGGCGGGTGCGTGGCGTTGCTGATCTGTGCCTGGCTGTGGCTGGCCGGCCGGGACTGGCGGGCGGGACTGGCCCTGGCCGGGGTGGTCGGCACCTGGGTGCCGTGGCTCTTCTTCGCCAAGCGGACGATCTTCTCCTTCTATGCCATCGCGACCCTGCCGTTCCTGATCATCGCCGTCGTCCTGGTGATCGGGACGGTGCTCGGCCGGCCGGGCGAGCGGTCCGGGCGGTGGCGGGCCTGGGCGGCGGCGCTGTGCGGGGTGTACGTGGTCCTGGTCGTCCTCGACGCCGGGTTCATGTATCCCGTCCTGACCGACGCGCTGATCCCGTACGACTCCTGGCGGTCCCGGATGTGGTTCGCCAGCTGGATCGACTGAGCGAACCGGCGGCGCTCCGTCGGTGCCCCCCGCCAGGACGGCGCCGGCCACTGCAGTCGCTGATCACGCCGAGGGAGCCCTCGGTGGACGTCCGCCGACCTCCGGCCCGAGGGAATCGACCAGGACAGAAGGGCTTGACACCAACTTACGTACGGTGCGTATGGTGGAGGAAGCAGTCAGCCTTCCCGTGCCTGCACCGGCCCCGGTCAGAGTCCACGGCCGTTCTCAACGAGGAGAAGTCATGCCCCACCAGACAACGCGCCCTGCCCAAGTCGCCCCGTCCCCCAGCCGGCGCGCTCTGCTCACGTACGGCTCTCTGGGGCTGGCGGCCCTCGGGGCAGCGCCGCTGCTGGCCGCCTGCGGCGGCTCCGGTTCCGGCTCCGGCACCAGTTCGAGCAGCGGTGGCGGCAAGACCACCGTGCGGATGTGGACCTGGTACAACGAGCAGCAGAAGGAGTTCCCCCGCCTCATCCAGGAATTCGAGGCCAAGAACCCTTCGATAACGGTCGAGAACCGGCTGTTCGGGACGCCTGACCAGTTCCTGCCGGCTCTCGCCGCGGCAGTCTCCGGCGGCGACGTCCCCGAGATCTTCGCCCCACACATCCGCGCTTTGACCTATGGCCAGGCGGGGGTGTCGGCAGATCTCAAGACCGAGCTCGGCGCGGACTTCCTCGCGGACTTCTTCCAGTCGACAAAGGATGAGTACACGCTGAACGGCAAGCAATACGCCCTGGGCTGGATGGCCCAGACGTTCGGTATCTTCTACAACCCCGACCTGATGAAGGCGGCAGGCGTCAAAGGGGAGCCCGAGACCTGGGACGACCTCATCGCCGCGGCCGCCAAGATCAACGCCAGCGGGAAGAAGGCGGTCGCCGTATCCGCGAGCCCGTCGACCAGTGGCCTCGACTTCTTCCTGCCGCTGCTCGCCCAGATCGCCAACGACCCCACGTTCTACCTCAAGCTGGACAAGCTCGACGGCGTGACGTACGAGGACCCGACGGTGATCAAGGCGCTCCAGCTGCTGCAGAAGATCGTCCGGGGGAAGGTCTTCCAGCCGGGCGTCAACGGCACCTCGGGTGACCAGGCCACCCAGCTGTTCTTCAGCGAGGGGTCGGCCATGTTGTTCAACGGGTCCTGGACACCTCAGGGGCTCGTCACGAACGCTCCGCCGGCGTTCGTCAAGAAATACAAGGTCATGCAGACGCCTGCGCTGTCGGCGGGCGCGAAGCACTACACAGCAAATCAGGCCGGCGCCGGGCTCGCGGTCAGCCAGACGAGCAAGGCCAAGAACGCGGCGCTGGAGTTCATCCGCTTCATCTACTCAACGGACCAGTACTCGAAGACGATGAACAACTCCAACAGCATGCCGTCGACCCGCACTGCCGCTGAGAAGGTCTCCAACCCGGTGCTCAAGCAGATGACCTCGTGGCTCATCCAGGGCAACGGTGTCCCCCACATTCCGTTCGGCAGTGGGTCCGGCGCTGCCGGGGACCCGCTCGCGACCATCTACGACAACTCGGGGACGCCGGAGGCGGTCGCCAAGCAGATGCAGCAGGCCGTCACCAACGCACGCGGCTGAGGAGTCGTCGATGGCCACCCACGTCCTCGCCGGCGGTCAGCGCACGGCAGGGAGGCGCTCCGGCTCGGGTCGGCTCCGCCGGCCGGAGCGGACGGCCGGTTACCTGTTCATCCTGCCGGCGGTCCTGCTGTTCGCCTTCTTCGTCGGCTACCCGATCGTGCGGGCGATCTACCTGGGCTTCACCTCCTGGAGCGGCTTCGGGTCACCCACTTGGACCGGCACGGACAACTACACGCGCATGGCCACCGACCCCGTCGCCAGGGGTGCATTCGTGCACACGCTCGTCTTCGCGGGGGTTACCACCGTCCTGCAGACGGTTCTCCCGCTGCTCACCGCCGTCCTGGTCAACAGCACGTGGAAGCGATTCGGTGTCGTCGTGCGGACCCTGCTGTTCATCCCGGGGGTCGTCTCGTTCGTCGTCACCGGGGTGATCTGGCGGCTCGTCCTGGACCCCAACGTCGGCATCCTCAACCGGGTCCTCGGATCGGTGGGGTTGGGATCGTGGTCCCACAGCTGGCTGGGCGAAGGCTCGACCGTCCTACCCGCGATCATCGTCGTATCGCTGTGGCAGGGCCTCGGGCTCAACATGCTGATCTTCTTCGCCGGGATCCAGGGGATCGACCCGGCCCTGTTCGAGGCCGCCGAGACCGACGGAGCGAACGCTCTGCAGAAGCTCTGGTACGTGACGGTGCCCGGACTGCGGATCGTGACGGGGATCGTGGTGAGCCTCAACCTCATCAACGGCTTCAAGGTGTTCGACCTGATCTACGTCATGACCCAGGGCGGCCCGAACCACGCCAGCGAGTCCCTCGGCACCCAGCTGTACGGACTCGCGTTCGGGTCGACGTCCGGGTCGATCCCGCAGTTCGGCTACGCGTCCGCTCTCAGCGTCGTCGTCCTCATTCTCTGCACGGCGGCCGTCGGTATCCAGACTGCACTCAACCGGAGGGCAGCACGATGACCGCTGGCGCCACGGTCCTGGCCCAAGGCCGCAGCAACGACCGTCCGGCCCGTCGCCGGACGGGATGGACCGCCAGTCGCGGGATGACCGCCGTCGTCCTCGCCGTTGTCGCGGTCGCGGTCGCCTTACCGCTTGTCTGGATGGTCCTCACCTCGATCCGCCCGTCGAACACCGTCTTCGGCGGTAGCTTCCTCCCCAGGTCCTTCACCCCGACCGCCTACAGCCAGGTCTGGCAGTCCACCGACTTCGGCCTGCACTTCTGGAACAGCCTGTGGATCACCGCGGTGACGGTCGTCGGCGTCCTCGTCTTCGCCTCACTGAGCGGATACGCCTTCGCGCGGCTGCAGTTCCCGTTCAAGAACGTCATCTACCTGGCACTGCTCAGCACCCTGATGATGCCGGCGACCGCACTGATCCTTCCGCTGTACCTACAGCTACGGACCCTCGGGCTGCTCAACTCCCAGCTGGGGTTGATCGTCCTGTACGTGAGCGGTTCGACGCCGTTCGCGGTGCTTCTCATGCGGGCGTTCTTCGAGAGCCTGCCTGACGAGCTCAGTCAAGCCGGCCGGATCGACGGGGCCAACGAGTTCCAGATCTTCTGGCGCATCATCCTCCCGCTGACCCGCCCGGGGCTGGCCACGGTCGCGATCTTCCAGTTCCTTCAGACGTGGAACGAGTTCCTCTATGCGAACACCGTCCTGCGTGACACCGGGAAGCTCCCACTGCAGCCAGTGCTGTTCAGCCTGATCGGCCAGTACTCGACCGACTGGCCACTGCTCACGGCTGGTCTGGTCATGTCCATCGCCCCCGTCATCGCCGTCTACGTCTGGATGCAACGACAGTTCGTCGCTGGCCTGACGCTCGGCGCCGTCAAGAGCTGAGGTCTGCGGTGTCCGTCTCCGCTGTTGTCCTGAACGTCGCCGACGTCGCACGCTCGGTCGACTTCTACACGAGCCACCTGGGGGCGCAGGTGGTCGGTGATCCCTCGGCCGACCACGCGGTGCTCGACCTCGTCACCGCGACCGTCGAACTGACCCGCGTCGAGGAGGATGCGCCGAAGTCCACCTGGGTGCCGGACGACCTCCAACGCGGCTTCCGGCACGTCGGGTTCAAGGTGGAACACGTCGACCCCTTCGTCGAACGGCTCAAGGCCGCCGGTGTGCCCTTTCACCTCGAACCGATCGAGGCCGAGGGCGACGTCCGCATCACCTTCTTCGGTGATCCGGACGGGACACTGCTCGAACTCGTCGAACGGGACCTGCAGTACACACGGGTGATGGACGAGGCAGGTGTGGCAGCTGAACGCGCGCTGGGCGTTCCGGACCGCCCCCGCTTGGACCACGTCGCGGTCACGGTCGCCGACCTCGGCGCGACCACGGCGCACTACGCGCCCCTGGGCTTCACCCTCATCGGGACCATCGCCCAGCCGCACGACGAGCGCGGGTTCGACATCTTCTACCTGAAGTCCGGCGACACCGTGCTGGAGGTGTTCACCTACCGGACACCGACGAGGCAACGCGCACCGCAGCTCGCCGCGCGCGGCTATGTCGCAACGGTGTTGCGGGGCTCGCCAGCGGATGGGGCCGGGTCCTCGGTGGTCGGCGAGTGGGGCGGTCGGAAGGTCTACACCGACGCAGACGGCTTCACGACCGTGGCGGCCTGAGCGGTGCTCACCCCCGCTGACCCGGGTTGGCTGCGCCCGCTGGGGACCACCGGCCTCACCGTGTCAGCGGTCTGCCTCGGCGGGGGCCCACTCGGGAGCATGCCGGACAACTTCGGGTACGACGTCTCTGCCACGGATGCGGTCGACCTGGTGAAAGCGGCGCTGGCCGGTCCTATCCGCTTCCTCGACACCGCCAACGGCTACAGCGGAGGCGAGAGCGAGCGGCGTATCGGTGCCGGGATCGCCGCTTTCGGGGGCCTGCCTGCCGGCTTCGTCGTCGCAACGAAGGTCGATGCCTCCGACGGCGACTATTCCGGCGAGCGGGTCCGCATGTCGGTGCAGGAGAGCCGGCAACGACTCGGGCTGGATCACCTTCCGTTGGTCCACCTGCACGACCCGGAGTTTCACCGCTGGGAGGACATGACGGCGCCCGGCGGTGCCGTCGACGCCCTGATGGCGCTCAAGGAGAGCGGGTCGATCGGGAGCATCGGCCTGGCTGGTGGACACGTGCCGACGATGGCCCGCTACCTTGAGCTCGGTGTCTTCGACGTCCTGCTCGTCCACAACCGCTGGACGCTGGTCGACCACAGTGCGGCGCAGCTGATCGAGCAGGCGGTCGAGCGAAGTGTCGCGGTGGTCAACGCCGCGGTGTACGGCGGAGGCATCCTCGCGCGGCAACAGGACGACGGAAACCACAGCTACGGCTACCGGCCCGCGCGCCCGGAAACCGTCGACGCCGTCGGCGCGATGCGGAAGGTGTGCGCCCGATACGGGACCGATCTGGCCACGGCTGCGTTGCAGTACTCGCTGCGCGACGACCGGGTCGTGTCGACGATCGTCGGGATCAGCAAGCGGGAGCGCCTGGACCGGGTCGTCGGGAGCGCCGCCGCACGCCTTCCGGACGACTTCTGGGACGAGATCGCCGGGCTCGTGCCGCCGCCGACCGCCTGGCTGGACCACCAGCCCGGCACCTGACCGCCCGGGCGCCCCGACCCCGGCGACAGTCGTCCCGGTCCGAGTCGTGGACGTACTCGTGACGCCCGCCCGCTGGTCGATGGCGTCGGCGGAGACCATGTCCAGGACTGTCGCGCAAACGGTCACGCAGGAGGAAACGTTGACAGCCAGGTTCACGGGCCGATCGGCCGCCGAGACCGGTCGCGCGATCGTCGACCTCGTCCGGTCGGAGGGGGTCGTCAGCCGCGTCGAACTGGCTGAGAGGTCCGGACTGACCGGGGCATCGATCTCCCGCACCGTCAAGCGCCTGCTCGACGAGCGGCTGCTCATCGAGGTCGGGCATGGTGACTCCACCGGCGGGAAGCGGCCGACCCTGTTGGAGCTCAACACCGTCGGGCGATTCGCCGTGGGGATCTCGGTCGACGACGCCCGCCTCACGTATGTACTCATCAACCTGCGGGGCGCGGTCATCGGCGAACTCGTGTCGGCAGGCAGTGGCCTGGCCGCGCCTCGTGTCGTGGTCGAGCGGGTGGCACAAGACGTGCAGAGCCTCCTCGCGCGACACGAGATCGGCTCGACCAGGGACGTCGTGGGGATCGGGGTCGCCGCTGCGGGGCGGCTCGACGCCCGGGGAGTCGCGATGCGGTCCTCGAGAGAGGCGACCGAGTGGGAACAGTTCGCCCTCGGGACCGCCCTGGAGGAGGCGACCGGCCTGCCCGTCACCCTCGAGCACGACTACGTCTGTGCGGCGCTCGGCGAGTTCTGGGTGGGTCGGGTCCCGGTGACCGCGGACTTCGTGTGCTTCTACGCGGCGACCGGTTTCGGCGGCGGCATCGTGCTGGAGGGAGCGGTCTACCGCGGCTCGTCCTTCAACGCAGGTGAGATCGGGCACATGATCCTCGAGGCCGGCGGTCCGCAGTGCACGTGCGGGTCGCGAGGGTGCCTCGAAGCCCTCGCCGGACCGCGGACCGTCGTCCGGCAGGCCCTGGCCGACGCCGGCCTGGCACGTCGTTTCGCCCTGACCGGAGCCGATGACCGCATCAGACCCGAGTTCGCCGCGATCGCCGGAGCCGCGGAAGCCGGCGACGCCGGGTGCCTGCGGCTGATCGAGGAGTCCGCCCGGTACGTCGGTGCCGCGATCCTGTCCCTGGCCAATGTCATGGACCTGGACCGGGTCGTCCTGTCCGGGCCTACGTTCACCGAGGCCGGATCGATTTACCTCCGGGCCGCGCGGGACGCCGTGGGACGGCTCTCCTTCATGCGCCAGGTGCATCCGGTCACCATCGAACTGTCGCAACTCGGTCTGCAGTCGGCTGCGATCGGTGCCGCGACCGTCGCCCTCGACGGGAATCTGCTCACAGCGAAGACCGGACGCTCTCCGGCGACCCCGACTGCGACGGCCGAGCACATCGGCTCGTCAAGAAGGCAACCGATCGGATCGATCATCAGACCGTCATGGTCGGCCCTGTCGACACCCCCTCCGACCGCACCCGCTCATTCGCCAGCGACCATTCCCGAACCCCGTTCTCGAACGAAGGAGTAGCGATGTCCGTGTCGCCTGCAGTCCGCTTCGGCGTCGTCGGAAGCGGTCGACGGACCGAGTTCTTCCTCCGCCTTGCCCGGATGGCGCCTGACCACCTCTCGGTGGCCGGTGTCGTCACCCGGTCCACCGAGCGCGGGGAGCAGGTCGAGGCCGAGTGGGGCGTCCCGACCTTCCGGAACATGTCGGACCTGCAGACAGCCGCACGACCTGACTTCCTCGTGACGTCCGTCCCGTGGGCCGTGATGCCCGAGGCGATCACCGAGGCCGTCGACCTCAACCTGCATGTTCTTTCCGAGACCCCGCCGGCACCCACGGTCGAGGCGCTGCGTGAGCTCTGGAGCCGGGTCGGTGGCAGCGGTCACGTCCAGGTAGCCGAGCAGTACCTGCTCATGCCCGGGCACGCGGCTCGGCTGTCGCTCGTCCGGGCGGGTGTGATCGGTGACGTGACGTCGGTCCAGGTCTCCTCGACTCACATGTACCACGCCGTCTCGATGATCCGACGACTGCTCGATGCCGGGTTCGACCCGGCGACGGTCACCGCGCGGGCGTTCACCGCCCCGCTTGTCAACCCCCTCTCACCCGACGGCTGGACGAATTCCGACGAGGTGGAACAACTCGTCACGACCCTTGCGATGCTCGACTTCGGGGCAGGTCGGTCCGGCCTGTACGACTTCACCGAGAACCAGTGGTGGAACCCCCTACGCGCCCGTCGGATCGTGGTCCGCGGCTCTCGGGGGGAGATCGTCGACGACGCCGTCACTCGGTTGGCCGAGGTGGCCACGCCCGTCCGATCCGAGCTGACCCGACGGCAGCTGGGGATCGACCTGAACCTGGAAGGGGTCGAGCTGGACCACATCAGCTTCGACGGGCGAGTGGTCTACCGGAACCCGTTCCCGGGCGCCCGCTTCTCCGACGACGACCTCGCAGTCGCCACCATCCTCAGGGACGCCGGCCGCTGGGCCCGCGACGAGGGGCCGGAGCCCTACCCGTTGGCAGAGGCATGCCAGGACCACCTGTTGGCGCTCGCGATGGAGGAATCCGTCGGTAACGGAACGCCTGTCACCGCCCGACGCGAGTCGTGGGCGTCTTGACGGTTGCTTGTCAGCTCGGCGTAGGCCGTGCTGCACCGACGAGTAGGTACCGGTGTTCGTTCGTTACGAAGCCGCGCTCTTCGGCCGTACCGAGCAGTATCCGATTGAACGTGTCAACCGATGACATCGCTTCGGCGCCGGATATGTCGGCATGCCGGTAGTCGAGTGCGGTCAACCAGAACACAAGCGACTCAATATCATGAACGACATACTCGACGTCGTACTCGGCGAACGCGACGACAGTGAGTCCACCCCTCGTCGCGCCTTCGGCTGAGATCGGCGGCTCAGCAGGCGGCCGGCCGAGGGCAGCCTGCACATTGCCCATGTTGCGCTCACCGACCTGTTGTGTGACAAAGTAGCCGCCAGTCACCAAGTGCCCGCGAACAGCGTCGAAGTCGAAGGGAGCGTGACGATCGAGAATGACATCGAACTGGCCCTCGACTGCCTCGAGTCTGTCGGTCGAGACGTGGAACCGGAGGTTCGCCATGTCCACGGCGTTACTAGACGCGACCTCGACCATCTCGGGGTCGACGTCGATACCAACAGCTTCGCCGAAGTGGGGTGCCAGCTTGACGAGTTCCTCGCCGCCGCCCGTCCCAATGTCCAGCACCCGGCAGTTCGGCGTGAGGTACTGACGGACGACCTGCGTGTATTCCCAGGGCACGGGGTGTCTGGTGGCAGAAATCCGGGAGAAGTCCCAGCCGCGGCGAGGTTGGACTCCTTTGACAAGTTCGGACCGTTCGTGCTCGGTGTACTCGGACCTCAACACTGTTTGTGATTCATCCAAACGACTTGACGTCTACTGTCTGTAAAAGCGCATCATTAGTCTGGCTTCCGCATCCACTCTCAATTGCGCAGCCGCAAATGCGTGGTGGAGCTGAGGGGATTCGAACCCCTGACCCCCTCGATGCGAACGAGGTGCGCTACCGGACTGCGCCACAGCCCCCTGCCGGGAGGACCCGACGCTAACACAGCAGGTGCTGGCGATCCTCGGCCGTGGGGTGGGTGTCGCCGGGTCAGCCGGCCGCCGCCCGGGGCACTTCCAGCGCCTCGCTCGGCTCCGCGACGGCCGCCGACACGGCATCCGCCTCGTCGGAGCCGGTCTCCACCGATTCACCCACGGCTGGCCCGACAGAGAGTGCGAGCGGGGGCGGCGCAGCCCGTCCCGACGTCCACGCGCCGGTCGACTCCAGATCGATGGTGGACACGGTCCGGGCGACGCGCGGCGCCGTGACGTAGGTCGGCAGCGGCACGGGGACGGCCCGCCACGAGCCGGGCGCGGGCGCCGCGATCCTGGCGGCCTCCGCGCTGGCCGGACCAGCCGCAATGGCGGGTGAGCGCACGTCGCCGGAGTCGCCGAAGTCGTGAGGGTCATGAGGGTCATGAGGGTCATGGGACTCGCCGCTGATCCGGCGCGCGCCCTGCGGGGACGGCGTCGCCACAACGCGGCACCAGTCGGCGACCACGTCGACGTACGGCACACCCGCCCAGCTCGGATCGTCCACCACACGGGGGGCGGCGCCACCCGCGGACTGCCGACGCGCCGGCGCCCTCCCGCGGCGGCGTCCGCTACCCGCCGCCAGGTAGCCGAGCGCGAGCAGCGGCGCGGGCGCAGCCGCCCACACGGGCAGCAGGCCGAGAGCAGTGATCACGCCGACCGCGACCGCGAGACCGGACAGCACTGCCAGGACGGTGCGCCGCCGCCGGACCATCGCCCGCCGGGTCGCCCGGCGCCGTGCAGCGGCGACCGGGTCGACGACGGTCCTGATCGAGGCGACCGACGACGGATCATCAGCCGTGACGGCATTCGCGGGACCGGAAGCGCGGCGGACGACTCGACTCAGAGCACCGCTCACCTCGGCAGCCGTCCGGCGATCCTCGCGGACGTGCTGGACACGGGTCCCGATGTACCAGACCCAGACGAGCCCGACGGCGGCATAGACGAGTCCGGATCCCACCCGTGCAACGTAGGAGGGCGGCCGCTGCGATCGGTGGATCACACGGGCGTGTCGGCCGACTCCTCCGTCGCCAGGTGCCCCGCACCCCGGGCCTGTTCCCGCTGACGTTCGTGCCACCGGCTCAGCAGGCCGTCGGGGACCTCCTCGGCGAGGAGGGAGAAGCTGAGGTGGTCCCGCCAAGCCCCGTTGATGTGCAGGAACCTGGGCCGCAGGCCCTCCTCGCGGAACCCGAGCTTGGCCACGACGCGAAGGCTGGCGGCGTTCTCCGGACGGATGTTCACTTCGAGCCGGTGCAGGCCGACCGGCCCGAAGCAGTGGTCGGCAGCGAGCGCCACCGCCGTCGGGGTGATCCCGCGCCCGGCGACCGCGCCGTCGACCCAGTACCCGATCTGCCCCCAGCGCGCCGACCCGTAGGTGATCCCCGAAACAGTCAGCTGGCCGACCAGCCGCTCGTCGTAGGTGATGACGAACGGTAGGGATCTCTCCTGCCGCGCCTGGGCGAGGAGATCCCCGACCATCGCCCGGTAGGTCCGGGGCGTCTCCGCCGCCCCACCCGGCGCTGTCGCCTCCCAGGGGCGCAGCCAGGCGGCGTTGCGCGACCGGACCTCGAACCAGGCCCGGGAATCGCGGCGGGTGATCGGCCGCAGCCCGACCCGGCCGTCGCGCAACCGCACCGGCCACGCACCGGTCCCTGGCCCCGTCCCGAACACCCGCACCCTCCGCACCACGTTGTTACCCCTGCCGGGGCATCCTGTCCACCAGGTCACCCCGCCGGACCGCCCCGCACGCCTGCCGGCTCCGGCGACTGCCGGCTCAGCGACTCCCGCGCAGGTGCCGGACCGCCTCCACCAGCAGCGGGAGCACGACGTCCAGCCCGTCGCGGACCGCACCGCGCGACCCGGGAAGGTTGACGACGAGCGTACGGCCGGCGACGCCGACGACCCCGCGACTGAACACCGCGGTCTGCACCCCCTCGGCCACCCCGCGGGCGCGCAGCGCCTCCGCGATCCCGGGGATCTCCAGGTCCAGCACCGCCCGCGTCCGCTCCGGCGTCCGGTCGGTGGGCGTGAACCCCGTCCCGCCGGTAGTCACCACCGCGTCGACCCCGGCGGCGATGGCGTCGCGCAGCGCAGCCTCCACCGGCGCGCCGTCGGCAACCACCATCGGCCCCTCCACGGCGCAACCGAGTCCGGTGAGCGCGGTGACGATCACCGGCCCGGTCAGGTCCTCATACACCCCGGCCGCCGCCCGCGTCGACACCGTGACCACCCGACAGCGCAGGTCGGCGGCGGTCAGGGTGGCGTCCAGTGGCTCGCCCGGCGTGGTCACGGCCGCCTTGGTGCCGGTCACTGCGTGCTCACGACCGCAGCCACGTTCCCCGACGGCCGCCGGTCTTGCGCTGCACCCCCACCTCGGTGATCACCGCGGCCGGGTCCAGCCCCTTGACCATGTCGACGACGGCCAGCGCGGCGACGGCGACCGCCGTCAGCGCTTCCATCTCCACGCCGGTCCGATCCGCGGTGCGGGTCGCAGCCCGGATCTCCACCGCGTCGTCGCTCACCCTCAGGTCGAGGTCGATACCGGTCAGCCCGATCGGGTGGCACAGCGGGACCAGGTCCGGAGTCCGCTTGGCGCCCATGATCCCGGCGATGCGGGCGACCGCCAGCGCGTCCCCTTTGGGCAGCGACCCGTCGCGCAGTGCGGCGATCACGTGGGCGGCGACCACCACCCGGCCGGTCGCGACGGCCTCGCGTGCGGTCACCTGCTTGTCACCGACGTCGACCATCCGCGCGTTCCCGGCGCTGTCCAGGTGCGGGAAGACCGGCTCAGGACTCGACCCGGGCTCAGAACTCGACATCGGCCAGCTCGATCAGCTCCACCATGTTCCCGGCGGCCACCGCGGTGACCTCGGCCGGGACGACCGCCAGCGCGGACGCCTGCGCCAGGCCACCCAGTAGATGTGAGGACGGCCCGCCGGCCGCGTTGACCAGCGGCCGGCCGCCACGGGAGGTGCCGGCAACCACCACCCGCAGGTACTGCCGCTTTCCGGCGGGCGAGGTCAGCGGATGCGCCCACCGGCCCATCACGACCGGCCGGTGCAGGACGGCCAGCCCACGCATCGCCCGCAACGCCGGACGGACGAAGACCTCGAAGGACACATAGCTGCTGACCGGGTTCCCGGGTAGCGCGAACACCGGCACGGCGTCCTCCCCGACCGTGCCGAACCCCTGGGGCATCCCCGGCTGCATAGCGACCGGCCCGAACTCGACGTCGCCCAGGCGGGCGAGTACGTCCCGGACCACGTCGTAGGCGCCGACCGACACCCCGCCGGAGGTCACCAGCGCATCGGCTCGGACCAGTTGGTCGGACAGCACGTCGGTGAGCGTGCGCGGGTCGTCGTCGACCGGCCCGACCCGGTAGGCGAGCCCCCCGGCGGCCTGTACGGCGGCGGCGAGCATGTAGGAGTTGGAGTCGTTGATCTGGCCGTGCGCCAGGGGGGTACCCGGATCGTGCAGTTCCGAGCCGGTCGACACCACGACCACCCGCGGCCGGGGGCGCACCAGCACCCGCGCGTGGCCGGTCGCTGCGAGCAGCGCCACCGTCCGCGGGCCCAGCATGGTGCCGGCGCGCACGACGGTGGTGCCGGCGGTCACGTCGCTGCCCGGCTCGCGCACGTACTCCCCGACGGCGGGTGCGTGCCCGACGGCGACCCGGGCGACGCCGCGGTCGGTCCGCTCCTGCGCCACCACGGCGTCCGCGCCGACCGGTAGCGGTGCCCCGGTCATGATCCGGAACGCCTGCCCGGCGGCCAGCGCGTGCAGCGTGGCGGACCCGGCGGCGATCTCGCCCGCCACCGGCAGGACGACGGGGCTGCCCCCGGTGGCGGCCGCGACGTCCGCGGCGCGCAGGGCGTACCCGTCCATCGAGGAGTTGGCGAACGACGGCAACGCGGCTGCGGCCACGACGTCCTCGGCGAGCAGGCAGCCGGACACCTCGGCCAGCGGCCTGACGAGCGGGGTCAGCGGACCGACGCGCCGGAGGATCCCGGCGAGGTGCTCATCGACGGTGCGCACCCTGGGATCCCCTCCGCTGCGGTGGTCTCGTCCGCCCTCGGCCGCCTCGTTCGGTACATCTGCCGCGACGCGATGACACTACTGAGGTGAACCCCGAGCCCAACGCGTCGGCGACGGCGTCCGGGTCGGCGACGGCGTCCGGGTCGGCGAAGCAGCGGATGCGCCGGGAGGTGCTCGACCGCCGCCGCCACCGGACCCCGGCGGCCGCGGCCGTCGCCGACCGCTCGCTGACCGACGTGCTGCTCGCGGCGCCGGAGCTGGCCGGTCTGGGACCGGGCACCACCGTCGCCGGGTACGTACCGCTGCCGGGCGAACCGTCACCGTCCGGCGCCCTCGCCGAGCTGTCGGCCGCCGGTGCCCAGGTGCTGCTCCCCGTCCTGCTGCCCAGTGGTGACCTGGACTGGGCCCCGGCCGGCCCCGGTGGTTCCGCGCCGGGTTCATGGGTGCTCACCGCGGCACGGTCGGGCACCAGCCGGCCCGTGTCGGCGCCGCGGGGGCCGGCGGCGATCGGGGGTGTCGACGCCGTGCTGGTCCCGGGGGTCGCCGGTGACAGCGGGGGCCGTCGGCTCGGCCGCGGGGGCGGGTCCTACGACCGCGCGCTGTCGCGGCTGGACTCCGCGGTGGGCGGGCGACCGTGGACGTGCCTGCTGCTGTGGCCGGACGAGGTCGTCGCGCGGGTGCCCGCCGAGGCACACGACCGGTGTGTCGACGCGCTCGCCACGGCCGCCGGCATCACCCGCCCGGCAGGTGGGGCGCGAGTGGGTGGGCGCTAAGATTGGCACTCGCGGTCGAAGAGTGCCAGCTGGGTGAGGACGCCTGGACGCTGGGGCGCCTGCCCGATCGCCGCCCACCCGACCGGAGGACCGCGTGCCCACCTACGAGTACCTCTGCCGCGACCAGGGCCACCGCCTCGAGGTCCAGCAGAAGTTCACCGACGAACCGCTGACCGTCTGCCCGATCTGCGGTGGATCGCTGCGCAAGGTGATCTCGGCCCCGCCGATCGTCTTCAAGGGGTCCGGCTTCTACCGCAACGACAGCCGCGCGTCGTCGGCGCGGAGCAGCTCCACGGCCGGCCGCGACGAGAAGGACGGCAAGCCCGGCACGAACGGTGCGTCCTCGGACAGTGCCGGCACCGGCTCGGACGGGTCTGCCAAGAAGGACGCCGCCGCCAGCGGATCGGGTGGCCAGACGTCGGGGTCCGGGTCCGGGTCCGACGGCGCGGCATCCGGCTCCGGCTCCGGCTCCGCGAAGCCGAAGGCGGCGCCGTCGGCCACCGCTGCCCCCGCGGGCTGACCGCCGACCCACCCGGGTCCGGCCTGTCCCCAGGCCGTTCCGCCACCGCCGGTGCCGGTGGCCGTCGTCCACCGGTTCACACCCGTCCGGTGTGAGCGTGGTCGGCGACTTCTAGCGTCCGGCGCCATGACAACCGATCCCGGAGTTCGTCGGGTCAACGGCCGCACCGGGTGGCGTTCCCTGGTGCGGGCCGTCTCCTGGCACCGCCGCCTGGTAGCGGCCGCGTGCGCCGCGGTCGCGGTTGCCGCCGGGCTGCAGGTCCTCCGCCCGGCTCCACAGCAGCGGGTGCCCGTCGTCGTGGCCGCAGCGTCCCTGCCGGGTGGGCGGGTGCTGACCTCCGACGACCTCGCGCTCCGGCGCGTCACGCCGGACGCCGCGCCGAAGCAGGCGGTCGCCGACCCCCGGGCGCTGATCGGCCGGCGCCTGGCCGCCCCGGTCGGTCCCGGCGAGCCCGTGACGGCGATCCGGGTCGTCGGCTCCTCGTTGCTGGCCGACTACGCCACCGAGCTCGGGCCGACCGCGGTGATCACCCCGCTGCGGGTGGCCGACGCCGGCCCGCTGGTCCTGCTGCGCCCCGGTGACCGGGTCGACGTGATCGCCGCGCCGACCGGCGGGCAACCCGGCCTGGGGGCCGAACTCCCGACAGACGGGCCACCCGTGGTCGGTGGGGCCGGGGCGCCCGCCGCAGCGGCGCAGGTCGCGCGCGTCGTCGTGTCCCGGGCGCCGGTGCTCGCCGTCCAGCCGACCGCTCCTGCGGTGGACGGCGGCCCGCTCGACGGGGCCGGACCGGCCGCCGATGCGGCAGGCGGCGGCCTGTTGGTCCTGGCGACCACATCACGGTCCGCGCTGGACCTGGCCGGGGCGGCAGCCGGGTCGGCGATGTCGGTGGTGGTGCATCCGGTGGACTGACCGTCGCGCCGCCGCCACCGAAGCTGACGCCGGCCGACCGCCCGACAGTCCCGGCCCACTGGACAGCCCGGGCCGCCGATCAGTCCAGATGGTGCGGCGGCACCTCGCGCAGGATCCGCTCGTCGTCGCCACCGGCCGCGTAGTCCCCCAGCGTCGGGTCGACCCGACGGATCTCCGCCTCGTCGGTGGTGACGTCGGGCAACAGGTCCGCCGCGGTCCCGGTGACCGGCGGCCCGGTGACCGTTCGGCCGGCGCCGGTGGCCGCCCCGTTCGTCGCCGACTCCCCCGACGCGCCCGCCGCAGCGGCGCCACCTGCCGCATCCGTGGCACCCCGGATCGGCCGGATCCCCCACGTCCCCTGCCAGGCGGCTCCCGGCTCGAGCACCACCAGGTCGACGCCGGACCGGAAGTTGTCCGGCGGTCCCGTCATCGGTTCGATCGCGAACGAGCGCCGGAACCGCTCCTCGGTCTGCGTGTCGGAGCTGTAGACCTGCAGCCACCGGAACGCCGCCCCGGACCAGACCTGGACCCCGTGGCCGTCGGGCGCGGTGACCATGGCCCGCACCAGCCCGTCGGCCTCGCGGGTCAGGTCGCCGAACGCGTTGTCCACGACGCGGTCGCCGAACACCGGGCCGTCGGTGAAGTCCCGGTCGGTGCCCGCCACCGGTCGAACCGGCAGCGGGAGCAGCCGGTCGTCGGTGGGCAGCCAGCTGCCCGCCGGAACGGTCAGCCGCAGCTCGTCGACCGGGAGGCCGACCACCGTCGGGTAGCAGTGCGTCGCCATCATGAACGGAGCCGCGGCCGCGCCGAGGTTCTGCGCGGTGTGCTCGGCGGTCAGCCCGTCGGGGCCGACCGCGTACCGGACGCCGAGCCGCAGGGTGAACGGGTAGCCGTCGCGGGCGTGCACGGTGATCCCGAGCACGACGCTGTCCGGCTCGACGACGACCGCCTCCCACGGCTGCCACCGGACGAGCCCGTGGAAGGCGGTGTCCGTGGCGATCTCGCCGATGTCGAGCTGGTGTTCGACGCCGGCGAAGGTGTACCTGCCGTCCCGGATGCGGTTGGCGAACGGGGCGAGCACCTGACCGCGGCAGCCCTTGGGCAGCTCGTCCGCCGGGTAGCCGTCGAGCAGGTCGACACCGTCGACGGTGTAGGACCGCAGGCCCGCGCCGACCTCGACCACCGTCGCCTGGTGCCCGTCGGCGGCGATCACCCATTCGCGCCCGCTCGGGTTGACGGCGGACGGTGCATCCTCGGCGCTGGTCACGTCGCCGGAACTTAGTCGTCGCCGAGGTGATCGCCCGCCGGGTCACCCGGACCCGTCTCCGGCGGCTCCCACTGGTGACCTGCGCCATAGACGGCCGGCGGCCGGCGCGGGACCATCGACCATGAGGCTGTGGCGGCCCGCCGCGGCTGACGGCAGGAGGGCGGACGGATGCTGATCGGCGTCCCACGCGAGATCAAGAACAACGAGTTCCGGGTGTCGATGACCCCCGCCGGCGTCCACGAGCTGGTCGACCACGGCCACGAGGTCGTCGTCGAATCCGGCGCCGGGGAGGGCAGCTCCATCCCGGACGAGGAGTTCTCCGCGGTCGGCGCCAAGGTCCTCCCCACCGCCGACGACGTGTGGTCGGCCGCGGAGATGGTCGTCAAGGTCAAGGAGCCGGTCGCGGTGGAGTACGGCCGCATCCGCCCTGGGCAGCTGCTGTTCACCTACCTGCACCTGGCCGCGTCCCGGGCGTGCACCGACGCCCTGGTCGCCTCGGCGGCGACCGCGATCGCCTACGAGACGGTGCGCGACGCCGCGGGCCGGTTACCGCTGCTGGCCCCGATGAGCGAGATCGCCGGGCGACTGGCGCCCCAGGCGGGGGCCGCCGCGCTGCTGCGGCCCAACGGTGGTCGGGGCGTCCTGCTCGGTGGGGTGCCGGGGGTCCGACCGGGCAAGGTGGTCGTCCTCGGCGCGGGCGTCGCCGGCTCGAACGCCGTCGCGATCGCCGCGGGACTGCGCGCCGAGGTGGTCGCCCTGGACCGGGACGTCGACCGGCTCGCCGCTCTTGACACCCAGTATGCCGGAGCGGTGCGCACCGTCGTGTCGTCCGCTCTCGAAGTGGAACGGGAGGTGCTGGGCGCGGACCTGGTGATCGGAGCGGTGCTCGTTCCCGGCGCCAAGGCACCGCGGCTGGTCTCCAACGACCTGGTGTCCCGGATGAAGCCGGGCAGCGTGCTGCTGGACGTGTCGATCGACCAGGGCGGCTGCTTCGAGGACTCCCACCCGACCACGCACGCGGACCCGACCTACCGGGTGCACCGCTCACTGTTCTACTGCGTGGCGAACATGCCCGGCGCGGTGCCTGCCAGCTCGACGCGCGCGCTGACGAACGTGACGCTGCCCTACGTGGTCGCACTCGCCGACGCGGGATGGCGTGACGCGATGCGGTCCGATGCCGCCCTCGCCGGCGGCCTCAACGTGTACGCCGGAGCGGTGATCTCCGAACCGGTCGCCCGGGCGCACGGCCTGCCGCACGAGCCGCTGGAGCGGGTGCTGGCCGCCTGAGGTCGGCGTCACCGGACAGGCCCTGACCGTGGAGAGGATCGACCGATGTCGGCAGCAAGGACCCAGCACGCCACAGCCGAGGGCGGGGCAGCCGGCGCGAGGTCCGGTGGGGGTCGCCCGCCTGCGCCGCGACCCTTCTGGGTCGCCGGACAGCCCCGGGCCGGGCACGGGGCGCTGACGGTCCGCTCTCCCTGGGACGACTCGCCGGTCGGCGCCCACGGCGTCCCCGGTCCGCAGGACGTCGAGGATGCGGTCGCCGCCGCCTCGGCCGTCGCGGAAAGCTTCGCGTCCTGCCCGGTCCACGTCCGCGCCGACGCGCTGGCGGCGGTGTCGGCAGCGATCGCGGCGCGGTCGGCCGAGATCGCCGACCTGATCACCGCTGAGAACGGCAAGCCGATCCGGTGGTCACGGCTGGAGGTTGCCCGCGCCGTGTCGGTGTTCCGCCTCGCCGCCGAGGAGGCCCGCCGCCTCGACGGCACGGTGCAGCGGCTGGACACCGACCCCTCCGGTGTCGGGCGGCTCGCGCTGACGACGCGGCATCCGCGGGGGCCGGTGTTGGCGATCGCCCCGTTCAACTTCCCGCTGAACCTGGTGGCGCACAAGGTCGCCCCCGCGCTGGCGGTGGGCGCCCCGGTGGTGGTGAAACCTGCGCCGGCGACACCGCTCACCGCGCTGCTGCTCGGTGACCTGCTCGCCGACACCGGGCTGCCCGCGGGCAGCTGGTCGGTGTTGCCGGTCGGTAACGAGGTGATGAGCCCGCTGGTCATGGACTCCCGGTTGCCGGTGGTCTCGTTCACCGGCTCCGACGCCGTGGGCTGGCCGCTGCTGGACTCGGTGCCCCGCAAACACGTCGTGCTCGAACTCGGCGGCAACGCCGGCGTCCTGGTCACCGACGACTGGGCGGCCACGGCTCGGCCCGGTGACGGCCCGGACGTCGCCGTCCTGGCGGCGGCCGCGGACCGGATTGCCACCTTCGCCACCTACCAGGCCGGCCAGTCCTGCATCGCCATCCAGCGGATCTACGTCGACGACTCGGTGGCCGAGGAGTTCCTGCCGCTGCTCACCGATGCGTTCAGCGCCCGCCGAACCGGGGACCCACGCTTGCCGGACACCGAGGTCGGCCCGATGACCAGCGCCGATGCCGCCCGCCGGGTGCAGGCCTGGGTCCAGGAGGCGGTCGCCGCCGGTGCGCGGGTCCTCTGCGGCGGCGGCCCCGCGGACGGCGCGACCTATCCCCCGACCCTGCTCACCGACTGCCCGCCCGACGCCCGGGTCGTGCGGGACGAGGTGTTCGGCCCGGTCGCCGTCGTCGAGCGGGTCGACGGGTTCGAGGCCGGCCTGGATGCCCTGGACGACACCCGGTTCGGCCTGCAGGCCGGGGTTTTCACCCGGCGCACCGACCGGGCGTTCCGCGCCCGCGACCGGTTGCACGCCGGCGGCGTCGTCGTCGGCGACGTGCCCAGCTACCGGGCGGATCAGGTCGCCTACGGCGGCCAGCGCGCATCCGGGACGGGCCGGGAGGGCGTGCGGTCGGCGATGGCCGACCTCACCGTCGAGCGCTCGCTGGTGCTGTCAGGCCTGCTGGGCTGACGTCCGGCCCGGCTGGCGGGCCGCCCGGTCGACCGCCTGGCAGACCGGCGGCCGGCGCACACCGTCAGGCGATCCAGTCCAGGCCGATGTCGAGTTGGGGCGCGGAGTGGGTGAGCGCACCGACGGCCAGCAGGTCGACTCCGGTCGCCGCGACCGCGGCGGCGGAGTCCAGCGTCAGGCCGCCGCTGGCCTCGAGCAGCACGCCGGGTGCGGCGGCGCGTGTCCGGCGGCCAGCAGTCGCCAGTGCGTCCAGGTCGAAGTTGTCCAGCAGGACCTGGTCGGCGCCGAACCGCAGCGCCTCGTCGAGTTGGTCGAGGTCGTCGACCTCCACCTGGACCGCGACGCTGCCCCGCGGGTGCGCGGCGGCAACGGCCGTCAGTGCCGCACCGACTCCGCCCGCGGCGGCGACGTGGTTGTCCTTGACCAGGACCGCGTCGAACAGCCCGGCCCGATGGTTGACCCCGCCACCGCAACGCACGGCGTACTTGTCCAGCTCCCGCAGCCCGGGCAGCGTCTTACGGGTATCGCGGACATGCGCAGCGGTACCGGCGACGGCCGCGACCCAGGCCGCCGTCAGGGTCGCGACACCACACAGGTGTCCGAGCAGGTTCAGAGCGGTGCGCTCGACGGCGAGCACCGCTCGGGTGTCCCCGGCCAACCGGGCGACCGGGACGCCCGGCCGGACGGCGTCGCCGTCCGCGGCGAGCATTTCCACGGCGACCGGGCCCGGTGCCAGGTCGGCGACGACGAGCAGTGTCGGGAGCCCGGCGAGGACGCCGGCGGACCGCGGGACGACGTGCACCGTGCAGCGGCTGCCGGCCGGGACCGTCGCCGCGGAGGTGATGTCACCGGCCGCGCCGAGGTCCTCGGCCAGGGCAGCAGCGACCACTGAACGGACGGCTCCGGGGTCCAGGCGGGCAGCCGACAGCGCCGCCGCGATGACCGGTGACAGGGCCGCGGTCACCGCGCCGGCTCCCGCTGCCCGCGCGGTTCGACCGTCGCCGTCAGCGCCCCGGCGCCATCGCCTTCGGTCCCGTCGGCGATCCGCACGACCACCTGCCTGTCCTGCCAGGCCACGACCGGGTCGGGGAGGTCGGTGCGCCAGTGGCAGCCCCGGCTCTCCTCCCGCTCGGTCGCGGCGAGGACCAGCGCGCTGGCCACCGTGTGCAGGTCGGGATCCGCCCCGCCAGCGCACGGCCGGTAGACGGTCGGCCGGTGAGCGGTCGGCCCATCGTCGGTCGGGATCGCCGCGGCGAGCAGGTCCGCGGCGGTCGCCAGGGCCGCCCCGTCCCGGCGGATCCCGACGTGCCGGGACAGCACCGCCCGGATCTTGTCGGCGTCGAGGCCCGGCCCGTCGCCGTCACCACCGCCGACGACACGACTGCCGCCGGCGCGACGGTGCGCGGTCGCCGGGGTGGCGACCGGGTCCGGGTCGTGTCGGGCCGGCGGGTCCAACAGCAACCGGGCAGCGACCCTGCGGCCGAAGACCAGTCCCTCCAGCAGGCTGTTCGACGCCAGGCGGTTGGCCCCGTGCACCCCGGTCGCCGCGACCTCGCCGACCGCGGACAGCCCCTCGACGCCCGTACGCCCCCAGGCGTCGGTCGCGATTCCCCCGCAGAGGAAGTGCTCGGCCGGGGTGACCGGGACCGGCTGCGTCACCGGGTCGATCCCGACCGCAGCGCAGGCGCCCACCATCGTCGGGAACCGCGTGTGGACGGTCTCGAACCCGAGCCGGGTCGCGTCCAGGAACACGTGGTCGTTGATGCCGCCGGGCGCCCCCAGCAGCCGTTCGGTGATGGCGCGCGCGACGATGTCCCGCGGGGCGAGGTCCGCCAAGGGGTGGACGCCGGCCATCACCCGCCGGCCGGCGCCGTCGACGAGGACCGCGCCGGCACCGCGGACCGCCTCCGACACCAGGGGCAGCCGACCGCTCCCGTCGGGTCCGGTCCACAGCGCGGTGGGGTGGAACTGCACGAATTCCAGATCGGTGAGCGATGCTCCGGCGCGCAGGGCGATAGCGAGCCCGTCGCCGGTCACCCCGGCCGGGTTGGTCGAGCTGGCGTAGGCGTGGCCGAGACCTCCGGTCGCCAGCACGACGGCGGGCGCAGCGACGATGCCCGACGTGCCCGCGGGTCCCACGGTCAGCACGCCGGTCACGGTCGGTCGGCCCTGGACGCCGGTGGTGAGGACGTCGAGGACGCGGGTGCCGGTCCGCACCTCGACGCCGGCGAGGGCGACCGCGGCCAGCAACGCGCGCGAGACCTCGGCGCCGGTGGCGTCGCCGCCTGCGTGCACGACCCGGTCGGTGTGGTGACCGCCCTCCCGGGTGACGGACAACCGGCCGTCGGCGTCGGTATCGAACCTGGCCCCGGCCGACAGCAGGTCCGCCAGCCCGGCGGGACCCTCCTGCACCAGCACAGCGACCGCCGCGGGGTCACCGGCGCCGGCCCCGGCCGTCAGCGTGTCCCGGGCGTGCTCGGCCGGGCTGTCGCCGGACCGGACGACCGCCGCGATCCCGCCCTGCGCCCAGCTGGTGGACCCATCGCCCGGACCGCCCTTGGCCAGCACGAGCACCCGGCGGGTCCGCGCCAGGCCGAGGGCGACCGACAGCCCGGCGACACCGCAGCCGACCACCACCACGTCGAAGGCGTCGACCGGGCTCGCCGTGCAGTTCGAGCCCTCCCCGCGGGTCAGCGGAGCGGTGCTCACTCGCCCACCACCGACGGCGTGCCGACGGCCACCATGGCTTCGACGGCGCGCCGTGCCCGGGCCGCGAGCAGCGGGTCGACGTGCACCTCGTCCCGGCCCTCCCGCAGGCTGCGCAGCAGCTTCGCCGGGGTGATCATCTTCATGAACCGGCACGACGCCTGCGCGTTCATCGGCAAGAACCTCGTGCGCTGGTTGACCGACTCCAGCTGGTGCAGCATCCCGACCTCGGTCGCGACGAGAGCGGTGTCCGCGGTCATCGCACGGGCGACGTCGACCATGCCGCCGGTGGACAGGACGTGCGTCCGCTCCGGCGGTAGTCCCCCGCTCCCGGCCAGCCACAGGACCGACGTGGTGCAGCCGCACTCCGGGTGGACCAGCACCTCGGCGTCCGGGTGCGCCGCGACCCGGTCGCGGACGTCGGCCGGGCTGATGCCGGCGTGCACGTGGCATTCCCCCATCCAGACCTCGATGTTGTCCCGGCCGGTGACCCGCTTGACGTGGGCGCCGAGGAACTGGTCGGGCAGGAACAGCACCTTCCGGTCCACCGGGATCCCCGCGACCACGTCGACCGCGTTCGACGACGTGCAACAGATGTCGGACTCGGCCTTCACCTCGGCGGTGGTGTTGACGTAGGCGACGACGACCGCGCCGGGGTTGTCGGCCTTCCACGCACGCAGCTGGTCAGCATCGATGGTGTCGGCGAGGGAGCATCCCGCGGCGGCGTCAGGGATGAGGATCGTCTTGTCCGGGCTGAGGATCTTCGCGGTCTCGGCCATGAAGTGGACCCCGCAGAAGACGACGGTCCGCTGCGGCGCCGAGGCGGCGATCCGGGACAGCGCGAGGGAGTCACCGACGTGGTCGGCGACGTCCTGGATCTCCGCGACCTGGTAGTTGTGCGCCAGGATCACCGCGTCCTGTGCTCGGGCCAGCCGTCGCACCTCGTCCTGCCAGCCGGACTCGACCGGCGGCGCCGCACCGAGTTCGACGTCGACGACGGTCACGCGGACGTGCTCGGACGTGGTGACGAGCTGGGGGTCATCGACCGCTCCCTGCTGTTGGCTCCTCGGCACTGGCCGAGTCAGTTTTCGCCTGTCAGGCGATTACCTGGTCGACCGTAGCATCGGACCCGATGAGCCGCGAGCACCCCACCCCCGATCCGGGGACAGGACTGACGGCGTACCCGCACGAGGTGCTCGCCGTCGTGCTGTCCGTGCGGCAGGGGCGGCTGTGCGTGCTGCTGTGGCGCCGGGCCCGGCCCCCTGGGCGGGGGCGGTGGTCGCTGCCCAGCGGCGGGGTCGACCCGGACGAACGGCTGCGGGCGGCCATCACCCGGCACCTGGCCGCGAAGGTCGATGTCCGGGACATCGCGCACCTGGAGCAGCTGGCGACGCACAGCGATCCGGGTCGCGATCCGCGGATGCGGGCGCTGGCGACGGCGTACCTGGCGCTGGTTCCCGCCAATGCCGAACCGGGGCTGCCCGCGGACACCGCCTGGCATGCGGTCGACGAGCTGCCACCGACCGCGTTCGACCACCACTTCTTCGTCGAGACGGGCCGGGACCGGCTGCGGGCCAAGCTGTCGTACACCAACATCGGCTTCGCGCTCGTCCCGTCCGAGTTCACGATGCCCGAGCTGCGGACGGTCGTGAGCGGTGCTCTTGGGCATGCCGTATCCCAGACGAACCTGTCGCGGGTGCTGGAGCGACGCGGCACCGTCGAGCCGACGGGGCGGACGCTGGCTTCCGGCGCGCGCGGCGGCCGGCCGGCGAAGGTCTACCGGTTCGCCAGCCGCGAGCTCACGGTGACCGACCCGTTCGCGGTGTTCCGGCCACCGGAAGACCTGACCAGTCGGTAAGGGCGCTCCGTTCCCGGCGTGCGTCACGGATTCGCCACCCGTGGTCGAGCCGTCACTCTCCGTCGACCGAAGGCATACGGTGACGTACTCCGGGTGGCCGCCTTCCACAGCGCGACGCCGCGGGACTGGTGATCAAGGTGCCCGTCTTGCCATCCTCCCTGACGAACGAGCGGTACCAGCCGCTGCCCGGGGTGAGGAGTAGCGCAATGATGCGAACGTCGAGCGGCCACCCGCGCCGAGAGGTGCTGGCCGGCTCTGCCCTCGCGGCCGCCCTGGCGATCGCGCTCACCGCGTGCTCTCCCGCACCACCATCTGCCGCATTCCCGACAGCCACCGCGAGACCGACTCCTCCTCGAGTTACGTCGCCACCAAATCCGATGACGCCGAATGCCCCGACGGCGTCGTCCGCAAAGACGCAGGCCGCTGACGTTGAACGCCCGGAAACGATTCGTATCATCGGCAACCCGTCACCGACCTCACAGTACGGTCAGGTATCCCGAATAGTCATTCAGTACCTTGAAGCACAAGTCTCCGCGCTGGACGACAAGTCGGCGCGTACGCTAAAAGTCCTCGCGTCAACTGAATGCATCGAGTGTCGAAATGACGTTTCGGTTGTCCAGCAGAGGCTCTCGGATCGTCAGCGTGTCATTGGGATTGGAGGGAAAGCCGGTTGGTCCAGCATAACCCTTTACTCGAGACGGAGCGTTGAGGAGGGTACTTCCGTTGTGAGGGCCGAGTACGTTCAGCGTCCCCAACGCCTCGTCGATGCACGAGGGTCCGTAATCGGCCAACGAGCGGAGTCTGTCACCTTTGTCTCAACGTTCGTACTCCGCAGGGTCGGCGACTCACACCGGGTTATATCCATCAACACCCAACGCCTATGACCTCTTGTTTAAGGCTGCTCAGTGAGTGGTCAATCACGTGCGGACTTGTCGCAACTCTCAGCTTTGCCGGTCACCCAACCGCCTCGGCCGACCCGGCGCCGGGCTGCCCAGACTTGAAGTGCGAGTCACCGGTACGGACTGTTGACGATGGGTACGAATACTCGTATGAGGGGGCGAGCCGGTCGTTTCAGGGGGTGAGCCGGACGAAGGTCGCCGGTAAACCCGGGGCCACCTACATGTCGCAGTACGTCATCGACTGCGGCCAGCCCCAGCCGCCAGCGGACCCACAGGGCGGGGACGTCGGCGCACTGGACTGTGCCCGGGCCGCTTGCCAGGCCGGGCCTCTGCGCGGACGGTGGATGGTCATCTGGGTCAAGCAGACCGCCCCGGTGAACGAGCCGGTGTTCACCGCCGCCGGCCGGTTCTGCCAGGTCGTCCAACCACCCATACCCGTGGTGGACATCACCGCCGCAGCCCGCGACTACGTCCGCGAGCACATGGACCCAGCCCTGCCGATGGTCCAACCCGGCGAACGGACCCTGGTCAACTTCCCCAACATCGTGTCGACTCCCGACGCCGGGGAGCAGACGTTCGCCATCGCCGAACCGCTACCCGGCATCGTGACCGTCCGCCCGACATACGCGTGGCAGTTCATCAGCCCCGACGGTTCCACCACGCAGGCGGAGGGGGTCGGCCGGCCCTACGACGGCACCAGTCCACGCACGGGGCCGGCCGGCCACTACCTCACTGCCACGTTCCGGCACTCCGGAACCGGGCAGATCGAGCTGACGGCGACCTGGACCGGAACCGTCACCGTCCAGGCCAACGCACCGGTTCCGCTGGACCCCCTCGTCTTCGCCCAGGATGCCGACCTCGTCGTCGAACAGCGCCGCCCGGTCCTGCTCGACCCCCACTGACCCACCCGCCCGCAAACCTCGACCGACCCACGGAACGCGCCCCGAAGCCCCTCCCGACTCCGCCGCCGCGCTGGACAGACTGTTCCGGTGACGACCCGACCGGACATCCTCGCCCTCGCCGACGAGATCCATACCGCTCACCTGACCGCCGACCCGTTCGGCGCCAGCGGCCTCGGACTTCCCGGGTACGACGCGGAGCTCCCCGACGTCTCGGCCGAGGCAGACCGCACCCGCCGCGCAGCAGACCTCGACTACCTCCAGCGCGCCGACGCGGTGGACACCGACGGCCTGTCTGCGGCCGACGCCGTCACCCTGGCGTGCATCCGGGCAGCCGCCCAGACGGGGATCGCCGAGGTGGATGCCGCCTCGATCACCTACACGGTGTCCGGTGTGTTCGGTCAGGGACCCGCCGAGCTGATCTCACTGGCATCCCGGACCAAGCTCGTCGACGAGGCCGCCGGCCAAAACTGGCTGACCCGTGTCACCGGTTTCCCCGACTACCTCGACGCCTGCCTGGCCCGGCTCCGAGAAGGGGCCGCCGCCGGCCGGACACCGGTGCACGCCCTGGTGGTCACCGCCGTCACGCAGCTCGACGAGCTGCTCGCCGACAGCGGGCCGACGCCCTTCCTGCAACCCATCAGTGGGGACACCTCGGCCCAGCCGTGGCGCACCGACCTGGCCACCAGAGTCGACGCCCAGGTCCGCGACCGGCTCCGCCCGGCACTGGCGCACTACCGCGCCGTGCTCGCCGACGAGCTGCTGCCGATCGCCCGGCCCGACGAGCAGGCCGGCCTGGTGGCAATGGCCGGAGGTGGGGAGAGCTACGCACACGCGGTCCGGGTGCACACCACTCTGCCGGTGACCCCGGAGCGGATCCACCAGCAGGGACTGGCCGACGTGGCCGACGACCACGAACGGATGCTCGAGATCGGTGCTCGCGTCTTTGGCACTACCGACGTTCCGGCCGTGATCGCCGCGCTCCGGAACGCGGGCGCCGAGCCGGACGTCGCAGCGGCGATGGACCGGGCCCGCGGAGCCGTCCGGCGCGCCGAGGCTGCCGCCGGTGCCTGGTTCGACCCGCCTGCGCCACCGCCGTGTGCCGTCGAGCCGATGTCAGCCCTGCTCGCGCGCGCCGGCATGGCGCCGCACTACTCGCCGCCGTCGGAGGACGGCAGCCGTGTGGGCACCTACTGGTTCAACGCCGACCGACCGGGGTTGGGCACCGGCCCGGAGCTGGAGTCGGTGACGTATCACGAGACGGTCCCCGGCCACCACACGCAGCTGGTCCGGATGCTCACCCTCGACGGTGTGCCGGACCTGCAGCGGCAGACGGTGGTCACCGCGCACACCGAAGGCTGGGGCCTGTACGCCGAGGTGCTCGCCGAGGAGATGGGCCTCTACAGCGACGACGTCGCTGTGCTCGGGATGCTGGCGACCGACGTGTTCCGCGCCGGCCGCCTGGTCGTGGACACCGGTCTGCACGCTCTCGGCTGGTCCCGGCAGCAGGCGGTCGACTGGTTCGTCGCGAATGTCCCCCTGCCCGCCGACGCGCTGGCAGCCGAGATCGACCGCTACATCGCGATGCCCGGCCAGGCGCTGGCGTACAAGACCGGCCAGCGGGAAATCCTCCGCCTGCGTGCGTCGGCGCGCGCCGAGCTCGGCGACCGGTTCGACATCCGTGGGTTCCACAGCGCGGTGCTCGGCTACGGCAGCATCCCGCTGCCCGCGCTCGGCCGCGCGGTCGATGCATGGGTCGCTCAGACCGCCGGCTGACACCGCGTGCTGGCGTACCGCGAAGAGACTTGCCGGCCGGCTAGCGACGTTCGACAGGCGCTTCGCCGTACGCCGGGGTTCGCGCCGCGTCGTTCCGGGCCTCCACCGGCGCGTACCGGAGGACAGCCGCCGGGTCGGCAATCACCGCCGACACGTCCTGCCCTGCGCACCACTGGAGGTCCGCCGCCGTGGTCGCGGTCCACGCGACGACGTCCGGACGGCGTCGCCCGGGCGGCGTCGGCGGCTGGGCCCGCAGGTCCGCCAGGCGGACGTGCACCTCGTCCCACCCAGCCGCTACCGCCCGGTGGAGGACTTCCGCGGGCGCAACGCCGGCGGTGAGCAGACCGAAGAGCATCGGCGGCGTTCCGGGGAACTCCCGGCGGATCTGACCGAGCAGCGCCTCGTCGAAGCTGCTGACCGTGACCCGACTCGCGGCGAGGCTGGGCAGCAGCACCGACAGCTCACCGGCGACGACGCGGGCCACCCGCCCGACGGCGGCCTCCGGCCGGCTCAGCCCGTCGGTGTCGGGGGTCTTCACCTCCAGGACCACCCGCCGGCAGGCCGACAGCGCCGGCAGCGCGTCGGTCAACCGCGCCAGGGACAGGCCTGCGGCCGCCCCCGCGTCGCGGAGCTCCGGCCACGCCGTGCCCTCGACGTGCACCGGGTCCGCCGCGGCCCGCAGCAGGTCCGCGTCGTGGTTGAGCACCACGACCCCGTCGGCGGTGACCCGCAGATCTGTCTCGATGCCGTCCAGCCCGGCATCCACCGCCGCGATGATGGCGCGGACGGTGTTCTCCGGTCTGCCCGGACCAGGCAGGCCGCGGTGGGCCAGGACATCCACGAGTCGGATGCTGGCCGGACCCGGTGGCCGGCCGGCCGACTGCAGTCGACCGGCCGGCAAACACCGGCGGACGGGCAGGCGAACAGTCCCGCCGGTCCGGCCTTCCGGGAGCAGGGGGGCGCTCAGGCCGAGGTCGCCGCCGCGGTCGCCGCGTCCAACCGGGGCCGTCCGGCCAGGAGCGCCGCACTCCCGGACCGCGCCTGGCCACGAGCCCGGGCCGCCGCCGCGGAAGGCGGGTCGACGGGCCGGCGGGTTTGCCAGTCGGTCACCGCCTGGTAGGCCGCCACGACCTCGAGCAGCCGGTCCTCCTCGTAGGGGTTGCCGCCGAGGATCGTGCCGATCGGGATCGTCGGGCCGGGCGAGACCGTCCCGTCGCCGGGCTGGACCACGCCGAACCCGATCGGGAAACCGACCTCCGGCAGCCCGAGGATGTCCAACGGCACCGGACTGGTCTGCAGCAGCACGTCACAGCCGCGGTCGAGCAGGGTGAGGACCTCCAGCAGCAGATGCGTCTTGGCGCGCTGGCCGGTTACCCATTCGTCGCCGGAGAGCATGGCTCCCTGCAGCCACGAGAGCAGGGATACCCCGAACAGGCCGAGGTCCTGGCGCAGGTAGGGCCGGAACGGTTCGGTCCGCTCGGACAGCCGGACGGCATTGAACGTCCCGGTCAGCAGGGCCCAGTCCTCGGGATAGGGAACGTCGACCAGTCGCGCCCCGGGGATCCGGCCGAGCGTGGTGAGCAGTGCCCTGCGGGCGGCGAGCACGGCCGGGGCCGCGCGGACCAGGTAGTCAGGTGGGACCCCGATCCGGGTTGCGCGGCGCAGCCGCACCCGGCCGCCGGACCGCACCGGGGACGCCGCACGGACCAGGTCCGGCAGCGGCGGAAGCCCCAGTGTCCGCGGGTCGTCCGGATCCGGCCCGGCGAGTGCGTCGGTGACGATCGCCGCGTCGAGCACGTCCCGAGCCAGCGGGCCGGAGTGGTCACGGGTGAAGCTCAGCGGGATGACCCCGTGGATTGAGGTGCGACCCATCGTCGGCTTCAGGCCGGTGAGGTTTTGCGCGTTGGACGGCGCGGTGATGCTGCCCCCGGTCTGGGTGCCGATGGAGGTGGTTGCGAGCCGGCCGGCCACCGAGGTCGCGGGGCCGGAGGAGGAACCACCGGGCTCGACTGCCGGGTCGGTCGGCGTCCAGGCGTTCACCGTGGTGACCGTGCCGTTCGGCAGCGTCGCCCGGGTGGTTGCCAGCGGGCCCATCTGGCCCTTGCCGATCACGACCGCCCCGGCGGCGACGAGTCGAGCGACAGCCGTCGCGTCGTAGGTCGGGACGAAGTCGGCGAAGATCGTCGAGTTGGCCGTGGTGCGGACCCCGCGGGTGAAGTAGTTGTCCTTCACGGTCAGCGGGATCCCGGCGTACGGGTTGCTATGGCGGTTCGCATCCGCCCGGCGGGCCGCGGCGCGGGCCTGTTCCGGCAGCACCGTGTTGTACGCAAGATAGGTGCTCTCGTAGGCGGCGATCCGGTCCAGGTGGGCGTCGACCAGCTCGACGGCGGAGATCCGTCCGGCGGCGAGGGCGAGGGCGGCCCCGGCAACCGTGTATTCCGTGGGATCGGTGACGGCCTGCCGGGCAGCGCTCGCGACGCCGGCGGGCACCCGGAAGGTCCGGGCCGGAGGCGCCGTCGGCGCCGCGGGACGGGTTGCCGGCGCAGCGACGGCGGCCGCCGGGGCGCCGAACGCGGACGCCGCCCCCGCCGCGGCGGGCGCCGCCGCCAGCGCGGCCAGGAAGGTCCGCCGGTTGAGGTACCGCCGCTGCCGGTCGGCGATGGCGACGTCGTCGCCTGCGCGCTCGAGATCGTCGCTCACCGCTGCACCCCGACCCCTGCGGCCCCGGTCCCTGCAACCCCGATCCGTCCGGCATCGATCGACGGGTAGATCGACGGCGGGTCGAGCTGCTGGGCGTACGCGGGCGCATCGGCGCCGCTGGCCGGCGGGAGCCAGCCGGCGATCGCGGGCACGGTGGTGGTGAGGAACGCCCGCAGCGAGGCCAGCGCCTGCAGGCGGTTGGGTGACCCGGTGGCCGGATCCGGTTCGGTCGGCAGCTGCCCGAGGTCGATCCCGACCAGGGCGAGCCGTGCGGTGATCAGGATGTCCAGTTCGTCGTCTGTCGGCGTCGGCATGGTGATCACCGAAGTCGGCAACCGTTACGCCCAGGTATCGGCTCGGTTACGCAGTGAAATGGCGCGCCCGGGCGTTCGGTCGGTCGGCCACGCGGGCGGGCTCATCAGTCGAGCTCGAGCAGGACCGTCCGGCGCGGCATCACGACGATGACGAGCAGCCCGAACAGCGCGACGACGACGAGGCCGAGGAACACGTGGTGCGCGGCGGCGGCGAGCGAGGCCCGGACGAAGTCGACCACCGCCGGGGACGACCCGGAACCACCGAGAACCGTGCTGGTCGCGTCGACGCTCGCCGGCAACTGCCCGGCCACCCCGGCGGGCGGGGTACGGAACCGGTCGGCCAGGGTCGTGTTCGCGACCGCGCCGAACAGCGCGGCTCCGATCGCACTGCCGACCGAGCGGGCGAACAGGTTCGCGCCGGTCGCGACGCCGCGGTGCTGCCAATCCACGACCGACTGGACGGCGACGGTGGTGGGGCTGGCGGTCAGGCCCAGGCCGACCCCGACGACGAAGCAGGACCCCGCGACCGCCCACACCGACGACGCGCCAGAGAGCAGCGCGCACAGCGTCGCGCCCCCGGTCGTGATCAGTGCCCCGATCAACGCGGTGTTCCGGAAACCGATCCGCAGGTAGAGGCGACCGGAGAAGGTCGCGGCCAGCGGCCAACCGACGGTCAGCGCGGCGACGGCGAAGCCGGCGACGACCGGACCGGTGCCGAGCACCCCCTCGACGTAGGTCGGCACGTAGCTGGTCAGCCCGATGACGAGCACCCCCACTGCCAGCGCGGCCAGGTTGGCGCCGTTGAGCAGCCGGAAGCGGAACAGCCACAGGGGAAACACCGGCTCGGCCGCGCGTCGTTCGACGCGGACGAACACCATCAGCGCGGCGATCCCGGCGACGAACACGGCGACACCCGGGACTGACGCCCAGTCCCAGGCCGACCCGCCTTCGAGCAGCCCGAGGATGACGAGGGCACATCCGGTCGCGAGCAGGGTCGCGCCGGCGTAGTCGACCCGGTGCGGCGTGCGCTGGACGCGCTCGGTGAACCGGCGCGCCAGGGTGACGCCTGCGATCAGGCCGAGCGGCACATTGACGAAGAAGATCCACCGCCACGACGCGTACTCGGCGAACAGCCCGCCCAGCGTCGGCCCGACGACGGCCGCGATCCCCCACACACTGGCCAGGTAGCCTTGGACCCGGGCCCGTTCCTCCAGCGTGTACAGGTCGCCGACGATGGTGATGCTGATCGGCAGGACCGCCCCCGCCCCGATGCCCTGCAGCGCGCGCAACACGATCAGCGAAGGCATGCTCCAGGCGATCCCGCACAGCACGGACGCCACGGTGAACACGGCGATCCCGACGAACATGACCGGCCGACGACCGACCATGTCCGCGAACCTGCCGTACAGCGGGACGGTCACCGCCTGCGTCAGTAGGTAGATCGAGAACAGCCACGGGAACTGCGCGAAGCCGCCGATGTCCTGCACGACGGACGGCACCGCGGTGGCGATGATCGTCGAGTCCAGCGCGACGAGGCCGGTCGCCAGCATCAGGGCCGCGAGCACCGGACCGCGCTCGGACCGGAAGCCCACGCCCGCCCGGGCCGTCGGGGTCGCCGAACCGGCCGGGGTCTGGGGGGTGGCGGGTGGTGCAGTGCTCACGCGAACTCCTCGGTGCGGCCTCGGTCCACGGGCGGCGCACGACGCAGTGCGGGAGTGACCCTCGGGGTCAAAGCTGACCGGCCACTCCGCATTCCCGGATCGGGGGGCCGCGGCGGTCCGGTCGTCGTCGCGGAGCACGATCCGGGCCGGGTTCTGCCCGGCGACGGCGTCGGTGGGCACGGACACGAAGCGTTCGGGCCGGGGGCGCAGGGTGACACTGCCGTCATCAACCAGACGCACAGGTCTGGTGCGGTCGCCGCCCCCGCCGCGGAAGCCCGGTCCGGGTCAGGGCCTACCGGTGCAACCGGACCGTCGCCTGCTGCGTCCGAGAGGGGAATCGGACGCACATCGAGGAGGGTCATGAGGGTCTGGGGAATCCCTGTTCTGCTCGGCTGTCTGGTGGCCACCGGCTGCGCGACGGCGCCGTCGAGCGGGCCGTCCGGGGTCGGCCCACCCGCGGCGACGACGACGGGCGCAGCGACCACGACGGGCGCGGCGACCACGACGGGCGCAACGGCAGCTGCGAGCTCAACGGCGGCGGCGAGCGCTGCTCCGGCGGCGACCGCCCCGTCGAAGTCGTCGACCCCGTCGCCTGCCACAGCCGCGGGCGGTCTGAGCTGCCGCGAAGCCGGCCCGGGCGCCGGCCCTACCGGCTTCCGGCTGTCCGAGCCGGCGCAGGTGGTGGCGGCGGTCGTGTGCCGCGACGGCGGAGCCGCGGTGGCGACACCGGCCGAGACCGACGCCCTCGCCACCGCGCTCGCGCTCCCCCAGCCACCGCGGCGGCGGGTCTACTGCACCGATCACGTCCTCGCCGACCAACCGACCTGGGCGGTCCGGCTGGCTGACGGCCGCGTGGTGACACCGGTCGCGCCGATGGACCCGTGCGGCCGGCCGATCGCCGCGGTGCTGCGGGCGGTCAACGCCATCCTCGCCGGCAGCGGCCCAGCCCGGTGAAACCATCCGCCGACCCTGGCCCGCACCGACTCCTGGCCCACCGGGTTGCCGAATCGCCGGCCCGGGCCTCGCGCGCGTGGCCGGTGTGCGGTAGGACAGCGGGGTGTCCTTCCCCGCGGCCGACGACGAGCTGGGTCCGGGCGTCTACTGGGCGGCGCGGGTCGAGGACGCCGTCGGCCTGCGGCTCAACCGCCTGCTCCGGCGGCGGGGCTGGCAACCCCGGGTCGTCACCTACACCGGCTACGGGACGCAGGAGTGGGCGCGGGTGCTGGCGCGGGTCCTGCTGGCGCCGGCCGGCGTCCGGACCCGGGACGTAGCAGGAGCACGAGGCTGGCGCCGGTTCCTGGCCGCGACCGCGCCCGGGGTGCGCGTGACGGTCGAGATCGGTGGACAGCACCACGAGGTGGTCAGCGAGCGCGGTGGGTACATCGACACGGTGTTGACCGCATCCCTGGATCCGGGCTGGGCACAGGCGTCGCTCGCGGCCGAGGGGTCCGGCCGGCCACCGTCGTCCGCGCCGATCCGTGTGGTCGGGGACTCTCCCGGCGTCGGCCTGGTCAGTGACATCGACGACACGGTTGTGATTACTGCTCTGCCACGGCCGCTCGTGGCGTTCTGGAACACCTTCCTCCGGCGCGAGACCTCACGCCGCCCGGTACCGGGCATGGCGCAGATGTACCGGGCGGTGGTGGAGTCCGAACCGGCAGCGTTCGTCGTCTACCTCTCGACCGGGGCCTGGAACGTCGCCCCGGGGTTGCAGGAGTTCCTGGCCCGGCACGGCTTTCCCCGCGGGCCGATGCTGCTGACCGACTGGGGGCCGACCACGCACGCGATGTTCCGGTCCGGCATCGCGCACAAGCACGACCAGCTCCAGCGACTGTTCGCCGAGCTGCCGCAACTGCGCTGGCTGCTCGTCGGGGACGACGGCCAGCACGACCCGCAGATCTACGGCGACTCGGCCGACGCCGCCCCCGACCGGGTCGAGGCGGTGGCGATCCGGCAGTTGACGCCTGGGGAGCAGGTGCGTACCCACGGTGCGACCGAGCCACTGAAAGGCCAGCACACGGGAGAGCGACGCTCTGGATCAGCGACCGGCGAGGTGGAGCAGGTCCGGGCCCCGGACGGTTTCGGACTGCTCGAGCAGCTGCGGGTCCGCCGGCTGCTCGGGCTGCGCGTCCGCTGACTACCCCCGACCCTCCGGGCGAGGCGGACCCGGTCCTCGCGCGGCGGCTCCGGGCGCAACTGCTCGCCGGCCCCCCGGCAGCGGGAGTCGTCGACGTCGTCGACCGGTTGTTGGCCGTCCAGGCCCAGGATGCCCGCGGCTTCCGGTTGGCGGTCCGGGCCCGGACGGACGGGCTGGTCGCCGGTGACGTCGACCGTGCCCTGACCGTCGACCGGTCGGTCGTGGTCAGCACGCTCAACCGGGCACCCTGCACCTGGTCCGGGCCGAGGACCACGGGTGGCTGCACGCGCTCACCACCCCGCCGCTGGCGGCCGGCAGTGCGCGGCGGCTGGCGCAGGAGGGCGTCCCGCCGGACGCAGCCGAACGGGGCATCACCGCGGTGGTCACGGCACTGGCGGCGGACGGTCCGCTGGGCCGGACCGCGCTGCGTCCCCGCGTCGCGGCCGCCGGGGTCCGGGTGGAGGGCCAGGCCCTGGTGCACGTCCTGTTCGCCGCCACCCTGCGCGGGCTGATCGTCCGCGGCCCGGTCGTGGACGGCGAGCACGCGTTCGTGCTCGTCCGCGACTGGCTCGGCGCGCTGGGCGAGCCGTGGGCGGGCGACCGGGACGACGCCCTGATCCGGCTCGCCGAGCGCTACCTGGCCGGACATGCGCCGGCCGGCGAGCGCGACCTCGCCCGGTGGTCCGGCCTTCCGCTGCGCGACGTCCGGCGAGGGCTGCAGGGTCTCGGCCCCCGACTGCGCGAGTCCGGCGACGGGCTGCTCGAACTGGGCGACCGGCCGCCGGCGGTCGCCGCCGCTCCCCCACGGTTGCTCGGCGCGTTCGACCCCCTGCTGCTCGGCTGGGCCGACCGGACCTGGGTCCTCGCCGACCACGTCGAGCTCGTCACCGTCAACGGCATCTTCCGCCCGTTCGCACTCGTCGACGGGCGCGCGGCCGGAACCTGGGCGATGCCCGGCGGCCGGGTCACCCTGTCCCCGTTCGAGCCGCTCGACGCCGGTGTCGAGGCCCGGTTGCGTGTCGACGGCGCCGACGTCGCCCGGTTCCTGGGCGCGCGGTGACGCCGACGGGGCCCACCACTCACCAGACTCGGGGCGTTCACAGCACTCGGGCCAGTCAGGGGATAAGGACGATCTTGCCGTGGGTGTGCCCGCGCTCCAGCTCGGTGTAGGCCTCGCGGACCTGTTCCAGTGGATACGTCGCAGCGATCGGGACGGTGATCTGTCCGGACGCGACCAGGTCCGCAACCTCGGCAAGGACTTCCGGCGTCGCCGCGACCGAGCTGCCCTCGGCCTTGACGCCGAGCCGCTGCGCAGCCTCGAACGCGATGATCGTATCGATCCGTTCGCGGGCGACGCCGAGGTCGACGGCGAGCTGGACGTAGTCCGGGCCGAAGGTGTCGATGAACGCGTCGATGCCGTCGGGCGCGGCCTCCCGCAGCCGGTCGGCGAGGCCCTCGCCGTACGCGACCGGCACGACCCCGAGCGAGCGCAGCCAGTCGTGGTTGGCGACCGATGCGATGCCGATGACGGTCGCGCCCCGCACCTTGAGCAGCTGGACCGCGACGGAACCGACGCCGCCGGCAGCTGCCGACACTGCGACGGTGTCGCCCGGAGCGGCACCGACGGCACGGACGGCCGCGTAGGCGGTGGTACCCGCGACGTCCAGCGAGCCCGCCGCCTCCCAGGACAGCGCGGGCGGCTTGGCGATCAGTTGCCCAACCGGAACGGTGACATATTCGGCCTGGCTGGAGCGCCGCTCACTCCAGCCGAGGACCTCGTCGCCGACGGCGAACGCGTCGACCCCGGAACCGCGCGCGGCAACAGTCCCGGCGAGGTCACTGCCCTGTCCGGAGGGGAACGTCGCCGGGAACATCGCCTCCATCGCCCCGCGGCGGATCGCCGCCTCGCCGGGATTGATCCCGGCCGCTCGGACCCGGACGAGTAGCTCTCCCTCGCCGGGCTCCGGCATCGGGACATCGGCGACGTAGAGGACATCGAGTTCGCCGAACGAGTCGAACCGCACTGCTCTGGTCATGCTCACCAGCCTGGTCCGCCGCGGCCGGCTCCGCCAGTGCATCGGCACGCTACGTTTCCCTCGTGCGGACCACCATCACCCTCGACGAGGGCTGGCGGTGGGTCGACCCGCTGCGGTCGTCGTGACACCGGACGCCGGCGAACGCCTCGACCTCGTCGTCCGCGGCGGCACGGTCGTCACCGCGGCCGGCTCGGCGGACGCCGACGTGGGTGTGCGCGACGGCGTCGTCGTGCAGCTCGGTGGGTCGATGAGCGGTGTCCGGGAGATCGATGCTCGCGGCCGGTTGGTGCTCCCCGGCGGGATCGACATGCACGTCCATCTGGAGCCCACGGACGTGGACCGGAGCAGCCCCGCGTGGGCGGACGACTTCGCCAGCGGGTCACAGGCCGCCGCCGCCGGCGGCATCACGACCATCGGGGACATGGTCTTCCCCGAACCGGGGGAGCTGCCCCTGGCGGGCATCGAGCGGATGGCGGCCGACGCGGCACGGGTCAGCGTCGTCGACTACGTACTGCACCCGGTCCTGCTCGACCCGGGCGCGGAGGTCGTGGGGCAGATCCCGGAGCTCGCCCGGCTCGGGCACACCAGCATCAAGATCTTCACCGTCGCGGGGGACTTCGGTGGCCGCGCGGCGGACTACCTGCAGGCGATGGCCGTCGCCGGCGGCAACGGCGTCCTGACCATGGTGCACTGCGAGGACGGTGCTCTCGTCGAGCACGCGACGTCGACCCTGGTGGCCGCGGGACGCGGGGGGCTGGAGCATTTCGCCGAGACCCGGCCGCCGGCGTCGGAATGGGCCGCTGTCACGCGGATGACCGCCTTCGCCGAGACGGTCGGAGCACCGATCTACATCGTCCACCTCGGCGGTGCGCGGGCACTGGCCGTGACCCGCGACGCCCGCGCCCGCGGGGTTCCGGTCTGGGTCGAGACCCGGCCGATCTACCTGCACTTCACCCGGGACGTGTTCGCCGGCGCCGACGGGCCGCTGTTCGTCGGGGAACCCCCGATCGGGACGGCGGCGGACTCGGCCGCGTTGTGGGCCGGTCTGGCGGCCGGGGACATCGCCACCTGCTGCACCGACCACGCCCCCTGGACCCGCGAGCACAAGTTGGACCCGGCGCAGACGGTCGCCACGGCGCGGCCCGGGGTCTCGGACCTGGAGACGATGCTGCCGATGCTGTTCGACCGCGGCGTCGGCGCCGGCCGCCTGTCCCTGCAGCGGTTCGTCGAGGTCACCTCGACCAATGCGGCAAAGCTGTTCGGGATGTTCCCCCGCAAGGGCACGATCGCGGTCGGCAGCGACGCCGATCTGAGCGTGTGGGATCCCCAGCTGAGCCGGACCGTCGACGGGTCCGCCGGGTTCAGCCGGGCCGGGCACAGCCTGCACGACGGGTGGACCACCCGGGGCTGGCCGGTCACCACCATCAGCCGCGGCGAGGTCGTCTACGCCGGCGGACGGATCACCGGCCGGCCGGGCCACGGGCTGCTGGTGCGGCGAGGACCGACCCGGCCGCTGTAAGGCCGCCCGGGTGAGTCGCTCGCGCCCCCCGGCCGGTCAGAAGCCGGGAAAGACGGCCCGCAGCACGGTCAGCCGGGCGTCGTCGGCTTCCTCGCCCGGCGTGTGGTCGGTGTCCAGTCGGCCGTAGACCAGCCGGACGAACGCCTCCGCGGGCAGGCGCAGCGCATCGGCGCCGTCGGCCGAGCGAGGGGCGACGGTGACGTCCGGGTCGACGGTGAGCAGGAATCGACGGTCTGGATCGACGGTGTCGATCGGGACCGGGTGCGCCCCGGGCGCCGGCTTGCCCGCCCGCGAAGCCGTTTGCGGAAGGGTGTCGATCAGCAGCCGGACCGCGTCAGGCGCCACGACGGCCGCCGGATCGAGCGCAACGGCGACGTCCCAGGTGTGCAGCGCGTGCTCACCCAGGCGCATCGCGAGCATCCCGGCCAGGTCCAGCTCGGTTCCGAACATGGCGAGAGCAAAGCTCTCCCGCTCGGCGGCGGTGAGCTGCTCGACCCTGGCGACGAACTCCTCGTTGGCGGTGAGGCTGGCCCGGACCTGATCGCCCGGGCCGAGCGCGTTCCACCGGTCCCAGATCGGGAGGAACGTCTCGCCACCCGGTGCCGGCGTACCGGCCAGCCCGGCGGACAGCGCGAGCCCGAAGATCTCCGCCTGGCTACCCAGGTGGGAGGCGACCTGCGCGATCGACCACTCACCCGTGTAGGACGGCGCCGTCACCCGATCGTCGGACAGCGGCGACACGAGTGCGGCGAACCGGTTGTGCGAGCCGCGCACCGCCGCAACCCATCGGGTCGTATCGGGTCCTGTGCCGCGCTCGACATCAGGGCGCACGACACCAGGGCGCCCGACATCAGGGGTGGCCGCGGACATGGGGTCGGGCGAGGTGTTCGGGTCGGGCATGTCGTCTCCTGTCGTGGTCGGGACCGGCCCCTCGGGCTCGCGACCGGTCCCCCTCGCGGTCTCGGCCGGGCAGTCAGCCGGTTGCGGCCACCAGGCGCTCGGCAAGTGTGCGTCCCTGCGTCGAGGCGGCCGCGTGGGCAGCCGTCAGCGACTCCTCGGCCAGTCCGACCAGGTCGGCCATCGCGGGGTTGACCGCGGCCAGCGTCAACTCGGTCTCGACGGTCTCCACCGACAGGCCCCACACCTCGCCCAGGGTGCGCTGAACCCACGCGGTGGCGTGATCCCAGCCGGCGCGCGGGGTGCCCGGGCCGTACCCGCCGCCGCGGGCGACCACGAGCACGGCGGAGCGCCCGGCGATCGCCGACGGCTTGCCGGGTGCCATCCGGGGGTCGGTGATCAGCAGGTCGACCCAGTTCTTCAGGTGCTGGGAGACGCCGAAGTTGTACAGCGGCGAGGTGATGACGTAGCTGTCCGCGGCGACCAGCTCGTCGGCCAACGTCGAGGCGAGCGCCATCGCGTCGACCTGCTCGACGGTCCGCTGATCCGCGGGTACGTACCCGGCGCCCGCGGCGATCGCCCAGGCCTCGGCCGGCAGCGGGGACAGCCCGAGGTCGCGCCGGTTGACGGTGCCGTCCGGGTGCTGCGCGCTCCAACCCTGAACGACGGAGTCCGCCACGGCGCGGGTCGTCGAGCCCTCCGTACGGATGCTGCTGTCGACGCGGAAAAGTGTGGCCATGTGGAGCTCCCTATCGAACGTCTCGGGCAAAGATCGTCTGTTCCACAGACAGTGTTGCACACCGCGTAACTCGTCGCCTCGTCGTACGCTCGGGCCATGACCACTGGCGCTCGGAGCGGGACGTCGGTTCAGCCCGGCGATCTCCCCGACGCCTGCACCGCGAAGGACGACATCGCCGACCCCTGTGGCGGGGAGGACCGCGCGGGCGCCACGATCGAGACCGACCTCGGTTGGGCGCTCGGCACCGTCTTCCGCGCCTACCGGCGAGCGGCCGGCGCCGTCCTGTCGGCCGTGCCGGGCGGTCCCCGCGGCTACCAGGTCCTGGCGACCGCCGTCCGCGACGGAGCGCGCCCGCAGGCCGTGCTGGCTGCGCACCTCGGTGTCGACCGGACGGTGATGACCTACCTGCTGGACGACCTGGAGAAGGCCGGCGTCCTCGTCCGGCAACCCGACCCGGACGACCGGCGCGTGCGGCGGGTCGCCGCGACCCGGCTCGGCCGGACGCGACTGGCCGAGCTGGAGGACCGGCTGCGCGAAGCCGAAGTTCAGGTCCTGTCCCGCCTCGGACCCGGAGACGCCGACGTCTTCCGGACCCTGCTGCAGCGACTGGCCTGCAGCGCGGGAGACCACCCGGACGGGGCGTCGTTCCCGACCGGCGACGCCGGCGCCTGCGCGGGCGCCCGCCGCACCCGGGCGTCCGACATCGGCTGAACCGTCTCGGTCGTCAGCGGCTGGCGTCGTGGAAGATCAGCGGATGACCGATGCTGCCGCGGGCCGGACCGACCAGAGCCTGGCCGATGAGTTCTTCGACCGGCAGCACCGCCACGACCCGCTGAACGCCACCCTGTTGGGGCTGACCGGGTTCGACGGGTTGCTGCCCGATCTGCGGCGGTCGGCGGAGGTCGCCGCGGCCGATGCGTTCCGCCGGATCGCGCGGGCCGCGGTCGGGTCCGCGACGACGAGCGATCCGGGAGGCGGCGACCGGCAGGACAGCGACCGGCAGGACAGGGACCGGCAGCGCGTCGACGCGGCCGTGCTGACGTGGATGGCGAATGCGGCCGCCGACGATGCGCAGCACTGCCTGTGGGAGGCCAACGCGTCCGCCGCGGGGTACGTGTCCCCGCAGGCACTGGTGTTCCAGGCCGTGCCGGCGACGCCGCTGCCCGACGACACCGCGCGGCTGGTGATGCTGGACCGGCTGGCGGGGCTGGCCGACCACTTCGATGCCGTCGCCGATCGATATCGGCAGGCGGCGGGCGTCGGCCGGGTGCCCACCGCGGTGGGGGTTCGGCAGGCGACGAGGCAGCTGGAGACCTACCTGGGCCGCCCGGTCGAGCAGGACGTCCTGCTACCGGCGGCCCTCGGCGCGCGGCGTGCCGAGGCGGCGGTGGTGGTCGAGCAGCAGGTTCGCCCGGCGATGGTCCGACTGGCGCAGATGCTGCGCGGTGAGTTGCTGCCGGTGGCCCGCGGCGACGACGACGTCGGCATCGGCGCCGTCCCGGGCGGCGCCGACGGGTACCGGGCCGCGGTCGCCCGGCACACCAGCCTCGCAAGCACGCCGGAGCAGATCCACCAGACCGGGTTGGACGTGCTGGAGGAACTGCGAGAGCAGTGGACGCAGGTCGGCCGGCAGGCACTGGACCTGACCGACCCCGGCGAGATCCGTGCCCGCCTGCGGACCGACCCGGCGCTCCGTTTCCAGACGCGCGAGCAGATCGTGGCCACGGTCACCGACGCCCTGGACCGGGCCGAGGCTCATCGGGCAGACATGCTCCCCCCGTTCGACATCGGGGGCTGCGTCGTGGAGGAGATCGACCCCGCAGAGGCGGCGAGCGCACCGCTCGCGTACTACCGACCGCCGTCGGACGACGGCACGCGCCCGGGGGCCTACTGCGTACTGACCGCGGATCCGGGCGACCGGTACCGGTTCGAGTACGAGGCGCTGGCGTTCCACGAGAGCGTGCCGGGCCACCACCTGCAGCTCGCGTCGGCGCAGACCCTTGACCACCTGCCGCGCTACCGCCGGCATGTCGACGCCCAGCTCGGGGTGTACGTCGAGGGATGGGGCCTGTACGCCGAACGGCTCGCCGACGAGTTCGGGCTCTATTCCTCACCGCTGGCCCGGTTGGGGATGCTGTCCTTCGACGCCCTGCGCGCCTGCCGGCTGGTCGTCGACACCGGCATGCACGCCCTGGGCTGGTCGCGGACGAGGGCGATGGACTTCCTGCGGGACAACACCGCGACGCCGGAGGCGAACGTCCGCAACGAGATCGACCGCTACATCGCCAGCCCCGGACAGGCGCTGGCGTACATGACCGGCCGCCGGGAGATCCAGCGGCTGCGCCGGCGCTGCGAAGCCGAGCTCGGCGCCGCCTTCGATCTGGCCGGCTTCCACGGTGCGGTGCTGGGCGAGGGCCCGCTACCGATGCCGGTGCTGGACACCGTGGTCGCAGCCTGGTCGAGGACCAGACGGGGTTGAGTACCGCGCCGGAGCGGACCGGTGGTGCTACCTTGTAGCACATGCGGCGAGTGGGGATCCGGGAGCTCCGCCAGCACGCCAGTCACTACGTCGGACGGGCGACGGCCGGTGAGTCTTTCGAGGTCACCGACCGCGGCCGGCCCGTCGCCCTGCTTTCGCCGCTGGCCGCGGACTCGTGGGACACGCTGGTGGCGACCGGGAAGGTGAGGCCCGGCACGTCGGGTTCGGACCTGCTCGACATCGAGTCGATCGACGGCGACAACCTGACCGAACGACTGCTCGCGCAGCGTGACGCCGAGCGGTGACGGCCTACCTCGACACGTCGGCGATCACGAAGCTCGTCCGGCGCGAACCTGAGACGGATGCACTGCGGCAGCGGCTCGGCGAACCGGACGGTGCGCACCGCGTGAGCTCGGCGCTCGTCCTGACCGAGCTACGGCGAGCGGTGGGTGACCCCGACGAGCGGGTCGAAGCACTGCTGTCGGCACTGGATCTGGTGACGGTCGACGACGACCTGTTGACAGACGCCGGCCGGTTGCTCACGGGAACGAGGCTCCGCAGTCTGGACGCGATCCACCTCGCGGCCGTACGTCGCCTCGGCTCCCGGGTTTCCGACGTGATCACCTACGACCACCGAATGGCGGACGCCGCCCGTGCGATGGGCCTACGGGTAACCGCTCCGGCCTGACGGAGAACTCGGGCGTCGGACTCCCGATCAGTACGGGCGGGTGAGGTCCGCGAACATCGGGAAGTGCCGCACGTTCAACGTCAGCAGCGATGCGTCGACCAGTTGAGCCGTTGCCGCGACCGCGAGGTCAGCTGCGTCGATACCGGAATGACTGGGCAGCCAGCGGCGTCCGAGTGACCCGGCCAGCTCCGCGACCTCCGCGTCGACCGGATGCCAGGTGAGAACCACAAGCAGCTGCTCCGTGGCGTGCTGCTCGGAGGGGCGCATTCCCGACAGCAGTTCAAGACGGGTGATCTCGCTGGCGTGCAACGGCCCCGAGGACCGGTGCCCGATGAGCAGCTCGGTTGCGGCGGTGAGCCCTCGAAGGTGGTCGACCAGGACGGACGTGTCGACGACAGCTGTCATTCGGGCCGCCGAAGCCGTCGACCGGACCGCAGCCGCTCGACGTACTGCTCGCCGGTGGGGGTCGACCCGGTCCGTTCGCCCGCCGCCCAGGCGCCCGACGTCGACCGCAGCGCCGCCTTGTCCTGCTCGGCGGACCGGCCCCGGGCATAGACGACCTGGACCGCGTCCCGGATGAGCGCGGCAACCGAACGGCCCGTCCGTGCAGCCGCGGCGTCGAGCAAGAGCCGGTCGCTCTCGGTGAGCGAGATCTGCGTCCGCAACATTATGTAACGTTACATCATGACTCCCCGGCGGAGTCGTCGACTCGCCGATGTCGGTCAGGCGACGGGGAGTGGGAGCAGGTCGAACGCGACGACGACGGCCTGTCGAAGCGCCGCCCCCCGGCTGGTTGGGAGCAGGCCGATCTTGCGGACTGTCAACGCCGCGGCCACCGTCTGGATGTGCTCGCACTTCACCACCGACTCGTGGTCCAGTCCCTCGACCGGTCCCACCCGCAGCTCGGTGCTCGACCCGCGGACAGTGGAGCTGATGGATGAGACCGCATCACGCCGTCCGAGGCGAACATCCCGCCGGGAGCCCGCGCACTATCGTCCGAAGGCGGTGGCGGCGGAACCGGACGCGCCGTCCCGAGGACTGTCCGGTGACGAGACGGGGTGCGGCGTGACCGATCGACCGCTCCCGGCCGACGGCCCGCCGGAACCTTCGCCCGGCCCGCTGTACCCCTCCGAGCCGGCCGACGGGCCTCGCTACCCGGCTCCCCCCGGGAACCGAAGCCGCGCCCCTGGACCGCAGCCCCCGTACGGACCGCAGTACCCGGCGCCGCGGCAAGGTCGGAACGGCTCATCGGCGCGGCGACCGGGCGACTACGACGGGCCGTCAGCCGCCTGGCGGTTGCAGCACTCGCTGTGGCTGCTGCTGCCGGTGTTCAATCTGGCCTGGATCGGCTTCGTGGTCACCGGCCGTATGGCGAAGAAGCGCGAATGGCTGGCCTGGGCTGCCGCCTACGGGATCGTCCCGTGGGGACTGCTCGCGGCCGCCGCCGCGCAGTCGGGGTCCGGCGCGCTCGACGCGCTCGCGGCGGTCGCCTTCTTCACGGCCTGGGCCGGCGGGACGACGCAGGGCGTACTCATCAACGGCGAGTACCTGCGCCGGACGTGGGCGGTGCAAACCGGCCGGCCGCTGCCCGGCAGCCGCACGGCCGCCATCGAGCCGCCGTCGGCCGCCACCGGGACCGGCCCGCCATCCGGCACCGGCCCGCGATCCGGCACCGGCCCGCCGGAGCAGCAAACCCGGACGGTGACGCTGTCACGCGGTCCCCGCTTCCCAGTCGCATCGGCCGACACGGTGACCGCGATCGACGAGATCCTCCAGCCCGTACTGGCCGAGCGGCGCGCCGGGAAGCTGACCGAGCCCCAGCGCGAGCGGCTTGACCAGATCGTCACCGCCTACCTCCCCCAGTCGGTGGAGGGGTTCCTGCGGCTGCCCGACACCTTCCTGGATCACAGCGGTCGGCGCGAGCACTACAGGACCCTGCTGGACCAGCAGCTGGGCGCACTGCTGGACGCGGCCACGACCCTGCAGACGGCGGTGTTCGCCGACGAGGCAGACGAGTTCGAGGCGAACGGCCGTTTCCTGCGGGACAAGTTCGGTCGGTCCTCGCTCGACCTGGACCAGCCGTGAGGCCGAGGCCGAACGCGGACCCGACCCGCGCCGACCCCACGCGGTTCCTCACCCGAGCCGCAAAGTCCCGGACACCCGTCCCCGGTCCCGAGGAGTCCCGTTGTCCGATCAGTTGAACCTCAGTCCCCGGCTGACCCCGCCGGCCGGGGTCCCCGCGGCCGCGGGCACGGCCGCCGACGGTCTGGTGCTGGACGCCCCCGCACCGGTCGGCACTGTCGCCGACGACACGGCGCCCACGATGGTCCCGCTGGATCCCGCGGTCGCCCGGGACCTGCGCGCCCGCGCGGACTCGTTCGCCGCGGAGCTCGCTGACCTGAACCCGCACAGTCCCGAGTTCACCGCCAAGGTCTCCGACATCGCCCGGATGGGCGAGACCGAGGTGCGCGCGTCCTCATCGGTCTCGAACCGGATGTTGGAGCGGCCGGCGTCGTCGCTGGCCGCGGCGCAGAACCGGGGCCAGGCCGGCGATGCCCAGACGAAGGTGGCCCGCACCCTGCTGGACCTGCGGACGACGATCACCGCGCTGGACCCGGCGCACGCGGACCTGCGGGGCGCCCGAAAGGTGCTCGGGGTGATCCCGCGGGGCAACAAGCTCGTCGCGTACTTCAACCGGTACCAGTCCGCACAGCAGCAGCTCGACGCGATCATCAAGGCGCTGGGTTCCGGGCAGGACGAGCTGCGCCGGGACAACGCCTCCATCGAGCAGGAGAAGGTCAACCTCTGGGCGCTGATGGGCAAGCTGACCGAGTACGCCACGCTTGCCGCCGCGCTGGACGCCGCCGTCGAGCAGAAGATCGACCGGCTCGCCGCAGCCGGCTCCGACACCGCGGACACGTTGCGGGCGGACGCGCTGTTCCCGATCCGTCAACGCCGGCAGGACATCACCACCCAGCTCGCCGTCGCGATCCAGGGTTACCTGGCGCTGGACCTGGTGCGCAAGAACAACATCGAGCTCATCAAGGGCGTCGAGCGGGCGCAGACCACGACGGTGGCAGCGCTGCGTACTGCCGTGATCGTCGCGCAGGCGCTGGCCAACCAGAAGCTCGTGCTGGAGCAGATCAACGCTCTCAACACGACGACGAACGCGATGATCCTCGGCACCTCGGAGCTGCTCAGGCAGCAGACCGGCGCCGTCTACACCCAGGCCGCGTCCTCGGCGATCTCGGTGGAGACCCTGCAGAAGGCGTTCGACAACGTGTTCTCCACGATGGACGCGATCGACGGGTTCAAGGCTCAGGCGGCGGCGAGCCTCGGCACGACCATCGCCGCGCTGGAGACCCAGGTCGGGCGGTCGCAGAGCTACCTCAAGCGGGTCCACAACGCGGACGAGAGCAGTCGGCCCTGACGGCGCTGAACGGTCAGGGCCGTCGGGTCAGGTCAAGAACGCCGGGGTGGCCAGGCGGGTCCGCCACTGCTGGGTGCCGTTCCACTCCAGCCACCCGGCCGGCAGCCACTCCCCCGTCTGCAGCTGGGCATGGCGAGGGTGGCACGCGAAAGCCCAGGTGACGAACAGCAGCTCGGCCCAGTCGGAGGTGAGCAGCCACGACGTCTGACCCTGCGCGCCCTGGCCGAGCAGGTGCACGGCGCCCGCGGCCTGCATCTGGGCCGCGGTGATCGACGCCCAGGTCCAGGACCAGACGCCGCGGTCGGTGGCCAGGTGGAAACCGAGGCTGCTCAGGTAGAGGATTCCGCGGTCGACCTCGGTCCAGCGCGGCGCCATGGCGTCCAGGGCGGCCCGCCGGCTCTCGCTGAGCGTGAACGGCCCAGCGGCCCAGAAGACCTCGTCGTCGGCGAGTTGCGGGCGGAAGGTGGAGCGGACGTCCTGGTGCGGGGGCGGCACGACGCCGCGGGCGAGGTCGAACGCCACCTCACATGCGCGCCACAGGGCGGTGTCGCGGTCGGACCACGGACGGTCCGGCCACCTCGGTGACATCAGTGCGCCCTCCCCTGCTGCGACGCCTCGGCCCCGGTGCGTCGGGCGGCCCTCTGCGGGTACGCCCGGGCGCGGGCCTGCCCGGGCGCGGGCCTGCCCGGGCGCGGGCCAGTATCGCTCCCGGCTCCGCGGACTCTTCGACAGAGATCGTCACCCGATCGTGACCTAGTACCTGGGCCAGGTCGGGCCTGCAGCGCCGATCCTCATCTCACCAGTCGACGTCCGGTCAGGAGCATCCGATGAACGAGTCCGAGCGTGTCCCGGCCGTCCCGGCGCTACCCCCGCCAGCCGACCAGGACGGGGCGGTCGTCGAGCCTGTCGACCCCGCGGCCTACCCGACCGCCCCGCCGCTCGGACCGCCGCCGCTCGGACCGCCGCCGTCCGGACCGCCGCCGTCCGGGACCCATCAGCCGTCCGGGACGCATCAGCCGACGGGCTACGGGTATGCGCCACCTCAGGGCGCGCCTGCCGCACCGGGCGCCGACGCCCAGCCCGCCGGTAGGCCGTTGGTCGGCCCGGGCTACCCGCCGGCGCCGCAAAACCTGCCGGTCGGCTACTACCCGGCGCAGCTGCCCGTCTACGTCGGGCCGATGAAGGAGACGGGGATCGCGTACCTGTTCCTCATCCTGCTCGGCGGCGTCGGCGCCCACGAGTTCTACCTCGGCAAGACCGGTCGCGGGATCCTGTACATCCTCACCCTCGGTGGGTTTCTCGGGATCCTGCCGTTGATCGACCTGTTCACGCTGCCCTCCCAGGTCCGACGGGTGAACACCGAGCGCGCCGTCCTCGGTCGCTGAACTGGGCCCGGCGCGCTCGGCCGCGCCCGTCCCGCGCGCCGTCGCTCTTGCGACCGTCATCTACACCGCGTCGCTCCGGAGATCTGCCAGCAGAGCCGGCAGGCGGTCCTCCTCGTAGAGGCCGGCCACCTCCGGGCGCCACTCGCGGGCGCCGGGCAGACGGTCCAGCAGCTCGACGGTGATCGACCTACCCGCGTCGTCCCGGTCACCGGTCACGAGCAGCCGTACGCCAGCCGCGGCGAGCCCGTCGAGCAGCGCCCACGCGGCACCCGACGGCCGGCCGAACGTGCACACGACAGGTCGGCACGCCACGCCGAGCCGGTCGGCGGCGGCCTCGACCACGGCGGGGTTCTCGCACACCCGGACCTCCGCGGCCGGCCCACCGACGGGACTGTCGCCGGCCGCATCCGCGGTCCACTCGCCGGCCAGCGACCGGGCCGTCAGCCAGACCGGCTCGCCCGGTGCCGCCCCCGCAAGGGCAACCGCCGAAGCCGTGCCCGCCAGCGCGACGTTGAGGACAAGAACCGTCGAGGACACCCGGTCGCAGCTGACGCCGACCGCGTCCCACGTCGTCCGCCAGCGCGCGGCACGGCCGGCCGCCTCGTCGGCGGCTCGGGCCAGGCCGACATCGGTGACACCTGCTTGTGCGGCTGCACGCGCGGCGAGCAGGCGGCTCGCGAGCCGGCCCGCCTCCGCCGTCCGGTCGAGTGCGTGCGGGTTCCCGAGCAGCTGCGCGGCCAGCTCGGCGAGCAGGACGCCGTCCGCCGGCAAGGCCCTCATGAGCCTGTCCATGGCGTCGAGCCGTCCCTCGATTTCCGGTCCGGCCGGCGGCCCGAGCCACCGCCGGGCAACCGCGAGGTCGACGACTGCGGGCGGCAGACCGCATCCCGCCAGCCGGGACCGCAGCCGGGTCAGCGCATCGGCCCGCTCAGCCGTATGCGTCGCACGCTCCTGCCGCCGGTCGCGCAGGGGGCCACCGGTTTCGACGAGCAGCTCGACGAGGTCGCCGCCGTCCCGTGCAACGGCGGCACGCAGGTCGCCCAACCGGACGGGACGACCCGAGGCCACCCATCCCATCCCGAGGAGCTGCCCGACGTGACCACGCCCGGACTCGTTCAGCCCGGACCCGAGATCCGCCCGATCCCCGACGCCGGCCTCGATGCGCTCGCGGGCCTCGGTGAGCGTTGCACGCGCCCCGGGTAACGTCGCCCACCGCGCGAGAGCATCGGTCACGATCCGCCCGTCCCCGACAGGTCGAACAGCCCCATGTCACCGTCCGCGAGCACGCGCGGCGCGGCGTCCAGGCCGCGGTCCGGCAGCTCGATGTGCGTGAGGTCGTGCCCCGCCCACAGCATGAGCGACAGATCGACACCCGGAACCGGCGCCGGCGCGCGGGTGACGTGCCAGACCGCCGCTGCGGGGACCTGCTCGACGGTGACGAGGGTCGCCGGCCCGGCGAGCAGGAGATCGAGGTCGAATCGGACCAGCAGGTCGAGCATCTGCGCCCGGTTCGCGTCGTCCACACCGGTGAACGCCTCGTCCAGCCACAGCGGCCGGGGCGCGCCCGGCGACTCGTCGTACAGGGCGACGAGCGTCGCGAGCAGCGGCTGAAGCAGGGAGACGACCTTCCCGCCGCCGGAGTCGCGGGCGTGCACCTGCCGGGTCAGCGGGCGCCAGTCCGACTCCCCGGAGCGGTAGGAGAGCACGACGTCGAACCACCGCCGGTAGTCGAGCAGGTCCGCGAGGTGATCCGTCCACTCGCCGTCCCCGTCGCGGGCGCGGTCCTGGGCCTCGCGCACCTGTTGCTCGAGGAAGGACCGGACCTGCTGCTCGACCTCCGCGGACAGCATCGACCCGTGCTCGAAGACCGAGAGGATCTCGTAGGCGGCATGCTGCCCGGCAGCGGGGACGCGGCGGAGCCGGATGGTCCGGCGGTCGGCACCGGTCGGGTGCGCGGCGAGCACCCGGTTGACCCGGTCGAGCTGCTCGACGACCCGACCGACCCGCTCCCGCAGGTGCTCGACGAAGGTCGACGTCAGCAGCTCCCCGAGGATCTGGTGCATCTTCTCGTCGTGCTCGGCGGAGAGCCGCTCGACCTGGTCGGCGAGCCGGCCCAGCGCCGTTCGCGGCGGGACCGGCGGCCCACTGTCGACCGTGAGCAGGACGCCGGGAAGCCCGGTCGGGGCCTCGGGGTCGTGAATTGCGACGTCGCGTCCGTCCGACCGGCGCAGCGCCTCCTGCAGGTCGATGAACGCCTTCCCCGTCAGCCGGCTCGTCGCAGCGGTCACCGAGGCGGTGCGGCTGTCGGCATCGGCCGCCTCGGGCCAGTCCCGCGGGCGAAGCACGCGGCGCGCCGCCTGTGCTGCGCTGAGAGCAGCTGTCACCGTCCGCCCGGGAGCATCCTCGATCCCGCGGGCCACCGCCAGGCCGGCGTCGACCGGCACCCACCACGCCGCCACGGCCGATTCCCGTTCGGTCGTCGCGGCCGCGCGGGCGGCGTCCGCCTGGGCCAGGGTCCCCTCCGCAGCCGTGACGATTGCGACCTGCCTGCGATCCTCAGCCTCGAGCGTCCCGACACGACCCACCAGCATCGTCCGCGATCCGTCCAACTGGTGTGCCCTCTGCAGGACCGCCGCCTGCTCCTGCCCGAGCGCGCTTGCCGCGGTGTCCGCCGACCGGCGAGCGCGGGCGGCCTCGTCAGCTCGCCGACGCGCCATGTCGGCGCCACGCCGCGACTCCGCGGCGGCGTCGTCGGTCACCCGCTGGGCGACATCGCGCGCGGCGGTCGTGGACCGCGCCGAGCCGTCCGTCACCCGCAACTGGGCAATCGCCTGCCCCGCCAGGTCGAGCGCACCACCGACCGCTGCCAGCCGGTCGGCCGTGCGGGGCAGGCGCCTGTCACCCGCGACGCGGAGCAGCTCGGCGTTGGCATCAGCGGCCGCCGCCTCGAGCTCGTCATGACGCTGCCGGGCCCCCGCCCACACCGCGGCTGCCCGCTCGCGCTCGCCCTCGGCCGCTCGAGCCAGCTGCGCTGCTCGGGCGGCCGGCGCGTCGTCCGGCGCCGAACGGGCGGCGGTCTCCAGCCTCCGGACGCGTTCGCGCAGCGACGCCCCGGTGGCAGCAGCCTCCGCCGCGTCCCGGCGGCGGTCGGCCGCGACCGACCGCAGCCGCTCGACCCGGCGCGCTCGCTCGGCGGCGCGGGCTGCGGCACCGAGCAGACTCGGGCCGTCCGGGACGGGGCCGGCCCGCCCGCTGGCGGTCGGTGTCCGCCAGCGGCCGTCGGCAGCCACCGCGACCGCCCGACCCAGGTCCGCGTCGGACTCCGTCCAGCCGATCCGGGCGAGCAGCGCCTCGACCGGTCCGGACAGGTTTCCGGCGTCCTCGGACGGCTCCAGCACGTCGGCCAGCGAGTCGGCGCCAGCGCCACCGCCCCCGGCCCCACCGTCGCGACCGTCGCCCTCGCCGCGACCGTCGCCCTCGCCGGCGACCTCGAGGGTGACGACCAGTTCGTCCCCGTCGCGCCCGGCGGCCCAGACGCCGTCGGGCGTCACCCAGGCGTCGAGCAGCCCGGCCGCCGCGAGCGCCGCCTCGATCCGACCGTGCGTCTCGAGCCCGAGGCCCGGACGGGGGTCGACGACCCGCCAGAGCGGTGCTCCCACCCCCGCCGCCGTCGGCGGTCTGGTCCGGCGGAGCCAGCCGTGGGGCTCGGGCGGCGCCGGCTCGGGGCGGGCAGCGACCTCGTCGGCCTCCGCATCGGCGCGGGTGGCCTCGGCCGTGAGGTCGCGTGCGCGTCGCTCGTCGACGGCCGCCCGCTCGCGCAGCGGCTCGACGGTCGGCGCGAGCCAGGTCTGTCTCAGTCGCTCGGCGAGCACCGCTCGCGGCGCATCCGATCCGACCGCCGCGGCCACGTCCGCGAGCCAGGCCCCGCGCAGCGCCCCGCCGGGTGCGTCGCTGCCCAGCTCAGCCGCCCACCGCTCGACCTGGTCGGACAGTTCCTGCACGCTGTCCTGGACGGCGGTCGCCGCATCCGCCGCTACGGAGATCCGCTCGCCGTGCTCCCGTTCCGCACGCGCGAGCGCCTCGGCCGCCGCGTCGAGACGCAAGCCCGCCTGCTCGGCGCGACGGATCAGGCCGCCGACCCGGACCACATCGGCTCGCCGGCCCGCGATCGCTGCGTCGAGGCGCGCGATGTCGCGGTCGCCGGCCCACCCGGCAACGTCCGGCCCGAGACCGGCCGTGTCCCCGGCCGCGGTCGCCGCCGCGACGGCGGCGGTGAGGTCCGCGACCGCCGCGTCGAGATGGTCCTGCGCTGCGGCCAGCTCCGCCTGCCTGCGGTCGAGCACGACGGCAGCCCGAGCCGCGTCGGCCGCGGCACCGGCCGCCGCGGCATCGGCGTCGTCGGCCCGGGCCCGCAACGACTGGACCCGCTGCGTGGCGGTCGTGGCGTCGCGGTACGCCGCAGAGGCCAGCAGTTGCTCATAGTCGGACTGCGCGTCGCGGGCCTCGGCACCGGCATCCGAGAGCAGTGCCTCGAGCTCGCCGGCCCGCGTGACTGCCGCGTCACGGGCGGTCTGCGCCTCGCGTCGGTCGCGGGTGACGTCGTCGAACCGGGTGTTGGCGGCGACGAGCACGTCGGCCGCCCGTCGCAGGACCGCGTCGGCCCACGGGTTCCAGGCCCGGTTCAGGTAGGTCGCGACCGCGTCGCGTGCGCCGACTGCGGCCTCCCGGTCCGCGACGAGCCGGTCGAGCTGCTCCCAGCCCTCGGCGAGCCCGTCCACCTCGGCGCGGTCCAGCGCCGGCAGCGCCTCCCGCATCTGCTCGGTCACGAAGTCGGGGTCGAGCCGCTGTCCCAGGTGGGGTGTCCGCAGCAGCCGCAGGATCCGGGTTGCGGTGTCGAGTCGACCGACGTCGAACCCGAAGAGCTGGTCCGCCACCGCGGCGCGGTATTCGGCCGCGGTCTCGGCCACGCGGAAACCCGGCGCGTCCGCCAGATCGCGGGGGGCTGCGGCGGCCGCCCCGGTGCGCAGTGCCAGCCCGGCACCGACCCTGGACGGCCCCGTGCACAGACACCAGTTCCGGGGCAGGTCGCGGGACCCTCGCTTGGCCTGTGCGTAGAGCAGGGTCGTCAGGTAGCGCGGTTCACCGTCCACGAGCCGGCCGTACTCGACCCAGGCCCACCCGCGACTGGTGCTCACATCGGTGTCCCGGCGGTCCTCCGGGTCCGAGGACGCCTCGACGTAGTACCGCAAGGAGCGGTGCCGATCCCCGAAGGTGTCGACGAGCTGACCGTGCAGGTCCCCCGCCAGCAGTATCAGTGTCGTCAGTGACATCAGCGTCGACTTGCCGGACTGGTTGACACCGACGAACTGACAGCGGCCGTCGGCGAACCAGTACTCGGCGTCGTCGAACTCCCAGAGGTTCACCGCGCCGGCGCGCAGCGGCTGCCACCGTTCCCGCAGGGGCTCCGGCAGAGCACCGGTCTCGGCCGCGTCCCGCCAGCGCGCGAGTTCTGCATCGGCGATGCCCGGGCCGACCGGACCGACGGTCCCGGTCCGCGCTGCGTCGCGTGACCCGGCCAGCAGTGTCATGTCATCTCCGCCGCGCCCGGCACGCCCGGCGCGCCCGGGACGCCCGGCGCGGCGGCCGCGCCGAGCACGGACGGGTCGCGGTAGCGACCGAGGACAGGCGAGAGCAGCCAGCCGCCATCGCCGTCCTCGCGGAGCAGACCGAGGGCGCCGAGCTCGTGCTCCACCGCCTGACGGACGCCGTCGGCCTGGTCGAGGACCGCGCGGCTCATCGCGGGGCCGTGCCGGTCCACCAGCCCGGCCACGACCTGCGCCACCTGCCCCGCGTCGGCGTGGACGGTGCCGCCCGCGAGCCGCCGGCCGACCCGCCCGCACTCGTCGGCGGCGAGCAGGGCCACCCAGGACCGGGTGTCGGCGCGCGGCCAGTCGACGGTCACCGGTGACGGCGGTTCGTCCGGGAAGACGAGCACCATCCCTTCCTCCCTCGTCTCGACGACCCCCCCGGTCATCGCTTCGACCTCGTGCGCGCGGAGCCCGCGGGTCGCGCGCAGCAGCTCGGCGTCCGCGGGGTCCAGATCTGCGTAGCAGACGCACGGAGTCTCCACGAGCGCCCGGAGCAGCTGCGTCGTCCGGGACCCGCCGTCGCTGCCCGGCCGCTCCACCGTCGCCTCCGCCACGGTGTCCGCAACGGTGTCCTCAACCGCGTCCTCGACGGTGTCCTCAACCGCGTCCTCGACCGGCGCCGATGCGCCGGGGCAGCCGGGGACGTCGGCGTCGGCGTCGGCTGCGTCCCGCAGCACGGTCGAGTCCAGCAGCAGGACGAGCGCGTCGCGGTCGACGTCGTACCCGGCACCGATGCCGGCCCTCCCGTCGGCCCACTCCTCGAGCAGTCGCTCCTCGGTCCGACGGCGGACGACGCGCCACTGCTCGAGCAGGCGCACGGCCTGCGTCAACTGCCGTCGGGCACCGCGGGAGTCCGGGTCGTAGGCGGCGACCGGCGACCCGGCAACCGTCGTCAGCTCACGGACGAGGTCGGAGACCCGTTGCAGGGTCAGCGCGCCGCCACTGTCCTCGCAGGCGGCTGCCGCGCAGAGAGCGAGGGCGAGCACGCGGCGGCCCGGACCGTCCGCCGGCCGCGTCGGGGCGGTGACGACGCCGTTCCGCGGCTCCCGGACCAGCCGGAATGCGCGGCCATGTGCGGTCAGCCGGTAGCCGAGCCGGGCGGCTCGGTCGCGGACGGCCGAACGGTTACGGACGAGCTCCCGGTACAGCTCCGGATCGGCGGACCGTGTCAGCAGCGGCTGGGCGAGCAGCGCGACGAACGCCTGCTGGGCCGCGAGGCCACTGTCCGACGACGGGCTCACGAGCGTCCCCTCGCCGCAGCGTCGGTGACCGTCGCGGCCGTGGCGAGGACGAGCCGGACGTCGGGGTGCACCAGCCGTCCGGTGCGAGCGTGGACGACGGCCGCCGGCGCACCCACCGGGGGCGGCTCGGACCGGAGCTCCCACTGCCCGTCCGGGGTCCGCGCAGTACGCCGTCCACTGGCGTCCGGACGTCGGCCGGACAGCGTCGCCAGCAGCCGGAGCAGGATACCCAGCTCGGCCGGCTCCACGTCCGTCCACTCCGACAACCGGGTCCCGGACCGGGCGAGCAGGGCGGCGCGGACGCGCGCGTCGACCTCGCGGCGACGGGCGGCGTCCCAGCGGGCGGCCTGTCGCCCGGCGCCCCGATCGGCGATCCGGGCGGCGGTCCCGGTGAGCGCACGCGGTCCCTGGGTGCGCAGCCGCACCTCGACCGGCACCGGTTCGGCAGCCCAGAAGGACACCGCGGCCGGGTTCCCGGCCGGGTCCGGCGATGCGCGGGCGAGGTGGCGGGCGGAGAACAAGCCGGTCCCGGTGCACCAGGTCCGCCACGCCTGGTCGTCGTCCACGGCGCGGTCCAGTCGCCCGGCGAGCCCCAGCAGCTCGGCTCGGCGCGTGAGGTTCCCGCCGACCGCGGCAACCGCGCGACGGCCGCGGACCAGCGGGGCGATGGCGTCGCGCATCTGACGACGCAGCCGCACCGCCTGGCTGTCGGGACCGGCGAACCAGCCGGCCACTGTCCGCAGCGTCGTGCGGTACTGACCGACATGGGTCTCGACGTCGGCCTCGGCGGTGTCCGCACCAAGGGTGTGCAACGCGGCCCGGCGCCAGTCGGCGTCCGGTGCCGCGAGCAGGTGGGCGGCCGCCGTCCCCACCAGACTGCCGTGGACGTCGACACCGGAACCCCAGACCTCGACGTAGCGGCTCAAGGTTCCCTGAAGGACGGCGACCTTCTCCGGGGTGGGCGCGCCGGCCAGTGCGCCGGCCAGCGTCGCCTGCCAGCCGGCCGCTGCGCTCGCCATCTGCTCGATCGTCGAGGCGACCACCGCCCAGGCCTCGGCGACCCGGCCGGGGTCGGCCGGGAGTGCGTCCTGCATGATGTCGAGCTGGTTGTGCAAGACGGCCGGCGCCAGGTTGGCGACCAGCCCCGCGACGTCCGGTTCGTCGAGGGCGCGGACGGCCTGGTGGAACCTCGCCGCCCGGGAGGTCAGCTGGTACCGGGTCAGGTTGCGGAGGAAGTCCTCGTCCCGGACCGCGCGGTCCTGCCAGGAGTCGACGACACCCCACCCGACGAGCTGGCGCATCCGGGCGTCGAGATCGAGCCCCGGCTCCGCGACGAGCCGTTCGGGATCCGCCGTGCCGGCCGCGGACACCGCAGAGCGCAGCAGGGCCGGGAGCTCATCGTGCCGGACCCCGGTGAGCGACCGCTGCTGCGCGTCCAGCAGCACGTCGACAACGAGGCGGTATAGCGCGGCGTGCGGCGTCGTCAGGTAGGTCGCGAGCGTCAGCCCGCCGGGGAGACCGGCGAGGAGCCACGGATCGACTGTCTCGACCCGGTCCGGTGCATCCGAGTCCGACGGCGACCCCGCGGCGCGATTCAACGACCGGCCGTCTGCCATCGCCATCCCCCCTCCGCTCACCGCCGGCCCCTCCGCTCACCGCCGCCTCATCGTGGTCCCGACGGCACCGTGGCTGAGACTGTCGCGCCAGCGTCCGACAGGCGGCCCCGGACCGCCGAGGCGGTGGATCGTCCGGCTGTCGTTCCAGTCCTGTCGACAGGGTCGAGAGGGGTTTGGCCGTCGTCCACAGAATGCCGCGGATCCGGACAGCTTCCGGCACCGCCCGCGACCGTCAGCTCATGGCCTCGTCATCGAACCAGGCACCCGCGGCGACACGGCGGCCGCGACGCACGGGCAACCGGAAGACACGGGACGCCGGTCGCCGGGGCCAGCCGCTGCTGCGGTTCGTCGGACCTCGGCGGTATCGCCGCTGGGAAGCAGTCCGGCCGAGCCGGCTGACCCGCCCATCGGGGAACGGCGGCCACTAGACTAAGTCGGGTGACCAGCTCGGTGGGTGTCCATGAGGCGAAAACGCAGCTGTCCCGCCTGCTGCACCGCGTGCGTGCCGGGGAGGAGATCGTGATCACCTCTCGCGGGGAGCCGGTGGCACGTCTGGTTCCGCCGGTGCACGGCGCGGCTCGGGACTTCGGTTGGGACGCCGGACGACTCAGCGTTCCGGAGGACTTCGACGCCCCGCTGCCGGACGACGTCCTCCGCAGCTTCGACGGCTGATCCCGGCGATGCGTGCCCTGCTCGACACCCACGTGTTCCTCTGGCTGGTCGCGACGCCGGCCCGGGTCGGGTCGGCCGTCGAAGTGCTCAGCCGGGACTCGACCGAGCTCCTGCTGTCGGCGGCGTCCTCGTGGGAGATCGCCCTGAAGCACCGGCTCGGCAAGCTCCCGCTGCCGGACCGACCGGACCGGTACGTCCCGGAAGCCGCGCGTCGGACGGGTGTCCGGCTGGTCGCTGTCGAGCACGCCGATGCGCTCGGCGTCGCGGACCTGCCGCAGCACCACCGCGATCCCTTCGATCACCTTCTGCTGGCTGCCACCCGTCGCCTCGACGCGGTCCTCGTGACAGCCGACGCCGCGATGGACGCCTACGACGTCCCGATGCTGCGGGTGTGAGCGGCAGGCACCCCGAGCGGACAGTCACCCCTAGCGGGGTCAGCCGCCGGCGAGATGCAACGGCACACCCACTACAGCGCGACCGAGCTCTGGTGCCCGTCCGGACCGGTCAGGGCGGCGAGACACGCGGCGGTCGCGTCGCGCCAGTCGGCGATCTCCGCAGCGGTCGGGGTGAGTTCGTAGGCGTGGTGGTGGCCGGCCGCCGACAGCGAACTCCAGAGCGCCGCCGCGGCCGTCGCGGTTCCCGGGTCCCGGAACTGGGGCAGGACGAGGAATTGCGCACGCCGGCTCGCCGTCGACACCTCCCGGCGGCCGGCGGCCCACCACACCGCGTCAACGGACGCCTCGACCGCGAGCCGGAGCAGGCAGATGGCGGCGCGCCGGGTCGCGGGGTCGGCATCCTCGGCGGCGACAATGCCGTCCACCGCGGCGAGCGCTGCTCGCGCGAGGTGACTCACCGACGTCGGATCTCGACGACGAGCCGCTCGGTGTCGGCAACGAGCTGCGTCGTTTCGCCAGCCCCATGGACGTTCGCGCGGACCTTCTGGTAACAGGCCGTGGCCCATGGCCCGGCGCGAGCCAGCCGGGACAGCACCTCGCCGCCGCGCAGCGGGTCGTCGAAGATGGCGAGGGCGAATCGTTGGTTCGTCGTCCGCGCATCGGCCCAGGCCCGGTCGACGTCCCCGTGCGGGACGCCGCACCCGATGCGGGTGCGGCGGACGACCTCCAGACACGCCGCCTCCACCGCGCTCCGGCAGCACGCTGCCACCGCGGCACCGCGCAGGTCGGCCGGGAGATCGGCGCTCCGTTCCAGGGACCGGGCATCGTCCAGGTGCGCGGCAACGGGGTCGCTGAGGCGCCGGACCGTCACCCTCGATCGGGTCGACCGGATCACCTCGAGCACCGTCGCGGCCAGCTGCAGGCGGCGCAACGACTCGGGCAGACGGTCATCGTGGCTGAAGACGACGACCTGGTGGGTGGCCGCGAGTCCGGTGAGGACACGGGCCAGACCGTCGACCTTGGCGGGGTCCATCGCCTGCACCGGGTCGTCGAGCACCACGAAGCGGAACGGGCTGGCCGACGCGGTCGCCCGCGGGAGGAAGAGCGCGAGCCCGAGAGCGTTGAACTCGCCCTGACTCATCACGCCGAGAGCTGCCCCGTCGACCCCGTCGACCCGGACGTCGAGGGTCAACTTGCGGGAGGTTGCCGCCCCGGTGAGTCGCACGGCGCCCAGCTCGACGCTGCTCTGCTGGCGCAGCTGCGACCAGATCCGCGAGGACTCGGCGGCGAACGGGCGCAACCGGTCGTCGCGCAGCTGGTCACCGGTCGCGCGCAGCCAGCCAGCTGCGGCCCTCAGCGATGTGTGCGCCGGGTCGAGGTGCCGCGCGGTCCGGGCGGCGTTGACCCAGGTGGCGACGACCTCGGCGAGATCGCGCCAGCCGGTGTCCCGTTGCCTTCGTCGGGCCACCGCAGCGGCGCGGACAGCGGTGACGGCATCGACGACCGGCAGCAGGCACGAGTCGATGCCGTCGGCCAGCAGCCGCGGGTCGTCCTGCCCCGCCAGCACGGCCCACCGGGACCATACGGCGGCCGCGGCGTCGAGGCCGATCCCGTCCGGGGGCGCCCCCATGAGGGCCGCCGGAACCGGTCGGATGTGGGCGTGAGCATCGCTCACCGCTTCCCGGACCGCACGGGTGGCCGCATCGGCATCGTGAGCCAGCTCCGTGAGGCGGTCCCGCTCGGCGGTCGCGCCGACCCGCCAGGCAGGGTCCAACGAGCCGGTTCCGCAGACCGGACACGGTCCGTCGCCATGTCGGGCGAGGTGGTCCAGCGCAGCGTCAAGCAGCTCGGCGAGCCGTCGGGCATGGGCGGTCGGGGTCCCGGCCGCCGCGTCGAAGCCGTCCGCAGCGGCCCGAAGTCGGTCTGCGCAGTCCGCGGCGCCTAACGAGGGGCCGTCGAGGTCGGCGAGGATGCCGAGGCCGACGCCGTCGGGGTCGACGGCCGTGCCGGTGCCGGTGCCCGTTGCGAGAGCGGTGACCGCGTCCAGGTCCGGCCGCCGGCGTGCGACCAGCGCGTCGGCCTGCGCCGCCCGTGGGTCGGTGGACCGGGCCAGGGCCGCCCGCAGCTGCGGCAGCTCTGTGCGGGCCAGCCCGGCCTGGTCACCGACGTCCTTGACGGCCTGTTTGAGCCTGTCCCCCGCGGCGGCGAGGTCCGCCAGGCCGAGGATCTTGTGGACGGCGTCGAACATGGCGCTCGGCCGGTCGTCGGCCAGCGTGCTCAGCTCCGCCGGCGACAGGAACGGGCGGTGGGTGGCCAGGTCCGCTGCCCAGCCGAGCACGTCGAGGTCGGTACGGGGCCGGCCGGTGACCTGGCTGGTCGCGGTCGAGTCGGCCAAGGCGGCGTCGGGCGTCCAGGTCCGGCAGACCGTGGTCGGGCGGTCGATGCCGGCGACGGCCAACTCGACCGCCACCTCGGTGGTCGTCTCGTGCAGGTTCCGCCACCCGCCCCGGACAGCGCGGGCGGCGGAGTCCCAGCGGCCGACGCCGGCGGTCAGGGCCAGTTCGGCGGCCTCGGCGAAGCTCGACTTCCCCGACCCGTTGCGACCGGCGATGACTGTCAAACCGGGACCGGCGGCGAGGTCGAGCACGGCGCGGGGGCCGATGCCGCGAAAGCCGGTCACGGTGATCGACCGGAGGAAGACACCCTCGGCGCGTGTCCCGATGGGCTGGGGGCGGGGTGCGATCGCCGGGTGCCGCGCGGCCGACCCGGCGATCGCCTCGACCACGTCGTCGAGTTCGGACTGCCCCTGGACAGCGGCGAGCACGAGATCCTGGGCCGCGGTGTCGAGATCCGCAGCCGCGAGCCTGTCGAGGACCAGGTCGGCGAAGGAGGCGGTGGTGTCGGGCACGTCAGCAGTGAACCGGACGGGACCGACAGATGCCGCGGGCGTCGAGTTCGAGGTGGATGGCCCTTCGGTCGACGGTACGCACGAACGTGTGATGGTCACCCGCAACGGAGTGCCCGCGGCCGTGCTCATCAGCCCAGCGGAGCTGGAGTCCATCGAGGCCACGCTGGAGGTGCTGTCCGCCCCCGGCTTCGACCTCGCCGAGTTCCAGGGCGAGGTTCGGCGCGCCCGCGAGCACCCGGAGGACAGCGTCACCGGTGCGGGGGCTCACCCGGTTGCCCGACAAGATCAAACCCGCCGTCTTGGAGTTCATCCACGGATGGCTGCTGGAGAATCCGCGCCGAGTCGGCTCGCGCCTGCTCGAACCACCGTTGGACGGCATCTGGCGGGCGCAGCGCGGGGAGTACGTCGCGTTCTACGACGTGGTCGACCAAACGGTCAGCGTTCTACGCATCGAGCGCCGCCGCACCGTCTAAGACGGTCCGCTACCGGACTGATGGTCGGCTTCAGACCGCCCGGGCCAGGTCCCCGAGGTGCCGGGCGCAGTTGCTCCGCATCACTGGCGTCGAGCGGCTGTTCACCGTGTCGAGCTGGACTGCGCTGCACAGCAGGAGGTTCGCCATCGCATAGGCCTCGAGCACGGGCCCGTCCGCTGTCGGCAGGGTGAGGCCCTCCGGGTCCTCGGCGGCGCCGCGGCCAAAGGCCAGCCGCAGGGCGAGCCCGGCGCCGCGCATGTGCGGGTTCCACTGCCGCCACGGCTTGTCCCCCAGCTGTAGGACCTCCGCGGTGCGCTCCTCGATGCTGACCCTGCTGCGCTCCCGGCCGGTCTCCATGGGCACCACGAGGACCCGGGTCGGCCGGCCGTCCTCGAGCACGTCTTAGTGCGAGCACCGCTCTTGGCCCCCTTGAGCTCGCGGTCGATCGCCAGCTGAGCCTGCAAGAATTCGGCCGCCGCGTCCTCGGCTGCCGCGAGCGCCTGTCCGAGGTACGGGAATGCCACTGACCGCAGGTTGAGAGCGGGCCGCTCCCGCGACGCGGACCGTGCACACCCAAGACCGGTGATCACGTCTGGTCCTGTCGGTAGGAGACGACTCGCGCTGACAATCCATTTCACCGAGCCCGGGCGTCACTGCTAGCATTTAGCGACATGCGGACAATCTACCTCCGTAACGTTCCGGACGATGTGGCCAGCCGGCTCGAGCGCATGGCGGAGGCCAGCGGCATGTCGGTGAACGCCGTGGCCGTCCGAGAGCTCGCCGCTGCGTCGCGCCGAGTCGAGAATGCCGCACTGATGTCCGACCTGCCCGACCTGCCCGTCGACGTGGACATCCTGCTCGCCGACCGGGACGCCGGGCGCGGCGGTCGATGATCGTCCTCGACGCGTCAGCGGCCGTCCTCGGGCTGCTCGCCGCCGGGCAGGCCCGGACGGTGATGGCGACCGAAGACCTGCATGCGCCACACCTGGTCGATAGCGAGGTGACCGACGTCCTGCGTCGGCGCGCGCTCCGCTCACCTGTCGACGACGCGGCCGCCGGCCGAGCCCTCGAGGTCTGGCAGCAGCTGGCGGTCCGCCGGTACGCGGCGGCGCCCTTCTCGGGAGAGATCTGGTCCCATCGGCGCAACGTCACCGCCTACGACGGTGCGTACGTCGTGCTCGCCGCAGCGCTGGGGTGCTCGGTCCTGACCGCGGACGCCCGCCTGGCCCGGGCGCCCGGACTGCGCTGTCCCGTGGAGGTGGTCACCACCTGAGTTGGCGCCGGCACCGTGTCTACGGATCGGGTGACACGTCGACGCGGCCTGTGCGAATATCGCACACATGCGCACCCTGGACGACTGGTCATCGGTCGGCGACCGCGTCCGGACCGCCCGCGTCGCGGGCGGGTACTCCCAGACGGAGCTCGCCGAGGCGATTGGCGCGGACCGGACGGCCGTCGGGCGGGTCGAGAGCGGTGACCGGCGGCTGACGCTGCTCGAGGCGTCGGCTCTGGCCGAGAAGCTGGCGATCGACCTGTCAGTGCTGTTGGCTCAGCCGCTGCCGGCCGTGACGTCGCACCGGCGGTCACCGGTTGGTGAGTCGAGGGACGACCAGCGCGGGGCACGTGCGTCCCTGCTGGTCGAGCAGCACGCACGGGACACGACCTGGCTCGTTGAGGGCGGCTTCCTCCGCCTACCACCTTCGGCCAAGGAAGGACCGGACCGGACAAGGGACCTGGCCGACCCCGCGACCGTCGAGCAGGCAGCTCGCGACGCACGCGCTAGAGCCGGCGTCGGCCCAGTCGAACCCATCGGAGCGCTTGCCGAGACGGCCGAAGCCCTGGGGGTGTTCATGCTCGGCGTCGACGAGGACATCGAGGGCGCGAGCCTGCTGGTCGGCGACTACTCAGTTGCCGTCGTCGGCGCACGAACGGCCCCCGGACGCCGCCGGATGACAGGGGCCCACGAGGTCGGACACCAGGTCCTCGGCGACGAGTACTCGGTCGACGTGGGCGTGTCCGCCAGTACCGATCAGCGTGAGCAGGTGATCGACCGCTTCGCCACTGAGCTGCTGATCCCGGGCGTCGCGGTGACGAATCGGCTCCAGGGTCTCGAGGGCAGCGCGGTCTTCGACGCGCTCGTGCGGCTCGCCGCTGAGTTCCGCGTTTCGTGGACTGTCGCGCTGCAACGTGCGCTCGACGTCGGAGCGGTGTCACGCGAGCGGAAGGCCGAGCTGTCCAAGTCTTCACCGACGCGGGGGGACTTCCTCCGACTCCTCGGACGGGAGGTTCCGGAAGACCTCGAACCCGGGTCGGCCGGTCCACGGTGGACGACAGCGGTACTGGACGCCTACGCGGACGGACAACTGGGTGAGCAGCGCGCCATCCGGTTGCTCGGCGGACGCTTCCAGCGGGATCAGCTTCCGCGGCGACCGGACGACGACCTCTGGTGAGAGGGGCCGCGGTCGGCGACGACCCGAGTTCGCTGGTTGGTCCCGAGGACTGGATCTGGGACTCGTCGGCCCTGGTGCACTTTGCCCGCGCCGACCGGTGCACGGACTTGTCGCACCTCGTCGGTGGACAGGCTGCCCGGCACCTCGTGACTCCGGTCGTCTACGACGAACTTACCCGACACCACCTGGCCGAGACGATCCTCAACGCTGGATGGGTCCTTCTTGAGGACGCAAACCACGATCTCCTGGGCGCGCTCGCAATCCTGCTCGAGCTGAGCTCGCAACTGGACGTGCGGGGGCCGCACAACCTGGGCGAGGCGACGGTCCTAGCGGTGGCCGAGCGCGCGGGTGCGACGGCGGTTGTCGACGACCGGTCCGCCCACTCGGTCGGGCGGTCGCGAGGTGTCCGGGTGGTTCGAACGCTCCGCTTGATCGGTGAGGCGGTCGACGCGGGTCACCTGACGCCTCACGCTGCCCAGAGCTGGATCCTCGACCTGGACCACCACGAAGCTCGCCTCCCCGGTCGCGTGATCTCCGACTTCAGCGGCTGGTGGGCTGAGAACCGGAGGCGGCTGTGATCCGGGTCCCTGGCCGTTGCCGGTCATGACGTTGGGACGCCGATGTGGACTCGGTGTCTGCCATCCGGACCGGGAGTGGAGGAGTCCTTCGGACCCGCAGGGCCGGGTCGGTGGTGCCGGGAGCCTGAGAGGGTCCGGGTGGAGACGCCGACCCGGTGAGCCGTTCTCGTTTGTGGTCCCCGTCGAATCCAACGAGGCGTCGCTCAGCGGCACAGCGTTGCGATTCATGGCGCGTCGGAAGTGGTCGCCGCGATACCGACCCGACGGTGACCTCGCGGAAGGCGCCGGTCGAACCTGTCAGCGGTTGGGTTCATCCCGAGACTCATCGGGTGGACCGTTCGGTACCGCATTCACTCTTGTGGGGCGCCGCCCCGAAGGCGGCGAGCGTCTCACCCAACAGTCTCCACGCGTCCACGCTCCGCCAGTGGTCGATGGCCGCGACGGCGTCCGCGAGGGCTCGAGCTTGCTCAGCGACCTCGCGCTCCCGGCCGTTGAGCATCCCCGTGTAGGACGGGTCGAGAAGGTAGGACGCGTTACCGCAGCCGTACATGGCGATCTGGTCGAGCTCGATCTCCAAGGCCCGCGCGGCTTCCGCGTTGCTGGCCGACGCGGGGGCGACAGCGACGAACTCGAACTCCTTGTCGTACAGCTCCGCCAACACCTCGTCCGGCCTCAGGGTCAGCACGGTCCCGATGCGGCTCTTCACGCCACTCGTGGCACGCAGCGCCTTCACCTCGTGAACCAGCCGGAGAACGTTGTCGTCGTTCAGCGACGTTCCGACGACGAGGAGGTGCCGCGTCAGCATCAACTCCTGGAGCACCGCTCCATGTGCTGACGAGCTGCCCGCGTACCGCACGAACTGGGCTCGGGTCAGCACGATCGATCCAGACTCGCTCACATCCCCGTGCATCTTCAACAGCCAGGGCTCATCGGACCGAACAGCGTCGGAGGGGAGCAGCATCGGCCCCCTGGATCCGGCCACCTCTCCCGCCGCCTGCTCGAACAGGGTGTCGAAGTTGGTCGTGGCGGCCTCCCGACACCGCAGACCTGCCAGCAGCGCATGGGACAGACCGTGTCGGCCACCAGCCGGCCCGGCCGCGATGATCTGGGCGACCGCCGGCCCGATCCCGTCCTGCAGGTGGTCGTCGAGCAGCTGTGCGACGTCCAGCGCGTCGAGACGTTGGAGCCCCTTCGAGTCGGTGATACCGGCACGCTCCCGCAGTTGGGCGAGCAGGTCACCCCACGACGGCAGCCCCGCCGACATGCTCACTCCTGCGCCGAACAGCAGAGCGACGCGTCCCTCCCGGACCTCCTTGCCCAACCGGCGAGCCCGCGACCCCTCGACCGCGACGGGGTCGGAGCAGCGCTTCGCCCGGGTACGCCGAACGGCCTGGAAGGCACTGAACGCCGAGGCCGCACGGGCCACGATGGCGACGTCGACCCCGTGCCGGGTGGCAGCCTTCTCGGCGGAGTCGAGCAGGCCCTCGATCGCGGCACCACGCCGGTCGTTGAACCCGCCGAGCCCGGTCCCCAGTGCGGGCACGGCGATGAGTGGACGACTCCGCCCGTTGCGTGCAGGTATCACCGCCAAGGTGGCAGCGATATCGGCGAGGAGCGCGTCAATGGCCCCGGTGAGCGCCTCGACGGTCCCTCGGGCCACGTCGAGGAACCAGATGTCGGACCGGCCGACGGCCCGGCCGGCGCGGCGCGCCGACCAGTCAGGCGGGCGCAGGCTCGCGGGAGCGTCGGTCCCGAGCACCGTCCGCCAACCGGAGCTGACGACGAACCTGTCGTCGGTCGGTACGACTGCTGCGTCCCACGAGAGGCGGTCGAGCAGCCCGTTGACCACGAAGACGTGCCCGCTCGCAGTGGCCTGCTCTGGTGCGTCCGCTGCCTCGACTGACATGACCCGCAATGTGCGTGGCCCGCCAGCGCCCGTCGAATTCAGCAACCGAACGGTAGGGACCGGCCAGACCTCTCAACAGGGCTGGTCGAATGCCCATTGTCCGGCCGCATGACGAAAGCTCACCATGCTGGCGGTGCTTGCGGAAGGCGACGTCCCGGTACCCGGGCACATCGAGTGGTCGGCTGAGGAGGTCCTGGAAGACGGGAGTCGACCTGATAGCCAGGGTCGTTTGCCGGGCACGGATGACCCGGTCGTCCGCATCGAGGCGAAGTTCACGGCCGCACTCACCGACGAGCAACTGGCGTCTTACAGCCCAACGCCCGTGGTGGTCCTGCACCCAGCCCACCGCGCGCGGGAGGTCGCCGATGTGATCGGCGCGGCTGCCAAGCCTGTCGAAGGCGCTCGGTTTGCCTCCATCACGTGGGACGACCTGTTCGAGGCGCTGACCGCGGGCCTCGCCGAAGGCGTCGACCAGGCGAACATCTTCCAGCTGCGCGACCTGGCCGACATCGCGACCGGTCTCGACGTCGGCCCATTCACCGCCGATGCCTCACTGGAGTCGGTCGCAGCCCGACGGGAGGACCTGTCGTCGCTGGCACAACGTGCGTCGGCGATACGAGGACCACAAGGCGGCCGGCTGATGCCGACCACGCGGGACCGCTGGTTCGACGTCGTGCGCTATTTCCCCACCGAACAACGGCGGTGGGCGGCACTGGGTCTGCGAAAGGCTCAAGCGGCCGGCGTACTCGGACTATCTGTCTGTTGAAGCGCCACGTAGTCGTTGCGGAGATCGGCTAGGCGCTTGTTGTCGTGGGCCGAAGCACGCCACGCGTTCCACCCGTCAAAGGCGTTCACCTGTCCGGCGCCTACTGCGGCCCCCGATGGAGTCCCCGAGACTCGGCCATCGGCCAGGAGGAGTCGCCCATCGGCGAGGACCGTGCAGCTGTGGGTCTCACCCTTCTGCTTCCGTACCCATTGCAGCTCCTCGCCGACGGTGAGCAGGCCAGCCCGAAGCAAGTCCGCAACTGTCGCCAAGCTCGTCGGCGTTGGTGGGCGAACGCCAGTGCCCTCAGCGGGCCTCTCAGCGCTGCTCGCATCGATGAACCGGGCACCGGCGGCGTCCTCGTACATCGTGACCCGGATGACCAGCAACTGAAGCGCCGAACGCTGGAGGAGGGCGACAGCAGCTTCGGTCCGAGGGTGGAAGTCGCTGGCGACGAGCACCAGGCGAGGGCTGCGGGACAGGTGCTGAGGCGTCGCCGTACCGGTGAAGTCCTGCCAGGCACTCCAGAACATCTCCGTACCGTGCTCGTAGAGAGCGGCCACCTCTTCCAGGTTGGTGAGGGTCGCCCACCCGGCGTACTCCAGGCACTGCGCCAGTTGTTCCCGCTCGATGGACCGCTTGACCTCGATGACCGTAACGTTCCCCTGCTGGTCGAGGGCGAGAATGTCGACGATCCCACCGCCCGTCAGATGCGCCTGGCGCGTGACACCGAACAGCTCCACGCCGATCAGCTCGCTGAGGTTCAACCAGAACAGCTCCTCGATCTCCTTCTCGTACACGCCGGTCGCCGCCCCAAGATGGCGGAGAGGGACAACCCCCTCAGGGGCGACTGCGAAAAGTGGCACGTGGCGTCCTCCCGAGCGATCAGCGGAGTGGAACATCCATCATGCCCGCCGAGCCTTTACCGCAGTGCGCCCCGCCGGGCGGACGCGGTTGCAGCGTCCGCCACCGCAGCCACGTCGCTCAACACCTCCGCCGGGGACTGGTCCAGGTCGAGCGCGTGGCAGACGATCATGGTGCCGGAGCCGACGACGCGATGTTGGGCCGGGAACTCGTTGCCCCGGGCGTACACCAGATGCCCGGTGTCGAGCCCGAGGACGCTGGAGTAGGCGTGCATCTGATACAGGTCCGCCTGCGGAAACCCCGACGGCTTCTCCGCCTTGTACTTCGCATCCAGCACCGCGACCGGGGCGCCGTCGCGCACCCACACGATGTCCGGGCACATCGGGACGACGCCCGCTTCGTCGAGGTCGGTGTGGTACTGGAAGGCCACCCGGCCGCCCCGGGGCGCCAACGCCTCGCGGAGAGCGACGCTCACAAAGTCCTCGAAGACCTTGGCCATGTCGAACAGGAACCCGCTGGTGCGGACGTCACCACGCTGGTGTTCGAAGGACTCGGCCGCCAGCACCAGCTCGGCAAGGCGGAGTGCTACGGCGTATCGCGCGTTCAGGCGGGTCGGCTGCCAACCCGGTGCACGACCTCGATCCGGGAGATGTGACACGTCGGCGAGCGTGACCGAGCTCAGCCGCCGCAGCGTCCGCCGCACGCCGTCGCCGACCCGGGGCACCCGCAGCAACCGCTCGGCCGCCGCGCGGAGCAGGCGGTTCTCGGTGATGTCGATGGTGAACTCGTCGTAGGTCACCTCGACCGGCAGCGGCAGACCGAACCGGTACCGCACCTGGTCGGCCATCCGGATGCGTCCCCGGACGACCGGGAGCGCTTCCTCGACGGTGCGGTACCCCTGCAGCACGCCGCCGGCAAGGGCCCGCTGCGCCTGCCGCGCGAACGCGTGCGCCAGTGCGGGAAGCAGCCCAGAGGCTGAGGCGAGCGGCACATCCGTGTCGCGCCAGCCCTTCGGGTCGGCGGCGTACCCGAGCAGGAACACGAGCCGGCGGATGTCCACTTTGGGACGGACCCAGACCTCAACTCCGCCCGCCTGTCCGATGCCACCGAGTCCGCGTGTACCGCCGATCCGGATGACGCCGACCTTGCCGGCCGGCGCGACGGTCCACCACCCGGGGAGCACTGACGGCGCCGCAGTCACCACGCCCGACGCTGCGAGCAGCTGGCCGAGCACAGGGTCCATCTCGACCTCGACGGCTGCACCACCCTCGACCAGGTCTAGGACCGTCACCTCAGGTCGGTACCCTCGGTCGCCGCCTTCTCGTGCTCGACCGTGGCAGCCGGAACTTCCATGCGCAGTGCACCCGACTGTCGTTCCACGAGCTGACGGAGGCGCACGAGTCCGTACCGCTGCTCCACCACCACGTCGTCGCCGTAGTGGTGTTCGGCCAGCAGCGGGAGGATCTGGGTGCGCCACACCCGCTCCAGCCCGCCGGCTGCGTGGACCGGCCGACGCATCAGGTACGAGGGTCCGATCGCGAACTCCGGGTCGGCGATCTCCTGGTTGAGTCGGTCCAGAAGCCGAGCGCTGTCCGGGGGCAGCCCTTCGCGGGTGAGCCAGCGGGATAGCACAGAGCGGGTCGGCTCCCTGGCGGGGCTCAGCTCGACGAAAGCGAAACGTCGCCGCATGGCGGCATCCAGCAGGGCGATCGACCGATCCGCGGTGTTCATCGTGCCGATGATGAAGACGTTGGGCGGCATGCTGAAGTCGGGGTCGCCACTGCTCGCGTAGAGCAGGCTGATCGGCTCGTCGCGGTACTCCAGCAGGAAGTACAGCTCTCCAAAGATTTTCGCGAGGTTGCCGCGGTTGATCTCGTCGATCACCAGCACGTGCGGAACGGTGGGGCGATCCCGCGCCCGGTCGACGAGGCGCCGGAACGGCCCCGGGCGCAGCTGGAACGACAGCGATCCCCCTGGTCCGACGACCGGACGAAGACCCTCGAAGAAGTCCTCGTAGCTGTAGGACGGGTGGAACTGGACGAGCTGCCAGTCCCCCACGGCCGCCAGGTGCGCGGCCAGAGCCCGCGCCAGGTAGGTCTTCCCGGTACCCGGCGGCCCGTAGAGGATGAGCTGGCGTTGGTCGGTGAGCAGGTCGATGCTCTCCTGCAACCATTCGCGGTCGACCAGCAGCGTGTCCGCGAGAGCCCTTGTGGCGGGCTCGAGCGCCAGCTCGACGGGTGCCGGCGGCTCCTCCTGGAGCAGTGCTTCCAGATCGGCGAGGTCCTCCGACAGATCGACGACGTCCTGTTGTGCCTTCAGGTGCCCGGCGAGTCCGGCCGGCAACTCGTCGAATACTGTCGCGGTGCGCCCCCAGACGACCTCGCGCCGGAGACTTGTCAGTCCGCCGGCGCTGTCGACCCAGATCGCATCCCCGGTCACCCGCCCGACGTACAGGGCGCCCTGGCTGGGGCTGGCGACGATGTCACCCGGATGGACCCTGGACAGGAACGCCCAGAAGTCGGCGACCCGCTGCTGACGCTGGTTGTACGACGAACCGCTGTAGGCCTCGTCGACGGCGTCGCGCAACTCCTCTTGCGTGATCGTCGCGTCGAGCGTGGTGATGTTCCGGGTCGGCAGGGACACGAAGCCCTGATCTACCCAGGTGGGCACCAGGTCGTTCCCGCCCACGCTGGAGCCACGGACCAGCCACCCGTGCGCGGCACCAGGGTTCGAGTCCCCGACAGTCTCGCGGGGCGCCAACCACCGGCGGTCCCACGGCGCCGCGTAGAAGTCGACATAGGCGTGGGACTGCTGGGCAAGCGCGTCGCGGATAGCAACGAGATCCCGATCCGAGTCTCCCGTTGACGTTCCGATCTCTGGCTTGAAGGCCGCGATGATGCGTCGCCGGTCGTCGGTTTTGACGACCGGCGGAAAGGTGCCCGGAAAGGCCAGGTAGAGCACCGCATTGCGCAGACCCGGCTCGCGGAGTGTGTCGACGCCGCGGACGAAGTCCCGGAACGCCCACGGGTCCTGGAGCAAGCGTGCCCGGTCGGCCGGCGGATTTCGCTTGAAGGCGCCCACCATCTGGACCAGCACCACCAGGTGCTTCCATCGGCCGGAGTTGAAGCCGACCCCTCCGTTGAACACACCACTGTTGAGCACACTGCGCACACTCTCGGGCAACTCGGCCGGTGCGGAGTTCCACCCCAGGACCGCGGTCAGGAGCTCGCGCTTGGTCTCACCCTTGATGTTGACGAGCGGGAGGACCTGGAGGTACAGGAGTTCCGCGACGAGCTGGCGGGCGCCATCGGAGACAGTGGTGGACTGAGAACGCAAGTTGTCGATGAAGTTGGTGTCCGCCAGCCGGGTACGGCCCACCTCGCTGCGGTCGATCTCCTCCAGATGGGCCGGCGTCCAGATCGCTACCCCCGTCGAGAACACCGACCCGTCCTCGACCCAACAGCGCTGGAAGACGGCCTGTGCGGCGCGCTCGACGGCGTCCCGGCCCGCGGAGTCGGTCACGCGACGCGCTCCCGGTCGGGGTGACGTGGGCCATTGCCCGGCGGCGGGTCGAGCACCGTCTGGTACGGCACGCCGGTGGCGATCGCGTTCGCCATCGCGTCGTAGATCTCAAGGATCAGCCGCGCCGTCCGGTACTCGCCGTACTTAGTATGGTCCTTGCGCCGCACGATTGGGAAGGTCCCCAGCACGTGGTCCACCTCGTCCCGCTCGAGACCGTATAGGCGGAAGAATGTCGCGTCGAGCTCAGCTTGTATCAGTTGACGCCTTCCCTCGTCCCATACGAACGGTGGCCCGTCATCACCCAGTTCATCCGCAATACTCTGCGCGTCCCACGCCGTCCAAATTAGCTCGTCGATCCGGTTATTGATCCAATCGTCCAGGCGTAAAGCTGGACACCAGGGCGTCGGCTCCCTATAAGAAATAGGCGTCAAAAATGGGAGCTGCTGCGTGACGAAGAGATTGAGATTGATCCCCCCAAGCTTCTGGCGAGCAACATAATCTAGAACTAAAGCTGAGAAATTGGCCACTAGAACAGGATCACTTCGCGCCGTAGTACTGAATATTCCGAGGCTATTACCCACCGCCGAAGCAGGGTAAGCGCCCGCCACAACGGATCGCTCATCTGTTGCTCGTCCGATGAGTCGACAGCCAATGAACCAACCACGATCGAGCACGGACTCTGCTTGAAATGCGACGTCGAACTGATCCACCCAGTAGCGGGGCATTGCGGTGTACCGGGCATTTAGTTTGTCAACGGCTGGAACGTCGAAGATGGCGCCACCGGGGTCATAGCTGGCCCAGCGGTGATCATACTGGTGAATCATCTTCGCCTCGTAGAGCGGCAAGTAGCGCTCGTTACCGCGCTCGTAGACGTTGCCATCGAGGGTGTAGCCCTCAGCTTCAAGGTACTCGCGGGTGCGGAAGAGCCCGGAGTCGTTGGACATGTCGAACATCCTCATGAAGCTGATACCCCAAGGGTTACCGTGCGCGTCGCCAGTCTTCACTAGAATCGGTACCCGACGGTAGATGCCCAGAGTGATCTCAGCGTCCCGGCGGGACCGGAAGATCGGCGAGGTTCCGGTGTTCGGGTTGAGTAGCGTGATCTCGTCGGGCTTGAGGGCGAACCGGACACCCGGCGTCGCCAGCTCAACCGGGTCGTGGACGAAGAAGGCGAAGTCGGCGGCTTCCTCACGGACGAGGCTGCCGGTCAGGGTGAGCAGCGAGAACTTGAACCGGCTGTCCACGTTCTCGAACAGGGGACGGAGGTTCTCGAAGTCGTACAGGGCCGCAAGCGACGACGACTCGACGACGTCACGGAAGAAGTACTGGGTCGTGGCGTCCGTAGCGATGCCCGTCGGGACGATCACGCCCATCCGACCGCGCGGACCAATGAGTGTGCGTGCCGTCTCGGCGAACACCGCGTAGGTGTTGATGTCACCCCGTCCGGTGAGCGGGTAGCGCCCCGAGGTTCGCAGCCAATGGCTCTCCCCTTCAGCCCGCCGTTTGGCCTCGGTGAACGCCGCGTACAACTCCGGGTGATCGGCCTCGAGTGCGGCGATCCGACGGCGCCGCTCCGCGGCGTTCGGCGCGGTGGCGACGTGCGGGTCAAGCGCAGCGAAGAACTCTTGCTCCTGCAGCTTCAGGCGCTCCCACGGCGGGTTGGTCAGGACGCACGAGAACCCACCCGTCCAGCCGGGTGTCACCCCGGCAGCGAGGCCCGTCTCGGGTACCGCGAAGATCTCGGGGAACTCGAGGTGCCAGTGGAAGAACCGGTACTCGCTGCCCAGCCGGCCAACCTCCGCGACGGTCGCCGTGTCGACGTTGGGATGAGCCTCCCTGCCGAACAGCGGCAACACCCGCTGGGTGACCGGCGGAGAGGCCGACACGGTCTTGCGCCACAGGAAGGCCGCGCACCAAGCGTCGGCCACGCCCCGAGCCCGTCGGGACGTCGGACTGTCGATCACGCGCCGGTACCGCGCTGCGGTCCGGTGGACGTCGACCAACGATGCGGCGGGGATGCTGGCGGCAGCGACCGCCGCCGCCAGCTCCCCGTTTCCCAGGTGCAACCCGTCCTCGTCGAATATGCCCCTCTGCCCCGCCTGCTCGGCGGTGTTCCGCTTGACGAGCGCAGCGGCGAGCTTCCGGTCGTCCCCGGTGATCGGCTTGAAGGCATCGCTCGGGATGCCGCCCGCGATGAGCGCCGGCGTCGCCCCGAGCAGCGAGTTGCCAACCTTGATATGGGCATCGAGGAACGCCAGCGGTGTACCCGGCTCCAGCGTCTCCAGCCACAGGCTGACCTTTGCCAGCTCCGCGGCCAAGGGGTTGACGTCCACCCCGTAGATGCAGCGTCCGACGACCTCGCGCAACGCCGCCCGCAGGGCGATCGGCCCCGGCTCTGGGTCGCCCGTGTCCAGCGCGGCGACCCGCTTGGCGATCCGGCGAGCAGCGGCCACCAGGAAGTGCCCGGACCCGCAGGCGGGGTCGCAGACCGTGACCGCCAGCAGACCGGCGCGCGGGTCAGCCTGCTGCTGGGCCTCGTCGAGAACCGGGTCGAGCGCGGATTCGAGCAACACCTCGATGAGCGAACTCGGCGTGTAGTAGGAGCCTGTCGTCTTCTTCTCGTTGCCGGCTAGCCGGACCAACGAGAACTGCTGCGCCGCCGCGTCGTGGCGGGGGATGTACTCCAGTAGAGACTCGTAGATGGATCCGAGCTCCTCCGCATCCAGGTTTCGGTAGTCCACCGGCTCCGGACGGGGTCGTCCCTTGGCGGGCGGCAGGATCGACAGTGCACGGACTGCATCGAGAAGAGCGTCGTTGCTGAGTTCCCAGCTCGTCAGCAGATCAGTGCTCTTGTCGGACCGAGTGCCCCCGGTCGGGTCGAAGAGGCCACCGAGCCCGACAAGCCCCAGCTCCGGTCGGCCGGCTTCCGAGCCAAGTCCGTCGAGGACGACGGCCAGGGAACGCCACAGGTCCTCGTGGCGTGTACCGAGCCGACGGCGGGCCAGACGACGCAACCTTGCGGTGGAGAAGTACTGCAGGTAACGGTCCCGGACAACCGCATCGGCGGCAGGGCTCAGCAGCAGTCCTCGGTCCTCGGCGACGCAGAGGAACAGGAGCCGGTACACACCGCGGAGCAGCGTGTGGCGGAACTCGTCGAGGCTGAGAGCGGCGCTGGCGAGGTCCACCCGTAGCTGCCCGTTGGCCGGGTGACGCACGAATCCCGAGCCGAGCCTCTCGATCGCGGTGACCACCCCGGTGCGCAGCTGGTCCAGGGCGCGACTCCCCTGGTCCAGCGCGGTGACCCGCCACTTCTCCATCCAGCACTGCGCAGGTAGCTCCGAGCCGTCCAACGTCTCGAAACGGGACTGGTGCGCCAACCGGAACAGCACGAGGAAGTCCGCAAACAGCTCTCCATCGAACATCGTGTCCAGGTCGAACTCCACGTAGGACGAACCGACGAGGGAACGTGAGTCTCGGAGCAGACGAAGCACCCGCCCGTTGCACAGCACTGCCCACAGGTGGGCATCGCTCCGATTGACCAGCTCCTGCACCATCGACTGCGGCGAGGACTGCGCCGCACCGGCGACCCCCGGCGACCGGCGGTCCAGCTCGACCCGCCACCCCAGCAGGTGCAGCGGCACGTGCTCCCAGAGGTGCGAGACACCGAAGGCCTTGTCGTCGACGACCACGCCCCCGGCCGGCGCGGTCGGCACCCGCCCGAAGCCCAGTTCGCGCAGCAGGACCAGTGACCACCGCTCTCGCGTCAACGTCGTCGCGCGGTCCGTCTCCGGCGACGCCGCCAACGCCGCGCGGAACGAGGCCCACGTCCCCTGCAGGTAGGACCAGGCCCGACTGGCCGCGTCCCGGACCGACTCCCCAGCACCCAGGTGGTAGTCCGCCGATGCCGAGCCGAGGAGGTCGGTGCCGGTGCGCACGCGACTGAGCAGGCCACCGGGGACCACCGAGCCGACGACCCGCGCCGAGGTCATCGGATCATCGAGGAGAGCGCCGCTCACGCAGGGTCGGCCGGGAGGTAGACGTAGACACCGAGGACGTCAGCGGGTCGCTGCACCTGGACGGCAAGTCCGCGCCGAACGTCCTGGCTGGACTGGCGAACCCGACGGTGGGCGTCCACCAACCGCGCGGCCAGTTGATCGCCGCGCTCGTCCAGCACCGGCCCGAGCGAGTCCACGGTGCGAAGTGCCCGCTCGGCGAAGTCCCGCGCAGCGTCGGGCGCCACGTTGGCGTCCGCTGTTGCCCCCACCAGCCGCCGTGCCGCGTCGTCATCAAGGCTGACCAGGTCCTCGCCACTGCCCTGGACGGCGATCAGCGCGGCGTCCTCGGCCACAAGCGTCCGTTCGCCGTTGCGCGAGGGCAGCGTCAGGTGGAACCGGTACCGCACCAGCAGCAAGGTGGTACGGACCGCCACCGCTCGGGTCCTGATCACGCCGCACCGGCGCGCGGGACGCAGCGCCGTCGGCAGCGTCGGGTCCAGCGCGGCGTCGAGCACGAACCGGGCGAGTGCTTCCACGTTCGGGTCGGTGCGGTGCAGCACCGCATCCCCGCGCGGCACGGGCAGGTCCCGGTGGAACCGCACGCTCGGCCGCACCGGCGGGGGAAGGGTGTCGCGCAGGCCGACCGGCAGCGGTGCGGTGGTCGCCGTGAAACCGACGTCTCGGTCGAGGCTGACCGGGTCCGGCAGGGTGCTGACCATCGAGCCCAACGCCACCAGCGCATCGCGGGTGAAGCCGCGGACCTCGGCCGGCGTGCCGAGGGTCGCGCGGACCTCCGCCAACTCGCGGGCGACCTGCTCGGGTTGGATTCGACGCTGCGCATACCTCGTGACCGAGGCCTTCTCCTTCTCGGCGGCGCTGTCCCATTCGGCGTGCAGGGCACCCCGTTCTTGGAAGCCGAGGTCCAGCTCGAGCTGCTCCGGCTGCCGGTTCCTCAGCAACAGACCCTCCAGCACAGCCTCCAGCACGGTGCCGCTCTCGTCCGGCACGGGGACGGACACCCCGGTCGCCTTCCGGATGGCTTCGTGCTTGCGCAGCAGCACATCCAGGACGATCCCGTCGATGGCGTTGTCCTTGCCGTAGATCGTGACCGCACGGACCACGGGGAACCGCTGCCCGAAGCGGTCCACCCGACCCTCGCGCTGCTCGTGCCTGGTCGGGTTCCACGCCAGGTCGTAGTGCACGACTGCCTGGAAACCGTCCTGCAGGTTGACGCCTTCGGACAGGCAGTCGGTGGCGACCAGGACGTGACTGCCCGGCTCGGCGGTGAGGTCGGCTATGCGCGCCCGACGCTCCGGCGGGGGCAGCTCCCCGGTGACGATCCCGAGAGCGACGTTGTTCTTCAGCGTGGTTCGCAGGTGGTCCCCGACGTATTCGGCGGTCTCGATGAACCGGCAGAAGACGATCGGGTCGTAGCCGTCGGCGAGCAGCTGAGTGACGACCTTCGTCACCGCGGTGAGCTTGGCGTCCAGCGGGCCGGCGAGCGCGTCAGCCGCGGTCGCCAACGCCCGCAGGCGCCGGCGGGGCTCGGTGTCGGACTCCCCCGTCTCCGGGTCGGCGCCCGGCGCGGTGTCCACGGCCTCGACCGCCTCGTCATCGGCCCCGTCGAACACGACGGCACGGCCCAGCCGATCCGCTTCCTCGAAGCTGGCGGCACTCGCGTTGGCCGCCCGGTTCCGCAGCGTTTGCGCGGCCGCGCGCGGGCTGGAGGCCAGTGCCCGCAGCAGCGCGAGGGCCGACCACCACCGGACCCGCCGGCGGACCACCCCGTCACCGCGGTCACGGACCAGCTCCCGGGCATGCGCAAGCACGCGGTCGAACAGGTCGCGGTACTCCGGCGTCAGGGAGTACGCGACCTCCTTGGTCAACCGGTCCGCGGGGAACGGGGTGTCTTCGTCGAGGTAGCGCCGGATGTCGGCGCGCCGCCGCTGCACGAGGTGGCCGGCGAGCTGCTCCCGTCCGGCCGCCTGGTCCAGATCGACTCCGGCCAGCGTCGGGTCCAGCAGCCCCAGCAGGTTGCGGAACGTCGCGTCCTTGCCGCTGTGCGGCGTCGCGGTCACCAGCAGCAGGTGCCGCGCGGGGTCGGCAGCCAGCTCACGGACCAGGTCGTAGCGCTGCTGCCGACTCTTGCCGCCCGTCGTGCTGTCGTCGGCGACACACGTGTGCGCCTCGTCAACGATCACCAGGTCCGGGCACTCCTGCAGGTATTCGTGGCGCCGTGTCGGGGACTTGATGAAATCTGTCGACACAACCGTGAACGGGTACCGCGAGAAGACCGACTCCCCGCCGACGGTGCTGCGTTCGAGGCGCTTCGCCGTCCCGGCCAGCACCAGCTCAGCGTCGATCGCGAACTTGGTCCGCAGCTCCTCCTGCCACTGTTCGGCCAGTGCAGGACTGCACAGCACCGACAGGCCACGTGCATCACCGGATGCCAGGAGCTCCGCCGCGATCAAGCCAGCCTCGATGGTCTTCCCGATCCCCACGTCATCAGCGATAAGCAGACGGACGACGGACTGACGCAGGGCGAGCAACAGGGGAACCAACTGGTAGGGCCGGGGCTCGACGGCGAGCGATGCCAGCGACCGGAACGGCCCGGCGGTCGCCCGGAAGCCGACGCGCAGTGCGGTGCGCAGCAGACCCGCGGCCAGCTGGTCCCCGAGGTCGTCGGGTGAGGGCGGGGCGAACCGTGCCGGGCGCGGCTTCTCGACGCCGACCAGGATTCCGGCGATGTCGTCGTCGGTGCCACCGAGTGGGCGGACGAGCAGGAAGTCGTCGCTGGACCCGGGCAGCACCACCCATTCCCGTCCGCGGACCGCGACGAGCGAGCCGGGGCTGAAGCCCGGCGTGGTGACCTGGTCGACCGGGGCGAGTCCCGCCGTCACGCGCTGACCGCCGTCACGCGCTGACCCGTCGACCGGCGCCGAACACCGAGGGACGGCGCTCGACCACCGTCGTCCAGTCGTCGTCGAACCTCACCCGCAGCACGCTCCACCCCAGGTCCATCAGGCGATCTTCGGCGAGTGCGTCGCGCTCAGCGACGGAGGCGGCGTCGTGCTGTGGGCCGTCGACGAACACCGCCGTGGGGCTACCCGACCGGTAGACGAAGTCCGGCCGGGCTCGCGCCGCCTCGACCAGGACCTGCGCGTCGTCGGGGAGTACGTGATCGTGTTCGGCCAGGTAGGTCACGAAGTCCCGTTCCAGCGAGGTCGTCGAATGGCGCAGCAGCTGGTCGACCTGGTCGGTCCGGCTGACGCCGGCACCAGCCGGGGCGGTGCGGGCCCGAGACAGCGACAGCAGCAGGTCCCGTACGGCGTGCCGGTCGATCAACGCGTGGTCGTGCTGGTTCCCGTAGCTGAGCAGGCAGTCATAGCACCCGCGTTCACACCGCTCCGACGCGCCATCGGCCTTCCCGAGATCCACTCCGGTATCAGGGTCGAAGTGGGCGATCGCCAGCGCAGTGCGTGCTGCTCGGGCCACGGCATCGGCATCGGCGTGAAGGCCGCGCAGGACCCCGGCACCGCCCTCGGCACTCTCGGTGAGCAGGATCCGACCGCGGCCGTCGGGGTCCGGCAGCGCCTCGCTGGACAGTTCCGAGTCCTCCAGCTGGAACGCCGCCTCGATGCCCCGTTCCAGCGCGTACCGCAGCGTCGTCTCCACCTCCTCCGACACCGGGTCGACGAGGCGCAGGACCAGGACGTTGCGCCGGTCCTCCACGAACGGGAGAACCCGCTGCGCTCTGACACCGGCCGTCGCCTCCGGGAGGTCGGCATCCTCCGGTGTGGCGTCTGCCGTCTGGGCCTTGAGCCACGCGCCCTTCACCGTGTCGAGGAGGTAGCCCCTGTTGTCGGGATCCTTGCGACGGCGCCGACCGACGTTGGTGACCCGGACCGTCGCGGTGTCCCCGTACACCAGAGCAGCGATCTCAGATCCGTCGTCACCGATGACCGCAGCGTCGGCCCGACCGGCCCGCACGCCGTGATCAGCGAACCGGTAGGAGGTCTCCAACTCGAAGCCGGCGCGGCGCCGCTCCTCCTCGTCGCTGGAGATTCGCTCGCGGCGACGGGTGAAGACGGTTTGCAGCTGCAGCAGGCCATGGGTGACAGCACCCAGCGCGGCATCACAGTTGTCGCAGCGGTCGGTGCCGACCTGTCGGTCGTGGTGGTACCCGCAGGACGGACAGCGACGCGCGTCCTGGGTTTCCACCCCGCCCTCGGCCGTCTGGGGCGTCGGCAGCTGGACCCGGTTCACCTCGTACCGGGCACCCTCGTGGTAGATCAGTGCTCCGGGGCCGAACTCGCTGATCGCCAGGAACCGTGGTCGTTGGATGTAGTCACCGGAGTCCGACCGGCTGCCCCGCTGACCCGGGATGAATGCTGCAAGCGGGAGCCGCGGGAACGAGTACCCAGGAAGGAATCCTTCGGAGGCGAAGTAGCGGTAGCTGTAGAAGTCGGTCGCCCCCTGCTCAGCGTCCTCGTTGCGCAGCAGCCGCAGCTGGCTCTCCGCCTGGAGCCGTCGCTTGACGGCGTCCTGCCTGATGCGCTTGTCGGTGATCGACTGGTCGACGACGAGCTTGTTCTGACTGCGCTGGTCACTGAGCGCGGCGCGGTACAGGTCCCGCCACCGGTCGCACGCGCGGTCGAACCATTCGGCGGCACCGGCCACCGTGTCCTCCAACCAGCGGCCGTGCCACCACGTGGTCTTCTCCAGTTCCGCGGCGATCGTGCCCAGGACGATCCGGGCGTGCCCCACAGCGCGGAGCACCACGCGCTTGTCGGAGACGGCACGCCAGACCTCCGGCAGCAGGTCCAGCGACGGGTGCTCTCCGCTCACGTCCAGCAGTTCAGTGAGTCTGGCGTGCAGGCTCTGGCCGGTCTCGGTCAGCCAGATCGCGTGGACGTGTGAGCGCACGAGGTCCTCGTTGCCCAGGTCCAGGCGCGGCGCGGCGACCGAGCCGGCGACCATGTCGCGGGAACGTCGGAAGAAGTACTGGTCGTGGCTGTTGCCGCTGGCGCAGTAGGTGACCACCAGGGCCGGCTGACCGGAGCGACCGGCCCGCCCGCTGCGCTGTGCATAGTTGGCGGGCGTCGGGGGGACGTTGCGCATCGCCACCGCGTTCAGCCCGGCGATGTCCACGCCCAGTTCCATGGTCGGGGAACAGAACAGCAAGGGGAGCGCGGCCGTGCGGAACTCGTCCTCACGCTTCTCCCGCTCGATCGGGGCCACCTGCGCGGTGTGCTCGCGGGCCTGGAGGCCGGTGAGCTCGGCCGCGCCGTCGCGGTACAGGTCGCGGAAGAACGGGTTGACGCGCGCTGTCTCGCTGGAGTCGACCACCTTGCGCAGCAGGTCTTCCGCACCGTGCTCGCCTGTGCCTGCTTGCCAGACCAGCGCGGACGCCTTGATCCGGTAACCGGGCGCGTTCCCTGCCGACCCGGGCTGGCGACGCTGCCACCTCCGACCGTCGTTCGGGTCGACCGTGGCCAGCAGGCCATGGCGTTCCAGCGCCGTCAGCAGATTGCTGATGACCGCCTGGGCGTCCTCTGTGCGCAAAGGATCGCCGGTGGCGGGGAACCGTTTCGGCGCGCGCAGGTAACGGCCGAACGCCGAACGCCCGGACAGTGCGAGGTCCCGGCGGGTGTCCTCACCACGACGGCTCGGCCGTGCGTACGCCGTCCCCACCCACGGGAGCGGTTCCTGGTCGGGCAGGGCCCACGGCCCGGTCAGCTGCTGGTTGGACAGGTTGCGCAGCCGCTCGAAGCCCTCAGAGGTCAGGCAGTCGACGTCGACGGCAAGGACCCTGCGGAGCTCGTCCAGCAGGATCCGGCACAACTCCTCGCGCAGCGGCGATTCTGCCTCTCGCAGCGCCGGGTGCAGGGTGGCCCAGGTCTCCTCATCGTCCGCGATCTCTGCCAGGTCGACGTAGTCCAGGCGGAGTAGGCCGACCTGTTCCAGGTTCGGCATCGTCACCCGCCAACCGCGCTCGAGATCGAGGAATAGCCGGTACCCAACGATTTCCCGCAACGCGCGCTCGGTGGTGTCCCGCTGCGAGAACTTGGCCCCCGGATTCGCGGCGAACTGGTCGAACGACAGTCCAAGAGCGGTGCTCACGCGGGCAGCGAGGTCCTCGAATCGCAACCCGGAGTCGACGGCCGCCGCGGCACGGTAGAGGGCTCCGCGGAGCTGGACCACCTGGACGAAGTCGTTGAAGTGACCAGCCTGCAGGCTGGCGTCCTGCCGGTTGTCGACGAAGGTCAGCAGCTTGCGGGCATGTCTGTCCAGCTCACGCTCGGGCAGGCCGCGCAGCGTTCGGATGATGCTTGTGCTGAGCACCGAGACCGCCGAGCTGCGGCCCTCCTGGTCCAGGGTTGCCAGTCGGGCGAACTCCGCGCCTCGGGTCTGCTCGTAGGACACCCGGCAGCGCAGGCAGAACGCAAAGGGCCCCGGCACCCATGCGGCGAGCACGCCGACGTCGGGCTTGTAGTTGTGGGGGCCTGGCTGACCGGCGGACGACTGCGTGCCGTCGGGCTGGACGATCACCCGCTGGGGCACGGCGTTCCGCTTGGTCGGTAGGACGACCGACTGGCCGTCCTCGTCCAGGCTCAGCCACGAGTCCGGGAGTCGTCCCTCGGTGACGGGCTCGACCGGCCACGGGTTCGTCGTGCAGACGTAGAGGTAGCCGTTCGCGTCCTCACCGCCGCTGGCGTCTCGCTCACGACGGGGGAGGTAGGTCGTCGTGCCCTTGCTGGTCGTGCGGGACACCGCGTAGTACTCCTGCCCACACTCGCGGCAGAACGACAACGGAAGCAGGACCGTGTCGGGGCTTCCCGGGACAGCCGTCTGGTACTGGTCGGTGAGGTGGCGGGTGGCCTCGTCCTCCAGGCTCGCGTAGACCGAGTCGCCCTTGGACAGGAACTGGTGCAGGCGGAAGGCGAACAAGGGTCGCCGGGTGTCGGGGTTCTGCGCCTGCGAGCCGGCGAGCAGGGTCCGGCGGATGGCCGCAGCGCACAACGCGGCGTCCTCGCCGGTGAGCTGAGCAAGGTCTGCAGCCGCTTCGGGCACCCGTCGCGGCGGCTGCCGGACGAGCCGGCCGGAGACGTCGTCCGGCTTCGAGCCGAACGTCGCCTCGATCCACTGCGCGAGCGGGTCGATCAGCAGGCCGTCGTAATCGCTCGGCGGGGTCGGGTGCCGCAGGGCGTTCGCGAGCCCTGCTCCGGATGCCTCGCCGGGTGCGGTGGCTCGCGCGAGGGTCTCGCCGATGACGCGGTCCGGTGTGATCGGTGCCCCGAACAGGGTCGTGGCGACGGCAGCTACGGTGCGGCGCTGGTCTTCGATCGTGCCGCCGCTCGCCATCGTGGCCGAGGTGCCGACGCAGCAGAGGTCAGGCGCCTGGCAGGCGTCCTTGACCCGGCGCACCAGGAGGGCCACGTCGGAGCCCTGCCGCCCCCGGTAGGTGTGCAGCTCGTCCAGGACAAGGAACTCCAGGCCGCGAGCTGCGGTGATCAGCTGCTCACGCTCGGTCGGCCGGGTCAGGACGAGCTCCAACATGACGTAGTTGGTCAGCAGGATGTCCGGCGGGTTCTTCAGGATCTGATCGCGGTCGGTCGCTGACTCCTGCCCGGTGTAGCGGGCGTACGTCACCGGCTCGGAGCCCTTGCCGTAGCCGAACGTGAGGAACTTCTCGAGCTCCCCCTGCTGGCTGTTCGCGAGCGCGTTCATCGGGTAGACGACGATCGCCTTGATCCCTCGTCGACGCGGCGCCCGCAGGACTGCGTCGACGATCGGCACGATGTAGGCCAGCGACTTCCCCGACCCCGTGCCGGTCGTCAGGACGTAGCCGGCGCCCGTCCGGGCCGCCTCGATGGCCTCGCGCTGGTGGCGATGGAACGTGAGGGCTGACCCGCCGGGGTCACTCGCGTTGTTCTTGACCCGGAAGATGCGCTCGCACTCAGGGTGGAGCACACCCTCGTCGACCAGCTCGCCGACGGTGCCGCCGGTGGCGAAGCTGGGGTTCAGCGACAGCCAGGGGTCGGGCCACTGGGCACCCTCGGCCAGGCGAGCCGTGGCGAAAGCTCGGGTCCGCTCGTCGCGGATGTCGACGAATGCGGAGGTGAACTGCCGGTAGTCCTCGACCAGTTGGTCTCGCACCTCAAAGACGTCCACGAGCCGCCTCTCGTCACGCGCCGTGGGGACGGGCTCAACCTAGCGTCGGCGGCAGCTCGCAGCGGTCGCGGCCCTCCAGCCTGTTGGGCATTCACCGGAGACGGCGTACCGCCTTCAAGTCCTCAGGCGCAGGACAAGCGGGGTGACAATCGCCCGGTCCTCTTCGCTCACCTCCGCCAACGAAAGTGCCAGCTCACTGACGGTGTCCCCGACTGGCCGCCGGCCACCAGCACCGCTGTCGGAAGCCCGCGCGACGCCGCCTCACCAGCGACGTCGAAGGCGGCCGCATCACCTAGCCGCTGGACTCAGCGGTGACACCTCCGCGCGAACGGCGGGCGGTGCGTTGCCTGAGACGGCGCGCCCGCCATTGAGGTCGACCACCGACCGAAGGCCTGGAGCCGGCCGTCCCGCTCTCGTCGACGGCTTCTACGCGGCGACGGGGCCCGGCCGGGACGTCGGCCGCAGCCGAGCGGCCAACCTCGATGAGGTGTGGGCAAGAGGGTCTGGCGCCGATCACCAGGTGCGGACGTCTGTGAGCGTCGTTCGGGTGAACCCGACGATGAACGGCCCAGGTCGCTCTTGACGCACGGCGTCCAGGCGGTCCCACTGGGCCGCGACGACCCGGGTCAGTGCCCACAGATCGAGGTCCCCAGCCGAGGTGATGGCGAACATCTGCGCGGCCGCCGTGCGGACCGCCTCGTGCTCGAGCAGGCGCGAGGCGATGTGCTCGTCGCGCGTGAGGATCGCAGCTCCGGTCGCGGCAATCGCAGGGATCCAGACCTCGTCGGGTTCGCCGTGGTTCCTCACCGGACACGGGCTCAGCCAGTGCCGTTCCTTGCGGCGACCCTTCCGGCCGTCGTCGCCGATCCAGGTGACAGGGAGATGCGCTGCCGAGAGGACATGCCCCAGTCCGGTGGTGTTGGCGTCGACGAACCAGTGGGCGGCAGGCATCGTCAGGCGGCGGTCTCCGCTGCCCAGCCGGTGGACCACTCGTAGGCCAGGCCGTCACGCACGTCGCCCTCGGGTAGGTCGAACTCGTCGGCGAGCTCGTCCACCGGCGCCCCGGCCCGCTCACGCTCGGCCAGGATCGCGGTGCGTACGCCGCGCACGGTGGCCGCGCCGGAGGTGACGCGGGGGTCGATGACGACGGCTCGCTCCTTGCCGAGAGGCCTGATCCGCTCCGCCTCCTGCACGCCCTCGTCGGCGAAGTCGACCCGGCTCACGTAATCACCGACCAGGAGTGGATTGAGGCGGTACTGGCCGGAATTACCGCGCAGCACCAGCCAGAACTCGTCGGGCACCTCGGCGCGCTGCTGAAGCTGGAAGACCAGCTCCCGGTTGCCGGCGATGAAGGGTTTGAAGTGCGCGAGCGGGTAGGGAACCCCGAACTGCTCGCGCATCGTGCTGATGAACGGTCGAAGCCGCTGCATCGAGGTACGACTCCGGTAAGAGCGCAGGTACCGCGCCTCGACCACCTCCCCCCACGTCATCGCGAGGGTGCCGCGCGGCTCGGCGCGAAGGATCGGCGGGTAGAAGATTCCTCGCCGGTCTCCACCCTCCAACCAGTGCTGCAGCGTGCTAGGCGGGATGCGCAGCTGGCGGGCGGCTTCCGGCATGGGCATCACTGGGAGGTCCAGAACCGAGGCGGTCATCTCGTGCCACCTCCACTGGTCGAGAAGACTGACTCGGCTACCTCGACATCATGGCAGGGCGCCCGGGGTTGATCTCGGGCTTCTGGGCGCAGCCGGGTACACGGCCATGAGTCCGGGCAGACCCGGGTACGCGGCCGGAGCCGGGCGGTGATCGAGTCGGTACCGACCGGACGGCCGTGCCGACCCACGAAGTGAACGCACCCAGCAGGTCCACCCGGTTCGCGGACGCCGGCTCGCTCTTGACCTTCCCGCCGCCCGGGCGAGGTCGCCTGGCCGGCCGGTCGCCGCACCACCGTGGGCTCCGGACGGCGTCGAGTGGCGATCTGAACCCGCTCAGCGAATACAGATCGCCACTCGACGGCAAGACCGGCTGGCCCGAAGACGGGGGGCGCAGGCACACTCCCCGTTCCGCGGCGTCGGTTCGGTGCCGTGCGTCCTTGCCTTCGGGTCACCCGGTCTCACGTCTTACAGCACGTGAGACAGTTGGTGGATGGCTGAGACGATCACCTTCCGACCGGACGACGACACGAGTCGGGCCCTGGCCGTGCTGACCGCCGACGGCACCCACGTGTCGGCGGCGGTCCGGTCCGCGCTGATCGACGCTGCCGCGGCGCGCGCGCGCAGTCGGCTGCGAGCCGAGGCGGTGGACCTCGCGGCGGACCCCGACGACCGCGCGGAAGGCGCGCGCGTGCTGCGGGACATGGAGGAACTCCGTGCGTGGTGAGCTCTTCCACCTGAAGGCCCCTCGGGACCAACGGGGTCACGAACAGGCGGGGAGCCGGTACGCGGTCGTCGTGCAGTCCGACGCGCTACCGCTGTCCACGTGGCTCGTCGTCCCGACCTCGACCCGCGCACGGGCGGCGACGTTCCGACCGCAGATCGAGGTCGGCGGACAGCTGACCCGGGTCCTTGCCGAGCAGACGACGTCGATCGACCCCCAGCGCCTCGGCGCCAGCGCGGGCTTCCTCAGCGGCTCCGAACTGCGGCGCGTCGACGCGGCCCTCCGCCTCGTCCTCGACCTCTGACCCGGCGCTTGCTGCCATCGCGGCGGCAGCCGGGTGGGTGATCGACCGGCGCGAGCACAATCCCCGAGATGAGGGCGGCGTCACCACCGGACTTCGACGGCGAGCTGCGGGCCGCGGCCGTCAGCTGGCTCGACCAAGTGTCCGCCCTCGGATCGCAGACGGTCACCCGGGACCAGCTCGCAGCGTTCGAGTACGCGGGGACCCGCCGCCCGCTGATGGCTGTCCAGCAGGGGATCTGGAAGCCGCGCGACCTGACCCGCGGCGCTGAGCATCCGGACCGCGTTCACCCGGCCGGGCGCGGCTCCGCCCTACCTGGACGCGGAAGGCCCCGACGGGCTGCTCCGGTACAAGTGGCGCGGCACGGACCCGCAGCACTACGAGAACGTCGCTCTCCGGACGGCAATGCGAGAGCGTCGCCCTCTGCTGTGGTTCGTCGGAATCGCGCGCGGCGTCTACCTGCCGCGCTACCCCGTGTGGCTGGTCGCCGAGGAGCCCGCGGACCACCAGTTCGTCGTCGCGGTCGACCAGGGGCAGCGCGTCGTCGGCGGCCCGGTCGTCGACGCGGCACAGCGGAGCTACCTGGAACGCCTGACCAGGCTCCGCCTGCACCAACCCGTGTTCCGCTCCCGTGTCCTATTCGCCTACGAGAAGCAGTGCTCTGTCTGCCGGCTGCGCCACGTCGCGTTGCTCGACGCGGCGCACATCGTCCCGGACTCCGACCCCGACGGGCTGCCGGTCGTCCCGAACGGCCTGGCGATGTGCAAGATCCACCACGCCGCCTACGACGCAAACCTCATCGGCATCCGGCCGGACCTGACCGTCGACGTGCGGGCCGACATCCTCGCGGAGATCGACGGGCCGATGCTCCGGCACGGGCTGCAGGAGATGCGCGACGTCAAGCTGCTGCTCCCCCGCGCCCGCGACGCCCGCCCCGACACCGCGCGACTCGAACGCCGCTATCGACAGTTCCGTCTCGCCGGCTGAGCGGACTGCCCCGGCTGACGGTTCCCGTGATGCCTCACCCAGCAGGGGCGACGTCCGTGTGCCCGAAGTCGTCGCCCTTGAACAGCAGCGGCTGACCGGTCGTCCGAGCCAGCGCGTAAGCAAAGCAGTCCCCGAAGTTCAGTCGCGCCGGATGACCGCTCCCGCGGCCGAAGTGCCGATACGCCCGGCGCGCTTCGGCTGCCTGCACGGCGGTGACCGGTTCGACGGTCAGACCGATGGCCGCGACGAGGTCGTCGAACTGTCGGTTGGTTGCGGGGTTACGCCGGCCGTCGAGGACCACGGCAGCTTCCAGCCAGGAGGCTGCCGACATCCGGACATCGTCGGCCGATGCGAGCACCGCTGCGATCGATGGGCTGTCGTCTTCGTCGAGCACGAGAGCGACGATCGCGGAGGTGTCGACGATCACCGGGGCAGGCCGTGTTCGTCGTACAGCAGATCCCCGTGCTCGACGGTCGGCCGGTCGTCACCCAGGCCCTCGCGGAGCCGTCGGGCGGCGGCGAGAATGCGGGCGGCGCGGTCCGACGGCGTCTGGCCCTGCTCGCTGGACCGGAGGCGGTCGAGGCGCTCGACGACCGCAACCGTGACGGCAGTCGTCACGGACTCTCCGGTGATCGCGGCCAGCTCGCGGGACAACCGGTGTGTCTCCGGATTCTTGATGTTCATGCTCACCCGCCCACCGTCTACCCTCCCGACCGAATCGTCTACCACCGGACTCTGGGATAGCGGACAGACGGCAAGACCACCCCGTCCGCCGACCGCCGCTGCCTCGGCGTGGTCGACGTCGAGCCCACGACGGTGGCGCTGCGCCGCTCTTCGCACGATCACAGCATCGCGTAGTCGTCGTGGGCGACCCGGGACAGTTCGACGGTGTCGTCGGGAACCGCCCACCACAGCAAGCGCCGGGCCTGCGAAGACCCTGCCCGGGTCCGGGTCATCCGCCCGGTTGATCAGCCGGATCGCACCGCCGCACGCCCCGACCTGGTCGCGGCGGTCCCCACCTGCTGCTCGCGGCGGTGACGGACAAGCGCGGTTGGCCGCTCAGCCGTCGCCCGGTCGGACCGTGTCCACGGTCGGAAAGCGGGCGAAGTCGCGGTCCAGCGACACCACCGTGCAGCCGTGTTCGACCGCGACGGCCGCCAGGACCGCGTCGGGTAGCAGGTCACCCGTGGCATCGGCCTCCTGGCACATCCGCTGGAGCAGGTCGAGGTGCCGCCGACCGGGCTCGGTGGCGACGTGGTGGGGCTGTGCGCGCACGGCGGCGAGGAACTCGAACGCGTCCGACCGCGGTGTCGGCCGAGGGAACACCCGGCGGTTCGTCGCGAGCCGGAGGAACGACGCCCAGACGGTGAACGGCACCCCGAACGGCTCGTCCCCGGCGAGCAGCCGGTCGAACCACCCGCGGACCCTCTCGTGGTGCGGATGGTCGTCGCGGTGCGCGGCGAGCACGACGTTGACGTCGAGCAGTAGCACCGTCAGCGCCGGCTGTCGAGCTCGGTGCCCTCGTCCAGGAGCTCGGCCATCGCCCGGTTCGAGGTCAGGTCGACGCCGGCTGCCGGACCGGAGCCGCCGTGGAACACCGGCACCCGCGGCCGGTCGGCGACCCGTGCCTGCTCCCGGGCGAACTCCCCCCGCAGTGCGTCGTCCACGACCCGGCCCAGGGACTGGCCACGTTCGCGAGCCCGCTCCTTGGCCTGCTCGAGCAGACCATCCGAGATCGACAGCGTGGTGCGCATGATGTTGACGTTACCGCATCAACGCATCGCGGACGCCGGCGCCGGACGAAGCCGACAGGACCCGACCGCGCCGTAGCCTCGGCCGCGATCCCGGGCCGGCGAAAGGATGGGGGCACGTGCAGTCCGCCATCCCGTCCGCCACGTCCCGACCCGCCCTTTCGTGGCTGACCGCGCTGGACCCGGGCACGCTGACCCGCCAGGTCGGGCCCGGCGCGGTCATCCGGGGCGCCGCCTACGCCCGCAACGGCGCCGTGACCGGACTCTCCGTCGGCGGCGACGGAACGGTCGTGCTCGCCTCCGTTCGCGGGACCCGCGCCGCGCCCTACCAGGTGGTGGTCCGGGCACTCGGGGACGGCAAATGGTCCAGCGACTGCAGCTGCCCCATGGGAGTTGACTGCAAGCACGTCGTCGCCGTCCTGCTCACCGCCCGCGATGCTGCCCTACGCGGCGACCGCACGCCCGGCACGACCGGCCCCGGCACGACCAGCTCCGGCACAGCGAGCCCCGGCACCGGTAGCACCACCCCGCCCACCTGGGAACGCGTGCTCACCGACGTGTTCGAGCCGCAGGACCCCGCGCCCGACGACCCGGTGCCGCTGGCGCTGCTCGTCGAGGTCGTCGAGATCGCGCCCAGCCGCTGGGCCGGGCGCCCCGAAGCGGTGCCCCGGGCGCGGCTCCGCCCGGCCCGGCGCGGCTCCAACGGCGCCTGGATCAAGACCGGCGCATCCTGGCGCGACCTCGACATGCCCGGTGTGGGCCGGCCGCTGCACACCCGGCAACGCGACGCCCTGGTGGAACTTCTCCGGGCCGCCCGCGCCCGCCAGTCCGTCTGGCAGGCGCAGTACGGCGACCCGACCGTCCACCTCGACGAACTCGGCCCAGGCGGGTGGCGGTTGCTCGACGACGCCGTGCGGGCCGGCGTCACGCTGGTGTCCGAGCTCGGCTCCCGGGCCGGCCGACCCGGCGCCCGACCCGTCGAGCTGGCCGACGGCCCCGCCCACGTCACGCTGGACCTGCGCCGGGAAGTCGCCGCCGACGCTGTGCTGGCGCCCGTCGTCCACCTCCCTGGTGAACCCGACCTGCCGGCCCACCGGGTACAGCTGGTCGGTACGCCCCCACACGGGCTGTTCGTCGACGACCCCGCCCGGCTGCTGCTCGCCGGCTTCGACCGGCCGCTGGACGCCGCCGTCGCGCGGCTGCTGTCCCAGCGTCGGCCGCTGACCGTCCCCGCCGCGGACCTGCCCCGCTTCCTCGCCCGCTGGTACCCGCTGCTCCGGCAGCGGCTGCCGGTCGGGTCCGGCGACGCCAGCGTGGACCTGCCGGAGATCGCCCCGCCCGGCCTGAGCCTGGCCGTCCGCTTCGGCGCCGCCCACCGCACGGCGTTGCGCTGGTCGTTCCGCTACCCGGTGGACGGTCGCCCCGTCGAGGTCCCGATCAACGGCGCCAGCGACCTGGTCGCCCGGGACACCGACGCCGAGGAAGCGCTGCTCTCCGGCTTGGACCTGCTCGACCTGCTCGACGCCGTCCCCGCGCTGCGCGTGCAGGTGCCGGACGTCGTGGGACCGGCCCACCGGCTCGTCCCGGACGTCGAGCTGACCGGAATCGACACCGCCGTCTTCGTCGAGCAGGTCCTGCCCGGTCTCCGAGATCGCGATGACGTGCACCTCACCGTCGAAGGGGACCCCGCCGACTACGCCGAGGCCGCCGACGCCCCCCTGGTGTCGGTGTCGGCGCGGGAGTCCGCCGAGCCCGGCCAGACGGACTGGTTCGACCTCGGCGTGAGCGTCAGCGTTGCCGGCCAGGTCGTCCCACTTGCCGGGCTGCTGTCCGCACTGTCGAGGGGCGAGTCGAGGATGCTGCTCGTCTCCGGCACCTGGTTCCGGCTGGACCGACCCGATCTGCATGCGCTGCGGGCGGTCGTCGAGGAGGCGCGGGCGCTGACCGACCGGCCGCTCGGAGAGCTGCGGATCACCCCGTGGCAGGCCGGACTGTGGGAGGAGCTGGTCAGCCTCGGCGTCGTTGAGCACCAGAGCGAGCGGTGGTCACGCACTGTCGGAGCACTGCTCGACCTCGAAGCCGTCCCCACGCCGCCACCGCCGGCCACCCTGTCCGCGCAGCTGCGGCCCTATCAGCTGCAGGGTTACCACTGGCTGAGCCTGCTGTGGGACCTGCGCCTGGGTGGTGTCCTCGCCGACGACATGGGGCTGGGTAAGACCGTGCAGACGTTGGCGATGGTGGCACGTGCTGTCGAGGCGGGCACCCTGGGCGGGGATGCGGGACCGCTGCTGGTGGTGGCCCCGACGAGTGTCGTCTCCACCTGGGTCGCCCAGGCGGCACGGTTCTGCCCGTCGGTACGGGTGGCGGCAGTCACCGAGACCGCACGACGCAGCGGGCGCGCGCTGTCCGGGATCGCCGCGGCGGCCGACGTCGTCGTGACCTCCTACGCCCTGCTGCGGATCGACGCCGAGGAGTACGGCGCGGTGCGGTGGAGCGGTCTGGTCCTCGACGAGGCGCAGGCGGTGAAGAACCACCAGGGCAAGACCTACCAGGTGACCCGCCGGATCGAGGCGCCGTTCCGGCTCGCCGTCACCGGGACGCCGCTGGAGAACTCGCTGATGGATCTGTGGGCGCTGCTCTCCCTCGCCGCACCGGGCCTGTTCCCGAGCCCCGGCCGGTTCACCGAGACCTACCGCAAGCCCATCGAGAACGAGCGGTCCACCGAGCAGTTGGCGGTGCTGCGCCGGCGGATCAGACCGCTGATGCTGCGCCGGAACAAGGAGCAGATCGCCACCGATCTGCCCCCGAAGGTCGAGCAGGTCCTCGAAGTGGTCCTCAACCCTGCGCACCGCCGGGTCTACGACCGGCACCTCGCCCGGGAACGGCAGCGAGTGCTGGGGCTGCTCGACGACATGCAGCGGAACCGGATCGCGATCTTCCGCTCGCTGACCGTGCTGCGCCAGCTCAGCCTCGACGCCTCCCTGATCGATCCCGATGCCACCCACGTCCGCTCCAGCAAGATCGACGCGCTGCTGGACCACCTGGGCGAGGTCGTGGCCGAGGGCCACCGGGTGCTCGTCTTCAGTCAGTTCACCCGCTTCCTCGCCCTCGTCCGCGACCGACTGACGGCGGAGAACATCGCCCACGTCTACCTGGACGGTCGTACCCGGGACCGGAGGTCGCGCATCGCTGCGTTCACCGAGGGCACTGCTCCGGTCTTCCTGATCAGCCTCAAGGCCGGCGGGGTCGGGCTGACGCTGACCGAGGCCGACTACGTCTACGTCCTGGACCCGTGGTGGAACCCTGCCACCGAGGCCCAGGCCGTGGACCGCGCACACCGGATCGGCCAGGACAAGACGGTGATGGTGTACCGCCTCGTCGCGGCCGACACGATCGAGGAGAAGGTCGTAGCGCTGCAGCAGCACAAGCGCGACCTGTTCGCCCGCGTCGTCGACGGTGACGGCTCCTTCGGCAACCAGCTCAGTGCCGACGACATCCGCGGCCTGTTCTCGGCCTGACCACAGCCACGCGCGGGCCGTCTCTGCAGGAGTACCTGCTGAGCAGGCTGATCCAGGAGGCCGCCGTCCCGACCGTGGAAGAGGTGCTCGACCGCGCGGGCGGCCGGGCAGGTGGACGGATACCGATCACGACAGCCACAGCGATCCTTCGGGAGGATCGTGATCGTCGTTGACGCCAGCGCCCTAGCACCCGCTCTCGCGGACGACAGCGCGGACGGCGACGCGTCCCGAGCCAGCTTGCGTGCAGACCTGCTCGCCGCGCCGGAACTGATCGACCTCGAGGTTCTTTCCGTCTTCCGGCGACAGATCGCGGTCGGCCAGCTTGCGGTACCACGTGCCGAAATGGCCGTGGCGGACCTCCTCGCGCTACCGCTGCGGCGGATCACCGGGGCCTGCTGCTGCGTTGCTGGGAACTGCGGCACAACCTGACTCAGTACGACGCCGCCTTCGTGGCGCTCGCCAAGCTGTTCGATGCGACGACCGGGGGCGAACGTCCAGTACCTCTACATCTGTTGTGGGTAAATCTTGTGTTCAGCAGTTGAACCATCTGGCGCTCGCGCGATTTCCCGACACGGGCAGTGCGGCGCTCTGAGCCAACTCGGCACTGCTGCGGGGGCTCCGTTTCGGTTACGCCGTGTACCTCGGAACCTGCCCATCGCTGATGGACGACCTGACCGGTCTGTTCACGTACGACGACTCAGGCGGGGCTGTTATCGCCCGGTCAGTTCCAGGACGCGGCGCAGACCGCGGTCGACCTGCTGCATGAGTACACCGGGAACGGTGCCGGCCGCGTCGGATAGGTCTTGCTTGTCGACGGTCACCAGAGCGGTCACGTTGACGACCGAATCCCGAGGAAGCCCGGTCAACGCGGCCGGCAGGAAGACATTGCCCGGCATTGCGCCCAGCGCGGTGTTCGACGTGACAACTGCGACGATCACTGTAGCGAGGCGGCTCCTGGTGAAGACATCAGCCTGGACGACAACGACCGGCCGGCGCTTCGCGGGGCGGCTTCCGACGGCCGGGCCAAGATCGACCCAGTGCACCTGCCCGCGCTCGATCACCAGTTGCCGTCATCGTCGGACAACCGACGGCGACCCGCCGCGGCCGCGACCCGGCTCGAGTCATCGTTGGCTGCGAGGTCGACTGCTCGGTCGATGTCCTGCACCACGACCGCGCTTTCCAGCTCCTCCAGGTAACGATCGAGTGCCGTGGCGAACAGCTCCGAGCGGCTGATCCCCAGCTTCGCGGCAGACGCGGTGGCGCGTTGGAAGGTTGCGTCGGGAAGGGACACGGCGGTCTTCATGCGATAAGTATAGCTGGGTATAACCGGGCGGTTCCGTCGGCGCCCCCGTCCGTTTCGGCGACACCGGCCGGCCCCGGACCACCCCGGGGAGGCTCAGGCTTCGTAAGCGCGGATCGAGTCGATTGCGAGGTCGAGCCCGGCCGCCAGCGGTGCGGTGTCCCGCAGGGTCTCGGTGAGCAGCAGTCCCCCCTGCACCGCGGCGAGCGTGCCGAGGGCCAGCCGGTCCGGATCTGCGTCGGGCCGCAGCTCCCCGCGGTCGCGCATCGCCCGGAGCCCGTCCCGGATCGAGGCGTCCCACCGGAGAAACCCGGCTGCGAGAGCAGTGCGCGCGTCCTCGTCGGTTCCGGCGAGCTCGTTGGCGAGCGACCCGAGCGGGCAGCCGCCGACACACTCGTGCTCGAGCTGCGCGGCCACGAGCAGGTCCCGCCACGCGACGAGCGCCTCGAACGAGTCCAGGTTGCTGAGCACCGGTTGCTGGCCGGCGATGACCTGTTCGGTCTGGTAGGTGATCACCGCTCTCACAAGTGCCGACTTGTCGGCAAAGTAGTGGTAGAGCTGAGAGTTGCTGACCCCGGCCCCGGCACGCACCTGATCGGTCGTCGTACCGGCCACACCTCGCGCGAACATCAGGTCCGCAGCCGTCGCGACGATCCGGGCGCGCGTCGCCCGGCCCTTGGGCGTCGACCCCGCCGACCGCGGATCCCCCGAGGTCGGCCGCTCGCGTGTCGCGGCCTCCCGACTCATTCCTCGACCCTACCCCGTCTGGCCTTGACGAGCCAGAACAACCGGAGTACGTTCTGGCTTATTCAAGCCAATCGAGGGGACACTATGACGACGAGCACTACCGCCACCCGTACCGCGCTGGTCACCGGCGCAACCAGCGGCATCGGCCGCGCCACTGCCCAGGCCCTGGCCGACGCCGGCCTGCACGTCGTGCTCAGCGGGCGTGACACGGCGCGAGGCGAAGCCGCGGTGAAGCAGATCCGGACCGGTGGGGGGCGCGCGGACTTCGTCGCAGCCGACCTGACCGACGCAGCATCCGCGACCGCGCTGGCCCGGGCGGCCGAGTCCGTCCTCGGCGGCCGGGTCGACGTGCTGGTGAACAACGCCGGCGGCGGTCTGTTCGGCCCCACCGACCAGATCTCGGAGCAGGCCTTCGACGCCAGCTACGGCCTCAACGTCAAGGCTCCGTTCTTCCTCACCGCGGCGCTCGCCCCGGCGATGGCCGAGCGCGGGGACGGTGTGATCGTCAACGTCAGCACGATGGTCGCTGAGTTCGGCATGGCGGGCATGGGCGTGTACGGCTCCGCCAAGGCCGCGCTGAACCTGCTGACCAAGTCGTGGGCGGCGGAGTTCGGCCCGCGCGGCGTCCGCGTCAACGCCGTCAGCCCCGGCCCGACCCGCACCGAGGCCTCCGTCGCGATGGGCGACGCCTTCGACCAGCTCGCCGCCGCATCGCCCGCCGGTCGGGCAGGCACCCCCGAAGAGGTCGCCGCCGCCATCGCCTACCTGGTCTCGCCCGCCGCCGCGATCGTGCAGGGGGTCGTGCTGCCCGTCGACGGGGGACGCGTCGCCGTCTGACCTGCCCGCGGCCGGTCGTCCTCACCGCCGGGCCGGGGTACGCGCCCCGGAGCTGTGCTCACATCCAATCATCAAGGAGATCCTGTGCCACGTCTTGAGAACGGTGCTCCCTTCCCCGCCCTGCAGCTGCCGCTGGTCGGCGGCGGCACCCTGTCACTGCCGGGAGACCTGGCGGGCAGCTTCGGTGTCGTCCTGGTCTACCGCGGCGCCTGGTGTCCGTACTGCAATACCCAGCTGTCGTCGTTCGCCCGCGCCGCGGACCAGTTGGACGCGGCGGGCATCCGGGTGGTCGCGCTGTCGGTGGACGACGAAGCGACCTCCGGCGCACTGGTCGACCGCCGCCACCTGGGCTTCCCCGTCGCGCACAGCGCGGACCCGGACCAGGTGGAGGCGGCGTTGGGGTCCTACGTGAACGACGAACCGCACTACCTGCAGTCCACCGGATTCGTCCTCGCACCCGACGGCACCGTCGTGACCGCCGTCTACTCCTCGGGTGCCATCGGGCGCCTGGTGCCCGAGGACGTGCTCGGTCTCGTCCGCTATGCGAGCGAGCACGGGTGAGCGACGCCCCCGCACCGCCCCATCGATCCACGGAGCCCGCTGTGCCCGACTACCCGCAGATGATCGCCCCGACCGGCCTCGTCGAGCCCGCCCCGCGGCGGGTGCGTGCCGTGCTGGCCGACCGGACGGTGCTGGACACGACCCGCGCGATGTATGTGTGGGAGTGGCCGAACTACCCGCACTATTACGTGCCGCTGGCCGACGTCGACCCGACGGTGCTCGTCGACCAGCAGCATCAGCAACGGACGAAGCGAGGCACCGCACACCTGCACGGGCTCCGGGTCGGGGACACCTCGCGTCCCGGCGCCGCCCGGGTCTACCGCGAGGACGCCGCGGCCGGACTGGCCGACACCGTGCGCTTGGACTGGTCGGCGCTGGACGCGTGGTTCGAGGAGGACGAGCAGGTCTTCGTCCACCCACGCAACCCCTACGTCCGGGTGGACGCCATCCGGTCCAGCCGGCCGGTGCGCGTCGAGCTCGAGGGCGTTGTCCTGGCCGAGAGCGCCTCGCCGGTGATGGTCTTCGAGACGGGCCTGCCGACGCGGTACTACCTACCCCGCACCGACGTCCGGCTCGAGCACCTGCTGCCGACGGACACCGTCACCGAATGCCCCTACAAGGGCACGACGACCGCGTACTGGTCGGCGCGGGTCGGGCAGGCGACGCACCAGGACCTGGCGTGGTCCTACGACTTCCCCACCCGGCAGCTGCTACCTATCACCGGGCTGGTCGCCTTCTACAACGAGAAGGTCGACCACATCGTCGCCGGCCGGTTGCTGGAGCAGCCGACGACCCACTTCTTCGCCAGCTGACGACGACCACGCCCACCGCCGAGCAGACTTCGTGACGACAGGCCGCCCGGCCCGTTCCATTCGACCCGGAGGTCGCCGAGCATGACCACTTCGACTCCCCCTGCCCCCGCCGGTTCCGCGGGCTACCTGGCGGTGCCTGTGCCGACCGTCGGCCGGCCCGGTCCGTGGCCCGGTGTCGTCCTCGTCCACGACCTGTTCGGCGTCGGTGACGACATGCGCGAACAGGCCGACTGGCTCGCCGCGGCCGGGTACGTGGTGAGCATCCCCGATCTGTACAACGGGCAGAGCGCGATCCGCTGCGTCAGGGGCATGTTCGCCCAGCTCAGCGCCCAGCGCGGACCGGTGTTCGACCGGATCGACGCCGCCCGCTCCACGCTGGCTGCGTCTGCGGACTGCACGGGGGCGGTCGGGGTCATCGGCTACTGCATCGGCGGCGGGTTCGCGCTGCTGCTGGCCGGCCATCCCGGGTGGTCGGCCGCCGCCGTCAACTACGGGCAGGTCCCGGACAACCTCGAGACCGTCCTGGCCGGCGCCTGCCCCCTCGTCGCCAGCTTCGGCGGCCGGGACCGGAGCCTGCCCGGTGCCGCCGGAAAGGTCCGGGCCGCCGCGGCCGCAGCCGGGGTCACCGCCGACGTCAAGGAGTATCCCGAGGCCCGGCACGGATTCATCAACCGGCTGACCGGCGCTTCACCGTTGACCCCGATGCTCAAGGTCGCCGGGCTCGGGTATGACCACGACGCCGCCGCCGACGCGAAGCGCCGGATCCTCTCGTTCTTCGACACCTACCTGCGCGCCGGCAGCACTGCGGCCTGACCCGGGGTGACCCCGGCTGGCCCGGGCGCTACCGCGCCGCCGCCGACCGGTCGCACGCCTGGGCGGCCAGGGCACGCACGACGTCGTCGCGGCCCTGGCCGACGAACCGCCGGGCCGACGGATCGAGGCCGGGTCGGGCCAGGAGCCGCTCGGCCCGGTCCAGCAGCTGCGCCGATGCCAGCGCAGCGGGGAACATCCCGGTCAGGAAGTCTGTCGCGGTGCCGGAGGTCGCCCTGGCCCAGATGGTCGCGGCCTCGGTGAAGTAGCGCTCGGCAAACCCGGCCAGCACCTCGGCGTCCCCCGCCTGCCAGAAGGTGCGCATGATCGCCACCCGGGTGGTCCCGGCGGTGTCCACCCGGGCCACCGCAGCCGCCCATGCCCGCTCCTTCGCGTCGGCACCGGGCCGGGCGGCCGACGCGGCAGCGGCGTGTTCGCGCCCGGCGGTCGTCGGGTCGGTCCTCAGCTCGTCCTCGATCGCCGCCTCGTCCACCCGCCCGAGCCGCGCCAGCCCGGTGAGCACCCGCCACCGAAGGTCGGTGTCGACGGCCAGCCCCGCCGGTACGGCGGTGCCGTTCAGCAACCCGGTCAGCAGCGCGGCGTCGGTGTCCGCGACCGCCGACGCGGCCAACGCGCGGACCACCAACAGCTGCACGTCGGAGCCGGCCTCGGCGCCCGCGAGCAGCGCTCGCAGACCCGTGGTCCACCGCGCCCGGATCCGGTCGCGGGCCGCCGGGTCGGTGTACCGCTGGACCGCCGTCGCCGTCTGCGAGCACACGGCCTCCACCGCGGTCGCCTGCACTTCGGTGGCCAACCCCCGCAGGGCCAGGTCCACCCACGCCGACGCCGGGAGCTCGCCGTCCCGGGTCATGTTCCAGGCCGCGGTCCACGCCATCGCCCGGGCCAGCGGCTCGGCCAGGCCGTCGATCGACGTCGTCAGGGTGGCCAGGGACCGCTCGTCCAGGCGGGCGACGACGAAGGTCAGGTCACCGTCGTTGAGCAGCACCGGGTCCGGGACGGCAGCCCCGACCAGTTCGGGCACCTGTGTCGACGGGCCCCGCACGTCCAGCTCGACCCGGCCGGTCCGGACCAACCCGCCGGCCGGACCGGTCGCGAACAGCCCGAGCGCCATCCGGTGCGGGCGCAGTGTCGGGTGCTCCGGAGCAGCGCTCTGCTCGATCGCCGCTGCGGTGTACCGGCCGTCCGCCACGCTGGTCACCAGGCGCATCCTGTTGACGCCGGCGGTCCCCAGCCAGGCCGTCGCCCAGTCGGCGAGTGGCCGCCCGGAACTGGCCTCCAGCGCCCGCAGCAGATCGGCGAACTCGGCGTTGCCGTAGGCGTGCTCGGCGAAGTAGGCGCGCAGCCCGGCGAGGAACGGCTGCTCACCAACCCAGGCGACCAGTTGGCGAAGTACGGACGCGCCCTTGCCATACGTGATCCCGTCGAAGACGCTCTCCGCGGTGTCCAGATCGACCACGTCCGCGGCGATGGGGTGCGTCGAGGTCAGCTGGTCGGCGCGGTAGGCGTTGCCCTTGTCGAGGGCGAACTCCACCCAGGCGTCGGTGAACCGGGTCGCCTCGGCCGCGGACCAGTACGCAGCCCAGTCCGCGAACGACTCGTTCAGCCACAAGTCGTCCCACCAGCGCATCGTCACCAGGTCGCCGAACCACATGTGCGCCATCTCGTGCAGCAGCACGATCGCCCGGACCGCGTGTGCGCTCTCGCTCTCCCGGGACCGGAACACGAACTGCTCGGTGAACGTCACGCAGCCCGGGTGCTCCATCGCACCGCTGTACTCGGGGACGAACACCTGGTCGTAGCTGGTGAACCCGTACGGCGTGGCGAACCGGTGCTCGTAGTGGGCCAGTCCCTGCTTGGTGAACGCGAACAGCTCGTCCGCGTCCAGGTGTCGGGCCAGCGACTGCCGGCACAGCCAGCCCAGCGGGATCCGGGCGGCCGCGCCGGTGTAGGTGTCGGTGACCCGGTGGTACGGGCCGGCGACCACCGCGAGCAGGTAGGTGGCCATCGGCTCGGTCGGCGCGAAGTCCCAACGCCGGGACAAGCCGGTCTCGGCGTCGGCGTCGGCGTCGGCGTGGGTGTCGGCGTCGGCGTCGCCAGGTGACAAGTCCACCGGCTCCGGCGTGGCCGCGTTGGAGACGACGGTCCAGTCGGCCGGCGCGGTGACGTGCAGGGTGAACGAGGCCTTGAGGTCCGGCTGCTCGAAACAGGCGAAGACCCGGCGGGCATCGGCGGCCTCCAACTGGCTCCACAGGTAGGTGCGGTCGTCGACCGGGTCGACGAACCGGTGCAGTCCCTCGTCGCTGCGCATGTACGCGCACTCGGCATCGACCACCAGCTCGTTGGTCGCCTGCAACCCGTCCAGGCGCACCCGGGAGTCGGTGAACACCTGCGCCGGCTCCAGCGCCGCCCCGTTCAGCGACACCGCCGCCACCCGCGGCGCGATCAGGTCGGCAAAGCTCGCCCCACGGACGTCGGTGCTGGTGAAGCTCACCACGGTCCGCGAGCGGAAGGTCTCCAGGCCGCCGGTCAGGTCCAGCCAGATCTCGTACCGCTGCACCGCCAACACCGCGGACCGGGCAGCCGCCTCGTCCCGCGTCAGGTTCTGTCCCGGCATGGGCCGGATGCTGTCACGCCGGCGGCCTGCCCGGTTCGGCGTTCGCTCGCCATCCACGTCGTAGTGGTCAACCCCAGCCGGGCTCGCGCCGTGACGCGCCCCGGAAGCTGGGGCGCAGACGATAGATGATCTACTGCCACGCTGTCACCCGTCCCCGGCCGGAAGGCCCGACCCGACGCTCGTCCGTTCGACCGGTGAGCACCTGCCGGTTCCCGCTCGACCGGGTCCGTGAGCATCCCTAACGTTCGCAGGCGGCGGGCGAACGACGACCCCGCCCGACGCGGATGGTCGACTTTGACAGGAGCTTGCATGTCCCCTCGCCCCCCCACGGCCAGGCGCGCGATGTCCGCCGTCGCCGTCCTCGCCGTCGGCTCCGGTGCGCTCGTTGCAGCCGCCACCGCGAGCGCCGCGACGACCGTGACCGCCACCGCTGCCTCCGCTACCGCCGGCCGGCACGCTTTCCCCGGGTCGGTGCCGCGGTTCGTGGCCACCGCGCCCGATGCCGGACCGGCCGCCGCGGCCACGACCGTCGAGGGCGAGGTCTACCTCTCGCTCCAGGACGAGGTCGGCGCCCAGGCGTTCGCGACGGCGGTCTCCACTCCGGGCAGTTCCCGCTACGGCCACTACCTGAGCCCGGCGGCATGGATCTCGCGGTACTCCCCGTCCCGCGCCGATGTGGCCGCGGTCGAGAAGTACCTCACCGACAGCGGTCTGACGATCTTCGCCGTCCCCACCAGCCGCCAGTACGTCGTCTTCCGCGGGCCGGCCCCGAAAGCCGCTGCCGCGTTCGGCACCACGCTGCGCTCCTACCGCGTCGGGGGAACGACGGTTACCGCTCCGGCAACCGCGCCGACGCTGCCGGCCGGCGTTGCCTCCCACGTCCTGGGGGTCAGCCTCGGCGACAGCAGGAGCAAGCTGACCCGGCCGGCCAACGTGCGGCCGAACTCCGGCACCGCAGCCGCCGGGAGGACCCGTTCCCCGAAGACCGGCGCCCCGACAGCCGGCGCCCCGACAGCCGGCGCCCCGACAGCCGGTGCCCCGAAGTCCGGTGCCCGGGCGGTGGCCGCCAGCTCGACGGCGTGCTCCTCCTACTGGGCGCAGCACAGCACGACGCTGCCCCGGGCATACGGCCGCACGTCGTTCCCCACCTACCTCTGCGGATACCTGCCGAGCCAGTTGCGGTCGGCCGGCGGGCTGAACAAGCAGATCAACTCTGGTCTCGACGGGACCGGCCAGACGGTCGGCATCGTCGACGCCTACGCCTCGCCGACGATCGTCCGCGACACCAACGACTACATGCGCGCGGTCGGCTCGCCGCTGCTGACCCGGTTCACCGACATCTCCGAGCCCACGTCGCGGTTCAACGACGAGGCGCTGTGCGGCGGGCCGTCGGGGTGGCAGGGCGAGCAGACCCTGGATGTCCAGTCCGCGCACTCGGTCGCGCCCGGTGCCCGGATCCTGTACTCCGGCGGGTTCAACTGTGGTGCCGGCATCGACGTCGCCGTGTCGAAGATCCTCGACCGCGGTCTGGCGAACATCGTCAGCAACAGCTACGGATACCTCGGCGAGGCGGTCTCGGACGACCTCGCTCGCGGCGGCCAGAACATCCACCTGCAGGCCGCCGGTGAGGGCATCGGCATGTACTACTCCAGCGGTGACAGCGGTGACGAGAGCATCAATCTCGGGTATACCTCACCGGACTTCCCCGCCAGCTCGCCGTTCGTCACCGCGGTCGGTGGCACCAGCGAGGCGATCGGTGCCAACGGCAGCTACCTGTTCGAGACCGGCTGGGAGAGTGCCCGGACGCAGGTGGTCAAGGGGGCCTACCGCCCGGCGCTCCCGGGGCCGTTCCGGTTCGGTGCCGGCGGCGGGGTGAGCGCGCTGTTCGCCGAGCCCGCCTACCAGAAGGGCGTCGTCCCGGCGAAGCTGGCGAACTCCGTCGACGGCACGCCGTCGCGGGTCGTGCCGGACATCGCCGACCTCGCCGACCCCTACACCGGCTTCCAGATCGCGATCCGGCCGATCCTCGACGACACGACGCTGAAGACCGGGCCGCTGGTGTACGAGACGTACGGAGGCACCAGCCTGGCCTCACCGATCGCTGCGGCGAAGGCGGCACTGGTCCAGGACGCGACCAACCGGCGCATCGGGTTCGCCAACCCCGCGATCTACGCCGCGGCGAAGGCACTGCCGTCCGGCTTCCACGACGTCGTCAAGCCGGCCCGTCCGGTCGCCGTCGCCTTCGCCCCCGTCGGTACCAAGCTGCAGTTCCTGGTGACGTTCGACCAGGGGTTGAGCCTGTTCGCCGCGAAGGGCTACGACACCGAGACCGGCGTCGGCAGCCTCGAGGTCCCCGCGCTGGCCGCGTTCCTCAGCCGGCACTGAGCTGAGTCAGCGCGTGCGGCGGCCCGCGCTGGTCTGACAGCCCGCAATCAGGGCGGCGGCGCGCCGAGCGGGGAGTGCGCGTCGCCGAGGTTGCGCAGGAACCGCGCAAGCCCGTGCAGGTCGTCGGTGTTGACGGCGTCCACCCCGACCTCGCAGAGCAGCGACCAGACGGCCTCCCGCGCGGTCCCGGGCGTGTCTGGCGTGGCCCAGAAGCGCACGGCCCGGCCCTGCGCGTGTGCCGCCGTGACGATGCGCACCAGTCGACGCCGCGCCCGGGCCGGTACCGGGCCGTTGCCGTCCCAGTCGACAACACGTCCCCAGTCGGCGCTCACCATGGGCACCACCTCGGCCGGGACACCGCCCCGCAGCCGTGCGAGGTGGCCGGGTGACAGGCGTCCCAGGTCCGCGAGCCGCCCGTCGCAGGCGGCCAGTCGATCCCGTTGCAGGGCCACCAGCGAGCGGGCGCGGTGGCCGCTCAGGAGCACCCGGACCGGGCCGGGGACCAGCCGACCGCCCGTCCACCGCGTCAGCACGTCCGCGTACGGCACCAGCTCACGCCCGACGGCGCGGTGCGTCGCCAGCGCCGAGGTCTTGACGTCCAGCACCAGTAGCAGCGGTCCGGCCCCCGGCGGGAGCAGTGATCCGGACCGCGCCAGCTCGGCGATCGGTGCGAGGTACCGCACCCCGAGGGTGACCGCCGGGTCCAGTTCGGCCTCGTCGTGGCCCACCAGCAGCCGGCCGCCGCGCAACCACACGTCCACCTCGACGGCGGTGAACCCGGCGGCCAGGGCGTCCGCGAGCGGCCGGGGGTGCGCGCTGTCGCGATGCGCGAAGGCGCGGGGCAACACGACAACGTCGTCCACGACACCACCGTGGTCGACCGCGACGAGGCCACGGGGGACGACAGCCGGTCGGAGACCGAACAACGCTCGAAGACTGTGTGGACACGGGGTGAACTCCCCGGTCGGCGCTCCGGCACGGCCGCCGCTCCGCCCTATGTTCGACCCCGTCCACCAGGCCACGAGGAGGAACCGTGAGCACGCCCCGACGTCCCCTGTCCCGCAGACAGTTGCTGGTCGGTGCTCTCGCCACCGTCGGTGCGGCCGGCTGCGCCCCCAACGGCGGCACCACCACAGCCGGCACCGGCGCCGTCACGACCACGTCGGCCGGGGCCACCGGGTCCACCGCCGGCGCCGCCCCCGTCACCAGCCCGGTGACGCTGTACTCCGGTGCTGACACGAACATCCGCCAGCTGTGGCAGGGCGCCCTCATCCCCGCGTTCCAGAAGGCGTTCCCCCAGTACCCGGTGAAGTTCGTGTTCTCCGAGCACGGGACGAACGACACCCAGGAGTACGCCCGACTCGGCGCCTCCATCGCCACGAGGAAGGCCCCGCCGGCGGACCTGTTCGATACCGGGTTCGTGAACACCGCCGCGACGGCCGGCCAGCTGGCCCCGGTCACCGCGGCTCAGGTACCGAACATCACGAAGGTCCAGGCACCGCTGCTCACCCCGGTCGATGGGGCGGCGATCCCCTACCGCGGGTCCTCGGTCCTGCTTGCGTACGACTCCACGAAGGTGACGAACCCGCCGAAGACCCTGGCTGAGTTGCTGGACTGGATCCGCGCCCACCCAGGGAAGTTCACCTACAACAGCCCGTCCACCGGCGGCTCCGGCCAGGCCTTCGTCGCCACGGTGCTGGACTCTGCCCTCACCGCCCCGGCACGGGCGACCTTGACCGCCAAGGCCGACGCCACGGCCGAGAAGGGGTGGGACGCCGGCTTCGCGACGTTGCGCGGACTGAACGGGGTCGTCTACCAGCACGTGTACCCGAACGGGAACCAGGCCGTGCTGGACCTGCTCGGCAAGGGACAGATCTGGATCGCCCCGGTGTGGTCCGACCAGTACCTCACGGCCGTCGGGAACGGCCAACTGAAGGCGAGCGTGAAGGTCACCCAGATTTCCGGTCCTTCCTTCACCGGGGGCGCCGCCTACCTCGGGATTCCCAAGAACAGCAGGAACGTGCCGGGCGCGGCGGCCCTGGCCAACTTCGTGCTCGAGCCGGCCCAGCAGGCCGCCATCGTCACGACGATCGCCGGCTTCCCGGCCGTTCCGGTGGCCACCCTCCCGAAGGCGACCCAGGCCAAGCTCGTGGGGACCGACGCCAACAACCTGCGTGCCGGCTACTCCGCGGGCGCGTCGGAGGACCTGAGCCGGCTGTGGCAGGCGAAGGTCCCGGGCTGAGATGCCCCGCGCCCGCTTGCGCGGCCTGCTCATGGCGGCCCCCCCGGTGTTGGTGGTGACCGTGTTCGTCGGGCTGCCCATCGTGGCCGCGGTCCTGTACACCTTCGGTTACGGCGGCGGCCCGAACACGGTTGTCTCCTCGATCGCCCAGGGCCAGTTCCTGTCCACCTCGGGCCCGACGCTCGGGGCGTACCGCGATGTGTTGGCGGACCCGCTCTTCGGACGCAGCCTGGTCGCGACTGTCGTGGTCACGGTCGTTTCCACCGTGGTCACGCTGGTGATGGCCGGCGCGATCGCGTTGTGGGCGAGGCTGTCCGGATCCCGGCTCGCGAAGGTGCTCTCGGCGCTGGCCGTCGTCCCGCTGTTCGTCCCGGTCGTCATCGCCTCCTACGCCCTGCTCGGGTTCTACGCCCGCGACGGTTTCCCGGCCAGCGTCGCCCACCTGCTGCACCTGCCCGAGCCGGTGTTCAGCTACACCCTCACCGGCGTGACGATCGGCGAGGTGTGGACCAGCCTGCCGTTCGCCGTACTGATGCTCACCTCAGGGTTCGCCGCGGTGCCGGACGCGCTCGTCGAGGCCGCCCGTGACGCCGGCGCCTCCGGGCTGCGGACGATCCGCTCGGTGCTGCTGCCGATGGCAGTGGTCCCGGTCGTCATCGCCGCGACGTTCACGGCGATCGGTGTCGTGGGCAGCTTCACGGTTCCCTACCTGCTCGGGCCGAACGCCCCGAACATGCTCGGGGTGAACCTCACCCAGACCTTCGGCGCCTTCAACCGTGCCCAGCAGGCACAGGTGATGGCGGTGATCCTGTTCGTGCTCGCTGCCGGAATCGGTGCCGCGTACGTGTGGGCGAACTTCCGGGCGGCCAGGCGCTCCGGGGTGGCCTCGTGAGCGGACAGGCGGTCGCAACGGTTCCCGCCCGTCCCGAGAGCGGCGCTTCCGCCCTCGACGGGACCACCCGTTCCCGGCCGACGGGGCTCCCGTCGCGGCGCGGGTCCCGGCGGCGCTCCCGGTCGGTGTCGGCCGTCGCGACCCGGCTGGCGGCCGGCATCCTGCTCGCGGCGGTGGCGCTGTTCGTCTTCGGCCCGCTGTTGTGGCTGGGACTGCGGGCCTTCACGGCGGACTGGGTGTTCCCGGCGCTGCTCCCCTCCCACTGGACCCTGGATTGGTGGGGCCGGGTGTTCGGCACCCCCGAACTCGCCGGGTCCGTCCGGCTCAGCTTCGCCTTCGCGGTGACCACGGTCCTGGTGTCCTCGGCCATCTGCCTGCCCGCGGCCTACGCCTTCGGCCGTTACGAGTTCCCCGGCCGGCGCTGGCTGCTCGTTGCGCTGTTCGCGGCGAACGCCTTCCCGAAGATCGGACTCTTCGTCACGATCGCCAGCCTCTTCTACACCTTGCAGCTGATCGGGACCTTCCTCGGCGTCGTGGTCGTCCACGTGCTCGGGACCGTCGTCTTCATGACGTGGATCCCCGCGGCGTCGTTCGCGGCGATCCCCCGCAGCCTGGAGGAGGCCGCCCGCGACGTCGGGGCGCGTCCGTGGCGGGTGTTCACCCGCGTAACCCTGCCGATGGCGGCCCCCGGCATCCTGGTCGCGATGATCATGTCGTTCCTCGCCTCCTTCGACGAGGCGCAGGGAACGTTCCTGGTCGGTGCGCCGGACTACCTGACCATGCCGATCGAGATGTACTCCCTGGTGCTGAACTACCCGAGCCAGGCCGCGGCCGTGTTCTCCCTCGTGCTCTCGGCGCCCTCGGTGCTGCTGCTGCTCGGCGTCCGGCGCTGGATCATGGGCGGCCATCTGGCGGCGGGGTTCCAGCTGCGATGACCACGGCCACCCATCGAACCCGCCTCCCCGGGCCGGGGGACGCCCCCGGACCGGGTCGCGTGTCCGCGGACGCCGTGCAGCCGGGGCTGCGGCTGTCCGGGCTCGCCAAGACCCTCGGTGGACGCCTCGTCGTGGACGAGCTCGACCTCGATGTCGCCGACGGTGAGCTGGTCTGTCTGCTCGGTCCCTCGGGGTGCGGGAAGACGACGACGCTGCGGATGATCGGCGGTTTCCTCCGTCCCGACAGCGGCGAGGTGCTCATCGCCGGGCAGCCGGTGACCGAGCTCGCCCCCGACCGGCGGCCGACGGCGATGGTCTTCCAGAACTACGCGCTGTGGCCCCACATGACCGTCCGGGCCAACGTCGCGTTCGGCCTGAAGGTGCATAGGGTCCCCCGCGACGAGATCGAGCATCGGGTGTCCCAGGTCCTGGAGCTGGTCAACCTCACCCGGCACCGCGACTCCTACCCCGCGCGCATCTCCGGGGGCGAGCAGCAGCGGGCGGCGCTCGCCCGGGCACTCGTGCTGCGCCCCCAGGTGCTGCTGCTCGACGAGCCGCTGTCCAACCTCGACGCGAAGCTGCGCGTCCGGGTCCGGGAGGACATCCGGACCATCCAGCAAGAACTCGGCATCACGACGGTGCTGGTCACCCACGACCAGGACGAGGCGCTGACCGTCGCAGACCGGATCGCCGTCATGAACGACGGCCGCATCGAGCAGCTGAGTACCCCCCGCGAGCTCTACCGGCGCCCGCGCACCCGGTTCGTCGCCGAGTTCGTCGGCACCATGAACCTGTTCCCGGGCGCGGTCACCGACGACGGGGCGGAACTCGCGGGCAGCCGGGTTGCCGTCCGGGAACCGTCCCGGCCGGTCTCGGGCGCACTGGTCGGGATCCGCCCGGAGGACGTCCTGCTGAGCCGTCCCGGGGCCGACGACGGGCCGCTGGGCCGCGTGGTTCGGGAGATCCCCCGGGGTGGACTGACCGAGGTCGTCGTCGAGCTCGGGCCGAACCGGCTGCGGGCACTGGTCTCGGCCGACGTCGACCCGTTGCGGGCCTGGCCCGGCGGGGAGGTGTCGGTCGCCTTCACCCGGGTCCTCGCCTACGTGGACGGGCTGCTCGTCGAGGACGGGCCGTCCGAGTGAGCACTGCTTCGACACGTCGTCCCGCGGCGCCGCCGGAAGGCGCGGTCGAGCTGGCGGGCGTTCTCGCTCGGGACGTCGTAGACCTGCTGCGCCGGGACCTCGGAACCGGGCCGCGCACCGACGTCACCACGAAGGCGCACGCCGCCGACCTGCTCACCGGTGCGGACGTCGCTGTCGAGGCACACGTCCGCTCGGCCGTGCTCGACCGCTTCCCGGACCACGGCGTCGTCGGTGAGGAGGGCGGCACCAGCGGCGCCGACACGGCCCACTGCCGGTGGTGGGTCGATCCGGTGGACGGCACGACGAACTGGGCGCACGGGCTGCCGTGGGCAAGCTTCTCCCTCGCCCTGACCGTCGACGGGACCCCCGTGCTCGGGGTCGTCGCGGACCCGTTCCGCCAGGAGATCTGGGCGGCGTCGACCAACCGGCCGGCGACGTTGGACGGGCGGCCGGTGCGCTGCTCGGAGAGCACCGGGCTTGCCGGGACGCTGGTGCTCACCGAGTGGGCGGCCCACGAGCCGTGGCCAGGGATGGACACGCTCCTGAGCGGGCTCGCCTCGCAGCACTGCACGTCCCGGGTGATGGGGTCCTCCGCACTGTCGCTGGCCAGCGTGGCGGCCGGCCGCGCCGCCGGGACAGTCATCGGACAGTTCTCCCCGGTCGACGACCTGGCCGGGGCCTACATCGCAGTCCGGGCGGGCGCCCAGGTGCTGAGCGCCGACGGGAGTCTGACCCCCGGTCACGGCGGGATCGCGGTCGCCGCCCCCGGGGTGGCCGGTCAGCTGAGAGCGCTGCTCCCGGACTCCTGGGCCGGGTCGGACTGACCCGGTCCTGCCGGCGCTGGGCCGGGTCGGAAAGGGTCAGGCGGGCTGCATGAGGAGGTCGGGGCGCCCGGCGACGGGCGTGCGCTCGCGGGTGAGGATCAGCAGGGCAACGAGTCCGGCCACGTCGAGCACCAGGACCACCACCGCCATCGGCAGGGCCGACGTGCTGGACCCGAGTCCGGTCAGCGGCGAGGCGACCGCCTGCAGGCCGAACTGGACCACGCCCATCAGAGCGGTCGCGGCCCCGGCGTTGCTGCCGTGCCGGCTCAGTCCGAGCGCTGTGGAGTTCGGGAACACCAGCCCCATCCCGGACACCACGGCGAATACCCCCGGAAGCACCAGGGCAAGCGGAGCGTGCACCAGCAGGGCGAGGACCAGCCATACCGACCCGGCCACACACACGGTCATCCCGGCCAGCAGCAGGCGCGCCGGCCCGACCCGGTGCACCAGGCGCCCCCCGACCTGGCCCATGAAGATCAGGCCGGCGGAGTTGGCCCCGAACACGAGACTGAACTGCTGTGCGGACAGGCCGTAGATCCCCTGGAAGACGAACGGCGACGCCGAGACGTATGCCAGCAGGGCCGCGGCACCGAGCGCACGGCCGAGGGTGTACCCGACGTAGACCCGGTCCCGCAGCAGGCCGGCGAAGCTGCGCCGCGCGTCGGCCACGCTCGCCGTCCGGCGATTGCGCAGCGGCAGCGTCTCCGGCAGCCGGCGCAGCGACGCCACGAAGGTCAGCGTCCCGACGACCGCCAGAACGACGAACAGTCCCCGCCAGTTCGTCAGCAAAAGCAGCTGGCCGCCGAGCACCGGCCCGAGGATCGGCGCCGCGCCGTTGGCGAGCATCAGCACCGCGAACAGCCGCGCCGCCGCGGCACCGGTCGCCCGGTCCCGCACGATCGCACTGCCGGTCACCATCCCGAACGCGCCCGCCGCACCCTGCAGCATCCGCAGCGCGATCAGCGACTCGATGGTCGGGGCGAACGCGCACGCGAGCGTGGCCGCCGTGTAGACGCCGATCCCGACCAGCAGCGGTCGGCGGCGGCCGTAGGCGTCACTGAGCGGGCCGGCGACCAGCAGACCGAGTGCGAACCCGACCAGGCAGCCGGTGATCGTCAGCTGGGCGACGGCCTGGGTGGCGCCCGTCTCGCGCTGGATGTCCGGCAGCCCGGGCAGGTAGAAGTCCAGCGACAGCGACGGGACCGCGGTCAGCGCGCCGAGCAGCACGACGAGCGACACCGGCAGCCGGACCACCGGGGTCAGCGGGGAGCGCCGCGCGGGTCCTGGTCGCGGCCTCGGGGCGACCACCTGCACGTCCGGGGTCGCCGCCGCCGTCTCGGGGGGAGCAGTCAGCACAGAACTGGACATGGCGGGTGGCGGCCTTCCGCGGTGGGCGGTCGAAGGTCCGCGGGCGCGTCGGCGGGTCCACAGGAGGTGCTGGGCTGATCGATCGTTAAGCTAACGAACAAGCTACCGCATCGGGCCGGGAAACGCCTGACGCTGCGGAAAGTCCGTCCCGGTGTCGGCACCGGCGCGGCCGTCTGCTACAAGGAGCGGTGCCCCAGACGAGCGCGGCCCAGACGAGCGCGGCCCAACTGGCGGGACTGGTCCGCCTGGCGGTACTGCGGCTGAACCGGACCCTGCGCGCCAACCCGGCCGACGCCGTGGTCACCCCGGCCGCCCGGGCGGCGCTGGGGACGGTGGCCGGGCACGGCCCGATGAGTCCCGGTGAGCTGGCCCGACGGGAGAACGTCCGGCCGCCCGCGATCAGTGCGGTGCTCGCGTCGCTGGAACGCCAGCAACTGGTCGTGCGCCGGCCGCACCCGACCGACGGCCGGCAGTCCGTCGTGGAGCTGACCCCGGCCGGTGCGGCACTGGTGGAGGAGATCCGGGACCGGGAGGCGTGGCTGGCCTCCAGGATCCGTGAGCTGTCCGAGCGCGACCGCCACACCCTGCTGCGCGCGCTGACCATCGTCGAGAAGCTGACCCAGCGCTGACGTCCGGCCTGGACCGCCCCGCCGGTCTGGTCGGTGTCCGCCAGCGACAGCCGACGGCCCGTCTCGTACCCGAAGCCCCCTGGATCACGATTCGGCTGTCCGTGGCGGACACGCCGACCGTCGCGACGGGCCGACCCGTCACTACCGTGGCGGGATGCACGGTGAGTACAAGGTCCCCGGCGGCAAGCTGGTGGTCGCCGATGTCGAGGTCACCGACGGCAGACTGTCCCGGGTCGCGCTGTCCGGCGACTTCTTCCTCGAGCCCGACGACGCGCTGGAGGTCATCGACCGCGCGCTGACCGGGCTGCCGGAGGCGACCGACGCCGCGACCCTGGCCGCGGCCGTCCAGGGCGCTCTCGGCCCCGGCGTCACGATGGTCGGCTTCTCCCCCGAGTCGGTCGCCGTCGCGGTCCGCCGGGCACTGGGCCGGGCCACCGGGTGGTCCGACCACCGGTTCGAGCTGGTCGACTCCGGGCCGCAGCACCCCGCGATGCAGATGGCGCTGGACGAGGTGATCGCCCGCCAGGTCGGGGACGGGCAGCGCCCGCCGAGCCTGCGCATCTGGGAGTGGGCGTCCAACGCGGTGATCATCGGCTCGTTCCAGAGCCTGTCCAACGAGGTCGACCTCGACGCCGCCGCCCGCCACGACGTCACCGTGGTCCGGCGCGTGTCCGGCGGTGGGGCGATGTTCGTCGAGCCGGGCAACACGATCACCTACTCCCTCTACGTCCCGGCGAGCCTGGTCGAGGGCCTGTCCTTCACCGCCTCCTACGCGTTCCTCGACGACTGGGTGCTCGGTGCTCTCGCCGACGTCGGGATCGAGGCCACGTACGTCCCGGTGAACGACATCACCAGCCCCGCTGGCAAGATCGCCGGCGCGGCCCAGAAGCGGCTGGCCAACGGGGCGGTGCTCCACCACGTGACGATGGCCTACGACATCGATGCCGCGAAGATGCTCCAGGTCCTGCGGGTCGGCCGGGAGAAGGTGTCGGACAAGGGGATCGCCAGCGCGGGCAAACGGGTCGACCCGCTGCGCTCGCAGACCGGGCTGTCCCGGGCGCAGATCGTCGCCGCGATGGTGGCGCACTTCCGCCGCCGGTACGGCCTGGTCGACGTCGCCCTCGACGAGGCGACCCGCGAGGAGTCCCGGCTCCTGGCCGCGTCGAAGTTCGCCACCGCGGCCTGGACCGCCCGCGTCCCGTGACCGCGCGGAGCCGGCGGGTTCAGCCGGTACCGATCCCGCGCGCCGGGAACGCCCGCCGCCCGGACCGGATCGCCAGCCCGCCGACCGCGATCGCCGCGGCCGCGGCGAACGGCACCACTCCGACGCCACCCGCGTCGACGAACACCCCACCGATCCCGGCGCCGGCAGCGATCCCGATCTGGAAGGCGACGACGTACACCGCCGAGGCGAGGTCCGCCTCGGTCCCGGCGACCCGCAGCACCGCGGTCTGCAGGCAGACGGGCAGGGCGGTGAAGGCCCCGCCCCACCCGAGCAGCGCAGCCAGCCCGGCCGCGGGCGACGCCGACCCGACGAGGCCGAGCGCCAGCAACGATCCGGCACCGACCGCCACGCACCACAGCGTCGTCGCCCGCGGTCGCGCGTCGAGGACCCGGCCGACCGCGGCGATCGCCAGCACCCCGGCCGCGCCGTAGCCGAGCAGCACCGCGGACAGCCCCGTGCCCCCCACCCCGAGGTCCCGTCGAACGAGCAGCGCGATGTAGGTGTAGGCGGCGAAGTGCCCGACGACGATCACCAGCGTCGTGGCAGAAACGCCACGCAGCGACCGGTTACGCAACGCGGAAGCGAGCGAGGCCAGCACACGCGGCCCGGGCGGGGGCGCGGGGAACGCGGGCAGCACCGCGCGGATCGTGACGGCGCACACCGCGGCAACAGCGGCGAGCGCCACGGCCGCCTGCCGCCAGCCGATCGCCGCACCGAGGGCGGCCGTCACCGGGGTACCCGCCACGAGGGCGACGGAGTTGCCGAGGAAGGCGGCCGCGGTCGCCCGCCCGGCGCGCTCGGGCGGGACCAGGCTCGCGGCGACCGGGGCGAGCACCGACCAGAACATGCCGTGCCCCAGCGCGCCGACGAGCCGCCCGGCAAGCACCGTCCCGTAGCCGGGCGCGATCGCGACCAGCAGGTTCGAGACACAGAGGGCAGCGACGGTCGCGGTCACCAGCCCCCGACGCGGCACCCGGCCGGTCAGCACCACCAACGGGACCGCCGTCACGGCGACCACCACCGCGTACAGCGTCACCAGTCGACCGACCGCGGCGTCGCCGACGCCGAGACCCGCCCCGAGCTGCGGGAGGACCGCGACCGGGAAGGTCTCGGAGGTGACGTAGACGAATGCCGCGGCGGCCAGTGTCGCCAACCGCAGCCGGACCAGGGTTGCCGGACGCACCCGACAGACCCTGCCCCATCGCGGGGGCCGTATCGCCGGCGGCGTACCGCGGGTGGCCGTATCGCCGGTGGGCCGTACCGCGGGTGGCCACACCGCCGGCGCCGCGGCTGCCGTTCTGGCGCGCGACCGGTCACCATGGAGGCGTGACCGACTTCCGCCTCGCCCGGGCCGAGGAGACCCGCGTGGAGTCCGGGTGCCCCGCGTTCGCCGACTTCCACGCGCTGGTGTGGCGGACCCTGGACCTGATCACCGCGGGCCGGTCGGTCCCGGCCGAGCGGGTCGAGGCGTGGATCGCCGACGGGTCGGTCGTCTCCCGGCTCAACGGCCTGTTCGAGACCCCGACCGAGCTCGCCGACACCGAGCTGATGGTCGAGTTCCTGCAGACCCGGTTCGGGGAGGTCGACATCCGCGACCGCGGCAACGGGTTGAACCGGCTGCTCGCCGTCCTGATCACCGGCGAGGAGGCCCTGCTCAGCCTGTACAAGACGCGCCTGGGCTGACGGCCCGTTACGGTCCTCGTCGTGGGGCCGGTGTCGCTGATGCTCGTCCGGCATGCCGAGAGTGTCGGCAACGTGGCCCGCGAGCACGCGATGGCCGTCGGGGCCGAGGTGATCGACATCGATCAGCGGGACGCCGACGTGCCGCTGTCGGCGCGGGGCGCGGAGCAGGCCAGCGCGCTCGGGCGCTGGCTGGCCGGGGTGCCTGCCGACGACCGGCCACAGTCGGCGTGGGCATCCCCCTACCTGCGGGCGGGACAGACGGCGGCGATTGCGTTGCAAACCGCGAGCCTGGATCTCACTGCGCGGCCCGACGAACGACTGCGCGACCGGGATCTCGGCGTCCTGGACCGGTTGACGACCGCCGGCATCGACGCCCGGTTCCCGGACGAGGGGCAGCGGCGGCGCCTGCTCGGCAAGCTGTACTACCGCCCGCTCGGCGGCGAGTCGTGGGCGGACGTCGCGCTGCGGGTCCGCTCGCTGCTGGCCGACCTGGAGCGCGTCGAGGCAGGCCGCCGGGTGGTGCTGTTCGCCCACGACGCCGTCATCCTGCTGGTCCGGTACGTCTGCGAGGAACTGACCGAGTCCGCGCTGCTGGAGATCGGGCGGACCACCACGGTCGCCAACACCAGCGTCACCCGATTGGTCCGGCCGTCCGGGAGTGGGCCATGGCGGCTGGCCGGGTTCAACGACACCGGTCACCTCGGGACGGGCGCCGGCGCCTGACCCGCCGGGCCGAGTCGCGGTGCCGACGGGGGTGCGGCGCTCACGCCCAGGTGTGCCCGCCGTCGATCGACAGCGTCTGGCCGGTGATCCACGAGGCCTGGTCCCCGGCGAAGAACCGGACCCCGTGGGCGATGTCCTCGGGCCGGCCGAGCCGGCGCAGCGCGATCCCGGCCACCAGGTCCGCCTGGCCGGCCGGCCCGTAGGACTCCCACTGCCGCCGGGTCGTGGGGTTGGACAGGACGAAGCCCGGCGCGATGCAGTTGACGGTGATCCCCCACGGCCCGAGCTCGTGCGCCAGTTGCCGGGTCAGGGCGATCTGGCCGGCCTTTGCGCTGGCGTAGGCCTGGATGCCGGTGAGGCTGACCGTGCGTCCCGCGCCGGAGGAGATGGTGACGATCCGGCCCCAGCCACGCCGCTTCATCCCGGGCACGACCGCGCGGGTGCAGTGGAAGGCACCGGTCAGGTTGGCGTCGACCACCGCGTGCCAGTCGGCGTCGGTCACGTCCTCCACCGGGACATGGGTCTGACCGCACACCCCGCCGGCGTTGTTGACCAGGACGTCGACCGGACCGACCCGTGCGATGAAGGTGTCGACGGCCGCGGCGTCGGTCACGTCGACCGAGTCCAGGTCGATCCCGTGCACGTGCAGCCCGTCCGCGCGCAGACCCGCGACGATCGCCGCACCGATCCCCTGCGCCGATCCGGTGACGACGGCCACCCGCGTCGCGGCGGTCACCGGCCGACCTGCCGATGGTCGGCGGCGAGCACCGCTCCCACCGTCCCGGAGTGCACCGCTCCGACCGTCGCGCAGAGCACCGCTTCGGCCGCCGCAGCGATCGAGAGCAGCGCCGCGTCCCCGTCGCGGTGGCCGGCGAGCTGCAGCCCCACCGGCAGCCCCGTCGCCACCCCCGTCGCCACGCCCGTCGGCGGCCCTCCAGGTGGCTCGGCCTTCGGCACCGGCAGGGTGATCGCCGGGTGGCCGGTCAGGTTGTACGGCGCACTGAACCGGCCCTCGGCGGAGTCCCCGGTGATCGGCGGGTCCTGTTCCGGCGCCACGTACGGAACGGCCGGACCGGCGAGCACGTCGACCCCGGCCAGGCTGTCCTGTACCGCCGCCGTCAGCTGGTCCGCGGCGGTCAGCGCCGCGGCGTACCGGTCGTCGCCGATCTGCGCCCCGACGTCCAGCACCGCCAGCGTGCCCGGGCCGTACCAGGGACGCAGCCGCGGTAGCCGGTCCGCGTGCACCGCGGCCGCGTCGTGCAGCACGACGTCGGTGAGCACGCGCTCGCCGGCCGCACCGTCGCGGGCCCACTCTGCATCCACCTCCACCAGCCGCCACCCGGCGCCGGCGAGCGCATCGAGGGCCCAGCCGAGCCGCGCCCGGACCTCCGCGGTCACCGACGGGTCGTCGAGCTGTCCGCGCAGGATGCCCACCACCGGTGGACGGTCGCGCGGTGGCGGCGGTACCGCCAGCTCGGGCCGGTCCGTCAGGACCGAGAGCAGCAGCCTCGCCCCGGCGACATCGGCGGCGATCGGCCCGACGGCGTCGCAGGTTGCCGAGAGTGGGAACACCCCCTCGGTAGGCACCAGGCCGCGGGTCGGCTTCACCCCGACCACCCCGCAGTAGGCCGCGGGGATCCGGATCGACCCGCCGGTGTCGGTACCGACCGCGAGCGTGACCGCGCCGGCGGCCACCAGTGCGGCGGATCCCCCGGACGATCCGCCCGAGGTCCGCGTCGGGTCGCGGGGGTTCCGGGTGTCACCGACCGCGGGGTGCACCGCGCCGGCGGCGTACTCCAGGCACTGGCTGACGGCCAGGACCTCCGCGCCCGCCGCGCGCAGTCGGGCGACGACGGTGGCGTCCGTCGCCGCGGCTACCTCGGTCGGCAGGGTCGAGCCGTACCGGGTCACGACCCCGGCGACCGCGACGATGTCCTTCACGGCCACCGGGGTCCCGGCGAGCACACCGGACGGGGACCGGTCCGGGACGGCGACTGTGTCCGCGACCGCGTTCAGCGGCCGGCCGAGCCGCTCGACCCGCTCGTGGGCGGCGAGCAGGGCCAGCGTCGACGGTTCGCACCGTCGGCGGCCGTCCTCGATCGCGTGCACGAGGTCCACCAGCCGGCCCAGCAGCGGCGCGGCCGACCGGTCCCCCTGCTCGCGGGACACCAACGGCCCGAAGTGTGCGTCGACCTCCGTCCGGCGGTGGCGGACGACCAGGTCCCGGTGGATGCCGCTGTGCTTCTTGGCCGAGGCACGGTTGAACACGGCCAGCCTGTCCAGCGAACCGGGCAGGTCTGCGGGGTCGAACCCGTCGAAGGCCATCGGGGCCGTGGGTGCCCGGTCGAGGACCTCGCGGCCGAGGGCGAGCAGCAGCGGGGTCTGCAGCCGGTCGGCGAGCACGTCGGCGATGGGTTGCCCGGACAGTGCGGTCGCGTACAGCCAGGCACCGTAGGCGAGCTTGGCCCACTCGAAGCCGAGGATGGTCTCGGTCACCTCGACGTCGGGCACGTCGGCGGCGAACGCGAGCGCGCGGGCACTGACGGTCCCGTCGAGCTCGCCGACCCGGAACGCCGCCCGGTTCCCGCGCACGATCCGGCCCGGCGCGACGACGTCGGCGCCGAAGTTGACGAACGCCGGCAGCACTGACGCCCGGCCGAGCTGCGCGGCGATCGCGTCGGCCGTCAGGCCGTTCTGCAGCGACACCACGTACGACCCACCGGACAGCCGGCCCCGCAGCGACCGGGCTGCCAGGCCCGTGTGGTGTGCCTTGACGGCCAGCAGCACGACGGCCTCGACGCGGTCCGGGAGCCGGTCGGGGGTCACCGCCGTGACCGGGACCGTGAACTGCTCGACCGGGCCCTCGATGCTCAACCCGGACTCGTTCATCGCGCGCACGTGGTCGGCGTCCGCATCGCAGAAGAGCACCTCGTGCCCGTCGCGGACCAACCCCGCGCCGACCGTCCCACCGATCGCACCGGCTCCCAGCACGAGATAGCGCATGACCGGACCCTACGGCCGAGAGCACCCGACGGGGGTCGGAAACACGGTTGTTACACGTCCCCCCTTGACCACGGGACCCCTTTGTCCCAAACCTTTGTCCACCCGACCAACCTGGAGGTACCCGTGCCCGTCCGGACATCGCGCCGACTGCTCCGTCCGGCCGTCGTCGCACTCGCCGCAGCCGTCGCCCTCGTCGGGGGGGCCTGCAGCTCCGGCGGCAGCGGCGGCGGCGGCTCGTCGGCGTCCGCCTCGCCCACCCGGGGCGGGGACCTGGTGATCGCCCGCACGGCGGATTCCCAGTCGATGAACAAGACGACTGTCTTCCAGAACGAGTCGATCTGGGTCTTCGAGCAGATGTTCGAGACCCTCTACACCGTCACCCCGGACGGCAAGGGCGTCCAGCCCTGGCTGGCGACGAAGTACACCGTCTCCCCGGACAAGCTCACCTACACCTTCACCCTCCGCGACGGGGTGACGTTCTCCACCGGCAAGCCGCTGACCGCCGCGGACGTGAAGTTCTCGATCGACGCGGCGACCGCGGCCAAGGCGGGCTGGGGCTACATCAACGCGGCCATCAAGGACACCAAGGCACCCAGCGCCAACACGTTCGTCATCGACCTGAAGTACCCCTGGGCGCCGTTGATCGCCGACCTGTCGCTGTTCAGCAACGGGATCGTCCCGGCCAACTACGGCGGGGAGAAGGAGGCGGCCTTCTACGAGCACCCGGTCGGCACCGGGCCGTTCAAGTGGGGCTCGTGGCAGAAGGGCAAGCAGCTCAAGCTCGTCCGCAACGACACGTACTGGCAGAAGGGCAAGCCGTACCTGAACTCCGTCACGTGGACCGACACCGGTGACAGCAACACCCGCAACCTCCAGCTCAAGGGGGGTCAGGCCGACATCGACGAGTTCCCCGCCTGGTCCACCGTCGCGCAGCTCAAGGCGACGCCGAACGTGCGGGTCGACCTGTTCCCGTCCACCCGGACGGACTACCTCGCGTTCAACAACACGCGGAAACCGTTCGGCGACGCGCACGTCCGGCGGGCGATCTCCTACGCCCTGGACCGGGGGGGGCGCTGATCAAGGCGGTGCTGTTCGGCAACGGCACGGTCGCCAACTCACTGCTCTCCCCGACCACGCCGTTCTACGCCAAGGACACCGCCGGGCTCAGCTTCGACCTCGCCGCGGCGAAGAAGGAGCTGGCCGCCTCGACCGTGCCGAACGGGTTCACCACCACGATCCTGGTGCCCTCGGGCGAGGCGGACGCGCTGACCCTGGCCCAGATCGTGCAGTCGGCGCTGAAGCCGCTCGGCATCACCGTCAACGTCTCCCAGCTGGACGCGAACGTGGTGAACACCCGCCAGCAGGCGCTGGACTACGACATGGTCTTCACCGCCTGGACGATGGACATCTCCGACCCCGACGAGCTGACGACCTTCGCGGTCGACCCCAAGGCCGGCTCGAAGTCGTTCTTCACCGGGTACGCCAACCCCGCCGTCGTCGCCGCGAACACGAGCGCCGCCAAGACGCTGGACCAGGCGACCCGGCAGCAGCTGTACACGAAGATCCAGGCGCTGACGGCCCAGGACTCCTTCATCGCGCCGATGTACTACTCCCCCTACGCCTACGCCAGCAGCACGAAGGTGCGCGGGTTCGCGGTGACCCCCCTGGGCAACTACCACCTCGAGGACGTGTGGAAGACCGGCAACTGACCCGGTCGGCGCCACCTACCGCGAGCCGCGACCACCGAGGGGGAGACGTGCGGGTGAGGAACGAGAGCAGGAGTCGACGGTGAGTTCCGGCGGGTACCTGAGCCGGCGGCTGGTGCAACTGATCCCCGTGCTGTTCGGGCTGACCATGGTGGTGTTCGCGCTGATCCACCTGATCCCGGGCGACCCGGCGCAGACGATCCTGGGGCTCAAGGCGACGCCGCAGGCGATCGCCGAGTTGCACCGCCAGTGGGGACTGGACCGGCCGCTGGTGAGCCAGTACGGCCTGTTCATGGACCCGTTGGCCCACGGTGACCTCGGCAACAGCCTGGTGTTCGGGGACCCGGTGCGGTCCCTGATCATCGGCCGGCTCCCGGCCACCATCTGGCTGGTCGTGTACTCCTCGGTCCTCGCCGTCCTGATCAGCGTCCCGCTGGCGGTGCTGGCCGCCTCGCGCCGCAACGGCCTCCGCGACCACATCGTCCGGCTCGTCCCGCTGGTGGGCCTGGGGATGCCGTCCTTCTGGATCGGCATCTTCCTGGTGCTGTTCTTCGGGCTGCGGATCCGGGCGTTCCCGATCGGCGGCTACGGCGAAGGTGCACTCGGGCATCTGCACGCGATGACCCTGCCCAGCCTGACCGTCGCGATCGGGATGACACCGCTGCTCATCCGCAGCCTGCGCACGTCGATGCTGGCGGTCCTGCAGGCCGAGTACGTCACCACGGCACGGTCCAAGGGGCTGCCCAGGGCCCGGCTGTACGCGCGGCACGTGCTGCGCAACGCCCTGATCCCGACGGTAACCGTCCTGGGGATCAACATCGGCTACCTGGTCGGAGGCACGCTGGTGGTGGAGAACGTGTTCGCCCTGCCCGGCATCGGGCAACTGATGGTCCAGTCGATCTTCAACCGCGACTTCCCGGTCGTGCAGGGGGTGACGCTGCTGTTCGGCGTCCTGGTGGTCGCGATCAACATCCTCACCGACCTGGGCTACTCCCGGCTCGACCCGCGCGTCCGGTTCGACCGGTGACCGCGGCATCGGTGGGCCGGGCGGGTGCTCTCGCCGCCGCCGGCGACCCACCGCGGTCGCGCGGCCAGCGGTGGTACCACTCCACCACCCTCATGCTGGGACTGGTGATCGTCGGCCTGATCGTCGCGGCCGCGCTGGCCGCGCCACTGCTCACCCGGTACGACCCGATCGCGCAGGACCTGCAGTCACCGCTGCTGGAGCCGGGCGGTGCGCACCTGCTCGGCACCGACCAGCTCGGCCGCGACGTGTGGTCCCGGCTGCTCTACGGCGCTCGCACGGACCTGCGCGTCGGATTCCTCGCGGTGCTGTTCCCGTTCGTGCTCGGGACGGTGCTGGGCTGCCTGGCCGGGTACTTCGGCGGCTGGGTGGACACCGTGATCATGCGTCTGGTGGACATCGTGGTCGCCTTCCCGTTCTACGTGCTCATCATCGCGCTGGTCTTCGTACTCGGACCGGGCGCCCGCAGCATCTACATCGCGATCACCCTGGTGGGCTGGGTTTCCTACACCCGCCTCATCCGCGGTGAGCTGCTGATCGCCAAGCGCCAGGAGTACGTGCTCGCCGGCCGGTCCGGTGGTCTGTCCAGCACGCGGATCATCGGCGTGCACCTGCTGCCGAACATCATCAGCCAGGCGGTGGTCTTCGCGATGTCCGACATCGTGCTGGACATCCTGGCGATCGTGACGCTGGGCTACCTGGGACTCGGCATCCCGCCGCCGACCGCGGACTGGGGAGCGATGATCGCCCAGGGCCAGGAGTTCATCACCACCAACTGGCAACTGGCAACGATCCCCGGGCTCGCGGTGGTGGTCACCGGCCTCGGGCTGTCGCTGATCGGTGACGGCCTGGCCGACCTGCTGCGGAAGGAGTCCTGATGCCGGCCCCCGGTGAGTCCGTGCCGTCCGTGCCGTTTGTGCCGTCTGTGCTGGAGGTCCGGGACCTGACGGTGGAGATCCGCACCGCACGGGGCCGCTTCCGCGCAGTGGACGGAGTGTCCTTCGACGTGCCCCGCGGTGCCGCACTCGGCCTGGTCGGTGAGTCCGGCTCCGGCAAGAGCATCACGCTGCGCGCCGTCCTCGGCCTGCTCCCGCCGCAGGCACGGGTGGTCGGTGGCACGGCACGGCTGGACGGGGAGGACCTGCTGGCGATGTCCGCCGCGCGGCTGGCCCAGGTCCGCGGCCCCGCGGTGGCGATGGTGTTCCAGGAACCGATGAGCGCGCTGAACCCGGTGATGCGGGTCGGTGACCAGATAGCCGAGGGCCCGCGTGTCCACCTCGGGATGAACCGACCGACGGCCAGGCGGCACGCCGTCGACCTCATGCGCCGCGTCGGCATCCCGGACCCGGTCCGGCGCTACGGGGCCTACCCGCACGAGTTCTCCGGGGGGATGCGCCAGCGGGTGATGATCGCCCTCGCCCTGTCCTGTGGGCCGAGACTGCTGCTCTGCGACGAGCCGACCACCGCGCTGGACGTGACGATCCAGGACCAGATCCTGACGCTGTTGACCGCGTTGTGCGCCGAGAACGGCACGTCGCTGGTGTTCGTGACCCATGACCTGGCCGTCGTCGCCCAGACCTGCCGTGAGCTGGCGGTGCTCTACGCCGGACGGGTCGTCGAGTCCGGCCGGGTCGAGGAGGTGTTCGCCGAGCCGCGGCACCCCTACACCCTCGGTCTGCTGCGGTGTGCGCCGGACGTCGACGACGTCCGCGACACGCTGGTCCCGATCCCCGGGACGCCACCGGACCCCCTGGCGCTGCCGAACGGCTGTTCGTTCAACCCGCGCTGCGGATTCGTCCAGGACGACTGCCTCGCGACCGACGTGCGCCTGCTCCCGGTCGCCCCCGGACGGCTCGCGGCGTGCCTGCACTCCGAGGCATGCGCCGCGGACGCACGCGCCGAGCCGGCGGTGGCCGGTGTCTGAGACCCTCGTCCCCCCGGCGACCCCGTCGGTCCGGTCAGCCGCGGAGCGCCGCTCCGCACCGGACGTACTGCTCTCCGCCGCTGACGTGTCGGTGGTCTTCGAGCGCCCGCAGCCGCTGCTGGACCGGCTGCGCGGGCGTCCGCGTGTCCGGCTGCATGCCGTCGACGGCGTCGACCTCACCCTGCGCCGGGGCGAGTCCCTGGCGCTGGTCGGTGAGTCCGGTTCCGGCAAGTCGACACTGGCCCGCGCCCTGATGGGCCTGACGCCGCTGACCACGGGGACGGTCAGCCTGGAAGGCCGGACCCTGCCGCCGGGACGCAGCCGGTCCGACGCCCGCCGCATGCAGATGGTGTTCCAGGACCCGTACTCCTCGCTCAACCCGCGACTGACCGTCGGAGCGGTGCTCAGCGAGCTGCTGCGGGTGCACGGGATCGGCGACCGGGGCGACCGGGAGGGCACCGTGCGCGAGCTGTTGACCCTGGTCGGGCTGAGCCCCTCGTCCTATGACGCCTACCCGCGCCAGTTCTCCGGCGGGCAGCGCCAGCGGGTCGCGATCGCCCGTGCGCTGGTGCTCCGGCCGGAGCTGCTCGTAGCCGACGAGCCGGTGTCCGCGCTCGACGTGTCGGTCCAGGCGACCATCCTGAACCTGCTCGACGAGCTGGCCCACTCCCTGGACCTGACGATGCTGTTCGTCGCGCACAACCTCGCCGTCGTCCGGCACCTGTGCGACCGGGTCGCGGTGATGTACCTCGGACGGATCGTCGAGGTCGCGCCCACCGAGCAGCTGTTCGCCGATCCCCGGCACCCGTACACCCAGGGCCTACTGCGGGCGATCCCCCGGCTGTCCCCCCGGGCCCGGACGCCGGCGATCGGCGTGCAGGGTGACCCGCCCAGTCCGTACGCCGTGCCGAGCGGCTGCCGGTTCCACCCGCGGTGTGCGCTGGCCACCGACCTGTGCCGGACAACCGACCCGGCGCTGGCCGGACCGACGGACCGGAGCACTGCTCCGGCAGGCCACACCGCGGCCTGCCACTACGCTTTCGCCCCCGCACCGGCCGCGCACCCACCCGAGGTCCTCGACGAGCAGGAGACAACAGCGTGAAGGTTTTCCTCAGCAGCGACATGGAAGGCACCGCGGGCATCGTCGACTGGGCGCAGTGCGTCGGCGAGTCCGCCGAGGCCGCGGCGGGCCGGGCCCTGCTGCTCGCCGAGGTCAACGCCGCCATCGAGGGCGCGTTGGCCGGCGGGGCGACCGAGGTGGTCGTCAACGACTCGCACTCGACGATGCGCAACCTCCCGGCCGACCAGCTGGCCGGCGAGGCCAGTTACATCTCCGGGGCCGGCAAGCCGCTCTACATGATGCAGGGGCTCGACGGCAGTTTCGACGCGGTGCTCTACGTCTCGTACCACTGCTCGGTCGGCGCACCGGCGAACCTGTCGCACACCTACAACCCGTCGGCGTTCACCGAGGTCCGGCTCAACGGCACGGTCACCGGCGAAGCCGGCCTCAACGCCCTGGTCGCCGCGCACTACGGGGTGCCCGTCGTGCTGGTCACCGGGGACAGCGTCGCGTGCGCGGAGACCGCCGAGCTGCTGCCCGGGGTGCACCAGGCGGTCGTCAAGGAGCCGGTCAGCCGCAACGCCGCCCACAGCCTGCACCCGGTCCGGGCGCGGGCGCTGATCCACGGGACCGCGCAGGCGGCCGTTGCCGCTGCCGGCACGATCCGGCCGCCGGACTTCGGGGGCCCGGTGACCCTCGACATCGAACTGCGGACGACGGACATCGCCGAAGCCGCCACCTGGGTGCAGCGCGTCGAGCGCACCGGGGCCCGGTCCATCCGGTTGCAGGACACGGACCTGCTGCGGCTGTTCCGGACCTTCGTCACGGTCGTGCTGCTCACCCGGAGCGCCGCCGAGGTCCGGTGAGCGCCGCTCGCCCGGCCCCGCTGACCGGGCCGCCCGTGCGGCGGACCCGCCTGGTGGACGTGGCCGACGCCACCGGCCTGGACGTGTCCACCGTGTCCCGCGTACTCAACAGCGACCCCAGGCAGGCCGTCCGCGCGGAGACCCGTGCCCGGGTGCTCGCCACGGCGGCGCGCCTCGGGTACCGGCCGAACGCGCTGGCCCGTGCGCTGAAACAGTCACGAAGCGATGCTCTCGCGCTCGTCGTCCCGATGGTCCGCAACCCGATCTGGTCGGTCGTGGAGCGCGGCGCCCTGGACCGGGCAGCGGAGCGGGGGTGCGCGGTTCTCGTCGTCTCCGAACCGACCGACCGCCCCCGCCCACCGGCCGCCTACCAGGCGATGGTCCTGGAGAGCCGGGTCGACGGCCTGGTACTGGCCACGACGCTGCGACCGCGGGGCGGCGCGGGCGGCGACCTGCCCGTGCCGCACGTCTACCTCAACCGCCGCGGCCCACGCCCCGGCCACGACGTGGTGATGGACGAGGAGGGGGCCGTCGGCCTGTGGGTGCAGGAGATGGGCCGCCAGGGGCGCCGGGACCTGGTCCTGCTCGACGGCCCGCAGGACGTCGACACCGTCCACCGGCGCGCCCGAGCCGCAGGGTTCGCCGGGGACCGGGCTACGGGCACGCAGGTCCGGGTGGTGCACGCCCCCGCGACCGAGCACGGCGGGTGGACGGCCGCCGTGCGACTGTTCTCCGACCCACGGCCGCCGGACGGTATCGGCGTCGGATCCCTGCCGCAGCTGACCGGTCTCGTCGCCGCGATCCGCTCGTGCGGCATCGCCGTGCCAACGGCACTCGGGCTGGTCAGCTTCGACGAGGACGCATCCCTGTCCTACCTCGGGATGCCCGTCACCAGTGTCGCGATGCCGCTGGCGGAGCTCGGCGCGGCGGGCGTCGACGCCCTCCTGGACCAGGTCGACGGCCGCAGTCCGCACGACGTGCTCGTCGCCGGCCCGATGCGGCTCGTCCGGCACGAGCCGGCCCCGCTCCCCCGGCGGGGGGCCACGCGGTCGGCGCCGCCATAAGAGAGACGATGGGGTGGTGGCCGACCCCGATCTGGACCTCGTCGTCTTCGGGGCGAGCGGCTTCACCGGCCGGCTTGTCGTCCAACACCTGGCCCGGTCGTCGCCGGCCGGCACCCGCATCGGGCTCGCCGGTCGGTCAGCAGACCGGCTCGGGGCCGTCCGGGACGAGCTCGGCGAGTCGGCCGCCGCGTGGCCGCTCCTCGTCGTCGACGCCGCCGACGACGCAGCCCTGGCGTCGCTCGCGGCGCGGACCCGGGTCGTCGCGACGACCGTCGGGCCGTACGCCCGGTACGGCCTGCCGCTGGTCCGGGCGTGCGCGCGGGCCGGCACCGACTACGCCGACCTGAGCGCTGAGGTGAGCTTCATCCGGCGCAGCATCGACACCGCGGCGGCGACGGCCGAGCGGACCGGGGCCCGGATCGTGCACGCCTGCGGGTTCGACAGTGTGCCGTCCGACCTCGCGGTGCTGCTGTTGCACGAGGCGGCGGCGGCCGGGGGCGCCGGGGAACTGACCGACACCACGCTCGGCGTCGTCTCGATGCGCGGCGGTTTCAGCGGCGGAACGGTGCTCTCGGCGCTCGGGCAGCTGGACGAGGCACGGAGGGACCCGGCGATCCGAGCGCTGCTCACCGACCCCTACTCACTCAGTCCCGACCGCGCCGCCGAGCCGGACCTCGGCCGACAACCGGACGACATCGGCGTGCACCGGGAGCCGACGTTCGGCGGCTGGGTCGGGCCCTGGATGATGGCCGGGGCCAACACCCGGGTCGTCCGGCGCAGCAACGCTCTGCAGGGATGGGGATACGGCCGCGAGTTCCGATACCGCGAACTCGTCAGGTTCGGCGACGCGCCACTCGCGCCGGTTGCCGCCTGGGCGGTGACCGGCGGGCTGCGCGCCGCGACACGTGCTCTCGGCTTCGGCCCGGCACAGGCGGCGCTGGGTCGGCTGCTCCCGACTGCGGGGACGGGACCGGGCGAGCGGACGCGCCGGGCCGGCTCGTTCCGAATCCAGGTGCAGACCCGGACCTCCGGCGGACAGGAGTACGTCGCCACGGTGGCAGCGACGGGTGATCCCGGTTACACCGCCACCTCGGTGATGATGGGCGAATCCGCGCTCGCCCTCGCGCTGGACCGCGACCGACTGCCCGACCGTGCCGGCGTGCTGACACCGGCCACCGGGATCGGCCGCCGGCTGGTCGACCGACTCCGCGCTGCGGGCATGACCTGGACCGTTCAGGCGCGGTGATCAGCGCCAAGGCGCCGACGGCCCGTAGCGTGCCGGAATGATGCAGCCCGTCACCCCGCAGCCCGTGACCCTGCAGCCCGTCAACCCGCAGCCGGTCACCCCGCCGGTCGACGGGCTTCGTTCGACCCTGCCCCACCCGCAGCTCGGCCGGGCGTGGCGCGCAGCCCGGCTGCCCACCGATGTCGTGCACCTCGACAGCGCTGCTGCCGCGAGGTCCAGCCGGGCGACGCTGAACGCGATCGCCGGCCACCTGCGCCGGGAGGCCGAGACCGGCGGGTACGTGGCGGCCGTCGAGGCGAGCGAGACCATCGAGCGGGGCCGCGGCCAGCTGGCGGCCCTGCTCGGCCGTCGCGCTGAAGATGTTGCGTTCGCCGAGAGTGCGTTCGCCGCCATCACCGCCCTGATGTCCGCCTGGCCACTGCCGCCCGATGCCCGCGTGGTGGTCTCCCCCGGCGAGTACGGCCCGAACCTCGCGCTGTTCGCGGCATACGGGTTGGCGGTGCAGGTCGCGCCGGTCGCCGACGCGGTCGGGCACCTGGACGTCGACGCCCTCGCCCGTCGCCTCGCCACCGACCCACCCGCGCTGGTCCACCTGTGCGCGGTCGGCGCCCACCGCGGGATCGTGCAGCCGGTCGCCGAGGTCGTCGCGGCCGGCCGGTCCGCGGGGGTTCCGGTGGTCGTCGACGCCGCGCAGGCGGTCGGTCCGGTGGACTGCAGGATCGACGCGGACGCGATCTACGGCACCAGCCGCAAGTGGCTGGCCGGCCCGCGCGGGGTCGGCTTCCTCGCCGTTGCCCCGGCGCTGGCCGACCGCCTACGACCGGCGGTGGACCGGGGCGGCCCCGCGGTGTCCGGGCTGGAGTCGCGCGAGGCCTTCGTGGCCGGCCGGGTCGGCCTGGCCGTCGCCGTCGGGGAGTTGGTCGCAGCCGGACCGGAACCCGTCAGGCAGCGGCTCGCGGCGATCGGAGCGCTCTCCAGAGCGGTGCTCGACGGTGTCGGCGGCTGGGCCGTCGTCGAGCCCGCTGACGAGCCGTCGGCGACGACCACGCTGCGGCCGCCGCCCGGGTGGGACGACGCCCGGGTCGCCCGGGCATGCCGACGCCTGCTGACCGAGCACCGGATCGTCGTGACCTACGCCGGCCCGGACCGGGCGCCGGCCGAGGTCGACGCTGCCACCATGCGCGTGAGTCCGCACGTCGACGTGACCGAGGACCAGATCACCGCTCTGGCCGACGCGTTGCCGCTGCTCTGATCGGTTCCCTTTCCGCGTCAGCGCGGTCGAGGTGCACTCTCCGTCGGCGTGTCCTCCTGGTCCGGACGACGCTGAATGCGGACAGTCCCGGCTGGAGAGCGACGAACACCGGCAGGGAGTTCCAACTTTTCGATCTCGCCGAGCGCTGACAACGTCATCGAGACCGGCTGTCCAGCCAGACGGAGCCCGCGGACGTCGATGGCCCCGACCGGGGATGGGCTCGGCGGTGCGAACGCGAGAGTCCCGCCGGGTACGTCAGGACGTACTCGGAGGGCGGCGGTCAGGATCGCGACCGATGCGGCAGCGGACCACGCCTGCGGCCGGCAGGCGGCCGGATACGGGAGCACGTGTCTGCCGGGGCGGGGGCTGTGCCCGCAGTACAGCTCGGGAAGACGGTTCTCGAAGTCGGTTGCAGCGCGCAGCAAACCTTGGATCAGTCCAGTGGCTGCGCCGTGGGCTGAGGGTGTGCCCACCGCGCTGAGCCCGGTCACCGCTATCGCCGTGTCGTGTGCCCACACGCTGCCGGTGTGGTAGCCGGATGGGTTGTACCCGGCGGCCCGGTCGGACAACGTCCGCAGCCCGACGCCGCTGTCCAGCTCCGACGACGCGAGACGAGCCACCACCAGGTCGGTCTCGGCGTTGTCGAGCAGGTCGGTTGCGAGCAGGTGCCCGATATTCGAGGTGACCGAGTCGACGGGCCGGCCGGTTCCATCCAACGCGACGGCCGGAAACGGGCCGTCCGCGTCTGCGACCCAGAAGCTGGAGCGGAACCGCTGCCGAAGCCCGTCTGCCCACGCCCGCCACCGGTCACCGTCGGGTAGGCCGAACCCGTCCAGCAGGCTCGCGCCCTGGCGGGCCGCGGCGTGAGCGTAGGCCTGGACCTCGCACAGCGCCACCGGGCCGACTGCCAGCTCACCGGAATGGAACTGGATCGCGTCGATTGAATCCTTCCAGCCCTGGTTGCCCAACCCGTGTCCGTAGCTGTCGCGGTATCTCAAGAATCCGGCTCCGTCGGTCCCGGAGTCGCTGAGCCAGCTCAGCGCCGCTTGCAGGGCCGGTAGCAGGGGGACGATCTGGGCCTCAGGCATGCCCCATCGCCATGCATCGTGCAGCAGCGAGATCCACAACGCGGTGGCGTCGACGGTGCCGTAGTACAGCGGCGGTAACACGAGGGGCCGGTCGCCGCCGTGCGCGGGCCGGTGAGCGATGGCGGTCCGGCGGAGTTCGTGCGGGATCTTGCCCGGCTCTTCACCGGTCCCGGGGTCGACGCGTCGTCCCTGGCGGCGTGCCAGCGTCCGCAACGTTCCGCCGGCCAGCTCGGTGCCGAGCGGCAGCAGCATCCGCGCTGCCCACAGGGAGTCCCGGCCGAACAGTGTCAGAAACCACGGCGCCCCGGCCGCGACAAAAAGGTCTCGGGTGTCGAACGGGTCGGCGACCAGCAGCCCCGCAAGGTCGTCGAGGCTCTGGGTGAGCAGCTCGGCCAAGCGGTGGTCGTCGGCGCGTATCCGGGGTGCGGCGAACACTGGGTGGGCGGTAGGCGGGCTGACCACCGCAGCCGGCGGGCCGCCGCCGGTGGACCAGGACAGCGACAAGGTGACCGTCGACCGTCGGTCGACGACCACCCGCCAGCACACCGACCCCTCGGGGCTGACACTGTCCGGGGCCGGGTGCATCTGAAGGTGCACGTGCGAGCCGTCACCGGCCCGCCAGCGGAGGTCGGCCAGACCGAGCTCGACCGGCAGGGGCGGTGCGATGAGCCCGGACTTCACATCGGCGACCTCGGCGAGGTCGGCCTCGACGTGGAGCTCCACCATGACAGTGAGCGGCGCGCTCGCGTGGGAGGTGACGATGACCGTCTCCTGGACGCCGTCGGCGGAGAGGGTCCGCACGCGTTCGACGAGGACCGTCGGTGCCGCCGTGTCGTCGCCGAGGTTCGCGGCCACCGCGACGAAGCGGGCGCCCCGGGTGTGCCCCTCCCAGCGCAGTGGGACCGGTTCGACGCCGTCCAGGGTCAGCACGCTCGCGCTGACGGTGCGCCGGTCATCGACGAACACGCCGGCCGCCCCGCCGGCACGAATTTGGCCGTCGGTGGGACTGAGCGCGAACGCGGGGGCCCGCACGCTGGTGACCAGATCGTGCAGGAACGGCCGGCGGGCTCTGCGGGTCACTGGCTCATGCCTGTTCCAGGGATCCGTAGTCCAGTGACACCTGGGCCCGGGCTGCATCCAGCGCACGCAGGACCTGCCAGGTCGCACCGGGCGGCACCAACTCGCTCTCGGTGCGCCCGGTGCGCAGGCACCGTTCGACCTCGGCGACCTGCGGGCCGTAGCCCGTGCCGAGCTCGTCGGCGGACACGGTGATGTCGTCCTCACCCGGCCGGTGACACGTCGCAGAGGTGGGGACCTGGGTGGGGCCGTGCAGGGCGATGAAACCGTTCTCCCCGCTCAGTACCGTGTGGGGACCTGCGGTCCACCCGTCGAAGGAGGCCACCAGGTGGGCGTGGCGCCCGTCGTCGTAGGCCCACTGCACCGCGGTGGTGGAGTCGACGTGCTCCGGTGTCATCCGGGCCACCGCCGACACGTGGTCGGGTGGCCCGAGGAACAGCAACGCCAAGTGGGCCGGGTACACCCCGAGGTCCAGTAACGCGCCGCCGGCGGTGGCTCTGTCCCACAGCCGGTGGGCGGGATCCCGGGCGACGTGCCGGGCTTTGTCGCTGCGCATGCCCACGACCCGGCCGATGGCGCCGTCGGCGGCGAGGGCGACGGCCGCTCGGACCAGTGGGAGGCAGCGGGTCCACAGCGCCTCCATGAGGAACAAGCGGTTGTCCCGGGCCACGGTGATCAGCCGGCGGGTCTGCTCCGCGGTGACGGTCATCGGCTTTTCCACCAGCACGGCCCGACCGGCCGCGAGCACGTCGAGGACCTGTCGGTAGTGCTGGTCGTGCGTGGTGGCCACGTAGACGACGTCGACGCGGCGGTCGTCCAACAGCCGCCGGTAGTCCCCGTAGGACCTGTCGGCGCCCAGGTCGGCGGCGGCCGCGGCCGCCCGGTCGCCGTCGCGGGAGGCCACCGCCGTGACGACGCTGTCCGGGGAGCCGGCGATCGCGGCACCGACAGTCCGCGCGATCCCGCCGGCGCCGAGGATTCCCCACCGGACCGGCGCCTCGCCTGTCCGCGCTGCGCCTGCGGTCATCAGCCGGCGGCCCGGAGCCGGTCGAGTTCGGCATCGACCTTCTCCGCGGAGAAGACGTCGTCGCGGACCATGGCCACGATCCCGGTGGTCGCGGCCTGATCACCCAGGCGACTGCGGGCCACCGTCAGCGACCGGGTGGCCAACGGCTGGGTCCGCTCGTACAGGGTCTCCTTCAGGCCGAGCAGGAAGTGCTCGTGGGTCAACACCATGTCCCCCCCGAGGATCAGCTCGGACGGGTTGACCAGGCTCACCGCGGTCGTGAGCACCTCCCCGAGCAGTCGCCCGGCCGCCCGGGTCGCAGCGACCGCGTCGGGGTTTCCGTCCTGCACCATCCGGACGACGTCACGGCTGGTGGCCGCGGACCATCCCTGCGCAGTCAACTGACGGGCCAGCGCCCACCCACTCGCCACGGACGCGAGGCAGCCGGTCGCGCCGCAGTTGCATCGCTGCCCGGCGGCACCAGTGACCTTGACGTGCCCGATGTCGCCGGCGCCCCCGTCGACCCCGCCGAAGATGTGCTGACCAAGCACGAGCCCGGCACCGATCCCCGTGGCCACCTTGACGAACAGGAGCGCGCGGGAGCCCGGGTAGTGCTGACGTGCCTCGCCCAGGGCCATCAGGTTGGCGTCGTTCTCCAACAGCACCGGGGCCGAGAAGTGTTTGGCCACCAGGTCACGGATCGGGTAGTCGTGCCAGCCGGGCATGATCGGCGGCTGTACGAGGCGCGCCGACACCGGGTCGACCGGGCCGGGCACTCCGATGCCGATCCCGCAGATGGACTCCGGTGCCCGCTCGGCGTCGACCAGCATTGTGGCCAAGGCCGAGCAGACCCGTCCCAGGACAGCCGCGGGCCCGGTGTCGATGCGTGACTCCAGCGCAGTCTCCGAGAGCACCGTTCCGGTCCCGTCGAGAACCGCGAGCCGCCCGTGAGTGGCCCCGAGGTCGGCGGCCAGAATGGTCCGGGGAGCGAAGTTGGGCCTCAGCAGGCTCGGCGGCCGACCCGCCCTGGTTGAGCCCACCCCTTCTTCGCGAATAAACCCGCCGGCCAGCAGGCTCTCCACCCGCTGAGTGACCGTGAACCGGGACAACCCGGTGTGCTGAATCAGCTCCCGACGTGTGCTGACGGTCCCGGTCCGGAACAGCTGGAGCAGGTGTCCGGACGAGGTCGACATCAGCGAAGACGGCCGCTCCCGCCGCGGCCGGTCACCGCTGGGAGCACGGTCGCTCATCCCTTCTCCCCGCCCGCGGTCAACCCTTCGGTGAGCAGCCGCTCGGCCAGGAAGAACAGCACGAGGATCGGCACCGTCAGGATCACCGAACCGGCCATGAGCACCGTCGTCGGGATCTCGATGCTCCCGGACAGCTGCGCGAGCCCCAGTGACACGGTCCACCGCGGCCGGTTCTCGACAAGAAACAGCAGCGCGAACAAGTACTCATTCCACGCGATCATGAACACGTACAAGGCGGTCGCCATGATCGAGGGTCGCGCCAGCGGCAGCGATACCCGCCAGATGACGCTCACCCGTGAACACCCGTCGACCTGCGCGGCCTCTTCCAGGCTGCGTGGGACGGTGTCGAAGTAGTTGCGGAGCATGTAGATGGCGACCGGGATCGTCTGGGAGATGTAGACGAGCACAAGGCCGAACAGGTTGCCGCGCAGCCCGACCCGGGTGAACAGCACAAACATGGGGATGGCCAGCACGATGCTCGGAAACAGGTACACCGAGAGGAACAGCGCGCTGACCTGTCGGCGGCCGAAGAACTGCAGTCGGCTGACCGCGTAGGCGCCCGGGATCGCGAGCAGCAACGTCACCACGACGGTGAGGATCGCAACGATCCCGCTGTTGCGGAGCAGGGTGAGAAAGCCCTGGCCACCATCGGCCACCGACTTCAGCACCGAAGTGTACGTCGACAGCGTGAACTCGCCAGGGTTAGGCCACAACCGGCCGGGAGCGATCAGCAACTCCTGGATGCTGCGTACCGACAGCAGAACCATGTAGTAGAAGGGGAACAGGGTTGCCACGAGGAAGAGGGCGATGGCCAGCCGGCGCAGGTAGCGGAACACCACCGTCTCGACCGTGTCGCGGCTCCAAATGAGCCTTTTGCGCTGGGGTCCGGCCGCCCGTGCCCGCGCGGTCATGGTCGCGGGCCGGGTCGGCGTGAGCGTCATGCCCGCTCCTCCGTCGAGCTGCTGCGGTTGACGATGCCGAAGTAGACGATCAGGCAGATCGCCAGGATCACTGCCAGCACAGCTGCCTGGGCGGCCGAGCCGCCGATGTCGGCCTGCGCCGTCAGGAGCTGGTACACCCGGACACTGGCGACGTCGGTCCCGGCGCCCCCGCCGGTCAGCAGGTACACGTCGTCGAACTTGTTGAACGTCCAGATGAACCGCAGGACCACCAGGACACCGATCACCGACCGCAGCTGCGGCCACACCACGTGCGCGAAGCGCTGCGTCGGGGTTGCACCGTCGACCCAGGCCGCTTCCTCATACTCCCCTGGCATCGCCTGCAGCCGCGCGAGGATGAACAGGAACGCGAAAGGGAAGTACCGCCACGCCTCGAACGCGACGACGGTCAGCAGGGCGGTGGGGACCCCGATGTGGGCGCCAAGCACCGACAGGTTGGCGACCTCCTCGGACAGGAACGGCACGGGCTGGCGCCACCCGAAGATCTGCACACCGGCATCATTGATGATTCCGAACTGCGGGTTCAGCATGATCCGCCAGACGAAGGTCATCGCGACCACCGGCGCGACGTAGGGCAGAAGCATCGCGACCCGGACGACCGTCCGCCCCCGGAACGGCCGGCGCACCACGAGCGCCGCGACCAGGCCGACACCGATGGAGCTGATCGTACCCAGCACGGTATAAACCAGCGTGGTGATGAGAGATTGACGAAAGCCCGAGGACGTCAGGATGTCGATGTAGTTGCTCAGCGTGTACGAGCCGAACAGCCCGGCTGAGCGCAGAGTGAGCAGCCGGATCCGCTGGAAGGACAGCAGGACTGTCCACAAGACCGGGACGATCACGACGAGTACAACGATGACCAGGGTCGGGGAAATCATCGCCAGCCCGGTGCGGGACTCCTGCTGGGACAGGGTCCCCCGCCGCTGGCCATTCCGTGCCGCGTCGCTCATTTCAACGACGACTGCAGCTTCGCCACGGCGTCCTGCGCCTGACCGGCCGCCTGGGCAGGGTCTAGCCCACCGGCTGCCGCGCTGACCGCCTTCGGGACCGGTAGCGGTCCCAGGGTCGCCCCCAGCAGCGCTCCCTGGCCCTGAGGCAGCGCCCATCGGTCGATCCGGGCGGGGCTGGACTCCAGCTGCTCGAGAACCGACTGCGGGTAATAGGCGGACAGCCGAGCCTTCGTGTCCACGCCGGTCTTCAGAGATCGCCAGGCCGTGATGAACTTCTTCGGGTCGGCCGAGGTGCCCTGACGGACGGGGAACTTGCCCTCCGGGGACAACCCGAGCCAGTTCGGGTAGCCCTGGTCGAGCATGTAAGCAACGAACTTCTTGGCCGCATCCGTGTTCCCCGAATGGGTCACCGTCCATGACCCGATCTCCCCGAACTGGGCGGGCTTGGCGCCGTCCGGACCCTGGATCGCGGTGACCACGCCGCTGTTCTTCGCCAGATAGGACGGGTCGGTCCGGCACTGCGGGCAGGTCGGCAGGGCGTCCTTCCGCAGGCCGGCCATCTCGTCGAGGATGAACGAGGACCACACGAGCATCGCCGACTTCCCCGCGAAGTAGGTGGCCCGGGTGCTGTCGACGTCCTGGCCCCCGCGCACCGAGTCGTTGCGTACCAGGTCGCTATAGGTCTTGAAAGTCGATATGCAGGCGTCGCTATTCAACGTGACCTTGCCGGAGTTGTCGACGAGCTGGCAGCCGTTGGCCAGGGCGAAATACTCGAAGCTCTGCTCCGTGAACGCGTCGCCCGGCACGGTTGCCATGGTGATCCCCGCGGTCTGCGGGCTGTTCAACTGCTGCGCTGCTCGTTGGATGCTCGCGAAGCTCGTCGGGGCTGCCAGGCCGGCCTTGTCGAACAGGTCCTTTCGGTAGATCAGCAGCTGGACCCAGGCGTCGCTCGGAACAGCCGCCTGCTTGTCTTTGTACTTGGTCAGGGATAGCGCGTTCTGGTCGAAGGTGGCCTGTCCCAGCGATTTGACGACGTCCTCGTTGGCTCCGGTGTCGACCAGATCGTTGCTGGCCATGTACTGGACCGCCGCCAAGGGCAGAGCGCCAACGACGTCGGGGAGTTTGCCTGCTGCGGCATCGGAGGTGACCAGCTGCTGGAACTGGTCCTCGGCGACGCCGACCAGCTTGACCTTGATACCGGTCGAGGCGGTGAACCCGTCGATGATCTTCTGGGTCGCCGCGACACGGTCGGCGTCGTTCTCCTCACTCCACACCGTGATCTGGCCGGTGCCGCTGCTAGCGGCGGGCGGCGCGGACGCCGAACACGCCGCCACCGTGCCGAGGCCGAGCAGGGCCGTGACGCCCATCGCGATCGCGTGTGTCTTCATCGACACCTTCCTGGTGAGTGCTGATAGGCGGACGTCGAGGAGTGAAGCAGAGACGGCCGGTGGGCTGGCAGGACGGACCCGCAGCGCGCCGCCCGCCGGCCCGGTGCCCGGGACGCCCGAGGACTTCGACTGATTACAACCGATCTTTTGCCAGTTGACAAGGCCAAACGGCGGCGGGTTGACTGAGGCTCATGCCTGGTGTGGTGGCTTCGCCGTCGTCCCTGCGACCGTCCGAGCGCGTCGTCCGCTTCCTCGGTCCGCGGCAGGTGGACCTCGTCCCCACCCCGCCGTTCTCCCCCGGTCCGGGCCAGGTACGGGTACGGACCTTGGTCTCTGGCATCTCCGCGGGCACCGAGCTGACGACCTACCTCGGCACCAACCCCTACCTGACACGGCGGTGGGACCCGGCCCGCCGGTTGTTCCTCGACGGGACCAGTACGGCGCCCTACCCGGTCACCGGGGTTGGGTACGAAGAGGTCGGTGAGGTCGTCGAGATCGCCCAGGGGGTGGCCGGTGTCGAGATCGGTGACCTGGTGTGGGGCATTTGGGGTCACCGCACCGACGGCCTGCTCGACGCGAACCTGGTGCGGGCCCAGCTGCTTCCGCCCGGGCTAGACCCGCTGGTCGGCGTCTTCGCGCGCGTCGGAGCGGTCGCGCTTAACGCCGTTCTGGACGCGGACGTGCACATAGGGGAGACCGTGGCCGTCTTCGGCCAAGGCGTGATCGGACTGCTCGCGACCAGGTTGGCCGCGCTCAGCGGCACCGACGTCGTTGCAGTCGACACCTCTGCGCCCCGACTCGCGCTCGCGGAGCAGTTCGGCGCGCGGCACACCGTGCGGACCGGCGAGCAGTCCCCAGCCGAAGTGGTCCGAGCGTTGACCGGGGGCCGCGGTGCAGACGTCTGCCTAGAAATGAGCGGGGTCCCGGCTGCACTGAACGAAGCCATCCGGACCGTCGGGTACGGCGGCAGGGTCATCGCCAGTGGCTTCTACCAAGGTGGCGGCGGGGCCTTGCACCTTGGCGAGGAATTCCACCACAACCGGGTCAGCGTCGTCTCCTCCCAAATCTCCGGGGTCGCGTCCCGGCACACGCCGCGGTGGACCCGGGAACGGCTGCACCGGGAGTTCATGCGGCTCGTCGGCGAAGGTCGAGTTGATCCCCGACCCCTGATCAGTGCGGTGGTACCGGCGCGGGAGGTCGCAGACGCGTTCGACCGCCTCACCCATAATCACGGCGACCTGCTGCAGGTCGTCCTCGACTTCCGAGAGGCCTGAGGATGAAGCTCGCGGTCCAAGAGCAGCTGCTGCCCGAGGGGAGCCTCGAGGAGAAGTTCGACGTCGCCCGACGGGCCGGCTGGGACGGGTTAGAGCTTCGCGGCAAAGGCGGCCTGGCTTTCCGCGAGCGGCTTCCGGAACTGCAGCGGGCCCGTCGCGAGGGAGTGGTCATGCCGACCGTGTGCGTGGACATGCCGTACTTCATCGGCGACTTCGACCCGGGGAAGCGGGCCGAGGCACTGGCGTCGTTGAAGGTGCAGCTCAGCGTCATTGCCGAGATCGGTGGCTCCGGTGCCATGACTCCCGCGTCGTGGGGCATGTTCAGCCTCCGTCTGCCGCCGTTCGTGCCGCCGCGGTCGTCCGCGGACGACAGAGCGGTGCTCCTCGACGCCCTCCACGCCCTCGGCACCCACGCGCGGGACGAAGGCGTCGAAATCTACCTGGAGCCGCTCAACCGGTACGAGGACCACATGGTCAACCGGCTCGAGCAGGCCGTGTCGCTGATCGAGGAGGTCGGACTGGATTCGGTGAAGGTCGTCGCCGACTTCTTCCACATGGATATCGAGGAGACGGATATCAGCGCCGCCCTGCGGGCGGCCAATGGCCACCTCGGGCACGTTCAGGTCAGTGACTCGAACCGGCTCGAACCGGGAGCCGGCCACCTCGACTGGCCGCCGGCGCTGGCCGCCCTCACGGATCTGGGCTACGACGGTTGGTTTGCATTGGAGAGCCGGCTCAGCGGGCCGATAACCGACGTGCTGGGCCCCGCCGGGCGGACGCTCCGAAATCCGCCGCAGCGATGACCGATCTGTGGGCGGCGGCACTGGGCGTCCTGGACGCCAATTGGACGCCGACCGGGACGCTGCCCGCGCCCCGGCAGTATCCACACCAATGGAGCTGGGACTCTGCGTTCATCAGCATCGGACTGGCGCGCGTGCACCCCGACCGCGCCCGGGCCGAACTGAGCTCACTGTTCGACGCCCAGTGGGCGTCCGGACTCGTCCCGCACATTGTCTACAACGCCGCATCAGGCGACGACAGTTACTTCCCCGGAGCACGGTTCTGGAACAGCCACGCCAGGCGCGGTTCCCCCGCCGCCGCGACATCGACCATCGCTCAACCACCCGTCCACGCCCGCGCAGTCCTGGCCAACCACCGCGCGGACCCGGACAGCGAAGCCGGCCGGGCCTTCACGCGGGCGATGTACCCGCGGCTGGTCCGCTGGCACGACTACCTGCGGGGCCGAGACGTCGACGGCTCCGGACTCGCGGTCACCATCCACCCGTGGGAGTCCGGTTTGGACAACAGCCCAATGTGGGATGGCGCCCTCTTTGCCGCACGCAGTCTCCCCTCCTCTGCGACAAAGTCCGTGCGCCGCGACACGATCCACGTCGCCACCGAGGAACGCCCGACCGACCGCGACTACCAGGATTACATCAGCCTGGCTGACCACGCTCGCACCCGCAGCAGCGACCGCCTGCTAATCGGGGCACCGTTCCTCGTCCAGGACCCGCTACTGAATGCCGTGTACCTCGACGGCGAGCTATGCCTGGCACAGCTCGCCGACGAACTCGGCGTCCCCTCCCAGAGACACCGGGAAGCCGCACGCCGGATCCACGACGGGCTCATCGGGCAGCTCTGGGATGCGGACCGACAGATCTTCGTGTCCCGGGACGCGCGGACCGGAACCCGCTCTACCGTCGCGACCATCGGGTCGCTGATCCCGCTGCTCGACCCATGGCTGGGAAACATCGGGGAGCATGTGCTCGCGCTGGCCGAGTCCGACGACTTCGCAGGCGGGTGCGAGTTCCCCCTGCCCAGCACCGCTCTACGCGCGCCGCAGTTCAACCGCCGGCGGTACTGGCGCGGGCCGACCTGGCTGAACACAAACTGGCTGGTCTGGCTCGGCGCGTCGGCCGCCGGACATGATCAACTCGCCCAACGCATCGCCACCTCGAGCCTCCGGCTGGTCCGGGCGCAGGGGTTCCGGGAGTACTACGACCCGATCGACGGCGCGGGAATGGGCGCACACCAGTTCAGCTGGTCAGCTGCTCTGGTCCTCGACTGGATCGCCGGCGCCCGAACACCCGTCGCCTGACGGCCGCGAGCCGGGCGCCGGCCGAGGTCGACGCGGCGACGGTTCGGGTCAGCCCGCATCTCGACGTCACCGCCGGGGAGATCGGCGCACTCGCCGACGCTCTACCGCTGGTCTGACCGGTCCGCTTCCGGGCTTGGGCGAGTCGATCCCGCGGACCCACCTGTGGACGGGCCCGATTGATCGCTCGCTGTGACTTTACGGTTACGCAGCAGCGAGAAAGTTTCCGGGTCAAGACGCGATGCCCGGGTCATTCGAGGACACCTCGAGGGCGCTGTCCCGCCATTCGGGCACCAGCCACCGACCCAGGAGCCAACCAATGACGCCCGTCGCCCACCTGTTGCGACGCCGACCTGCCGGTCGCCGTCGGTTGCCCCTCGCGGCCGCGTTGGCCACGGCCGCCGTGTTCTTTCCCGGTTGGGCGACGGTTTCCCCCGCGGATGCGGGGGCGGCCTCCACCCCGAGCACGGTGGCGACGACCGGTGCCCGCCTCTACGCGCCACCGATCAGTCGGGGGGCACAGGCGCAGATCGGCGATCTGCTCGCACGCGGCGCCCCCGAACAGGCGGCACTTGTCAGGAAGATGGCCGCCACCCCCCAGGCCGTGTGGCTCACCACGGGCACACCCACCGAGGTCAGGGCGCGGGTCGGCGCGACCGTCGACGCCGCGACGAAGGCGGGCACCGTCGCGACCCTGGTCCTGTACGACGTGCCCGGCCGCGACTGCGCCCAGTACTCCGCGGGAGGCGCGCGAGACACCGCGGCCTACCGGGCCTGGATCGACGGGGTCGCCGCCGGGATCGGCAACCGGGCCGTCGGGGTCCTGGTGGAGCCGGACGGGCTGGCCAACCTGCCGTCGGATTGCGGGCAGGACGACGCGACCGGGACGCTGAGCGCGGCGCGCACCGCCCAGATCAGGTACGCGGCAACCACCCTCACCGCGAATCGCCGCGCCGCCGTCTATCTCGACGCCGGCAACAGCGCCTGGAAGGCCGTCGGCGACATCACCACCCGGTTGATCGCGGCCGGGGTCGACCGGACGAACGGTTTTGCCCTCAACGTGTCCGGCTACGAATCCGACAGCCACACGGACAAGTACGGCACCTGGGTGGCGAAGTGCATCGGGTACACGCTGCACCAGGCGGGCGCGAAGGCCGCCGACTGCGCCAGCCAGTACCACCCGGCGACGGCGACGGACTTCAGCACCTGGGGCCGGTCCGACGCCTGGTACGCCGCGAACGTGGCCGTCGCGCCGACCGCGCACTTCGTCGTCGACACCAGTCGCAACGGGCTCGGACCGTGGACGCCACCGGCGGGCACCCCGACCGGTGATCCGCAGCTCTGGTGCAACCCGCCGGGCCGCGGCCTGGGTGCCACCCCTACGACGGTCACCGGAATCCCGTTGCTCGACGCACGGGTGTGGGTGAAGACCCCGGGTGAGTCCGACGGTGAGTGCTACCGGTGGACACCGGGCCCGCTCGACCCGGTGCGCGGCCGGCGCGATCCGGCCGCCGGACAGTGGTTCCCCGACCAGGCGCTCGAGCTCGCGCGGCTGGCCCGGCCCGCCCTCGGCTGAGGGACGGGTTCGCCGCGCGACGCCATGGCCGCGTCCGGGATGACCAGGGGGCGCCGCACGGTTGGCACGGCCATGACAACGATCGGATTCATCGGCAGCGGGAACATCGGCAGCACGCTGGCCAGGCTTGCGGTGCAGCACGGGTACGACGTGGTGATGAGCAACTCCCGCGGGCCGGAGACGCTCGCCGAGCTGGTCGGCGAACTCGGGCCGAAGGCGCGGGCGGCTACCCGGGACGAGGCCGCGGCGGCGGGCGACTTCGTGGTGGTGACCATTCCACTCAAGGCCTACCGCGACGTCCCACCCGCGCCGCTGGCCGGCAAGTTGGTCATCGACACCGACAACTACTACCCGGAACGGGACGGGGTCTTCCCCGAACTCGAGGACGGCTCGGCCACCACCGTCGGCCTGCTCGCCGCGCACCTGCCGGCCTCGAAGGTGGTCAAGGCGTTCAACAACATCTGGTTCAAGGACCTCGGGTCCAAGGGCGTCGCCGCCGGCGCGCCCGGTCGCCGGGCACTCCCGGTCGCCGCCGATGACGCCGACGCAAAGGCACGGGTCATGGCCCTGGTCGACGAGTTCGGTTTCGACGCCTACGACGCCGGCACCTTCGCCGACAGTTCCCGGTTCGAACGGGACAAGCCGGCCTATGTGAGCCTGTACGACGTCGCCGGCCTCCGGGACGCGCTGGCCAAGGGCTGAACCCCGCCGCCGGGCGGGCCGGGTTCACCGGCCCGTCGAGGGGGGCGCGTCACGCCGGCGGCTGGGTCACGCCAGCGGCCCGCGGCGTGGCGCCGCGGGCCGCCGCCAACAGGGTGGCGCGGTGGGCGATCGTCGCCCGCTCCCGGCCGGCGGCCCGGCCCGCCGCCAACTCGGCGAGCTCGATCTGTTCCCAGCCGGCCCACGACACGACCTCCACCCCGCGCTCGGCCAGCAGCGAGAGCAGTGCACTCGGATCGGTCGTGGGCCGGACCGGCAGTCCGGGCAGGTCGGCCAGCAACGAGGCGACCGTCTCGCGGGCGTCGTGCTTGTTGGTGCCGATGACCCCGGTCGGGCCGCGTTTGGCCCACCCGGCGACGTACTCCCCCGGTACCGGCACACCGTCGGCCACGACCCGTCCGTCGACGTTCGGCATGGTTGCGGTCGCCCGGTCGAACGGTAGCCCGGGTAGCGCCGCACCGCGGTAGCCGACCGCCCGCAGCAGCATCTGCACCGGCACCCGGTCCTGCTGTCCCGTCGTCCCGCCCCGGCCGGCCGGGTCCGCCGCGGTCCGCTCCACGACGATGCCGTCCACGGCGCCGTCCCCGGTCAGCGCGGCTGGGCGGCGGTGGAAGTGGACGGTGAGCCGCCGCGGCCGGTCCTGCGGCTGGCGGCCCGCCCAGTCACGCAACGTCGCCAGGTTGCGCTTCTGCTGGCCGGGCAATGCCGCCTCGACGGCCGCCGGCAGCTCCAGCTCGGACGGGTCCGCGACGATCACGTCGGCGTTCTGGACCCGGCCCAGCTCGCGAAGCTCGACGGTACTGATCCGCGTCTCGGTAGGCCCGCGCCGGACGAACAGGTGCACGTCGCCGATGCGGCTGGCGTCGAGCACCTGAACGACGTGCTCCGGTACGTGGGTCGCCCGCAGCTCGTCGGCCGAGCGCAGCAGCACCCGCGCCACGTCGACGGCGACGTTGCCCGCGCCGACGACACCGACCGCTGCGGCACCGAGGGTGAACCTGTCGACCGGGGCGTCGGGGTGCCCGCAGTACCAGGCCACGAACTCGGTCGCCGAGAAGCTGCCGGCCAGGTCCTCCCCGTCGACGCCGAGACGGCGGTCGACCGGGGCGCCGACGGCCACGAGCACGGCGTCGTAGTGCCGGTGCAGCTCGGCCAGGGTCACGTCCCGGCCGACGTCGACGTTGCCGATGAACCGCACACCGGGGCCGGACAGCACCGCGGCGAGCGTTCCGGAGACCGAGCGGATCTTCGGGTGGTCCGGGGCGACGCCGTACCGGACCAGACCGAACGGGGCGGGCAGCCGATCCAGGACGTCGACGGCATGCCCGGCCTCGACGAGGGCCTCCGCCGCGTAGACCCCGGCCGGACCGGACCCGATCACCGCGACACGCCTCACCCGGTCAGTCTCCCACCGGCTCTCGGATCGGTGGCCGGGCCGGTGGCCGGGCCGGTGGCCGGGGCGGCCCGGCGCGCTCGCAGCGAGTACGTCAGCGGGTACCTCGGACGACCGGCCGGGAACCGGCAGAGCCGGTCGGCTCCTCGCTCCAGCCAGGGCAACGGGTTGTCGGTGACCGTCTGCTCGGCCAGCAACTCCACGCGCATGCCCGCCCCGGCAATCGCGGTCACCACCTCGGCCGCGGACCAGTTGCGCACCCAGGTGGCGCGGGTGGTCAGCGACGCGTCGGGCGCTGCGTAGGTGCCGCCCTCGACCGCTTCCCGGGTGAACCCACCGCCCAGCATGTCGCGCCGGATGGTCCAGCCGTCGTCCCACACCGCGTCGACCAGGGGATGGACCTCGACCAGGTAGAGCACCGCTCCGGGCCGCAGCAGCGCAGCGACCGCGGCGGCCCACCGGTCCAGGTCCGGCAGCCAGCACAGGGCACCGACACCGGTGTAGACGACGTCGAACGTCCGACCGCCGAGGGCGGCCACCGCGTCGTACACGTCGGCGGTCACGAAGTCGGCCGGCAGGCCGCAGTCGACGGCGAGCCGGCGCGCGAGGGCGACGGACGCCGCGGACACGTCCAGGCCGGTGACCCGTGCGCCACGCCGGGCCCAGGACAGCGTGTCAGTGCCCAGGTGACACTGCAGGTGCACCAGGTCCAGCCCGGCCACCGGCCCGAGTTCGGCGTCCTCGAACGGGCGCAGGTCGTCGCGCCCGGCGACGAAGCCGGGCAGGTCGTAGAACGGCCCCGCCGCATGGCTCACCGCGGCCTCGTCCCAGAAGTCCCGGTTCTCCGCGCGCCAGTCCGGCACCGGGTCACCGGGCCCGACCGGCAGCTCCAGCACGAGCTCCAACCCGTCCTCGGGATCCATCTGCTCGCCGGTCCGCAGGAACCCGGCGGAGCGGGCCAGTCCCAGCGAGGGCTCGTTGTCCGGTGCGATCGACAACCGCACGGTGCGCACCGCGGCGGACTCCCGCGCCTCCCGCACCATCCGTGTGAGCACTGCTCGCGCGATTCCCCGCCTGCGGTGGGCCGGGTAGATCTCGTACCCGATCTCGACCATGCCCGCGGCGTCCGGCGGCCCGTGGAAACCGGCGTTGCCGACCACCTCCCCGGAACGCCGGACCAGGCGCACCGCACTCCAGGTGTCGGTCGGGTCCCGCTCGACCAGATCTGCCCGGGCCGTCCACCAGCGCCCCGCGGTCAGCTCGGCCGGCACCGGGTACCCCAGGTCGGCAGCCACCGCTGCCCGGTCCCCGGCGACCAGCGCCCGCATCTGCGCGACGGTCAGTGGCACCAGCGCGACAGGATCGCTGCATATCACCAGCCGAGCGTGCCAGACGGTGGCCGGGCTGTGCGGCCGGTTTCAGCCCGCGGCTGCCCAGACGGTGGACTCCAGGAACGGGTTGCGGAACAACCCCGCCGGGTCCAGCCGCTCCGCCTCGGCACGGAAGGCCGGCAAGCCGGGGTAGAGCTCGGCGAGCCGGGCGGGCGGGGTGGTGAACACCTTCCCCCAGTGCGGACGGGGGCCGAACCGGTCCAACACGGACTCCAGCACCTGGCAGGCCGCCCGCACGGCAGCGGGCTCGTCGCGCCAGGTGAAGTGCAACGCCACGCTGTCCTGTGCCAGCGCGGGGCTGGCCAGCAGCTCGTCGGCGGCGATCGTCCGGATCTCCGAGGTCAGCACCACCGGCGCGATCTGCTCGCTGACCGCGTCGACGGCCCGGACAGCGGCTACGGCGTGCTCGCGGGGAAGCAGGTACTCGCTCTGGATCTCGTCGCCGTGACTGGGGGTGAAGTCCATCCGGAAGTGGTAGAGCCGCTCGCTCCACAACCCCGGAACGCCGCCCTGCTGGGTGGCCGACGCCGGATCCACCCCGCGGACCGGGTGCCGCTGGCCGTCGGCCGGCGGCGCGCCGAACAGGGTGTCCGGCGCGGACCCGTCGTCGCCGTCGACCAGCCGCTGCTTGACGTAGACCTGGTGGAAGCGCGACCCCTGCCAGAGCGTGAACAGGCTCACGCTGTATCCCGCCGCGAACAGCTGCTCCGCATGCTCGTCGAAGACGTCGAACGGCAGGTCCTCGTAGACGTCCTGACGGACCCGGTACTCCGGCTGGACGTCGAGGGTCACCCGGGTGACCAGGCCGAGGCAGCCGAGCCCGAGTGCCGCCGCCCGAAAGGTGTCGCCGTCGACGTCGCGTCGCAACATCCGCAGCTGCCCGTCCGCGGTGACCAGCTCCAGCGAGCGGACCGCGGTCGCCAGGTTGCCGTTGCCGATCCCCGACCCGTGCGTACCGGTCGCGCAGGCACCCACGACGCTGATGTGCGGGAGCGAGCCCGTGTTGTGCAGCGCCAGCCGCGCGCCGTTCAGGTGCCGGGCGAGCTCGCCGTAGCGGATACCGGCCGGGACCGTCGCGCAGCCTGCCGCGGCGTCGACCGTCACCGTCCCCGGCAGGGCGGCCAGCGACACCAGGACGTCCGCGCTGTCGGCGATCGTGTTGAACGAGTGCCGGCTGCCGAGCGCGCGGATCGTGCGGCCACCGCCGCCGCTGCCCGCGACGAGCTCGCGGAGCTCGTCCACCGACCGCGGCTCGTGCACCCGGTCGGCGCTGAAGGTGACGTTGCCCGACCAGTTCGTCCCACTGCCCCGCACCGCCGTCGCCGTCACCGTCGACCTCTCCGATCGCTGCACCCGGCGCGCCCGTCGCACCGGCGCCCATTGTCCGCTCCGTCGCCGGTGATGGACTGCCGGCTGCCGGGCGGCGGCTAACGTCCGGCCGGTGCCGGGCCCCCGCGTCACCGTCGTGGTCGCGACCCGGGACCGCCGGGCCTCGCTGGAACGCACCCTCCGGCAGCTGACCGGCCTACCGGAGGCGCCACCGGTGGTGGTTGTCGACAACGGCTCGTCCGACGGGTCGCCGGACCTGGTCGCCGACTCCTTCCCGGACGTCCGGCTGGTCACCCTCCCGCACAACGCCGGCGCGGTGACCCGCACCGTCGGTGTGGAACTGGTGGACAGTCCGTACGTCGCCTTCGCCGACGACGACTCGTGGTGGGAGCAAGGCTGCCTGGGTCGGGCGGCCGATGCCCTGGACGCCGCGCCGCGGCTTGCCCTGGTCGTCGCCAGAGCGGTGCTCTGGCCCGATCGGACAACCGATGCGGTCTCGGTCAAGTCCGCCCGGGCACCGATCGGCGTTGAACCGGATCTGCCCGGCCCGTCCGTGCTCGGTTTCCCCGCCTGTGCGGCCGTTGTGCGGCGATCGGCCTACCTGCAAGCCGGCGGCTTCTCGCCACTGCTCGGTTTCGGCGGCGAGGAAGAACTGCTCTCCCTCGACCTCGCCGCCGCCGGCTGGGGCCAGGTCTACCTCGACGACGCCGTCGCGGTGCACGCCCCGGACAGCGCACGCGCCGACGGCCGTTCCCGATGGGCGCTGCAGCAGCGCAACACCGCTCTCACCGCCTGGCTGCGGCTGCCCCTGACGGTGGCTCTCACCCGGACGGCCGGCCTCGCCCGATCGGGGGTGACCGACGCCGGGGCACGACGGGCGCTCGGCCAGCTCGCCCGGCGACTGCCGCAGGCGTTCGCGCAACGGCGGCCTGTGCCACGAGCCGTCGCCGCTGCCCACGCCCGCGCCGGCCGGCCCCTGACCTGACTCCCGACCGAACTCTGCCGAGAGCGCCGGGGAACGGCGACGGGGCCGCTCCGGGGCGACATACCCCGGGCGGCCCCGTCGCGGGAAGCGACTCCTGCGTTGCCTAGCCTCGGGCTTTCACCGAGTGGGGTGACACGGGCGGTCGGACGGGGCCGTGTTGCACGGAAGCGCCTGTCCTGGCAGGGAAACTGGGCTTGTCGAGAGTCCAGATGTCCGCTGCGAGGAGAGGCACCCCGTAGGTGAACACTAAGCCGAACAGTCCTGGCCGGGTCAAGCGTCGCCGCCGTGTCCGTTGCGCTCCGCTGCCGGGTTTGGTCGCCGGGACCGAGCCA